>Ga0181517_10000026_pt1 | contig 179771 bp, 167 predicted proteins | sample PEATcosm2014_Bin_31_FD_119748 | JGI IMG/M metagenome (GOLD analysis project Ga0181517, IMG submission 119748) | Peatland microbial communities from MTU Mesocosm Facility, Houghton, MI, USA - PEATcosm2014_Bin01_30_metaG | ecosystem: Environmental > Terrestrial > Soil > Wetlands > Peat | place...
AGCGATCGATATCGGCCGCTCCCAGGCCAAAGCGGCGGGAGACGATTTTCACTTCGTCGGGATGCGAAACCAGCCTAGGCATGGGGCGCCTTCCCTTCGGCCAGCGCCAAGCCGCGATAACCGGCCAGGATACCGGGCACATGCTCGGGTTTCAGCTCGTCGTGGAAATCGTAGTTCACCTGGATGGCCGGCCCCCAGCAGCAGGCGCCGATGCATTCCACCTCTTCCAGAGAGAAGAGGCCGTCGGGCGTGACTCCCTTGTGGCCGATGCCCAGCTCCTGCTGGAAACGTTCGTAAAGGTCGTAGGCTCCGCGCAACATGCAACTGATGTTGGTGCAGACCTGCACGTTGAATTTGCCCGCCGGCTTGAAGCGCAGCATGGAGTAGTAGGTGGCCACATTGCGCACCTCGAGTTCGGAGATGCCGATGCGCGCGGCTACTTCGGCGACGAGCGCGTCGGAAAGGTAGCCGACCTCGTCCTGTGCGTAGAGCAGCATGGGGATCAAGGCGGAACGCTTGACCGGGTATCTGGCCGCCAACGCGTCAAGGCGCGCCGCCAGCCGGGGCGAAAAGAGGGTCATGCTCTCCCCACTCGACTTTTCTGGACTCATTGCATCAGCTCCCTTGCCCAGGCTTCGGCTGCCATATCCATCTCCATGTCCTCGTCGCGCCCCGGGGCGCCGCGCAAGCGGCCGGCCTCGGTAAATTCCAATATTCCGCTTCGTCCATCTTCGCGCTGCCAGCGCACCGTGGCGCCCGAGCGTTGCAGGCCGAGCCATTGTGCGCCGTAGCAGAGCAGAATCCGCTCTCCGTCCAGTTCGACCGTCGCCTGCCGTTCGCGGTTCAATCCGTGGATTGCGGTGTAGCTGCGCAGCAGGGAGGCCAGCGAGAGCCAGAACTCGCCATGAACCGCGGCCCCAAACTCAATCGAATCTGCCAACCAGAAGCCCCGCAATAATCTCCTGTGCAACCTGCTCGGGGCGGGATGCCGCAGACTGCAATCCCGCTCCGCTTGCCTGCGTTCCAGAGGCCGACGGCCCCCGGCCGACAAAAAACGCCTTCCGGGAACTCACATATCCATTCGGCGGACCGCTGATCGAGGCGGTGATTTGACCTCTCCCTTTTCGAATCTCCACCTCCACCTTGCACAGCAAATCGGTTCCAAAAGCAAGAAAAATCGCCCCAGGGAAGTTGGGCAGGTGGTTTCTTGCGATGGTGCCAACCCCTCTCTTGCGGAGTTCCTCATTGGCTTTGTCCGTCTCCTGGGCGAGATGCGTAGAGACTTTTTGGAAGAAGACAGACGGGTCCGTATCAACCTCCCGATGCCTGCGGGAGGCAACTTCGGCGGCTTCCTGAAGGGCTTTCGCCTTTTCCGCCAGCTTTGAGTAATCCACCATACGCGCCTCAGTCCCTCTTACCTGTCGATCTCGCCCAACACAATATCGATTGACCCGATGACTGCCACGACATCGGCCAACATGCGGCCCCGGCACATGGTTTCAAGCGCCTGCAAAGTGGCAAACGACGGATAGCGCATATGCACGCGGTAGGGCTTTGCCGTGCCGTCTGAAACCACGTAGTACCCGGTCTGACCGTGGCCCGCCTCAATGCCTTGATAGACCTCGCCGGCGGGGACCGCAAATCCCTCGGTGACGATCTTGAAGTGATGGATGAGCGCCTCCATCTGGGTTTTCATCTTTTCGCGGTCGGGCAGGACGATCTTGGGCGCGTCGGCTTTTACCGGTCCCTCCGGCATACCGTCCAGCGCTTGCTGGATGATCTTGACGCTCTCGCGCATCTCGACGAGCCGGACTTCGTACCGCGCCCAACAGTCGCCGTCGGTGGAGATGGGCACATGGAAGGGAAACTTCTCATAGCCGGAGTAGGGCATATCGCGGCGCAGGTCGAAGTCCACGCCCGAGGCTCGCAGGGGGGGGCCGGTGACGCCCAGGGCGATGGCGTCCGCCGGCGACAGATAGCCTACGCCCTTCAGCCGGTTGCGGAAAATCGGATTGCCGGTCAGAAGATTGGAGTACTCGTCGATCTTCTCCGGAAAACTCTTGATGAACGCCTGGACGCGGCTGAAAAAGTCCAGCGGAGGTTCCATGGAAAGGCCGCCGATGCGGATGTAGCTGGTCATCATGCGCTGACCGGCGACGGCCTCAAAGATTCTGAGTATGTCCTCGCGCTCGCGGAAGGTGTAGAGAAAGACGGTCAGAGCGCCAATGTCCATGGCGTGGGTGCCGAGCCAGACCAGATGTGAATTGAGACGGCTCAGTTCGGCCAGAACGACGCGGAGCCACTGGGCCTTCTCGGGTGCCTCAAGCTCCAGCAGCTTTTCCACCGCCAGGCAATAACAGAGGTTATTGGAGAGTGGGTCCAGGTAATTGATGCGGTCGGTAAGGGGCACCACCTGCTGGTAGAACTTGGCCTCGCAGGTCTTCTCGATGCCGGTGTGCAGGTAACCGATCTCCGGGTAAAGGCGGACAACGATCTCGCCGTCGATCTCCAGCACCAGGCGCAGCACGCCGTGCGTGGACGGGTGCTGCGGCCCCATGTTGAGGACCATGTGCTGATCCCCGGCGCCTTCGGCTACCGGGGCCTGGAGGATGGGCGTGCCTGCGACGTCGGTCATCGATACCCCTCCACCGGATAATCCTTGCGCAAAGGATGACCCTGCCAATCGTCGGGCATCATGATGCGGCGCAGGTTGGGATGGCCGTCGAAGCGAATGCCGAAGAGGTCGAAGACCTCGCGCTCGTAATAGTCGGCGGAAGGCCAGACCGGGGTGATAGAGTCGACCGTTGGCTCAGCCTCCTCCAGCAGCACCCGCAGCCGGATGTGCTCCTTGTAGGAGTGAGAAAGAATGTGATAGCTCAACTGGAAGCGCGGCGAGGCGGGGTACCAGTCGACCGCGGTCATATCCTCGAAGAAGTTGTAGCCGGCCGCCTGCATCGTGGCGGTGGCGGCGCGAATCTGCTCGGCCGCTATGGTCAGCGTCAGCTCATTGCGGTCAAATTTGGCGTCCGTCAGCGCCTGCGGATTCCAGGCAACGATGGCCTTGACGGCCGGGTGATCGGCGAGTCCTTCGAGTACGGCCGCCTTGCCTGTCAGTGGGGTCGTCTGGTTCATCCTAAAGGTCCGCCTTGTCCTGGCTCCAATTCAGGATGCCCTTGCGCACAATGTAGTAGAGGCCCACGGCCACAAAGCCCAGATAGACCATCATCTCCCAAAAGCCGAAGAGCCTGGAGTTGGTAATCTCAGGCAGTTTGCGATAAATGACGGCCCACGGCATGATGAAGACCGCTTCCACATCGAAGAGGATGAAGAGCACGGCCACCATATAGAAGCGTACGCTGAAGCGCTTGCGTGCATCGCCCACGGCCACGATGCCGCACTCGTAGGCGGCCAGCTTGGTCACTGTGTTGCGATGCCGTCCGACGAACCAGGAGGCTGCAACCATCCCCACGCCCAGCAGAATCGCGGCGAGAATCTGCATCAATAGCGGAAGATACTGCCAGTAGTAGGGGATCATGGCCGTCCGGTCCGGAAAAAGTCGAAGAAGATTTCACCCTGCCCATCGGAGGCGCGAACGGCTCCGATCAAACAGGATGCTGGATTGAGATTAGGTTTTCGGATTCATCCCGTCAAGAGAGAGCAGGGCGGAGCGGCTGGCGCTGAGGACCGGGCCGATGCGAACGGTGGAACCCGGCGGTTCTCCGGCGCTTGAATGCGCGGCGTTTGCAGATTCTTTTGAGGTTCTGCGCGACTCTTGTTCTAGAGCGAATCTTCCTCGCCGAAGTCGCCGTTGCGGAGATCGAGGCACCCGCACTCTTCGCAAGCCAGACAAAGATGATTGCCGTGGAGGCAAATCCACTACGGCACGCGCTCCACGCCCGGAATCGCCGCCCCCACATGAGCGGCAGCCGCGCTCATGGCGCCGCGGCCTCCCGCATCAAGGCGTTTGGCACAGCGTGCCAGGTCTATGGGCGTTTTTCTGCATCTTCCGTGCCCCCAGTATCCCATATAGACGGGTACCGGGCAGAGCGGCAGTGCGCGACGTCACTGGGGTGCCCAAATTGGTACGCGGCATTCATTCTCCTATAATGAAACATGGTGCAAACGTAATCTGGTTGCAGAACCCGTGGGGTCGAAGATCTGGGTGAGGATAGGCACCATGGTCGCTTTCACGACAACCGCTTTCGCGATTTTGGCTTCAACGCCGGCCGCCTCCGTCGCGCGCAAGCGCCGCCGCCGCATCACCCCTGAAGCGGGGCGCGCCTTGGAGATTCTGGGCCACGCGATCGAATACCTCACCGACGAGTTTGTGCACAAGGGGGGCGCGTTGTCCGCGGACAACCCGCAGTTGAAGGCCGTGCAGTTGCTCATGGCGCTCAACCGGCAAATCTATTACGAGTGCCCTGAAGTGCCAAGCCTGGGCGAGCGCTTACGTTCGTTCCTGCGCATTCACCGCGCATAGCCGGTCATTTTGCGGCTGTGCCGGTCACGATCTGCACAAACAGCCGGTGAACCCGCCGGTCCACTGAAAGCTCGGGATGAAAGGTGGCCGCCATCACGCGGCCCTGCCGCACCAGCGTCGGGAGTTCGTCGCGGGCGGCCAGTACTTCCACGCCGGCGCCGGTCTCAACGATGCGCGGGGCGCGGATGAAGACCATCTCCAGCGGGCCGCCAGGCAGCGCGGTCTCGGCCGTCAGAATGGCTGAGTCGATCTGGCGGCCATAGGCGTTGCGCTCGACGATGGCATCGAGCAGTCCTAGCGAGCGTTGTGCCGGATTGCGCACCTCCCGCGCCAGCAGGATGGCGCCCGCGCAGGTGCCAAAGACCGGATGATGGCCGCAATACTCCTGCAAAGCCTCAAAGAAATGATATTTGGGAAGGAAGCGCAGCATCGTGGTGGATTCGCCGCCGGGCAGAATCAGCCCGTCCAGGCCGGCCAGCTCCTCCGGCTTGCGCACATCGATGGGCGTGGCGCCGGATTCGGTGAGCGCTTCGGCATGAGCGGCATAATCGCCTTGAATTGCCAGTACGCCGATGCGCGGCAGTCGTGCTTCGGTCAATCCTGTCCCCCTGGGGCGGCGATGAAGGGATTGAATACCTTCACGCCGAAGCTCTCGAAACCCTTGACGTGCGGGTTACGACAATGAGCCGCGTGCTCCACCCATGACCTACGAGAAATGAGACACTCCCTCCTTGCGCTTTTTTTAGCGCAAGGTTGGGAAGCGACGAAGCCCGTGCGAGCGAAGAGCGAGCGGCTGGCCCCACCGCAGGTGGTTACCAGCCTCTTGTTTGTAAAAGCTGCGACTCTTCCAGGCTGGCGGCGGCCAGGCCTTTCATGGTGCCGGTGACCTGTTCGGAGGCCTCGGCCAGAATCTTCGGATCGTTGAAGTGGGTGGTGGCGGTCACGATCGCCTTGGCACGGGAGACGGCTTCCTCGCGCTCTTTGGGGTCGTTCTCGACATCCAGAGGCGTGGCGCGCTCTTTCATGAAGATGCCTGAGCCGACGAAGATGGCCTCGGCGCCCAGTTGCATCATCAGGGCCGCGTCGGCCGGGGTGGCGATGCCGCCGGCGGAGAAGTTGGGCACCGGCAGCTTGCCGGTCTGGGCAACCATGCGGATCAGCTCATAGGGAGCCTGGTGATCCTTGGCGGCGGCGTATAACTCCTGTTCGCTGAGCACGGTCAGCGCCCGTATCTCCCGTGTAATCTGGCGCATGTGCTGCACGGCGTGGACGACGTCGCCGGTGCCGGCCTCGCCTTTGGTGCGGATCATGGCTGCGCCCTCGGCGATGCGCCGCAGGGCCTCGCCCAGGTTGCGCGCGCCGCAGACGAAGGGCGTGGTGAAGGCGTGCTTGTCGATGTGATGTGCTTCGTCGGCGGGAGTCAGGACTTCGCTCTCGTCGATGAAGTCTACGCCCAGTTCCTGCAGGATCTGTGCCTCGGCGAAGTGGCCGATGCGGGCCTTGGCCATCACGGGGATGGAGACGGCCTGGATGATCTGCTTGATGAGGCTGGGCTTGGCCATGCGGGCGACGCCGCCCTCGGCGCGAATCATGGCCGGCACGCGCTCCAGAGCCATGACCGAGGTGGCGCCGGCCTCTTCGGCAATGCGGGCCTGCTCCACGTTCATCACATCCATGATGACGCCGCCCTTGAGCATCTCCGCCAAGCCGATCTTGAGACGCAGGCTGGTTCCAGTAAAGCTCTTATTTTCCATTTGTTCCGGCATAATCCTCGACCTCGATTCGAGGCGGCCTCCGGCCCGCTAAAGGGCGTTCGATCCGCACGGTTCTATTCCTCTTCAGTGTAGCAGCGATGTTGCTGGCTGGTTTCACTGCCGGCGGCTTTGCAGGATATTGCCGGAAGCTTCTATGAACTCTTTCCAATCCTTCTGTCCCGTTTCTGGTCAGCTTTCTGCAGAGATTTCTAGCGCATGGCTACCGCACATCCACTGCCAGCGCCAGCCAAGGGGCAGCCGCACGAGTCCGAGGCGGTCGGCGCGGCCGAAAGCTCCGCCGAACAGGCGCTGGTGCCTGCCGGGTGCGCTGCCGAGACGGAGGATTCGATTCCTTTGAGCGCGCCGGTGGCGCGGTTGCCAGTGGAGCTGGATGTCGCCGTCCCGGTGCCAGAGTTTCGCGTGCGTACTTTGCTGGCGCTGGAACCGGGGCAGGTGATCGAGACCCGCTGGGTCTCCGGCGAGGATCTGCCGCTGGCCTCGGGCGCGGTGCAACTGGCCTGGAGCGAGTTCGAGGTGATCGATGCGCAGTTGGCGGTGCGAGTGACCCGGCTGGCCTGAAGGGCCGGGGTGATTTTTCTGGCGTGGGAAGCAGAAGAGGGCCGGGGAATGACGCAGGCGGGGGACGGGGGAACGATGCGGACGATTGCGCCGCGCGGCGGGCTGGCGGGCTGGTTGCTGGCGCGGCTGCGGAAGGTACGCCGGCAGCCGCGGCTGGCGCTTCTGGAACGCATTGCGCTCGGTCCCAGGCAATCGCTGGCCCTGGTGGAAGCCGAGGGCCGCCGGCTCCTGGTGGCGATTTCGCCGCAAGGTGGGGCGGCCTTCCACGCGCTGGATGTATCCGCCCGGCCGGACGCCGGGCGTGGGGGCGGCCTTGCACGCGCTCTGCCGCAAAGGACCGGGCATGGGACCGGGAGGGTTTCATGGTAGCCGCGTGGGCCGCCTCGCGCGCCGCAGTCGCAGCGCCCGTCGCGCTGTTGCCCGACCTCAATGCGCGGCTGCATCCCTCGGATGCGACGCCTTGGACGATCCTCTTTGTCCTGACGCTGATTACGCTGCTGCCAGCGATTCTGATGGCCATGACGCCGCTGGTGCGGTTGCTGGTGGTCTTTCACTTCCTGCGCCAGGCGCTGGGCACGCAGACCGCGCCCTCGAACCCCACGTTGATGGGGCTGGCCCTGATGATGACCTGGTTCCTGATGACCCCGGTGCTCAACCAGGTGGACCAGCAGGCCGTGGAGCCTTACCGCACGGGACAGGTGACGGGCTGGGAGGCGATCGACCGCGGCGCCCAGCCGGTAAAGCGCTTTCTTCTGCGCTACGCGCGGGAGAAGGACCTGGCCCTGTTTACGGCGGCCGGGCAGATTCCCCGGCCCAGCACGCCCGACGACCTGCCCATGCGGGTGGTGGTCCCGGCCTACGTCCTTTCCGAATTGAAGGCCGGCTTCTCGATCGGCGCGGTGCTCCTTCTTCCGTTTCTGCTGATCGACATGGTTACCGCCTCGATCACCACCTCGATCGGCATGTTTCAGTTGCCGCCGGTGGTGGTCTCGACGCCGCTGAAGATTCTGCTGTTTGTGATGGTGGATGGCTGGAACCTGCTGGCCAACTCGCTCTTGAAGAGCTTTTGAAGGGGGATGGCATGACGCCCGACCTCGTTGCCGAACTGCTGCGCCAACTGATGAAGGAGGCCATGATTCTGGCCGCGCCGGTGTTGATTGCCGCCGCACTGCTGAGCTTTGTTCTCAGTCTCTTCCAGACCCTGACTAGCCTGCAGGAGCAGTCGCTGACCTCTGTGCCGCGCCTGGCGGCCGTGGCCCTGATCCTGCTGGCCGGGATGCCCTGGTTCCTGGGCCGCATGGCGGCCTATACGCGGTTGCTGTTGGCCGACTTGCACCGTTACCTCGGATAGCGGGGTTAGCAGCGGTTAGCACCGCGAGCCCGCGCGAAACACGGCTCACTCGGCTCACCCCGCCAACAAGGAGATCGAGCATGCAGGACTGGACGAGCTTTCTCGGCGCCATGACGCTGGCCCTGGTGAGGGTGAGCGGGATGGTGGCCTTCGCTCCGTTCTTCAGCTCGACCGCGCTGCCGGTGCGTGCCAAGGCGGTCTTTGCCGGCGCGGTGGCCTTTCTGCTGGCGCCGTTGATGGCCACGCTGCCCAGGGCTCAGCTTTCGCTGGGATTTTCCGCGCTGCTGGGCGAACTCGCGGTTGGGCTGGTCTACGGACTTACGCTCGCGCTCCTGACCGAGATGCTTATCTTTGCCGGCCAGATCGCCGGCTTGCAGTTCAGCTTCTCCCTGGTCAATCTCATGGACCCGACCTCGGCGATTGAAACGCCGCTGCTGGGAGACCTGTTTCAGCTGATGGGCACGCTGGTGGTGATCGGGGCGGGGCTGGACCGGATTCTGCTGGCCTCGCTGGTGCGCAGCTTCCGCGCCGCGCCCCTGGGCAGCTTTGCCCTGGCGCCAGCCAGCGCGCTCACGATTGTGCGCGTCGCAGCGGGTGTCTTTCTGGCCGCAGTGGAGTTGGCCGCGCCGGTGCTGGCCGCGACCCTGCTGGTGGAGATCGCCGTGGCTCTGCTGGGCAAGCTCAGCCCGCAGTTGCCGGTGATGTCGCTGACAGTGCCGCTCAAGACCCTGACCGGCTTTGCGCTGCTCGCCGGCTCGCTGGCGCTGTGGCCACGCTTTGTCGAGGCGCGCTTTGCGGGCCTGCTTGATCTGGCCGAACGACTGATCGCCGCTCCCGGCCAAGGTTTGGGACAGGGGCTGGGAGGCTAGCCGATGCCGGGAGAGCGCACCGAACAGGCGACGCAGCATCGCCGCGAAAAGGCCCACAAGGAAGGCGATCTCCTGCATAGCCGGGAACTCTCGGCCGCGGCGGGAACGCTGGCCGGAGTGATCGCACTGGGTGTGCTGGGCAGTCGGACGTTGATCGCCTGGAGGGGGGCGTTTGCCGCCTTTCTCGATCTGGGCGTGCCGGCTCGCTGGGAGCCCGCGCAGATCGAGCCGACGCTCGCGGCCCTGCGCCGGCTTTCGCTCGCCGTTCTCGCTCCTCTGGGCGTGGTGATGGCGGCGGTGGCGGCGGCGGCGCTGGGCGCGGGCATTCTCCAGACCGGCGGCGTCCGTTTCTATGCCGGCGCGATGGGCTTCAAGCCGGAGCGCATCAACCCGGTCGCCAACCTGAAGAACCTCTTCTCGCTGCGCGCCGCCTCGCGGCTGGCCAAGTCGCTGTTGCCGGCCAGCCTGCTGGCGGTCTTTGCCGTGCAGCGGATCGCCCGGCAGTTGACGATTCCGCCCTTCTCAACCGCTCGGCTGGAAGCGCTGGGGACGGATGTGTACGGCCTGCTGGCGGCCGCCGCCTGGCTGCTCTTTGCCTGGTCGGCGGTCGACTACCTGGTCGAGTGGCAGAGCCGCGAGTCGCGGCTGAAGATGAGCCGCCAGGATTTGCGCGAGGAGTTCAAGGAGACCGAGGGCAGTCCGCAGATTCGCAGCCGCATCCGCGGGCTGCAGCGCCAGTTGCGCCGCCGCCGGGTGAAGGCCGACGTCTCCCGCGCCGCCGTGGTTCTGACCAACCCCACCCACTATGCCGTGGCCCTGGGCTTCGATTTCGCCACCATGGAGGCGCCGAAGGTAATGGCCAAGGGGCGCAATCTGCTGGCAGAGGAGATCAAGGCCGAGGCCCGCTGGGCCGGGGTGCCGATCGTCGAGAATCCTCCGCTGGCCCGCTCCCTCTACCGCTCGGTTGAAGTGGGTCAGCCGATTCCGCTGGAACTCTATGCCGCCGTAGCCGCCATTCTGGCCTGGCTGTACCGGCAGAGGGTCGAGGCCGAACTGCGCGCGCGCCGCGGCAGGGAGACGGCGGCCCGGGCGCGGGCCAGGGAGGATCGTCCCGGCGCCTCCGCCGCGCCCTTCGCAGGAGGTCCGCGATGAGTACGACCGCACTGGCCGCGGGCGCGCTGCCCCGTGCCTCGATCTGGCAACGGCTGCGCGAGGTTCTGCTGCCCCTGGCCGCCATCAGCGTGATCTTCGTCATGCTGGTGCCGGTGCCGGCCGCGGGGCTGGACTTTCTGCTGGCCCTCTCGATGTCCGCCTCGATCATCGTGTTTCTTTCCGCGGTGCAGATTCGCCGCGCCGTCGAACTCTCGGTCTTTCCCACCCTGCTGCTGCTGTTGACCCTCTTCCGGCTGGCCTTGAATATCGCCTCCAGCCGCCGCATTCTGCTGCACGGCTCGGAGGGCACGGCGGCCGCGGGCAAGGTGATCGAGGCCTTCGGCCAGTTTGTGGTGGGCGGCAATTACGTGGTTGGCTTCGTGCTCTTCCTGGCCCTGATCGCCATTCAATTCCTGGTGGTTTCGCATGGGGCCGTGCGCACCGCCGAAGTGACCGCCCGCTTTACCCTCGATGCGCTGCCGGGCAAGCAGATGGCCATCGACGCCGACATGAACGCCGGGCTGATCGACGAGGCCGAGGCGCGCCGCCGCCGCCAGGCGATCGCGCGCGAGGCGGAGTTCTACGGCGCCATGGACGGCGCGGCCCGCTTCAATCAGCGGGATGCGCTGGCCACCATCCTGATTACCGCCATCAACATCGTCGCGGGGCTGCTGATCGGCACCCTGCAGCAGGGCATCGAACTCGGCGAGGCCGCGCGCACTTACACCGTGCTGACGGTGGGCGACGGGCTGGTTACGCTGATTCCTTCGCTGCTGGTTTCGGTCGCCGGAGGCATCACACTGACCCGTGCTAACTCGGCGGGAATGCTGGGCGGCGAGATCCGGCAGCAGCTTCTGGCCAAACCGGCGACGCTTTATCTGGCCAGCCTGGTTTCGGCGGCGATGTGCCTGATTCCGGGGCTGCCCAAGCTGGCCTTTCTGATGGTCGCAGCGGGTCTCTACTGGGGCGGACGGCGCGTCTCGGCTCATCTCCAGACGGTGCCTGCCGCCGAGTTGGGGGTTGGCGAAAAGAAGAAGGCCGAGCAGGCGCAGGGTTCGGACCTGGCTTCGTTGCTGCGCCTGGAAGAACTGACGCTGGAGATCGGCTTCCAACTGATTCCGCTGGTGGATGAGAAGCAGGGCGGGCAACTGTTGAGCCGGGTGCGCTCGCTGCGCCGGCATCTCTCCGCGGAGATGGGCTTTCTGGTGCCGCCGGTGCACATCTCGGACAATCTGCGTCTGCGGCCTCGCGAATACCTGGTCTCGCTGCGGGGGCTGGAGATCGGCCGCTGGCAGACCGAGGGGCAGCAGTTGCTGGCCGTCTCGGGTGATCCGGGGCGGCGTCCCCTGGCCGGCAAGGAGGCTCGGGAGCCGGCCTTTGGCGTTCCCGCGATCTGGATCGCTCCGGCGCTCGAGGACCAGGCGATCGCCGCCGGCTACTCCGTCGTCGATGCGGTCACCGTCATCACCACCCACCTGGGCGAACTGATTCGCCAGCACGCCTGGGAACTGCTGGGCCGGGCGGAGACCAAGCGGCTGATGGATGCGCTCAACGAGAGCCATCCCAAGCTGCTGGAGGAACTGGTGCCCAAGCTGCTGACCCTGGGTGAGGTGGGCCGGGTGCTGGAACAACTGCTGCGCGAGCGGGTCTCGATCCGCGATCTGGGCGCGATTTTGGAAGCGCTGTTGGAGATTGCACCGGTGAACAAGAGCACCGTGGCTCTGGTCGAGGCCGCGCGCCAGGCACTGGGCCGGCGGCTGGTCCGGCCGCTGCTGGACCCGGAAGGGCAGTTGCCGGTCCTGCTGCTCGATCCGGCGCTCGAAGAGGAGATTCTGGCCACGCTGGCGCCGGAAACCGGCCAGCACCTGCTTGCTGCTCAAGGCGCGCCGGGAACCCCGGTGGTCCGGCGCCTGACCGATTCTGTGAGGCAACTTATCGGCGCCGCCTCTGCGGCGGCCCTTCCCGTGCTCCTTTGCCCCAGTCCGGTGCGGTATCACGTCAAGCGCTGGCTGGAGCCGGTACTGCCCCGTCTGGCGGTGGTCGCGGCCGGAGAGATTCCTCCCGAGATTCGCTTGCGGCCGGTAGGAACGGTGCGCTGAGGGGCTGGGCGCGAAGAAAAGGGGTTCGGACTGAACGAAGAGGCGAACGATGGGAGCGGAAACGGCAGCCAGGGCAGGGATGCGAGGGGCGCTGGGACGGATCGCGGCCGGAGACGGGTATCCGCCCACGACGGCGATCCCGGCGATCAACTCCGAGCAGGAGCGGGTGCTGCTCGAACACCTGCCGATCGTGCGATTTCTCGCCCGGCGCATCCACGAGCGGCTGCCCCAGCATGTGGACATCGAGGATCTGGTCTCGGCCGGGGTAGTGGGGCTGATGGATGCCTTCGCCAAGTTCGATCCGGACAAGAAGGTGCAGTTCCGCAGCTATGCGCAATTCCGCATCCGGGGAGCGATTCTGGACAGCCTGCGCACGCTGGACTGGAGTCCGCGCGAGCTGCGGCGCAAGGGCCGCGCAGTCGAGGAAGCGATCCGGGCGCTGACGGCCAGGCTCGGCCACCCGCCGGGCGAGGCCGAGGTTGCCGCGGAGATGGAACTGGGGCTGGAGGAGTATCAGCAACTGCTGGGCGATCTCAAGGGGCTGGAGATCGGCACGCTGCACACCGAGCGCAACGAGGATTCCGGCGAGGAGGAACTGGCCTATGTCCCTGGCCGGCCCGACGAAGATCCGCTCTTCCGCTGCCTGCGGGGTGAACTCGAGGAGCGCCTCGGCGAGGCGATCTTGCACTTGCCGGACCGGGAGCGTCTGGTGATGACCCTCTACTACTTCGAGGAGATGACCATGCGCGAGATTGGGCTGGCGCTGGGAGTGGTCGAGTCGCGCGTCTCCCAGGTACATGCTTCGGCCGTGGCGCACCTCCGGGCGGCGCTGAAGGATCTGGCCGCGCGGGGCGTCTTTGAGCGGCCCGTCCGCGCAAAGACTCCCAGCGGCCTCGGAGCCGGGTCGGGCGGGCAGGCGGACGGGCGCAACCAGCGGCAGTCGATGGGGAAGGGGTAACAGCGGTTGGAAAAGACACTCAAACAGGACGAGATCGACGCCCTCTTTGAAGCGGCGCGGAGTGCGACGCCGGAGGCTGCGCGGCCGGAGGCGCGGGCCCGCGTCGTGCCCTACAACTTCTCCTCCGCGGGGCAGATTTCGAATGACCAGTTGCGCGCCATCAGCCTGTTGAACGACCTCTTCGCCCGCAATCTGACGCACAATCTGGCGGCCTGGCTGCGCGCCCGCTTTCAGGTGAACCTGGTCTCGGCCGAACAGATTCAGTTCAACGAATTCCTGCTCCGCATTCCCGAGATCAGCTACGTGGCGTCGGTGCGCCTGGAGCCGCTGGGCGCGCTCTCGGTCCTGCAACTGGATCTGGCCCTGGCCCCTCCGATTGTCGATCTGCTTCTGGGCGGCGGGGGCAAGGATGGGCCGCTACGCGAACTCACCGACATCGAAGAGGCGATTCTGGGCTCGGTCGTCGAGATCGTCTGCCGCGAACTGACCGCGGCCTGGCAGCCGGTGGGGCTGAGCTTCAACTTCGAGCGCCGCCAGATGCAGACCCAGGTGGCGCGCATCATGGCGGTTACGGAGAAGACGCTCTGTCTGAGCTTCGAGATTCGCATGCCGCACAGTGCGGGGCTGCTGAATCTGGCCTTTCCCGCCGTGGTGGCCAACACCATCCTGCGCCGTCTGACCTCGGACTGGGGCCGGCGGCGCCGGCACGCCGGCGAAACCCGGGCGCGGATGGAAGCGGCGGCGCGGCGCATTCGCTTTGGCGGCTCTCTGCAGACTCCCACGGTGCACCTGGCGGCAAGCAGCATCGAGAACCTGGAGCCGGGAACGATTCTGCGCCTGGATTTGCCGGCCAACGCGTTGCTCGTGTGGCGGGTGGGAGGCCAGACGCTTTCCCAGGCGCAGGCCATCCGGCAGGGACCGCACCGCGCCGCCCGTATGGAGCGCACGATCATTGAGGCGGATCGATGAAGACCTATCTCGATTGTTGGGTCGGCGTGGCCACAGCTCTCTTCGCCCAAGCCCTGGCCGGAGAGCCGGAGCTGGCCGAGTCTCTGCCCAAGCCGCTTGCGGCGGGCTCCTTCGGCTTTGCCGCCAGCCTCAGCGGAGAGCTGGAGGGGCGCTTCGCCGTGCTCCTCGACGGCACAATTCTGGAATCGCCGCTGCTGGGCGAGGGATCGGATCAGAGAGCCGGCTGGGGCGAGTTGCTGCGCGAGGTGGCTGAGGCCGCTGCAGGGGAGTTGCTGGCGAAGACCGGAAAGAAATGCCGGGTCGAGAGCTTCGAGGCGATCTCCGGAGAGAGCCAGGTTTCTCGCGCCTTTCAGTTGAAGGCGGACGATCGCGCCTGGACGATTCTGGTCCGCGACGAGGTGCGTGGTCCCCGGCCGGCGGCAATGCCGGAGACGGAGACTGCGGCCGCACCCGCCGCGGCAAAGTCCGCCGACGCAGTCCTGAGCCCAGGCCTTGAACTGCTGCTCGATGTCGAGTTGGAGGCCTCGCTGCGCTTTGGCTGCCGCGAGATGCCGCTGGGCGAGATTCTCGACCTGGGACCGGGGGACGTGGTGCAGTTGGACCGTCATGTCGCCGATCCCGTGGACCTGATTGTCGGCGATAAGATTGTGGCTCGCGGCGAGGTGGTGCTGGTGAGCGGAAACTTTGCCTTGCGGGTGACGGAGGTGGCCGCCCCGCGGAAGCGGCTGGAGAGCATCCGATGCCTCTTCTGAGAGCGAAGGCGGCGGCCGAGGGGCAGCGCGGCGGCCGGGAGGGATTTCTGGAGGAGGTCCCTCGCGGGAAGGCCGCGCTTGCGAGGGCCTCACTAGGCAAACCGGCTCGCGGTCTTTCCGGAGGCCGTCCGGGCTTTTTTGAGACCTGCGCCAACCCCGCCTGCGGCACCGGCTGGCTGCACCTCTTGCGCAGCCGTTCGGCGCCGGTCTTTGAAGGCGGCTGGACCTGTTCGGCCGCATGTACGGCGGCGCGGATCGCCTCGGCGGTGGGGCGCGAACTGGATGCGAGAGGCAGCGCGCAGGAAGGCCATCGTCATCGCATTCCGCTCGGTCTGGTAATGCTGGAGCAGGGCTGGATCAGCTCCAGCCAGTTGCGCCAGGCGCTGGAGGCGCAGAAGACGGCCGGAGCAGGCCGACTGGGGTACTGGCTGGCGCGCCAGCAAGGAGTGAGCGAGCGTCTGGTGACCAGGGCGCTCGGTCTGCAATGGAGCTGTCCAGTGCTGCCCATCGAGTTTCACGATGCCGAGGGACTGAGCGCCCTGGTGCCCCGGCTCTTTGTGGACGCATTTGGGGCGCTGCCCTTGCGCGTGGCCGCGGGCAAGCTCCTTTACCTGGGATTCGAGGACCGCCTCGACCCGGTTCTGGCGCTGGCCATCGAGCGGATGACGGGCCTGCGCGTCGAGAGCGGGCTGGTGGAGGGATCGCTCTTTCGTCCGGCGCACACGCGCATGTTGAGTGCGCGGTTTCCTCCTGTGGAGCTGATCGAGGCCCGCTCGGAGCAGGCGCTTGTCCGGGCACTGTCCAAGCCTCTGGAACGGGCGCGGCCGGTCGAGTCCCGCCTGGTCAGGGTGCACGACTGTCTGTGGTTGAGAATGTGGCTGCGCCCGCAGAGCGGGCCGTTGCCCGAGGCAGCCTCGATCCAGGACCTGATCGGCTCGATCGGGGAGCACTAGAGCCGTGGCGGGCAGGGAGACGAAGAACCCTCCTCATGATGTTGAAGGAGGAGCCGATAAAGGCGGCAGAGGAGCCTGGGCATGCGTGAAATTCGAACCCTGATCGTGGACGATTCCTCGGTGATGCGCAAGATTGTGGAGCGTTCGCTGCGCCAGGCGGGCCTGGACCCGCTGGTGGTGCACGAGGCCTGCAGCGGCACCGAGGGCCTGGAAGTCCTGCGGGCCAGGCAGGTGGACCTGATTCTCTCCGACATCAACATGCCGCTGATGGACGGTCTGGAGTTTCTGCGCCAGTTGCGCGCCCAGGATTTGGCTCCCGGCGTTCCGGTGGTGATGATCACCACCGAGTCCAGCGAGGAGCATGTGAAACAGGCGATCCTGGCCGGGGCGCAGGGCTATATCCGCAAGCCGTTCACGGCCGAGCAGGTGAAGGAGAGGGTTTTGCCGCTCTTGCGCGCGGCGTAGCCGACGCCGGGACGGCGAGTTCGAGAACGGACCGTGCCAGCCCCTGGGAAGCGGGAGCGACGGGCGGATCGAGAGGAAATGGAGCGTACGATGGCGCTTTCGTTGCGGGATTCCGTGCATCTGGTCTCCGATCCCAGGAACCTGGATGCGAGTGTGGACGAGGTCTTTCATCTGATGTTGGGAGTCAGGTGCATGCGTGACTCCTTTCCGCTGGCCCAGGAGCCGGAGTCGGTGACTGCGGTGGTTGGTTTTGGCGGGCTGCTGAGTGGGGCCTGCGTCTTCTCGACCGGAGGCCTGGCGGCGATGAAGATCGCCGCGCGGATGACGGGCATGGAGTTCGACCAGATCGACGACACGGTGAAGGATGCGATCGGGGAGATCTGCAACATGCTGGCGGGAAGCTGGAAGGGAAAGCTTCCGGATCTGGCGGCTCATTGCGGCCTCTCGGTTCCAGCCGTGATTACCGGCCGGGACTATCACCTGCACGTGCAGGCCCCAGAGTTCCAACTGCACCACATCTACCGCTTCGAGGATGCAGGTTTCGTGGTCACCATCGTCTGCGATGGGTTGCAGTAAAGGGTCCCGGCGCGCCTTGGGCATCGATAGACGGCAGCCCGGATTGAGTCTCTTGCGGAATGGTTCTTTCGAGTCCGTGCTGGACCCCATCCCCCATTCTGATGTTGCTCTAATCCCTTTGCTCTCTTTCCGGTCCGTCATCTGCACTGTTCCCTGGGCGACAGGAGATTTGCCCGATGGACAGTGGATACTACGCGGCAATGAGCGGGCTGGTAGCGCGGACCCAGGCTCTGGATACGGCGGCCGCCAATCTGGCTAACGCCCAGACCCCAGGCTACCGGGCCGAGCGGGAATACTTCCGCTCGGTGCTGCTGGGGCCCGATGCGCTGGACTCGCAACTGGGGCGCACGGTGAACAACTTCGGACTGCTGGGCGGCGACCGGCTCAGCATGGCCCAGGGCGCACTCGAGCAGACCGGCAATCCTCTCGATCTGGCCATCGAGGGCGAGGGGTTCTTTCAGGTCCAGACGCCCAACGGACTTCGCTATACACGGGACGGCGGCTTTCACCGCACCCAGAACGGGCAACTGGTGACCTCGGCGGGCGAGCCGGTGCTGTCGAACGTTGGCCAGCCGATTCCCGTTCCGCCGGGCGAGGTGACCGTGGGCGCGGACGGCGTGCTCTCGGTGGCGGGCGGCGCGGTGGCCACGGTGGGAGTTTTCACCTTTCCAGCGGGCACGCAATTGACTCCCGAGGGAGCCAACCGCTATCTCGCGCCGGAGGGTGCCGCGCCGGCGCTCGCGAAGAATGCCGCGGTTCACCAGGGGGCCATCGAATCCGCCAACCAGGACGTGATCCAGGGGTCGCTGGAGCTGATCGTCATGCAGCGGCAGGCGGAGATGATGCAGAAGGCTCTCACCGTCTTCCACACCGAATTCAACAAGATCGCGAGTGAGGATCTGCCACGCGTGTAGGCAGCCCGTTGTCAGTCGCCGTTGGCCGGGAGTCAGGCGTATTGAATTGGTGCTGGACGATCGGCAATTGAGGAGTTGAAAAACAGGACTCGATCGATTTCACCAAAACGGGCTTTGCCTCCACTGAAAACTGACAGCTGACCTCTGTCAACTGGGCGACTGAAAGGAGCCAAATGATTCGAGCCTTATACACCGCTGCCAGCGGCATGAGCGCGCAGCAGTTGAATCTGGACACCATCGCCAACAATCTGGCCAACTCATCGACGACGGGATTTCGCCAGTTGCGCCTGGAATTTCAGGACATGGTCTACCAGAATCTGGTGACGCCGGGAGCGGCGCAGAGCCAGTCCACGGTCTCGGCCGGGCTGCAGATCGGGCTGGGCACCAAATCGGCGGCCACCGAGGTCATCATGACCCAGGGCTCGTTGAACCAGACCTCGAATCCGCTGGATGTGGCCATCGAGGGCACGGGATTCTTCCAGGTGCAGCGGCCCGACGGCACCATCGCCTACACCCGCGCCGGCCAGTTTCAACTCAACAACCAGGGGACGGTGGTGACCACGGACGGCGATCCGGTGATTCCCACCATCACCATTCCCGCCAATGCGACAGCGGTCACCATCACCCAGTACGGAGTGGTGAACGCGACCCTGGCCGGGCAGCAGAACCCCTCGCAACTGGGCCAACTGCAACTGGCCACCTTTCCCAACCCCGGTGGACTGGAGAGCATGGGCTCGAACCTCTTGCAGACCACACTCAGCTCCGGCGATCCGGTACTGGGCAATCCCGGAGGGACCGAGGGATTGGGCACCCTGCAGCAAGGGTACCTAGAAAACTCGAATGTGGACGTGGTGACCATGTTCGTGCAGATGGTGCTGGCACAGCGGGCCTATGAATCGAATTCCAAGGTCATCAAAGCAGCCGACGATATGTACTCCCAGGTCAATAATATGACCCGGTAAAAGGGAAGCAGTACATGAAGAAATGTGGCACTGGAAATTGGATCGGAATTGGATTGATGGGTGCGGCTGCCGCACCGGCCCTGTTGGCCTCTGGTCAGACGGCAGCGACGGGCCCACGATCTCCTTTTCTTTTCTCCGCGTCAGTGCCGGTGGCCGTTTCCGGCGAGATTGTCCGTGAGATCGACGATCCGCACACCGGGGATCGCTGGCTGCTGCTGCGCGATTCCAGCCATCCCGGCGGGCCGGGGCGGATGGTGCTGGTGGCGAACGTTCGCAACGAGACCCGGCCGAACGAGCTGGAGGCGGGTGCGCTTCGCCCGGTCATTCGCGCGGGAGACCGGTTGATCGTGGAGGAGGATACGGCAGTGGTGGCCGCACGGCTGGAGGCGGTTGCGCTGGGTCCGGCGGTGATCGGATCGCCATTCGAGGCGCGGTTGAAGATCGGCGGCAGAGTGGTGCGGGCCTTGGCCCTGGCGCCGGGCCGCGCGGCCTTCCAAGCGGAGACAGAGGTGCGGCGATGAGGTCGAGACTGCTTCTGACGGTCTTCTTTTGTATGGCAGCGGCGCACATGGGGTTGCCGTTGGCGCAGGCGGGGAACAAGAAGCAGAATCCGCCGCCAGCAGCCGCCAAGCCGACCGCGCCCGAGGCTGCTCTGCGCGCCTACGTCGAGCGGGTGCGGGCGCAACAGGCGGCGGAGGTGCGAACCACGGGCTCGATCTGGAGCCCGGAGGGCCGGCTGGTGCGGCTGGGCACCGACGCCAAGGCGGTGCGTTTGCACGACGTGGTCTCGATCGTGGTGACCGAAAGCCTGGCGGCCTCGACCGACGGCCAGGTGAAGAATTCGAGGGCCTCGAATGCCAACTCCGGGCTGACCTCGCTCTTTGGCGCTCTCAAGAGTTCGAACGCACTGCAGAACCTGCTGGGCATGACCGCGGCTTCGGGACTGACGGCGCAGGGCCAAAGCACGACCAACTCCAGTCTCGCGACGACGTTTGGCGGCGAGGTGGTGGACGTGCTGCCCAACGGGATGCTGGTGGTGCAGGCGACACGGCAGTTGACCTTCTCGCAGCAGACGCAGGTGATCAAGCTGCGCGGCTTGGTGCGGCCCGAGGATGTGAGCGCACAGAATCAGGTGCTTTCGACGGCCATGACCGACCTGGAATTGGAAGTGACCGGCAAGGGCATCGTCAACGATTCCACCTACCGGCAGAACCCGCTGGTGCGCTTGATCGAGAAGCTATTGGTGTTTTAAGGGCAGGGAATAGGGAGTAGGGAGCCAGGGAATGCAGCCAGCAATCGGAGCCAATCGGAAGATGGGAGCGAGAAAGGCGGAATGGCGGACCGGCGCGTTCTTCTGGTGGTGGGCTGCGCTGGCGGCGGCATTGGCGCTGGCGGCCGCGCTGGTGCGGGCCGAGGATGCGCCCAAGCTGGCGCGGGTCAAGGACGTAGCCACCATCGAAGGGATTCGCGACAACCAGTTGGTGGGTTACGGGCTGGTGGTGGGGCTGCGCGGCACCGGAGACAGTTCGCAGACGGTCTTTCCGGCGCAGACGCTGATTTCGGCGCTGGAGCGGATGGGCATTACCGTTCCCCAGACCGGTTCGAACAGCGCCAGCAACATGCAGGTCAAGAACATGGCCGCGGCCTTTGTGGTGGCCACGCTGCCGCCTTTCACCCGGCCCGGCTACAAGATGGATATCACCGTCTCCTCGGCCGGGGACGCGCGCTCGCTCGAAGGCGGCATTCTGCTGATGACCCCGCTCTACGGGCCGGACGGGCAGATCTATGCCCAGGCGCAGGGAGCTCTGGTGCTGGGCGGCTACATGGCGACCTCGGGTGGCAATGCCCGGCAGCTCAACCATCCGACCACGGCGCGGATTCCCGGCGGGGCTCTGGTGGAGCGGCCGGTGCCCTTCGACCTGAAGCAGATGCACACGGTCAGCGTGGTGCTGAACGATGCCGATTTCCATACCGCCGAGCGGATGGCCGCGGCCATTGACCGGGCGCTGGGCAATGCGCGTGCGCACGCCATCGACAGCCGTCGGGTAGAGATTGCCGCGGTGCCGGACGAAGATATGGCGGCACTGCTGGACCGGGTGGAAGAGGTGGAAGTGGAGGTGTATCCGCGGGCCCGCGTGGTGGTGAACGAGCGAACCGGGACGGTGGTGATCGGCGGCACGGTTCGTCTGCAACCGGTCTCGATTCTGCACGGGGGGCTGTCGGTGAATGTGATCTCCGAGACCAGGGTTTCGCAGCCGACTCCGGGCTCTGTGGGAACGACGCAGGTGGTCGAGCAGACCACCGTGCAGGCCCAGGACAAGCCGGTGAACCGGATCGACCTGAAAGAAGGCGCGACGGTGGAGGACCTGGTTCAGGAACTGCAGCGGACGGGAGCCGGCGCGCGGGATGTGATCTCGATTCTGCAGGCCATGAAAGAGGCCGGCGCGCTGGAGGCCGACCTGGAGGTCCTGTGAGGGAGGGGCTGTGAATTCCACTTTGGGAACAACCGCGGCGGTCCCCGGCCAAGTAAGCCCGGCCGCGCCGGAGCCGCGTCTGGTGCGGGCGGCGCACGAGTTCGAGGCGCAGATGATGAAGGAGCTGATGAAACCCATGACCGCCGGGGATGCGCTGTCGGGAGAAGACGAGAACTCGGGTTCTGGCGGGGCTCTGGGTCAGTTCGCTTCAGAAGCGCTGGGACGGGCTCTGAGCGAACAGGGCGGCTTTGGGATCGCGAGCCGGATCGTCGCAGATCTCTCCCATTCCGGTAGCAAGAGCGGAAACGGGCCGGTAACCAGAAATCTGCACGGCAATACCGTGATGAGAGCCCTTGAATGACTAAAGTGAGGAACAGACGCGCCGATACACCCGGCAAGGAGAGCTACATATGGACATTCGCAGCAGTCTTGATGGATTGAAGTCGCTCTTGGGAGTGACGGTGGCGGCGCCGGCAGCGACGCCGCAGGCCAGGAGCGGCGCCGCAGCCAGCCCGAGCGTTCTGGGTAGCGACCGTGCGACGTTGAGCAGCACGGGCAGCGCGGTTTCGCTGACGGCTACCGAATCCGGCGTGCGCTCGGACAAGGTTGCGGCCGTGCAGGCTGCACTGGCGGCGGGAACCTACAATGTGCCGGTATCGGCGGTGGCGTCCAAGGTGGTGGACGCAATGCTGGGCGACGGAGAGTAATCCTTGATGATGCTACGACTACGGGATTGAGCCGGAGCGTCCTTGCCTGGAGAATTGGGCCGTGGGTGAGTGCGCGAAGTGGGCCTTTGAGTGGTGCGGGGACGGGCGGGCGTGGGAAGCAGCCGGGCAGCAACGAAAGGGAAACGGGAATGGAGGAGCCTGGGGAGCGGAGGGCGCATCCGGAACTGAAGAAATTGGTGGCTGAGGCCTCGCGGGCGCTGGCCCGCCTGGATGCGGACCGGCTGGAGGAACTGGCGCTGTCATGCCAGGCATTGAACCGGGATCTTGCACCGGGACAAAGAAGAGACAGCGCCGAGTTGGCCCGCCAGGCTCGGGAGGCGCAAGGCGATATGGCGGTCTTTGCCCGAGTGCTGGAGGCGACGCGGGCCAACCTGCATGTCATGAGCCGCTTGCGGGAGTTGCGCGCCGGCCGGCTGGAGTATGGCGAAGGGCAGGCGCGGGGATGGACACGCACGGAGAGCGGGCATGGGGACAATTAACTCCGCATTCAGCTTGATGTCGCAGGCGTTGGACGCCGATCAGGCGGCCCTGAACATTGTTGCCAACAACGTGGCCAACGCCAGCACGACCGGCTACACAGAGGAGACGCCCAACTGGCAGGAGAACCAGCCGGTGGAGATCGACGGGGTTTCGTACGGGACGGGCGCCACCGAGACGGGAGCTACGTCGGTGCGGGATAAGGTGCTGGAGCAGCGGCTGGACCAGCAGCAGCAGTTGGCCTCAGCCTCAAGCGCGCGGCTGACGGCCCTCGACTCGGTCCAGGCCCTCTTCACGCCGGACTCGGGTTCATCCAGTTCGACGGCTGGGGACATTGGCAGCGACCTCACCAGCTTTTTCAGTTCTTTCTCATCTCTTGAGGCCAATCCGACTGACAATTCCGACCGCCAGGCCGTGCTTTCCTCGGCAAAGACCCTGGTCGGGGACATCTCCAATGCCGCGGACAGTCTTAACTCACAGCGGTCGGCCTTGGACCAGGAGGCTGCCGGCGTGACCAGCCAGGTGAATTCGCTGACCAATGCGATTGCCCAGTTGAACCTGCAGATTCAATCCACATCGCCCAACTCCGATGCGGGCACGCTCGAAGACCAGCGCCAGCAGGATCTGAGCCAGTTATCGAAGCTGGTCGGGATCAACCAGATTACGACTGAGAACAACGGACTGGAGATCACCACCACCTCCGGCCAGTTGCTGGTTGCAGATGGGTCGAGTTCCCAACTGACCACCGGCACGGTCGACGGGATGACGCATTTCTTTGTGGGGACGACGGACATCACATCGAAGTTGGCCAGCGGAGGCGGGGAACTCGGCGGGTATCTGACGGCGCGGGACCAGGATATTCCCGATGTGCTCAACTCTCTCGATCAACTAGCCTATAGCGTCTCGACATCGGTCAATGCCTTGAATAACACGGGAACGGACCTGGATGGCGTGACCGGGACGGTGGCCGATCCGCTCTATATCTTCAATGAACCCGCCGCCGTGGCCGGCAGCGCGTCCGCGATGAGCGTGGTCATGACCGATCCCAACCAGATTGCGGCTGCCGGAACGGGCGACGGAACCGGCGACAACAGCAATGCGAGCGCGATGGCGAACCTGGCCAGCCAGGCGATCGTGAACGGCCAGACGCCGACCGACTACTACTCGAATCTTGTGTCGACGCTCGGTTCGACCGTCTCCCAAGTGCAGACCGAGAATACGGCACAGAACGCCTCGGTGACCCAGTTGCAGACCCAGAATGATGCGCTCTCCAGCGTCAATCTCAATGACGAAGCCTCGTCGATGACTACACTGGAGCGCAGCTATCAGGCGGCCTCGCAGGTGTTTACCATGCTGAACACGATCATGGCCTCGGCGCTGAACCTGGGCGACCAGACAGCGGTCTCGTAATCGGCGAGTGCCGGCTGGTGGAGAAATGCAATGCGGGTGGACCCAAATTATGTGACGAATCTAGTGAGTTCGCTCGATCAGACTCAGTTGACCGAGCAGCAACTGACCTCTGAGTTATCCAGCGGCGTAGCCATCACCTCTTTGAGCCAAAATCCCGTGGCCTCGGGAGAGAATGTGCTGCTGCTTAACCAGATTCAGCAGGATGATTCCTTCACGCAGACTTCAAGCCTGGTTACGGGCCAGTTGCAGGTGGCCGATTCGACCTTGGGGAGCGTGGTGACAGAGCTTACCCAGGCCATTTCGCTCGCCACCAGCGCCAACAATGGCACCGTGAACTCCAACGACGTGCAGTCCATCTCGAATCAGATTTCCGGCATTCTCGACGAGGTGCAGTCGCTGGCCAACACCAGCTATCAGGGCCAGTACATCTTTGCCGGCGGTCAGACATCGACCACCCCTTTCACCACATCCACTGCTACGTCGCCGGCCGTCACCACTTACAACGGCGATGAAGATATCAACTATCTGGAGACGCCCAATGGGCAAAAGATCCAGTTGAATGTGCCGGGGAATCAGATCTTCACGGGCAGCGGCTCGAACAGCGTCTTTGCCGCCTTGAACAGCCTGGTGGCCGACTACTCCACCGGCACCGTCAACACCAGCCAGGCCGTGAACGATACGGAGGCGTTGAATACGGCGCTGAATTACGTTTCGCAGCAGCGTGTGACCATCGACAACTCCATTACCCAGCTCGGCGCCGCCTCCGACGCGGTGAGCAGCGAGCAGACCCAACTGACGACTGCACAGACCAACCTGATGCAGGCGGATGTGGCGCAGGTATCCACGCAGCTTTCGCTCTCGGAAACGCAGCAGACGGCGCTCGAGGATGTGATTGCGCAACTGAATTCGACCTCGAACGATCTGTTCAGCAAGTTGCCCAGCTGACGCCGGGCCCTGGCAGTTTGTTGCCACCGAGCCGGCTCGATAAGCGGAAGTTGGAAAGGAGTTTTGCCGGACTATGCGCTGGCTGTTTGTGGGACATTGTCTTGACGAGTGGAACCCATGTCCTGCGCCTACAGCCGGTTGCGCCCGTTTCCAAGTTTGTTCTCCCTGGCTCGAACGCGATTCCATTGGAGCCGAAGCCGTCTATACTCAATGCAAAAGGACACACTTTGCTCGCTCCGCTTCGTTTTATCTGGAATGCAACTCGAGGTCATCGACTGGCTCCCTGGCGGAGCGAGTACTTTCGATGGCGGGTCGAAACCTATTCGGGCATGCCGGCCGAGAGCTTGACGACCAAAGACATCCTGAACTTCCTCTGGGTCTCGCGCTGGGAACTATTGAGTTATCTTGCCTGGACCGACCGTCTGGACCGAGAGGTGCACAAGGGTATCTGAACGGCGGAGGGGCGATTGGCTCGCGAGCACCGGAACCGAGGTGGCGGAGAGGGCCGATCGGCAGAGGGGCGCATGACGGAGACCGGCAATTCACATCTGACGCGCAGGCAATTTGGTCGGGGAGTGCTGGCTCTGGGAGCCGCAGCCGGTCTGCCCCGTTGGTTGCAGGCATCAAAACCCGCGCCTCCCGCGCACCTGAGCATAACGGGTGCCGACTCGTTGCGTGCCCATGCGGCGGCCCGGGGGCTGCTCTACGGCGCGGCGGTCATTCCGGCGCTGCTGGACGTGGATGGGATTGCAGCAGGACGCGCCACCGATGGATATACCCAGCTTGTTGCCGGGCAGGCAGGCATTGTGGTAGCTGAGAACGCGATGAAGTGGAAGGAATTGCGGCCCGCAGCCGACACCTTCGACTTTTCTCAGGCAGACCGGCTGGTGCGTTTTGCCGGGATTGCGGGCCAGCGCGTTCGCGGGCACAATCTGTGCTGGCATGAGGGCCTGCCGGACTGGTTCAAGACCACGGCGACAAAGGACAACGCCCGCCGGCTGCTTACGCAGCACATCGAGATCGTCGTGGGCCGCTATCGTGGGCAGATTCACAGTTGGGACGTGGTGAACGAAGCCGTCGAGCCTGCTGAGGGCCGGCCGGACGCCCTGCGCAAGACTCCCTGGCTGGAGCTGATTGGCCCCGATTACCTGGAATTGGCCTTCCAGGCCGCTGCCGCCGCCGACCCGCAGGCCAAACTCACCTACAACGACTACGGGATTGAACTGGACACGCCGGAGCAGGAAGTCAAACGCGGACAGGTGCTGCTGCTCTTGCGCCGGTTCAAGGCCCGGGGTGTGCCGATCCATGCCGTAGGCGTGCAGAGCCACCTCGAAGCAGATGGGCCGCAACCAGGCGCCGGGCTGCAGGAGTTTATCCGCGAGGCCGCCAAGCTGGATCTGGAAGTTTACGTAACCGAGATGGACGTGAACACTCACAGGCTCGCAGGCGGACCGGAGTTGCAGGACGCCGCCGTGGCCGCCGTCTACCTGAGCTATCTGGACATGGTGCTGGCCGAACCGAATGTGCCGGTTGTGCTCACCTGGGGCATCACCAGCGCGCATAGCTGGATCAATGAGACCGATCAGCCCTGGGCCAGGCGAAAGGATGGCGCACGCCAGCGGCCTCTGCCTTTTGACGACGACCTCAAGCCTACGCCGGCCTTTCTGGCGCTGCGCGCGGCCTTGGACGATGCCCGGCCCTTGCCGGCGGCGCCGAGACAGTAGTCAGCTATCAGTTCTCAGTTCGTATGCTTGCAGTGTGAATCGGATCCATACGATAGGAGGCTTTGACACTCTGTCTGAGGTTGCAATGCTTTCGTCTGGTCCCCGACCCCTGGCCCCTCACCGCCTATCATCGATATTGGAGCTTTTTCCCGCATGAGATTCGGATCGATCCGCCCTGCCTGCTTTGCTCTGTTGGCACTCCATCTCGCTGCTGGAGCGCAGCAGTTGCCTCCGGCTGAGCCCCCTCTGCCGCTGCCCAGCGCGCACCCTGAGGCGCCCACCTTGCGCCTGAACGCCAACGAAGTGCTGGTTCCCACGCTGGTGGAGAAGCGGGGAGGCGGCATTGTCTACGGGCTGAAGCCATCCGATTTCGTGCTGGAAGACAACGGCGTGCCGCAGAAGATACGCGTGCAGGAGGAGATGGATACGGCGCCGGTTGCGCTGGTGGTGGCTGTCGAGGAAGGCGGCGTGAGCGCGCTGGAATTCGACAAGCTGGCCAAGCTGGGCCCGCTGCTCGATCTTTTTCTCGCGGACGGCAGGAGCCAGGCGGCGCTGGTAGGCTTCGACTCGCGGCCCCATCTCATCCGCGATTACACGCACTCCAGCGAGGAGGTGAACGAGGCCCTCAAGCACCTGGAGCCGGGCAACGGCGGCGACGCGATTCTGGATACCGTGAGCTATGCCGTCGATCTGCTGCAATCCCAGCCCAAAGAGTACCGGCGGGTGCTGCTGCTGATCGGCGAGGAGCGCGACCATGGCAGCAAGCACACCAAGCCGGAGCAGTTGATCCGGAAGATCGGCCAATCCGATGTGCTGGTGCTGAGCGTCTCGTTTTCGCCCGCAAAGGCCGAGCTGCTCCACGACATGAAAGACTCGGGCGACGACCGCACCATGAACTTGGTCTCGACGCTGTTCATGCTGGTGCAGGCCTTCAAAAAGAATGTGGCCAAAGAGGTTGCCCACATGAGCGGCGGGGAATACGAGACATTCACGGGCGACAAGGGCTTTGAGCAGCGGGTGCTGGAAGCGGCCAAACATGCGCGCAACCGCTATCTGATTACCTTCAGCCCCTCCGATCCGACGCCGGGGCTGCACAGCATCCGGGTGCGGACCGTGGAGGACTACGGGGCCCGAATCGTGGCCAGGGCCAACTATTGGCGGACGACGGACCAATAACCTCGCATTGGGCGGGGTGCGTGTACCCCCCGGATTCCGGTTCGCGGGCGCGTGGCGCTGGGGCGCGGATTCATGGTAATCTCACACTAGACACTGAAGAGTGGACCTGAGAAGACAAGAGGAGTAACACACGCCGTGCTGGCGACTGCTAAGAAAACCACACTGATTGAACGCTTCCGCACTCACGATACGGACACCGGCTCTCCAGAGGTCCAGATCGCGATTCTGAGTGAGCGGATTGGCGAACTGACCGAGCACTTCAAAACGCACAAGAAAGACCATGCCTCGCGGCGTGGACTTTTGATGCTGGTCAGCAAGCGCCGCCGCCTGCTGGATTACCTGAAGACGCACGATACCGATCGCTATCGCGACGTGATCGGCAAACTCGGTATCCGCAAGTAATCGGAAAGTCAACTTTGACCCGGAAGCGCCCAGACCGGACATTGGTCACGGCCCCCGTTCCACCCAGAACCTGGGGCCATGGTGTACCTGGCGAACTGTACCCGCTGCCAGGGCTCGCGCACAGCCATCTGCTGTGTGCGGCCTTGGCGCGTTGGCCGGCCCGCAGGCCGGGAGAATCCGCTCCCCCGCGCAGATCCCACTCTTTTGCGCGCGTCCTGCCCATGGCCACATCCTTCGCCAGAGTTCCCGCATCCCCCTGCGCCGCTCCCCCCCACAAGTTTCCCAAGCGAAAAAACGAAACGAGGACTCTATGTCTAAGCATGAAGTAGCCGTCGAGCTTGCCGGTGGCAAGCGGCTGGTTTTTGAGACCGGCCGCATGGCCAAGCAAGCCTCTGGCGCCGCACTGGTGACCACGGGCGAAACCGTTGTTCTGGCTACCGCTGTAGCCTCTGCCGACCCCCGGGAAGGCATCGACTTCTTTCCCCTCACCGTGGATTACCGCGAGTACACCTATGCTGGCGGGCGCATTCCGGGAGGATTCATCAAGCGCGAAGGCCGTCCCAGCGAAAAAGAAGTCCTGACCTGCCGTCAGATCGACCGGCCCATCCGCCCGCTCTTCCCCGACGGCTTCCGCAACGAGACCCAGGTGATTGCGCTGGTCTTCTCCGCCGACAAGGAGAACGACCCCGACGTGGTGGGCATCAACGCCGCCGCCTGCGCCCTGGCACTCTCCGACATTCCTTTCAACGCCACCGTCGGCGCCGTGCGCGTGGGCCGCGTGGATGGCGAGTTTGTCATCAACCCGACCTATGCCGAGCGCGCCGCGACCACGGTAAACATCATGGTCGTCGGCCATAAGGACGGCATCGTGATGATCGAGTCGGGCGCCAAGGAGGAGACCGAAGAGGTCATCCTGGCGGCTATCGAATTTGCCCATGTCGAGATCAAGAAGATCGTGGCCGCGATCGACGAGTTGGTTGCCGTGGCTGGCAAGCCCAAGCGGGCCTTTACGGCGCCGGAGTTCGATCAGGCTTTCTACGATGAGCTGAGCGCCAAGGTCGGCGACCGGCTGAAGGATGCCCTGGACACCAAGACTCACTCCAAGCTGGAGAGCCAGACCCTGATCAAGCAGATCAAGGAAGAACTGGCCGCCGAGCTTCCCGCCGACGATCCCGCGGCGAAGAAGAAGCTGGCCCACTACTATGAGCACCTGCGGGAGCGGATCTTCCGCGAGCAGGTGACCAAGGATCGCATCCGGCCCGACCGCCGCGCGTTCGACGAGATTCGTGCGATCACGATCGAAACCAGCGTTCTGCCCCGCACGCACGGCTCGGCGCTCTTCACCCGCGGCGAGACGCAGGCCCTGGTGACAGCCACGCTGGGCACCGCCGACGACGGCCAGCGCCTGGAGAGCTATGAAGGCGAAAAGAAGAAGCCCTTCATGCTCCACTACAACTTTCCGCCCTTCTGCGTGGGCGAGACCGGCCGCATGACGGGCACGGGCCGCCGCGAGATCGGCCACGGCGCACTGGCCGAGCGCGCCATCACCGCGGTTCTTCCCGAAGCGGACGAGTCGCCTTACACCATCCGCATTGTCAGCGACATTCTGGAGTCCAACGGCTCCTCGTCGATGGCCACAGTGTGCGGTGCCAGTTTGGCTCTGTTTGACTCCGGCATCGCTCTCAAGGGCGCGGTGGCCGGCGTAGCCATGGGCCTGGTGAAGGAGGGCGACGACTACGCCATCCTGACCGACATCGCCGGCGCAGAAGACCACTACGGCGATATGGACTTCAAGGTGGCCGGCACCCGCAAGGGCATCACCGCCTTGCAGATGGACATCAAGATCGGCGGCCTGACCCGCGAGATTCTCGAGAAGGCCATGGAGCAGGCGCGCCAGGGCCGGCTCTTCCTGCTGGACAAAATGGACGCGGCGCTGGACGGACCGCGCACGGAGCGGTCGGCCTATGCGCCCCGCATCGAGACCCTGATGATCCCCACCGACAAGATTCGCGATCTGATCGGCAAGGGCGGCGCAACGATCCGCGGCATCATCGAGCAGACCGGCGCCAAAATCGATGTGGACGACACCGGCCGGGTCAGCGTGGCCTCCTGCGACAGCGAGGGGTTGAAGAAAGCGCTGGAAATGATCGGCAACATCACCGCCGTGCCCGAAATCGGCAAGGTCTACCTGGGCAAGGTGGTTCGTCTGGCTGAGTTCGGCGCATTTGTCGAGCTCTTCCCTGGCACCGATGGCTTGCTGCACATCTCCGAGATCGCCGAGCATCGCGTGAAGGAAGTCAAAGACGAGCTGCGCGAGGGCGATCAGGTGATGGTGAAGGTCCTGGCCATCGAGGGCAATCGCATCAAGCTCAGCCGCAAGGCGCTCATCAAGGAGCAGAAGGCGAAGCTGGCTCATTCGGCCCCGGCCGAAACCGCCGAGGTGGAGATCGATGCAACTGAGGCGCCCGCCGCACCGGTTGCACCGGCAAGGCCGCGCAATGAGTTTGACGAGCGGCAGCCGAAGTCCAATCAGAGCACGATTCTGATCGAGGGTGGCGACGATTTCGACGACGACGAGAGCGAGGAACTCGACGAGGACAGCGAGCCGAACTTCAATCGCGTTGAAGGTGCGCCGGTCGTAGCCACTCAACCGGCAGGCGGGAGCCGTCCTCCGGCCAACAACAACCGCCGTCGCCGTCGCCGTCGGCCCGGTGGTCCCGGTGGCGGACGCGGACCGGGCGGCGGACAGTAGCCTGTAATCGCATAAAGTAACAGAAAAACCCAGACGAAGCGTCTGGGTTTTTCTGTTGCAGGAGCGGTTATCCGAAGCGCGACCCGGCACGACCGATGAGCCCGCGTCTATTCTCTATTCCACCACTTACGCGCCGGCCTGCTTCTCCGAATCGACCCCAGAGAACGATTTCAGCGTGACCAGCGGTGGCTGTTTGCCCATGCCTCGCGCATCGTGCTTGGCATCGTACATCCGCAAGTCTGCCGCGATACACAGGGTCTCCATGTCAGAGGCGTCTTCCGGGAAGACGGCAATGCCCACGCTGGCCCCAATGCGGACGGTATGATCGCCCAGGCGCAGAGGTTCTTTCAAAAGCCGCAGCAGAGAGCGGCTCACCCGCTCGGCATCGGCGCGGCTTATGGGTTCTTCCAGGATGACGGAAAATTCGTCTCCACCCGTTCGGGCGACGGTATCGGAGCGGCGGATGCGTCCGGCCAGAATTGAGCTGACGCGCTGTAACAGCAGATCGCCAACGTGGTGCCCGAGCGAGTCATTCACTTGTTTGAAGCGGTCCAGGTCGATCACCAGCAGCGCCGCGTGCGCTTCGGTGCGGCGGGCGCGCTCAAGGGCGCTGGCCAACCGGTCCTGGAAGAGGCGGCGGTTGGGCAAGCCGGTGAGATCGTCGTGCAGAGCCAGATGCCGGTTGTGCTCGATCTGCTCTTCGAGCATCAGCAAAATCATGCCCACAGCCACCACATACTTGGGCAGGTTCCACATCTCGCTTTCAACGGCAACCTGGGGCAGAAACGCCGCCATCAACGGTGCGGCCACAAACACTGCCGACCAGGCGAAGAATCCGGCGATGGTGATGAATGTTCCCGCGGTTGCTCGCCGGTATCTGTAAATGAAATGAGTGCAGCAGCCGAAGTAAATGTTGAAGAGCACAGCGTTCAACGCCAGATCGGGACCATTGCCGGGCCGATGCTGAAAGATCAGCAGGAAGACCGAGAGGACGGAATAAGGAACGATGGCAAGCCAGCGAAAAGGATGGTTGAACCGGCGCAATCTGAGAAGGGTGATCGCCAGCGGGGCCGCTCCGATGAAAATGGCGGCCAGATTCTGCGTCCAGGCCCATGCGGGGCCCGTAATGAGAAGCGCGATGTAAAGCGTGTGCCCGACTAGGAGCGAGGCAACGATCCAATGGCTAGAAGTCTCCTGGCGATAGGGAACGGTGGCCCACATGAAGAGGATTCCGGCCCAGGTGAGCGAAGAGACGCCGATGACCAGCGCCAGAGTTCCCCAAAAGCCGGGAATCGGCACGAAGAGAAATACCGCAAAGTGCAGTACGATCATCAGCCAGCCGGTCAGCCACGGCAGCGAGACGGGCATCTGACTGCGGCGCAGCACGGACGCAAAAGCGCATGCAAGCAGTGCGACCGCAAGGACGTCCGGCAGTTTACTCCAATCGACCACGCGCACCTCTTCGTTGAGGGACCGCCAAGGAATAGAATCGGCTATCCCAACTCCATTTTCATGGCTCTTTTGTAGCATTAAAAAATCTTTGGGGTAAACTTGCGTAACCTCTCATCGAGGCCATCCCCGTAATCGATCGGATGACCACAGTGGACTTTTCCCCGGTTGATCCCTTTATCTCTACTAGACTCAAAACGATGGCTGCCAGTTTGTATATCGTGGTTGAGGGTGAGGACCCAGGGTTTGACATCTTTGTGAACGGTCAGGCTCTGGCCCGCAACGAAGACGCTCTGGAACGGCTGGCTGAGCGGCTGAACGTAAGCCCTCTTCTTGAGTTCTTCTCCGCCGATGAGAATTCGATGGCGCTGCTGCTGGAGCAGGGTGCGGGCAATCCCGATTGGGCCAGCCATTTGCCGCAACCGCAGTGGTTCAACGCGCCGGACGGCCTGCTCACCGTGCGGGCCCTCATCGATTTTCTGTCTGCCGCTCCCGTAGCCCTGGGCTCCGAGACGCGACCGGTCCTGTTGGAGTTGCGCGAGTATGAACGCGTGTTGTGCAAGACGGCTCAGCACGGCTTGCGCTGGCATGTGGCCGTTAGCTGGCGTTGAGCCGGTCGGGAGCGGTCAGTCTGCGGCCGTCTCCTCCTCGCTGGGAGGAAAGATGTTTCCCATGCGCTTGATCTGCGCGCCTACTCCGGCCAGTTTCTCCTCGATCCGCTCATAGCCGCGATCCATGTGATAGACGCGGTCCAGAATGGATTCGCCGTCGGCCACCAGCGCGCCCAGCACCAGCGAAGCCGAGGCTCGCAAGTCGGAGCACATGACGGCCGCCGCGGAGAGCTTTGCCGGCCCGCGCACCGTGGCTGTGCGGCCGTCCACTTTAATGTTGGCGCCCATGCGAACCAATTCCTGCACGTGCATGAATCGGTTCTCGAAGATGTTCTCCTTAACGATACTCACACCCTCTGCCTGAGTGGCCAGCGCCATGTATTGCGCCTGCATGTCGGTGGGGAAGCCGGGATACTCCTCGGTGGAGATGTCGGCCGCGCGCAGCCGTTCGCCGCCACGCACGCGCACCGTGTCGGGTCCCAGAATATCCACGCGCACGCCGGTCTCTTCGAGTTTGGCGATTACCGCGCGCAGGTGAGCCGGGTTGCAGTTGGCCACAATCAGATCGCCGCCGGTGATGGCGCCGGCCACCAGGAATGTGCCCGCCTCGATGCGATCGGGATTGATGCGGTAATGAGCGCCATGGAGGCTGGTTACGCCCTGGACCCGGATGGTCGAGGTGCCAGCACCTTCGATGCGCCCGCCCATCGCGGTGAGGAGCGCGGCCAGGTCGGTCACCTCCGGCTCACGTGCACAGTTTTCCATCAGGGTTTCGCCTTCGGCCAGCACGGCGGCCATCAGCAGGTCCTCGGTGCCGGTCACAGTGATCTTGTCGAAGACCAGGTGCGCGCCCCGCAGCCGCTCCACGCGCGCTTCAAGATAGCCGTGCGCCTGAGTGATAGTAGCGCCCATCTTTTCCATGCCTTTGATGTGGAGATCGATGGGTCTGCCGCCGATGGCGCAGCCGCCAGGCATGGCCACGCGCGCCATGCCGACGCGGGCCACTAGGGGACCGAGGACAAGGGAACTGGCCCGCATGGTCTTCACAATTTCGTATTTGGCTTCGGGATCGGAGAGTGTGCGGCAGCAGATCGTGGTGCGGTGGTGCGCGTTTCCGTTGCCGAGTTGCACCTCGGCGCCCATTGACGCCAGCAGCCGCCGCTCGGTCTCGATGTCGCGCACCTGGGGAATATTCTCAAGCGTGACTTCTTCCTCGGTCAGAATGGCCGCGGCCATGCAGGGCAGCGCCGAGTTCTTGGCGCCCGAGACGCAAATGGTGCCTACCAGCGGATTGCCGCCGCGAATGACGAATTTATCCATGAAAAATCAGCAACTCCTAGCCTTCCAGTGTAAATCCGCGTGCCGGTAACTGCCAGGATCGAGAGGTTATACTTGCGCCATCGGCCGAAAGCCCTGGGTGGGCCGGCGGAAAAGGAAAAGAGATGAAAAGAACAGGATTGTACGCGAGTAAGGTTGCGTTGCTGGGATTGGCCTTGGGAGTGATGGAAGCGTTTACGATGTCGCCCGGAGCGATGGCTCAAGCCGCACCTGCCGTTGCCGCTCCGGCCAGACCGCTGCCCGCCATTGTCGAGAAAAATGGCCACTTTGCCCTGCTGGCCGATGGAGAACCCTATCTGATGCTGGGTGTGCAGGCCAATAACTCCAGCGCCTGGCCGGATTACCTTGATAAGGTCTGGCCAGCGGCTGAAGACCTCCACGCCAACACGGTTGAGCTGCCCATCTATTGGGAACAGATTGAGGCCGCACAGGGAAAATTCGACTTCAGTGTAGTGGACCTGATCCTGAAGCGGGCGCGCGAGCATCATGTCCGGCTGGTGCTGCTGTGGTTCGGCACATGGAAGAACGGCAGTTCGCACTACACACCGGAGTGGATCAAGCTGGACCAGCAAAAGTATCCGTTCCTTCTGAATAGGGACGGGCAGACGGCGGATTCGCCCTCGCCGTTCTCCGCTCCGTGGCTCGAAGCCGACAAAACGGCCTTTCGCGCCCTGATGCGGCACTTGAAGCAGGCCGATGCCCAGCGCACGGTGCTACTGGTGCAGGTGGAGAACGAAGCCGGCGTTTGGGGCGGCGTGCGCGACCACGGCTCGGCGGCGGAGAAGGCGTTTGCCGGAGAGGTGCCGCAGAAGCTGGTCGCGGGACTGGGCAAACAGCCGGGGACTTGGCAGCAGGTTTTCGGCGACGACGCCGATGAGACCTTCGAGGCCTGGTACACGGCGACCTATATCGAGCAGGTGGCTGCCGCGGGCAAGGCGGAGTATCGGCTGCCGCTCTATGTGAATGCGGCGCTGCGCGACCCCTTCCATCCCGGCAAGCCGCCCAGTTATGAGTCCGGCGCGCCCACCGACAACAATATCGATTTGTGGAAGATTGCTGCTCCCTCTATCGACATCGTTGCTCCGGACATCTACCTGCCGGAGTACGACAAATACATGAAGGTCATTGAACTCTACAAGCGGAAGCACAATCCGCTGCTGATTCCCGAGACCGGCAATACGGCCAACTATGCGCACTATGTATATGCGGCGATCGGGCAGGGCGCGATTGGCTGGGCGCCATTCGGGCTCGACTTGAGCCGCTATAGCAACCAGACCGAGGGTCCGGAAGCCATGGAGTTGAACGCACTGAAGCCCTTTGCTCAGCAATATGCTTTGCTAGCACCGATAGCGCGCAAGCTGGCCAAGGCCAATCTCGAGGGCAAGGTTCAAGGAGCGAGCGAAGACCCTAATAACCATACCCATACGCTCCCGTTCGACCGCTGGAAGGCCGTCGTCAGTTACGGAATGCCGTCCTTCGGCAACTGGATGCAGCCCAAGGGAAACTCGCCTGCCGACGGTGGAGTCGTGATCCTGCAACTTGGGCCGGATGAGTTCCTGGTAACCGGCCATCACGTGCGGGTTGACTTCACTCCCACCTTCGAGCCGGGCAAGAAGCGGCTATGGCTGAAGGTCGAGGAGGGCAGCTACGACGCGGCGGGGAACTGGAAGACCGTTCGCATCTGGAACGGCGACCAGACTGACTACGGTCTGAACTTCAAAGCCGATGAGAATGTGCTGCTGAAGGTGCGGATGACGACGTCCTGAAGGAAGAATGTGCACAAGCCCATCGAAGAACCGATGCGAAAGTCCGGTGTACAGCAAAGGGGACGGGCCTCAGCCCGTCCCCTTCAAAACACGTAGTCTTTCAAGTCTGCTACAGCTCCAGCACGTTGTCTTCGACGGCTAGGCGCACATTGCCGTCGGATTTGGCCAGGCGGCGAACGGCTTCAGGCTTGTCGACTTTGGCTTTGAGCATGACCAAAGCCACGGGGACGCTGCGGCCGGCGCTCTTGATGGTCTGTACTGCGGTTTCACGGTCGATCTTGCAGGCGCACATCAGGATGCGGATGCCGCGCTCGACCAGTTTCGAGTTCTGCATGTGCACGTTGACCATCAGGTTCTCGTACACATAGCCCAACCGGGTCATGGCGCCGGTGGTGATCATGTTCAAGATCATCTTCTGGGCGGAGCCGGCCTTCATGCGCGTGGAACCGGAGATGACTTCCGGGCCTACGTCGGCCACAATGGCGATATCGGCGGCAGCGGCCAGCGGCGTGTCGTGATTGCAAGTGACGGCGGCGGTATGCGCTCCGCGGGCGCGAGCATAGGCTACCGCGGCCACCACGTAGGGAGTGCGGCCCGAGGCGGAGATGCCCACGACAACATCCTTGCGCGTGGGACGGCGGCGGGCGATATCCCGCTGGCCCAGCTCTTCCGAGTCCTCATTGACCTCGACGGCAGAAGCCAGCGCTTTGGGTCCGCCGGCCATGATGTACTGCACCTGTCCGGGAGCGGTCGAGTAGGTCGGCGGGCATTCCGAGGAATCGAGCGCGGCAATGCGCCCGCTGGAGCCGGCGCCGACGTAAATCAAGCGTCCGCCATCGCGGAGGCTGCGCGCCACCTGGTCGATGACCTGTGCGATCTCCGGAATCGCCTTCTTGACCGCTGCGGGAACCTTCACATCCTCGTGGTTGATGATGCGAGCGATTTCGAGCGCGGATTTGGTGTCAAAACCTTGAGACGCCTCGTTCTGGCTCTCGGTTGTGAGTTGTTGAAGCAGTGTGGCCTGGTCTTTCTTTTTATCCTCTTGATGGGCGCCGGCCGTTTCCTGCGTCGTCGAGCTGGTAAGCATCGCGTCTGTCCCCAAGTTCTCATTGTATCTGTAAACCGCGCAACTCCCGAAGGAAATCTCCACGGAACTGCCACGGGAAGCGCAAGTTGCAGTGTTGTTACAGCGCTTCCCGGACGGCGTCGTGAAAGGCAGGCCGGACCTCGCGAATCAGATGGCTCTGGCGATCGCGCCAGGTGCGGTTGGTGAGCAGCGTCACGGCTATCCCGGCGTCGCGGTCGATCCATAGTGAGCAGCCGCTGAAGCCCAGGTGCCCAATCGAACGCGGCGAGAAATGCCGGCCGGAGGAGGAGTTCGCTGAAGGCGTATCCCAGCCGAGGGCCCGCGAACTGCCCTCCGGGCCCTGCCGCTGTGCGAAGCGCTCCACCGTAGCCGGGTCGAAGAGACCGGGTTTCCCTGTATTGGAGCCGGCACGGAGAATCTCGGCCGCAAAGCGCAACAAATCCGGGACATTGGAAAACAGGCCGGCGTGGCCGGCGGCGCCTTTGAGCAGCCAGGCGTTTTCGTCCTGGACCTCGCCCTGGATGAGCCGATGGCGCAGGGTTGTGTCTTCCTCGGTGGGAGGAATGGCTGGCCGCACAGTGGGCGGAGGACAGAATCCTGTGGCAGACAGGCCGAGCGGCTCAAAGATCTCGTGCCCGACCCAGGGGGCAAGATACTCGCGCGTGAGCACCTCCAGCGCCTTGCCCAGCAGAATGAAGCCGGGATCGGAGTACGCGGCGCGGGAGCCCGGTTCGGCTTCAAACGGCAGTTCCAGGCAGGCGCGAAAGAGCGCGGCCGGCGTGGCGGCGGTGCGGAAGAACTCCACGTAGCCCGGCAGCCCGGAGTTGTGCGCCAGCAGGTGGCTCAGCTTGACCTGACGAGCGAGGTCGCCGGGAGCGCGGCCCACCACAAAGCCTGGCAGCAGATCGACCAAGGGCGTTTCCAGGTCGAGTTGTCCGCGCTGCCAGAGCAGCATGGCCGCGGCCGTGGTGGCCGCTACCTTGGTGAGGCTGGCCACGTCATAGACGGTCTCCGGGGTAACCAGAGGCGCGCCTTCGTCGTAGGTGAAGCGGCCCAGGGCATCCTGGAACACGATTTCGCTGCCAGTGCTGGACAGGGCCAGCACCCCAAAGGCACAGCCTGGAAAGGCATGGGCAGCGATGGCGTCGTCCAGCACACGGTAGACGGCGTCAAACCGGGTGCGAGGGCTCGCGAGGGAACGATCTGGCAGGGGGATGGCTGACTTCATCGCTGCTTTGCATCGTAACGCGAATTGCTTCCTGGCGTTGCGTCCGCGGTTCCATTTTTTGCCATTTGGCTAGCCAATCAGGCTATCCTTGGGAGCGAGCCGAAAGTCTATGTTGTCAACAGAACGTAAGGGGGATTTCATGCGTCTGCTGCAAGGATGGTTGGCGGCTGCCATTGCGCTGGGCCTGATGGTTGCGGCTTCCGGGACGGGCTTTGCCCAGACTCCCGCTCCGGAAACTGCTCCGGCACAAGCGCCGTCGGTGGCCCCGTCCCCGGCAGATCAGGCAACGCCCGCCCCGGCCGCCGCGCCGGCGAAGAAGACCTACACAGTTCCGTCCGGAACCAAAGTCCTGCTGCAACTGCGCAGTTCCATCAACACCCACAGCGCCAAGCCCGGCGATGGGATCTACCTAGCCTCGACCTTCCCCGTAGTTGTCGGCAACAGGGTGATGATTCCCAGCGGGGTTTACGTGCAGGGCGTGGTGGATCGCGTGGTCCGCGCCGGGCACATGAAGGGTAGGGCGCAGCTCGACATGCATTTTACTTCGATGATCTTCCCCAATGGCACGGTAGTGGAGATTCCGGGGCTGGTGAACAGCCTGCCCGGCGCGAGAAAGCAGTCGGTCAAGGACGATGGCGAGGGGACCATCGAGCAGGCCGACGACAAGGGACGCAATGCGGGAGAGGTCGCGAAGATCGCGATTCCCACCGGGGGAACGGTGGGTTCAATCGGCGGTTTGGGGGCAGGACATCCGATTGAGGGCGGCGTCGTCGGAATCGGGGCTGGGCTCGCTACGGTTGGTCTGGTATCGCTCTTTACCCGCGGCGCCGACGTGAACATCGAGAGCGGAACCCAGGTGGAGATGGTTTTGCAGCGACCGCTTCTGTTGGAGGAAGAGAACCTCAGCGGCAGCGCACCTGTGCTGGTTCCCGCCGGCAATCAGCCGAAGCCGCTGGAAAAGCCCAACCGCGCCCGTATCCTCTGCCCGACAGGCGGCCTCGGTTGCGAGTAATCTAGAAGAGAGATGGAAATGCTTCCCCAGAACACCACCCAGTCAACCCCAAACCTTGACGCGAACTCGAACGAGCCCGCCCTTACCCCTGTACCCGTGCCGCCCCAGAAAGGCGGAGGGATTGGACTGTGGCTGCGCGATCTGCTGGTCTCCGTGGCAGCCTCGGTGCTGATTATCACCTTTCTTTACCAGCCCGTCCGCGTGGAAGGCACCAGCATGTTGCCGCGGCTCGAAGACCGGGACCGTCTGTTCATCAACAAGTTCGTCTATCGCATCTCGGCCATCGAGCGGGGCGACGTGGTGGTTTTCCGCTACCCGCGCGACCCGGAAAAGAGCTATATCAAACGCGTGATCGCCCTTCCCGGAGACCGGCTGCGCATCGACCGCGGCCAGGTCTGGCTCAACGGCAGGCGGCAGATCGAGCCATACGTTCCCCAGGAGTACCAGGACAGCCGCTCCATGGCGGAGATTGTCGTTCCCAAAGACACCTATTTCATGATGGGCGACCACCGTTCTGTCTCCTCTGATAGCCGGGAGTTTGGCCCCGTGGATCGCTCGCTCATCTACGGCAAAGCGGTCTTTGTCTACTGGCCGACCCGCGACGCAGGAGTGGTGCGATAGCCCTGCTTGAATCCGAGCGGAAATTCACGCTCAAACCTGTTAGAATCGGATGAATCCACTCCCCGGAGACGCGATGCAGGCGATCCTGGCGCTCGAAGACGGGCGCATATTCCGTGGCCACGGCTATGGCGCACCTGGCGAATGCCAGGGCGAAGTTGTTTTCAATACTTCCCTTACCGGATACCAGGAAATCGCAACCGATCCCTCCTATGCCGGTCAAATCGTCGTTCTCACTAACCCCCAGATCGGCAACTACGGCACCAACCGGGCAGACAACGAGTCCGCCAAGCCCTATATCGAGGGCCTGATCGTCCGCGAGTTCTCGCCCATCAGCTCCAATTGGCGCTCCGAGCAGGTGACCGACGAGTACATGGAGCGCTACGACGTTCCGGTGCTGGCCGAGATCGACACGCGCGCCCTGGTGCGGCATCTGCGTACGCATGGCGTGATGCGCGGCGTGATTTCGACCGAAGTCGGCGATCCGGAGACACTTGTTCGGAAGGCCAGAAGCATTCGCAAGATGGATGGCACGGATCTGGCGCGCGTGGTTTCGACCAAGCTCGCTTACCCGTTCGACTCCTCGGACAGCCGCAACCAGTCGGGCGACCCTTTACTGGCAAATGCACTCGTCCAAAACGAGGAAGCGCGGAAGCGCCTGCATGTGGTGGCGTACGACTTTGGGATCAAGCTCAATATTCTCAGGATGCTCGCCCGCGAGGGCTGCCGGGTGACGGTGGTTCCGGCCGAGACCAGCGCCGAGGATGTCTTCGACCTGAAGCCCGACGGTGTCTTTCTCTCGAACGGCCCCGGCGACCCCGAGCCCGTGGCCTATGCCGTGCGCGCCATTCGCAAGATGCTGGGCCGCGTGCCGATTTTTGGTATCTGCTTAGGCCACCAGCTTACGGGCCTGGCCCTGGGGGGGCGGACCTACAAGCTCAAGTTTGGCCACCACGGCGGCAACCACCCGGTGCGCAACAACGTTACCGGCAAGGTGGAGATCACGGCCCACAACCACAACTTCGCCGTCGATCCGGACTCGATCAACGCGAATGAAGTGGAACTGACCCACGTGGACCTGAACGACCAGACGCTCGAAGGGCTGCGCCACAAGACGCTGCCGCTGTTCAGCGTGCAGTACCACCCGGAAGCCGCGCCGGGCCCGCACGACTCGCACTACCTCTTCCACGACTTCCGGCGCATGATGGAGGAGTGGAAGGGATGAAGAACCTACTCCCAGTCCTGGCTTTGTTCGCGGGGCTGGGGAGTTCTATTTCCTGTAAACACTCTGAGATCAAAGACGTAAAGCCTGTTCAAAATGCAACAAAGCAGGTGAGTGCGCCCGTGCGGCTCGGCAAACCTTCTGAAAAGCGGTTCCCTTTTGATCGCTATCTTGACGACCAGAAGACGCATTGGCCTGAACCTGCATTGACGAGATTTGCTGCTGATTGTGGCGTCGATATGGACGCTGTCAAGCCTCGATATGCGCAGAATCCAAGCCAAAAATGGATTCTGGTCAAAGACCTATCGAAGGCTATGAAGGATCAAGAGACTGATTTCTACGCCACAGTTGCAGTCTGGCACATCGAGGATCGGGTTCTGGTTGAACGATGGTGGATGGAACTCGATACTGGCGATTTGTCCCGTCAGTTCATTTGTCTGCGCAATAACAGAATTCAGTCGGCTGAGGAGATTGATTGGTCGATTCCGGTTGAAGGCGAGAGTTCGTCGCAACTAGCTTGGGGATACCAACAGAGTTGGAAACTCGGTGCAGATGGAAAGTATGAAAATGCCTTGCGTCGGTTTGTAGATGTTTATGAACAGCCAATGAAAGAGCCGAAATTGGATTCTGAAACAAGGAACAGTCTTGATTGGCGTTTGACTATTTTTACCTGGAAGGACTTGAAACTTCCTTCTTTGTTGTTGCAATGAGATTGCAGCTAGGATGTTTTGAAAGGGCACGGCTTTAGCCGTGCCGAGAACGAGCCACCAAACAACCGGGCTTTAGCCCCTGAGGGATGGCTTTGAAACCCGCACGCGAGCATGTAACGAACAACGCGCAGACGTATTTCGTCACGTCGGATACTTGGGAACGGCGCGCGCTCTTCCACGTCGATTCATGGGCGAGGCTCTTTTTCAAAACCCTGCTCTTGCACCGCGGTGAGGCTTATCTTCTGCACGAATTTGTTTTGATGCCCGATCATTTTCACCTGTTGATCACGCCATCGGTTGCGCTTGAAAGAGCGATGCAGCTCATTAAGGGTGGATTCTCGCATTTGGTCAAGAAGGAGCTAGGATCGAACGCGGAGATATGGCAACGAGGCTTTGCAGACCACGGGATTCGGGATGTTGAGGACTATGACAAGCATCTCCATTACATCCATCTGAATCCGGTCAAGAAACATCTGTGCGCGAGTCCGGCGGAATACCGATACTCTTCGGCTTATCCCGGCTGGAAATTGGACCCCATCCCTCAGGGGCTAAAGCCCGCGAATTGTGAGGGGATGCCTTACGGCACGGCTGAAGCCGTGCCCTTTCAAAGCAACAGCAAAAGCAACGACAACAGCAAAGGCAGCAGAAACAGCGCCAACCTGATTCAGGAAGTCGAACAATACCATGCCACGCAGAAATGACATTCAGAAGATTTTGGTGATCGGCTCGGGGCCGATTGTGATTGGGCAGTCGGCGGAGTTCGACTACTCCGGGACGCAGGCCTGCAAGGCGCTCAAGCAGGAGGGCTACGAGGTGGTGCTGGTGAACTCGAACCCGGCCACCATCATGACCGATCCCGACCTGGCCGACCGCACCTACATCGAGCCGCTCACCCGCGAGTACGTCGAGGAGATCATCCGCATCGAGGCGGAAATGCTGGCCAATTCTCCGGGGCTAAAGCCCGCCGGCTCTTCGATGGCGTCGGGCGGCACGGCTGAAGCCGGGCCCTTTCAAAGCGCGACCGGAAAGCCGGGCAAGTTCGCCCTTTTGCCCACCGTGGGCGGGCAGACGGCGCTCAATCTGGCCGTCGATCTGGCCGACGCGGGCATTCTGGACCGCTATAACGTCGAGATGATCGGGGCCCGGCTCGAGGCCATCAAGAAGGCCGAGGACCGGCTGCTCTTCAAGGATGCGATGCTGCGCATCGGCCTGGATGTCTCGAAGTCGGCGCTGGTGAACAATCTGCGCGACGGCCTGGACTTTGCCGGCAAGCTCGGCTTCCCGGTGCTCATCCGGCCGAGCTTCACGCTGGGTGGCACGGGCGGCGGCATCGCCTACAACCGCGAAGAGCTGATGGAGATTCTGGCCCGCGGGTTGGACCTTTCGCCGGTGCACGAGTGCCTGATCGAAGAGAGCGTGCTCGGCTGGAAAGAATATGAGCTGGAGGTGATGCGCGATCTGGCGGACAACGTCATCATCATCTGCTCGATCGAGAACTTCGACCCCATGGGCGTGCACACCGGCGACTCCATCACGGTGGCCCCGGCGCAGACGCTCACCGATCGCGAGTATCAGAAGATGCGCGACGCCGCCATTGCCGTGATGCGCGAGATCGGCGTCGAGACCGGCGGCTCGAACGTGCAGTTTGCCGTGAATCCCGTCGACGGACGCATGACGGTGATCGAGATGAATCCGCGCGTCTCGCGCTCTTCGGCGCTGGCCTCGAAGGCGACCGGATTCCCCATCGCCAAGATCGCGGCCAAGCTGGCCGTGGGCTACACGCTCGACGAGATTCCCAACGATATCACGCGCAAGACCCCGGCCTGCTTCGAGCCGACCATCGACTACGTGGTGGTCAAGATTCCCAAATGGCAGTTCGAGAAGTTTCCCGGCTCCGACGACACGCTGGGCCCGCAGATGAAGTCGGTGGGCGAGGTGATGGCCATCGGACGCACCTTCAAGGAAGCGCTGATGAAGGCGTGGCGAGCACTGGAAACCGGGAAAAAGACCGGCGCCGAGATTCTGGAACCCCGGCGGCTGACGCAGATGCTGGTGACGCCGAAGCCGGAGCGGCTGGGCTATATTCGCTACGCCTTCGAGCGCGGCATGAGCGTGCGCGAAGTGGCGCGGCTGACGGGCATGGACCCCTGGTTCCTGCACCAGATTCGCGAAATCACGCTGGCCCAGGCCGCGATCTCCGGGACAAGGCCGGAGACCATCGAGACAGACGAACTGCGCAGGCTCAAGCGTCTTGGCCTGAGCGACGAGCGGATCGCCACGGAATGGAAGCTCGAAGGACACGCGGGAACCCAGCAGGTGAGGGAACTGCGCGAAGGAAAGGGAATCAGGCCCGTCTTCAAGCTGGTGGACACCTGCGCCGCCGAATTCGAATCGATGACACCCTATCTTTACTCGACGTACGACGAAGAGGACGAGGCGGCTCCGACCAAGACGCGAAAAATCATCATTCTCGGCTCGGGGCCGAACCGCATCGGCCAGGGCATCGAGTTCGACTACTGCTGCTGCCACGCGGCCTTCGCGCTCAAAGACGACGGTTACGAGACCATCATGGTCAACTGCAATCCCGAGACCGTCTCCACCGACTACGACACCAGCGACCGGCTCTACTTTGAGCCGTTGACGCTCGAAGACGTGCTGGCGGTCTACAACCACGAGGCGGCGTCGGGCGCCGAGATCGGCATGATTGTGCAGTTTGGCGGGCAGACCCCGCTGAATCTGGCGCAGCGGCTGCGCGCAGCCGGGGTGCCCATCATCGGCACATCGCCGGAATCCATCGACCTGGCCGAGGATCGCAAGCGCTTTGGCAAGCTGCTGGAGGAGCTCAAGATTCCGCAGCCGGCGGGCGGCACGGCAACCAGCGTGGAAGAGGCGCTGGCCGTGGGCGAGCGGATCGGCTACCCGGTGCTGGTGCGGCCCAGCTACGTGCTTGGCGGCCGGGCCATGGTTATCGCCTACGACGCCGAGGCGGTCGCCCAATACATGAAGCAGGCGGTCGAATACTCGCAAGAGCGGCCGGTGCTGGTCGATCACTTTCTGGAGAACGCCATCGAGGTCGATGTCGATGCGCTCTGCGATTCGCAGGATGTGATCATCGCCGGCATCATGCAGCACATCGAGGAGGCGGGCATCCACTCCGGCGACTCCTCCTGCGTTCTGCCTGCCGTGAGCATCCGCAAGGAGACGCTGGAAACCCTGCGCATCTACACGCGCAAGCTGGCTCTCGCGCTCAAAGTCGTCGGCCTGGTCAACCTGCAGTTTGCCATTCAGCGCGACTCGCAGGGCCAGGATCGCGTCTTTGTGATTGAAGTGAACCCGCGCGCTTCGCGTACCGTGCCGTACGTCTCCAAGGCGACGGGAATTCCGCTGGCCAAGATGGCTGCGCGGCTGATGACCGGGCGCAAGCTGAGCGAGCTGCTGCCGGAACAACTGGCCAGCGGCAAGGACCTGGAAACCGGCACCCATTACTACGTGAAGTCGCCGGTCTTCCCCTGGTCGAAGTTCGCCGGCGTCGATACGGTTCTGGGACCTGAGATGAAATCGACGGGCGAGGTGATGGGCGTGGCGGCCAGCTTTGGCGAAGCCTTTGCCAAGGCGCAGCTTTCGGCCGGCCATGTGTTGCCCGCGGGCGGAACACTCTTCCTGAGCGTCAACGACCACGACAAACCCGCCGTGGTGGAGTTGGCTCGCCGCTATGTGCACCTTGGTTTCAAGATAGTTGCCACCGAGGGAACAGCCAACGTGCTTGAGGCCGCAGGGCTCACGGTCGAGCGGGTCTTCAAGGTCAAGGAAGGCCGGCCAAACGTGGTGGACCTCATCAAGGGCGACCGGATTCAGCTCATCATCAACACTCCGCGCGGCCAGGACACGTTTTTCGACGAAAAGGCCATCCGCCGGGCGGCGGTGCTGGCGCGGATTCCCACCATCACCACCATCGCCGCCGCGCAGGCAGCGGTGGAGGGCATTGCCGCCATGCAGCGGCACCAGATAACCGTCTATGCCTTGCAGCAGCTGCATGCGGCCGGCGTCGCCTGAGGCTGCGGGCGGCAACAGGCCGCAGGACCGGGATTGGGCTTATGAAGGAGAGTGAAAGGAACGAGATTCTGGCGTTTCTCCAGAGAGGGTCGACGGCACTCGCGGACGCCGTGCAGGATGTGTCGGACGAGTTGGCGGCACGCATCCCAGGTCCTGGGAAGTGGTCCATTCTGCAGTGTGCCGAGCATGTGGCCATTACCGAGGAGGGCCTCTTCTCGCTGATCCTTGCATCACGGTTGGCAGATGCGCCCCAGGTCAACGCGGAGCGGGAAGCCAAAATCGTGGCGCGGGGAGCGGATCGGAGCAGACGCGTCGAATCTCCTGAAGATGTGCGGCCGGCAGGACGATTCGAGACTCTTGTCCAGGCGTTCCAGCACTTCCTGGCCAGCAGGGAGCGGACGATTGAATTTGCAAAAACCTGCGATGAAGATCTTCGCGCCAGAATTGCGCCGCATCCGTTGCTGGGGATGGTGAATTGCCATGAAATGCTGCTGCTGATGGCGGCGCATCCGCTGCGTCACGCCAGGCAGATTGAAGAGATCAAAGCCGCACTGGGCTAGATTCAGGCTGCGGCATCTCTTACTCGCAGAAGGCGGGGATCGCTCGAATGGTCTGGGAAGGATGGGGTCCAGCCAAACCGGAAGGGCTTAACTTACCTGGTTACGACCGGCGGCGCAGGGCAAGCCGCGCCCCGATCGCATAGCCAAGCAGAGCGGCAGCGGGCCAGGTGCCCAGGAACGGCCCATCGTTGTCGATCAGCCCGCTGGGTCCGGGAAGGCTGAGAAACGTACGGGAGAGTTTCTCCGTCGCGTCGCAGTGGAAGCACGCGTTTGGACCCGTCGGCATATCCAGAATCCACAAACTGATGATCACGATCCAGGTTAGGCCGGCCAGCCATACTAGGGGCGCCATTTCGTCCTGGCGGACGCGCATAACCAAGTGTCCCACGACCAGGGGCACAAGGAACGACAGAATAAGGATGAAAGACTGCGAGATAGCCGGAGGGTTCAGGACGTAGCCCAAGAACATGAGCGCCAGCCATGAAACAAGGGCAATAACCGTATGCATGAAGAACGACAAAGCTTGCCCGGAAAGCTTCGGGGTGGTTTTGTCCTCTTCCGTCGTGTGCAACAGTGATTCCATCGGTTTGGCTCCTGGCTCGATTCTATTACCAGCCTATTGTCTATCTAACATACTCCCGGCCGCAATGGAGAACAATTTCAATTTGATGCGCTCAGGAAGAACCGGGCTGGCCGCCCCGCGCGGTCTTCTACAATGAGGCCATGTTGATTGAAGGTGTCTTTGCCGCAATACCAACGCCGTTTTACCCGGCCGAGGGGATCTATTTCCGTAAACTTGAAGCCAACATGGCGCGTTATTCCCGCACCTTGCTGTCGGGGATGGTGGTTTTAGGGTCAACGGGCGAGGCTGTCATGCTGGACGATGCCGAGTCCCGCGATGTGTTACGCGTAGCCGCGGAGGCGTCGGCGGCTGAAAAGGTGCTTATCGCCGGCGTTGGACGAGAAAGCGTAAAGGCCACGGTCGAACTGGCTGAGGCGGCTGCCCGCTTCCATTACGACGCGGTTCTGGTCCGCACTCCTGCCTATTACGCGGGCCAATTGTCGCCAGCGGCCGTTCTGCATTACTTTCGCAGCGTGGCCGACCGCTCACCCCTGCCGGTCCTGCTCTACAACATCCCCCGGTGCGTTCCCTACGAAATCCCCGTCGAACTGGTAGCCGACTTGGCGCAGCACCCTAACGTCATTGGAATCAAGGACTCCAGCGGCAATATCGAGCGGATGCGCGAACTGATTGCGCAAACGCGCAGCGCTCCACGGCGCACGGCGACCGTTACCCCTGTTTTTGAAGCGGTTACCGAGAGGATGCTGGCGCCGAAGGCAGAGAATGCCGGCAGCTTCGTCTCCGCGGGCGATCTGGCAAGCGGAGTGGCCCTGGCCGCTGCTCCCCCCACCGCTCCCATCAAGACGCGGACCAAGGAAGTGGGCTTTCAGGTGCTAACCGGCGCGGCCACGGGACTGCTCGAATCCCTTGAGGCTGGCGCTGCCGGGGCCATTCTGGGATTTGCAGCCTGTGCTCCCCAGGCTTGCCAAGAGGTCTACCTTGCCTGGAAAGATCGCGACCCCAAGCTGGCGGAGGAGAAACAGGAGCGCATTACAGGACCCAGCCAGCGTATTGTTGGAGAGCTGGGTATCTCTGGAGTAAAGTACGCCTGCGATTTCAACGGTTACTATGGAGGCCGGGCCCGCGCGCCGCTGCTCCCGCTTACGGCGGACGAGAAGCGGGAGATCGAGGAGCTGCTGGCCGCGCTACGCAACTGAGGGCGGCATCTTCTGCTTGTGTTTCTGTTCTTCGTTTCTGTATTTTGGTGCGTCAGGATGGTTTTCACGTCCTGTGGAACACTACCCCAGATCGGTCATTCCGAAGGAGGAAAGCCGTGTCTGAATCCAAATGCAATTCGTTGACCCACGCGGAACCGCAGTCAGCAGATTCATCAAGCATCCCTTCAGGGGCCGAGTTTGTGGCCTTAGCCAGCGCACCGGGGCCTTCCAGCGACGCCAGTAGCAGCCCGATCGAGCGTATATCTTCAGAAGATAAGTCGGATAGCTCCGAAGCCAAATACCGGCGGCTCTTTGAGACCGCCCAGGATGGAATGCTGATTCTGGACGCCCATACGGGCGCCATTACAAATGTAAATTCCTTTCTGGCTGAGTTATTGGATTACTCGCGGGTGGAACTGCTGGGAAAGACACTCTGGGAGATTGGCTTGGTCAAGGATGCAGAAACTTCAAAGGCAGTATTTGAAGAGATAAAGGCCAAAGGAAATGCCCGCTATGAAGATCTGCCTTTCAGAACCAAAGGCGGGCTATTTATCAGCGTCGAGGCGGTCAGCAGCTTATATCGTGTAGATGGCGAGACAGTCATCCAGTGTAACGTTCGCGATATAAGAAAGCGGAAAGACTCCGAGCAGTTGGAACAGCGGCTACAGCAAGCTTTGAAAATGGAGGCGGTCGGCCAACTGGCCGGAGGGTTGGCTCACGACTTCAATAACCTTCTGGGCGTCATTCTAGGATATTGCGAGATTCTCGAAGAGCAGGGAAGCTTGCCGAAACAGGCCCACGAGATGGTCGTGGAGATTCAAAATGCAGGTGTCTCCGCCAAGAATCTCACTCAGCGCCTGCTGGAGTTCAGCCGCCGGAAAGCGGTGCAGCCGGTGGTGATGGATTTGAACGAGACCGTGCACCGGATGGAAACGATGCTGGGGCGTCTGATCGGCGCCGACGTTCAATTGGTGAGCGTGCTCGGGGACGGCTTGGGAAGGATCAAGGCCGATGCAAGCCAAGTGGAGCAGATGCTGATGAACCTGGCCATCAATGCCCGCGACGCGATGCCGAAGGGCGGACTCATCGTCATCAAGACCGAGAACGTGGAGATCGATCAAGCGTCCATCGAGCAATATTCTTCCATTGAACCTGGTCGTTATGTTTTGCTGACCGTAAGCGATACGGGGATCGGGATGGGCAAGGAGACCCTGTCCCGCATCTTCGAGCCATTTTTCAGCACGAAGTCTTCCGGTCAGGGCACCGGACTCGGCTTGTCGTCCGTACTCGGGCTTGTCAAGCAAAGTGGCGGAGCGATCGTCGTGTATAGCGAGCCAGGCGAGGGAGCCACGTTCAAGATCTATTTTCCCCGATGCGACGAGCTTCGGGTTCCCTTTCAACAGGGAAAGGCGAATCCGCTTGACGGGGGAACAGAGACCATCCTGCTGGTGGATGACGCCGCTCAGCTTCGTGGCCTCACGCGGCGGCTTCTCGAAGACTGCGGATACAACGTGCTGGAATCGGGCGACCCGGCCGGCGCCCTTCGCATCGCCAGGGAACACAATGGCCCGCTGCCGCTGATGATCACGGATGTGGTCATGCCTGGATTTAGCGGCGCCGTTCTGGCGGAAAGGGTTGCCGCAATCAGGCCGGAAACCAAAGTGCTTTACACCTCGGGGTACAATGACGGGTCAATCGTGCGTTCGCACGTACGCGGCCAGCAATCGGCATTTCTCGAAAAGCCCTTCACGCGGGGAGCTTTATTGAGAAAGGTCCGCGAACTTCTGGATGCAACGGCCTGACTGACTCAGCCTACTCCGCATTTACCTGATCCGATGCCGTTTCGGCCGGATCGATTGCCGCAATTCCTCGTTCCGCAGCGGTGCGGATCGCGGCCGGCCATGCGGATCGCGGCCCTCGCAATCATCTCATTCTGAGAGACATCTCTTTTACCCGGGGTCTCGCGCGGTCGGCTCGTGGCATCTGTTCTTTTCGTTCCACTTCCGTTGGACGAGGAAATCGGATTTGCCGATAGGGGAGCAAGCGCGTTTTCCGTTCATCGCAAGCTGCTTCGCCGCTTCCGGAGCCTGGTGGAAAAGCGTCGCTCAGACGGGATGGAATAGAGAATGTTTTCGATCGCCGGGATTCTCCTTGTCTTCGCCTGCGTCATCGCTGGATTCCTGATGGAAAAGGGGCACATCACCCTGCTCATTCAGCCAGCCGAATTGCTTATTATCGGCGGCGCAGCGATGGGGACCCTGCTGACGGCCAATCCGACGCACATCCTGAAGCGGATTGTCGCCGGTCTAGTGGGTATCCTCAAAGGCTCTCCGTTCCCCAAGAAGCGGTATGTGGATACGCTGAAGATGCTCTTCGACCTTCTTGCCAGGAGCCGCAAAGAGGGAGCCATCGCGATCGAAGCCGACATTGAGGAGCCAGAGCAGAGCCCGATCTTCTCCCGATACCCGGTGTTCCTCAAGGATCATCACGCGCGCGACTTCGTATGCGACACGATGCGCATGGCCATTACTGGCGGGGTCAGCGCGTTTGACGTGGACCAGATGATGGAACTCGATATGGAGGTTCATCACCTTTCAGCGACCCAGCCGAGCCAGGCGCTGACCACCGTGGCGGATGCGCTGCCGGGGTTGGGAATTGTGGCCGCGGTTCTGGGCATCGTGGTGACCATGGGGTCGCTGGGCGGTCCGCCGGAGGAGATCGGAGCCCATGTGGCTGCCGCCCTGGTCGGCACGTTTCTCGGTATCCTGCTGTGCTACGGATTGGTAGGACCGCTGGCCTCCAATATGTCGAAGATCGTGGATGAGGAGCAAAGCTACTACCATGTGCTCCGCGTCGTGATGCTCGCTTTTATTAAAGGAACCGCCCCCATTATGGCGGTCGAGATGGGTCGGCGCGCGATTCCCGAACATTGCCGCCCGAGCTTCTTCGAAGTCGAAAAAGCATGCAGAGAAAAGATTGAGGAGCAAGAAGTTGTCTCCGAATTTGAAGCCGCATAGGTTCGTGAAGCCATGGTAGACGACGAGAGAATCATCATTGTCAAAAAGTCGGCCGGTCACGCGGGCCACCACGGTGGTGCCTGGAAGGTGGCGTACGCCGACTTTGTGACGGCTCTGATGGCACTGTTTATCGTGCTCTGGCTCATGAACAGCAGCAAGCCTATCCAGGAAGCTGTCGGCGGATACTTTCGCGACCCGAACGGCACGGGGCAAAAGAAGGGAACGCAACTGGGCGGAGCCGGCGATGCGGGCCCCTTAAAACAGCAGGACATGAGCAAGTTGAAGGAAGATCTGATGAAGTCCATGTCGGGATTGAAGGACTTCGACAAGCTGAAGAAACTGATCGAGATGACCATCACACCGGAAGGGCTTCGGATCGAATTGATGGAAGATCCGAAGGGAACGTTCTTTGAAAACGGAAGTGCGCAGCCAACGCCGGTGCTGCAGAACCTGGTGAAGATCCTGGCCGACCAAATCGGCAAGCTGCCCAACCCAATCTCCATCGAGGGGCACACAGATTCCAAGCCCTATGCGGACTCGACATATTACAGCAACTGGGAGCTATCGACGGATCGCGCCAACACAGCCCGGCGGCTGATGGAAAACAATGGCCTGCATCCGGGGCAGGTCGTGCAGGTGCGCGGCTACGCCGATCACAACCTGCGCAAGCCTCTGCAACCGTATGACGCTTCGAACCGGCGGGTCTCGCTGATTATTCAATACGTCCTCAATCCTCCCGAGCCGCCTGTCGTTATCAGCAACGGCACACTGCCGTCAATCCCTGCGCCAGATGGCGCCGCGACACCGGCGGGAAAGGGGCCGACGCCAACAGCAAGCAAGCCTTGAGCTGGGACTGCACGCCGGTTGTCAACGACCTCTCTCGCAACGAGTTCCAGACTTCTCAACCTGCAGGAAGCGTTGTTTCGCTCTTCCGGTCGCTGAGACGCCGTAGCGGATGCAGGAACAACGGGTGAACGGGTTTGAAAAGTCGGAGCGATCAAGCTGAGGTGCGGCCTTGGCGATTAAGCGCACCGTGCCGAAATCTGCAATTGCAGCAGAACAATCTGAACAGACCTGCCGATAGAAGCTATGCGGACGATCTTCGACCGAGGTGAACGTGGGTTGGGCAAGCGATAGTATCGAGCGCACCGGCTTGGATACGGCCGTAGACCAGGCTGCCGACGGTATTTTGATCACAGACACGAACGGGACCATCCTGTTCACAAACCCTGCTTTCACTGCGATGACTGGCTATACCAGCCAGGAAACCGTGGGGCAATGCCCCCGCGTCCTCAAATCTGGGCGGCAATCCGATTCGTTTTACAAAGATCTGTGGGGCACCATTCAATCGGGGAACGTCTGGCAGGGCAAGATGATCAACCGGCGCAAGGATGGAACCCTCTACAACGAGGAAATGCGCGTCGCCCCGGTGCGGGATACGAAGGGCGAAGTCACCGGCTACATCGCCATCAAGCGGGATATTACGGAACGCATGCGGTCTACGCAGGCGCTGGCTGAAAGCGAAGCGCGCTTCAGTAAGCTCTTCGAGGAGAACGGCTCGGTGATGCTTCTCGTTGAGCCATCGAGCGCGGCGGTCATCGTCGCGGCCAACAAGGCGGCTTCTACTTATTACGGCTATACGCAGGAACGTCTGGTCGGCATACCCATGAGCCAGATCATTGCCATGCCTGCACCCGAAGCGGCGCTTGAGCAGGAGCGGGCAGTTCGCGAAGAGCGCAACTTTGTCAACTCGCTTCACCGTCTCTCCTCTGGCGAACAGCGCGAGGTCGAGGTCTATTCTGCGCCTGTCGAAATGGGCGGGAAGCTGCTGCTCTTTTATATCGTCCACGATGTCACCGCCCGCAAAAAGGCTCAGGAAGCCTTGCGGGTGAGCGAAGAACGCTACCGCATTGCATTCCAGACCAGCCTTGACGCCATTGCCATCAGCCGTGTGAGTGATGGGATGTATGTCGAGGTGAACAACGCGTTCTTCAAGACCATGGGATACGACCGCGAGCAGGTGATTGGACGCACCGCGGAGGATCTGAAGATCTGGGTCGACCCGCGCGATCAGCAGCATGTGCTGGAAATGTTGAGCCAGCAGTCAAGCTGCCGGGATGTTGAGGTTCAGTTGCGCAGGCAATGCGGCGAGGCCTTCTGGGTGCACATGTCGGCTTCGTTGATCGAGCTTGACGGCGTATCCTGCCTGCTCACGGTGCTGCGAGATGTTTCTCATGCCAAGGTCGCCGAGCAGGAAATCAAGAAGCTGGCATTCTACGATCCGTTGACCGGTCTTTCCAACCGCCGCTTGCTGTTTGAGCGGCTGCAGCAGACCAGGGCCTCCGGGCCGCGCAAGAATCGCAAACGGGCGCTGCTCCATGTCGATCTGGACGACTTCAAGACGCTGAACGATACCCTGGGCCATCAAACGGGCGATCTGATGCTGCAGGAGGTCGCGTTGCGCCTTACGAGCTGCCTGCGCGAAGCAGACACCGTGGCGCGCATCGGTGGCGACGAGTTTGTGGTGATGCTGGAAAATCTAAGCGAGATCCCGGACGATGCCGCGGCCCAGGCCAGGGCAGTGGCCGAGAAGATCCTCGCTGTCGTCGACCAGCCATATCTGCTCGCCGGCCAGGAGTGCCGCAGCACCTCATGCATTGGCATCACCATCTTCGGAAACAACCAGGAGAGCTCCAACGAGGCTTTGCAGCAGGCTGACATTGCCATGCATCAGGCGAAGGCCGCGGGCCGCAACTCGATGCATTTTTTTGTGCCCGCGCTGCAGACCGCCGTCAATGCCCGTGCCTCGATGGAGCTGGCGCTTCGCCAGGCGATCAGCGGAAATCAATTTCTGCTTTACTATCAACCCCAGGTGGATCGCGGTCGCTTGATCGGCGCGGAAGCTCTCGTGCGCTGGAACCATCCCAAGCGCGGCATTGTGCCTCCGAATGAATTCATTCCTCTGGCCGAGGAAACAGGGCTGATCCTGCCATTGGGAAACTGGGTGCTTAAGACCGCCTGCGCGCAGATTGCGACTTGGGCGAAAAGAAGCAATACGGCCCCCATTACCGTTGCCGTGAATATCAGCGCCTACCAGTTCCGCCAGCCGAACTTTGTGGAGCAGGTGTTGACCGCGCTGGAAATCTCCGGAGCCAATCCGCAAAACCTGAAGCTAGAACTCACGGAGAGCATCCTGGTCAATAACATCGAGGACGTGATCGCCAAGATGACGGATCTCAAACGCCACGGCTTGAGATTCTCAGTGGACGATTTTGGCACGGGCTATTCATCGCTGACCTATCTCAAGCGCCTGCCTCTGGACCAACTGAAGATCGATCGGTCCTTCATCCGCGACATTCTGATGGACGTGGGCAGCGGGGCCATTGCACAAAGCATCATCTCCCTGAGCAAGGCAATGGGGTTTTCGGTGATTGCAGAGGGTGTGGAGACTGAAGAACAGCGCCAGTTTCTTGCCCGGTTGGGCTGCCATTCCTTTCAGGGCTTTCTCTTCAGCCGGCCTTTGCCGATGGAGGAATTCCAGATGTTGCTGCCTGCTCTCGACTGCGTGGCCGACCCAACACTCCAGTAGTTCCGGCGACTCTCGTTGCGAATTGGAACGGTTCAGACGCACTGAGAGTGCAGGCTAAAATGGAGAAGCTGCAAGCGACGCATACCCGGCGGTTCTTTCACGCCATTCATCCAGAATCGAAGGCTCATGCCGAAGCATTGGGGGACCAATGCGTTCTGCGCTACCGGGATGTCCCGGCAAAGCTTGCAATTGACGAGATGAACTCAATTGTCAATTTGGATTCCGAAGCGGTCTTGAATACGAATTCGAGGCCAACCTGGCTTCTCTCGATATAGGCGACCTGGGCCTGGACCCTGAGCACTCCCGATGGGTGGCGAAGGATCAGCAGTCCGGTGCATCCAAGGGGCGCAGACCCCTCAAATTCAGCGCAAACGCCCGCATCGCTGACGTCCCTGCATGTCCCGTGGAAGGTTTCTTCATTGGTGACGAAATCGATATCGAAACCGGTCTTCATGCGGCAACGCCGGTACTCGAATTTGCGAATGCTCTCCAAGTCTGCCATCCCCTTGGTGCCCTTTCGGTTTGTGGCTGGGCGAAAAACCGGCCGGTGGGTCATCGTGCCTATCGGCAGAAGCTCTCCGAAGTTTCAGCGCCGTGCCCGAGAATTCTCTGTGTTGCCGAGTTGCCCGCTGTGGCTCCCTGGGCGCGTCTCGATCTCGACAAAGCTCGAAGCCGAAAGATCTGGTCAACCATAATGTTTATCGATCTGTCAAATCCAGCGTTTCATGTTGACTTCTGTATAATTGTAAACAGGTTTCCCAGAAATGTGTTCGCAACTCACATCATCCAATCCACTGACCGGCGACGCCGGACGGGCCGGTGCCTCAGTGGCGCCTGCCGTAGATAAACCAGCACGTGATCGGTCGAAGATATCCACAGGGCCAAAGATTCTGGTTGTCGAAGACGACATCCCCCTCGGCAAGTTTCTTCATCGTGAGCTCAAGTCCAATAATTTTTCTGTAGAAGTAATATATGACGGCGAAACGGCCTGTAGCAATATCCAGGAATCCGTCTACGACCTCATCATCCTCGACCTGAACCTGCCCAAAATGGACGGGATGGCGGTACTAAAGCACATTCGCCAAAACCATTCCCGGCTGCCCGTGCTGGTTTTGACGGCGAGGAATCGTACAGAAGACCTGGTGTCGGCGCTCGAACAGGGAGCAGACGATTGTCTCATCAAGCCGTTTTCGTACCTGGAATTGCTGGCGCGGGCTCGGGGCCTGCTGCGGCGCAACGCCGCTCCCACGGTGAGTTCTTCAAAGGTTGGCGATTTGGTCATCAACCGGGATGAGCATTGGGTGTTGCGCGGTGATCGACGTATCGATCTGACGCCGCGCGAGTTCGCCCTGCTGGAATACCTGATGAACAACGTGGGCAAGGCTGTTTCGCGCACGACGCTGATGCGCGAAGTGTGGAATACCCCGTTCGACGCCACGACGAATGTTGTGGACGTGTATATGAAATACCTGCGCGACAAGATCGACCTCGAAGGGGAAGTGAAACTGATCCGGACGGTGCGTGGCGTCGGGTATGTCCTGAGTAATGAATAACGGAAACAAAGCGAGGAGGCCGCCGGCTCAAAAAGCCGCCTTGGGAATGCTCTGTGCCCACTTGTCCCAGGGCATCCATGCGGCCGCGCAACCGCTCTCCATTCTCCGGGCCAGCCTGGATAACGGCCATACCAACCGGATGACCGTGACGGAACTCCGGGAACTGGTGGAAGGCTCGGCCGTCGAAGTTGAAAGAGTCTGTACGTTCTTCAATTATCTGCAGCAGCTTGTGATTGTGGAGAGCGTCGAGCCAAAGCTCTCCTCTACTCCGATTGCGCCTCTTTTGGCGGATGCGGCCGACGGGGTGAACCTGTTGTTCGAGAAGGACGGGATATCCCTCATCTCGAAGACGCCGGCCAATTGCGGATCGGTGCTCATCGATAAAGAGAGGACTCTTCATGCGCTGTCGGCGGTGCTGCTCATTGCCCATACCGTCTCCCGTGCACAGGATACGGTCGATTTTATCGTTTCATCTTTTTCCGGATCGGTTCGCGTGGTCGTGCGCAATCGGAGCTCGAACGTGCATAAAATGAATGCAGAAGCGGGCATGAGCATGGCGCTCGCCGATGCGAATATCCGCAGCCAACATGGCAACTTCTCCTGGAGCCTGCAGCCCTTCAACGTAGAGTTAAGGTTAAAGAAGGCCCCGTCCGTGCCGTAAAACTGATGTTGGACTCTTTAGAGTCGATTGAAGCCGCAAGGTGGATTGATGAGTTCCCCAGCCTTTCTGAAATTTCGCCCAGACGACACCGACATGGTCGGTGTGTTGCTCGTGAGCCCCAACAGCAGGCTTCGCCTTGAGCTGCGAGAAAAGCTGCGCCCGGCCCGCTGGAGTTTGACCGAAGCCGCGAGCGGCGCTGAAGCGTTTGAGCGCCTGCATGAGAGCGCCAGCGAGATTCTGCTTCTCGATCCTCTGCTTCCCGACCTCGAGTCCGGGGAATTCAGCGCCATGGTTCGCGAGCGGTTCCCAAATGTCGAGGTCCTCTCGGTGAACTCGCATACCGGTCAGCTGGTGATGGGCGCCTCATCGCCTACGCCGCTGTCGGCTCGGTTGACGGAGATGCTCTATGGCGGCGGCAGCGCGCAGCCCAGTATTACCCCGGTGCAACTGCAGCGGATGCGCGCGGCGAACGATGGACGGGTCGGCATTCGCGGCATGATCGGAGATTCGGAGCCGATGCGACGGGTTTACGAACTGACCCACAAGGTCGCTCGCCGCGATACGACGGTTCTGGTCACAGGGGAGAGCGGCACGGGCAAGGACCTGATCGCGCAGGCGGTCCATCTTATCAGCTTGCGCCAGAAGCAGCCGCTGGTGGTCATCAATTGCGCCGCGATTCCCGAGCCGCTGCTCGAAGCCGAATTGTTCGGCTACGCCAAGGGTTCCTTTACCGGCGCCGTGCAGTCGCGCATCGGCCGCATCCATGCCGCGCATGGCGGAACGCTCTTTCTGGACGAAATCGGCGATATGCCGCTGTCGCTGCAAAGCAAGATCCTGCGCTTTCTCGAGCAGGGCGAGGTGCAGAGGATTGGCGGCAACGACAACCTCAAGGTGGATGTGCGGGTGGTGGCTGCCACCAACGCCGATCTGAAGAGTCTGGTCAAGCGGAACTTGTTTCGCGAGGACCTGTATTACCGCCTGGCGATTTTCCCCATCAAGCTGCCGCCCTTGCGCGAGCGCGTGGGAGACATTGAGAAGCTGGCTATGGCTTTTCTGGCCAAGTTTTCTCCCGGCGTCTCGCTGAGCGAGGGAGCGCTGCAAGCCCTGGAGCAGCACGACTGGCCAGGAAACGTCCGCGAACTGCGCAACGTCGTCGAGCGGTCGAGCATCTTGGCCAGCGGCGAGCCGGAAATCCTGCCCCAGCACATCGTTCTCTAACCGGAGCGTTCAGCGCCAACCGGCTTTCGGGACTCTCTGCATCCTCTATTAAGGAACTCGATCTATGATGAGGGGCATCGACCGATGCTCCTCTTCAGGCCGTAAATCAAGTTGGCCCTCGTCGTGCATGTCCAATAGGCAGATGCTGCCTAGTTCTCATCTCGCCCAAAGAAATCTCCCGCTCACCGGCGCACACGCTGGTGGGCCCGTGCTGGCGCAAGTCGATGATTTGAGAATCGATGAGAACGCCCTCTGGCAGAATGGCCTGGAGGAAGCATCGGAGCGGCAGGTAAATAGCGCCGCGCTCCTGGCCGGCGAGTTCTCTGAATTCATCGCTGCGGCCTCACGGCTGGAGAATTCCTATCGCGAACTGCAAAAGGAAGTCTCCGAACTCAGTCTGGAGTTGTCGGAGCGGAACGCGGCGCTAAAAGACAGCCTGGCGGAAAACGAACGCATGAGGCTGGCTCTCCAGTTGATTGTGGATTCGATGCCTTGCGGCGTGCTGGTTCTGGATCGCGACGGCCGGATCTCAATGATCAATCCTGAGAGCAGACGGCTGCTCGGACTCGACCGGAGGCATTTCGGCGAAGGAACACAGGCAAGTTTGCGGCAGATATCCGTTTTAAGCGGAGTCAATCTCGAAGCATCGTACGAGAGCGCATCCGGCGACACAGAGCAGGAATGCTGCATCCGCGACTCGTCGGGCAAGCGTTGGCTCGAAGTGCGCAGACGGCGTCTCTCTCATCGGGCTGGGCAGGGCGATGAGCCTGGCCAGACGATCCTGATCCTGCGCGACATCACGGCTCAGAAGCGTGCAGAGCAGGAGCGCGAAGCCGGACGCAAGGCGATGGCCCTGGCAGAGATTTCCTCAATCCTCGCGCATGAAATTAGAAATCCATTAGGGAGCCTGGAGCTGTTTGCCGAATTGATTGAGAAGGATGATGACCGCCGCGCCGAATGGATTTCTAATCTCCGCGCGGGCATACGTTCGCTCTCCGGAACGGTCAACAATGTCCTGAGCTTCCATGGCTCCGGCTCTTTAAAGCTCGCTCCCCTCCCACTGTCTGCATTGATCGGCAATACGATCCAATTTGTTCAACCGCTCGCGGATCAGGCTGCAATCTTGTTGGAGTGGTCGTCCGAGGAAGACCAGACCGTTGTGATGGGCAATGAGAGCGCGCTGCAGCAGGTCATGCTGAACCTGATTTCGAACGCCATTCGCCATACGCCTGCGGGAGGCAGCGTTACCGTGTCGCTGCGTGTTGAGCGCGCAGCGGCGAACGGCGAGAACCGCGGCAAGAGTTGCGAATATGTGCTCGCGGAGTTTTGCGACACCGGCTGCGGAATTCGGCCGGATCAGATTGATCGCGTCTTCGAGCCCGGCTTCAGCGGCAGCGGCGATACCTCCGGACTGGGCCTGGCGGTTTGCGAACGGATCATGAAACAGCATGGCGGCCGGATCACGGCGAAGAACCGGATTCCTTCGGGCGCTCAATTCACTCTTTATTTTCCTGTACTCCAAACGGAGTTGGCGAAAGCATGAACAGCACTTCTCTCATCGATAAGAACTCCTCGGTACTGGTTGTGGACGACGAGCCCGGCATGCGCACGGCTCTGCGGGCCAACTTTCTGCGCTACGGATGGCACGTGGAGACAGCCAGCGGCGTTCGCGATGCCGCGCGGGCCGTCGAGCTGACAAGTTTCGATCTGGTGGTGACCGATGTTCGCATGAGAGATGGCGATGGCTTTGAGGTGATGTGCTCGGTCCTCAAGAATTCGCCTACTACCGCGGTGATTCTGCTGACGGCATTTGGAAGCGTTCCTGAAGCGGTCGAGTCCATGCGCAGCGGCGCATTCGATTATCTGACGAAGCCGGTTTCATTCGAACAGCTCCAGGCCGCGGCCACGCGCGTCATGCAGCGGATGAATGAGAAGGCGGCTTCCGCAAGACCTCAATTGAAGCCAGCAAATGCGGCAGGCATCGCCAACGGCGGCATCGTCGGCCGCTCTCCGGCGCTTTCGCAGGCTCTGCAGCGAGCCCGCGCTGCCGCCAGCACCGACGCCGATGTGCTGATCGAAGCTGAAAGCGGCACGGGGAAGGAACTGCTGGCCAAGTTCATCCATGAAACCAGCGATCGCAGCCGCAAGCCCTTTGTCGCAGTGAACTGCGCGGCCGTGCCGGAACATCTGCTGGAGAGCGAGCTCTTCGGGCACGCCAAGGGCGCGTTCACCGGCGCCAGCGCCGCCAAAGCCGGCAAGTTCGAATTGGCCAATGGCGGCACGCTGCTCCTGGATGAGATCGGCGAGATGCCCTTGAATCTGCAGCCCAAGTTGCTGCGCATTCTTCAGGAGCGCGAGTTCGAGCGGCTCGGCGAAACGCGGTCGATTCACGTGGACATTCGCGTGATTGCCACGACCAACGCATCCCTCGGCTCGATGGTGGAGCAGGGAAAATTCCGCGGAGATTTGTACTATCGGCTGAACGTGATTCCGCTTACGTTGCCCAGCCTTCGCGAGCGGCTAGAGGACATTCCGGCCCTGGCGCAGTTCTTTGCGGAGAGATTTGCCGCGGAAACGGAGAATGCGATTCCGCGCCTCGATCCGAGCTTCATTGAGAGGCTCCAGTCGTATAGCTGGCCCGGCAACATCCGGGAACTCGCGAACTTCATGCGCCGTGTGCTCTCGCTGCACCAGGGCGCCACCATCGACGCGGATTGCTTCTACAAGGAGTTTCAGCCGCTGGGAAGAATGCCCGCGGCCGCGCCGGCGATGCCCGCGCCCGGCACACCAATTTCTGTCATCGAGAAAATGCACCTTGAAAACACGCTGGCCCTGGCGCATGGCAACCGCACCCACGCGGCCGTGATGCTGGGCATCAGCCTGCGCACAATGCGCAACAAGATAAGGGAATACGGGCTGCCCCCAAGGAGGTACGCATGACGCCGGCCACACCACTGCTTTCGACGCTGGAGAGCTACCTGAAGCTGACCACGGTCCGCGAACAGGCGATCTCAGCCAACATGGCGAACGTCGACACCCCCGGATACCATACGCACGACATCAACTTCGACACCGAGTTGAAGAGAGCCATGAACGGGGTTCTGAGTCAATCGGAAGATGGCGCTGAACCTGTGCAATTAAGTCCCGTCGTTCAGGAAGTCCCTGGGCTGATGGAGCGTCCGGACGGGAACAACGTGAACCTCGATCGCGAGGGACTCCTGATGTCCCAGACGCAATTGCAATATCAGATCGGCGTTCAGTTGGTGAAGCACCAGTTCCACCAGATTCTTAGCGCCATCAACGGAGGAAATTAATCATGAACCTCTTCGACTCATTGCAGGTCAGCGGATCGGCATTGTCGGCCGAGCGGCAGCGTTCCGAGATCATCGCCACCAACATGGCCAATGCGGAGACGACGCACACCGAAGCCGGCGGACCGTATCGGCGCAGGGAAGTCGTCTTTCATTCGCCGGGCGCTTCTTCTTTCCGCTTCGCCCTTGCCAGTACGGGCAGTTTGAATGGGACGCCCCCAGGGGGCGTGCAGATCTCTGAAGTCGTCGACGACCCGACGCCTCCCGTCATGCGCTATGAGCCCGGACATCCAGACGCCAACAAGGACGGCTACGTCGCTTATCCGGCCATCAATCCGGTGATGGAAATGGTGGATCTGATGGGCTCTGTGCGCGCCTATCAACTGAATGCGTCGGCGGTGGCCGCGGCCAAGCAGATGATCCAGCAATCGATCGACATCCTCAAGAGCTAGGCAGGAGAGCAAAGATGAGCAATTCAGTTACAGGCCTTGGATCCATTGGCACCATCGGAACCCTCCCCAAAATGACGCCGCTTCCGTCTGCGGATTCAGGGGAAGGTTTCAGCGGCGTTCTGGCCAGTGCGCTTCAGCAGGTCAACCAGCTGAACGGCGGCGCCGAGCAACAGATTGGCAGCTTGCTCAAGGGCGGCAATGCGGACGTAAGCAGCGTGATGATCGCGGTGGAGAAGGCGGACGTAGCCTTTCAGCTGATGATGCAGGTTCGCAACAAGATTGTGAACGCGTATCAGGACATCGAGAAGATGCAGTTTTAAGGAGTTGCGCCGCTGAAAATGCGCGTACAGAAAAGCGGCACTCCAGGTGCAGTACTTTGATCCGGGTTCTAAGAATCCGGCGATTTGAGGACCAATGGCGGCCAAAACTCAACTAGCGGCTCCGAAGAAGCCAGTGAACGTAAGCCAGATGATGGATCGCGCGAAGTTGTTCTGGGCCGGTCTTCGTCCCCAGCAACGGATCTATTTTGGCATTGGCGCCGCCATCACTGTGGCAGCCATAGTTTTCTTTGTGAAAATGATCGCAACGCCCAACTACAAGCCATTGACCACCGGGCTGGAATCGGCCGACGCGCAAACCATCGCGGCGCAACTGGCGGCGAAGAAGATTCCCTATCAGATCAGTCCCGATGGCACCTCGATCAGCGTTCCCGCGGACCAGGTGGACGCGGCGCGGCTTGAAGTGGCCTCGCACGATACGACGCACAGCGGACGCATCGGCTTTGAAATCTTCGACAAGGTCTCGTGGGGCCAAACCGAGTTCGATGAAAAGGTGAACTACCAGCGCGCACTCGAAGGCGAACTGGAGCGGACCATCCAGACGATGAGCAACGTCAAGACCGCGCGCGTGCATCTGGTGATGGCGAACGACTCCGTCTTCCTGGATAAAGAGCGCGGTGCAAAGGCGTCGGTGACGCTGCGGCTTCGCCATGGGAGCCTGTCGAGAGAAGACGCCAACTCGATTTCGCGGCTCGTGGCTGGAGCGGTGGATGAGCTGAAGCCGACCGACGTTGTGATTGTCGATGCGGATTCGAATCAATCGCTCGGGCAGGGTAACAACGCCGCCGATGGCAGCGAGGGGCTGGAACAGGATCTCACGCGGCGTCTGATCGCGACGCTTTCTCCCGTTGTCGGCGCCGACCGCATCCACGCCTCAGTCAACGTGGAATATGAAACCGACAGCAGCGAAGAGAGCGAAGAAAAGTACGATCCTACCGCCAGCGCCACGCTGACAATGCAGCACTCCGAAGAAGGCTCGGGGCCTGGCGCAGGAATCGGCGGCGTGCCGGGAACCTCAAGCAATGTGCCCAGTGCCAAGGCTGGTGCGGCCAAGATGGCCGGCAAAGATGCGGGCCAGTTTTCCCGGACCGACAGCAATACCTATGGCGTGAACAGAACCACCCGCCATGTAATTGAGCCGGCCGGTGGCATCCGCCGCCTCACGGCTGCTGTGCTGGTGGACGACGCGGTCGAACGCAAGCAGCAGAACGGCAAGTGGGTCGAGTTCCGCCACAAGAGACAGCCGGAGGAGTTGCAGCTCATCAGCGAACTGGCGCAGGCAGCCATCGGATTCAATAGCGCTCGCGGCGACGTGATCAGCGTGCAGAACCTCAGCTTCGACCGTCCCCAGGCAGATGACCTTCCCCCCGCCACTCTCGTCGACCAGGCGCGGAAAGGCTTGAACGATTATTCGACCGTTGTGCGTTACACGGTGCTGTTGACGCTCTTCATGCTCGTCTATCTGCTCACGATCCGTCCCATCCAGAAGCGCGTTCTTGCCACGCAGCCTCCCATGCTGTCCGCAAACCGTGCTCCGGTGCACGCCGAGCCGGAAGCTGCAAACATGCTTGATTCCGCCGCCAGCCTTGCCCAGCGCAACCTGTTGCTGAAAAAGCAGCTTGCCGAGTTTGTCAAGGCTGAACCGGAGAGCAGTTCCACCGCCGTACGCGCGTGGCTGAGGGAGGAGACCTCATGACGGCGACGGTTGAAAGAGCCAAACTCAGCGGTGTCCGCAAAGCCGCAATCCTTCTGACGGTTCTCGGCGAGGACTCCGCCGCGACGGTCTTCCGCGATCTGAATCAGGAAGACCTGCAGCGCGTTGCCGACGAAGTTGCCAATCTGGGGGCGATACCCCTGGAGTTGTCGGTTCAGGTGATTGAAGAGTATCAGCGGATGACCCAGGCGCAGGATTATCTCGTCCAGGGTGGCTACGACCTGGCCCGGCGTCTGCTGGTCAAGGCATTTGGAGAAATCGAGGCGGAGAACATTCTGCAGCGGCTGACCAAGGCCCGCGACCTCAACCCGATGGAATCGTTGCAGCGAGCCGATCCTCAGAAGCTGGCGAGATTTCTCGAGTCCGAGCATCCGCAGACGATCGCTCTCATTCTCGGTCAACTCGGCGATCGCCAGGCTTCGGCTTTGCTGATGAGCCTGCCAAGCGAAGCGCGCGCCGAAGCGGTAAAGAGATTAGCAAACCTGCGGCGCTTCTCGCCGGAGATGGCCGAGAAAGTGTCCATCGTGCTTAGCCAGCGATTGAAGTCTGTCGGCGAGCAGGGCAAGCGGACCTATTCCGGTTTCCAGAGCGCGGCCGACATCATGAACTGCATCGACACAACGGTGGCGCAGGAGATTCTGGAAAGCATCGAGAACGCAGAACCGACTCTGGCCATCAGCATTCGCGACCTGATGTTCACGTTTGAAGATCTTCTGCAGGTCGGCGAATCGCAAATCCGCGAACTGACGGGAGCGATCGACAAGAGAACCCTGGCGATGGCCCTGAAAGGGACGAACGAGGAGTTGAAGAACCATTTCTTCCGCACCATGTCGTCCAGAGCCGTGGAGATGCTCAAGGAAGACGTGGAAGCGCTCGGGCCCGTTCGCAGCCGGGATGTGACCAAGGCGCAAAGCGATATCGTTGCGATCGCCCGTCAGCTAGAGGCCGAGGGCAAGATTGTTTTGAAGGGCGAAGCGAATGAAGAATACCTCGTATAGCGAATTGGTGAACAATGCGTTCCCGGTTCCGGTCACTTCGTTCTTGTACCGGGATACCGGCGCGCCTGCTCCTGCCAGCGTGAAAGAGTCCAGGCAGAATGATCCCGCTGCGGGGCACGCGAACGGCCAGCACACGGCGCCGGGCGCATCGCAGCAGGAGGTCGAAGAACTGCTGAATCGCGCTCGCATTGAGATGGCAGCCGAAACCGAGAAGCGCCTGCGCAAGGAATATCAGGCCAAGTCGGAAGCAGAAGCCGCGAAGGTCCGCCAGACTCTGGATCTCTTCAGGAATGAACAGAAGGACTATTTCTCCCGCGTTGAGGCCGAGGTGGTTCATCTCTCTCTGGCCATCGCGGCGAAGATCCTGCATCGCGAGGCGCAGGTCGATCCGCTGCTGGTTGCGGCGCTGGTCCGCGTTGCCGTCGATAAGCTGCACGCCGGTTCAAGCGTCTCCGTGCACGTGTCGCCGGCGCGAACGGGCAAGTGGACCGAGTACCTGGCTGCTTCTCAGAACGGCACGGCCATCGCAATCGTCGAGGATAGCAATCTGGGGCCCGAGGATTGCATTCTCGAAACCGATCTGGGTTCGGCGAACTTCAGCATTGAAGCGCAATTGAAAGAGGTCGAGCAGGGATTCTTCGATCTGCTCGCGCAGAGGCCTTCGATCTGATGAACGCTCCGCGTCCGCTTGCTCCTTATTTTGATCGTCTGGATCGAGGCTCAACGCTTCGCTGGCGCGGACGTGTCTTGCAGGTGGTGGGAAACCTGATCGAGTCGGAAGGCCCGTTCTGTTCCATCGGTGAATCGTGCGAGATCACCAGTTCGAGCGGTAAGAAGTACTCCGGCCAGGTGGTTGGCTTTCGCGGATCGACGATGCTTTCCATGGCTGTCGAGAATCCGCAGGGCATTCGCTTCGGAGATCCGATCGTTGCCTGGGGAACCAGGCCATCGATTCGTGTTGGCAGCGACCTGTTGGGCCGAGTGATCGACGCGACCGGCGTGCCGCTGGATTCGAAGGGCGAATATCGCGGAGAACGCGCTGTTTGGGTGGATGGATCGGCGCCGCAGCCGCTGGATCGCGTGCCGATCCGCCAGCCGCTGGGTTGCGGCATCCGCGCACTCGACGCTTTTGTTACTTGCGGCCGCGGCCAGCGCATCGGCATCTTTGGCGGCAGTGGCGTAGGCAAAAGCACGCTGCTGGGCATGATGGCGCGCGGCACCAGCGCCGACATGACGGTATTGGCTCTGGTTGGCGAACGCGGACGCGAGGTGGGAGAGTTTCTCGAAGTCATCGGCGAGGAAGGGCGCAAGCGCTGCGTAGTAGTCGTTTCCACCTCCGATCAATCTCCCCTGTTGCGCTTGCGCTGTGCACTGTCGGCAACAGCGATCGCGGAGTATTTCGCCAGCACCGGGAAGAATGTGCTCCTGGTCGTCGATTCGCTGACCCGCTTCGCGATGGCGCAACGGGAAATCGGCCTCTCGGCAGGCGAACCGCCGACGGCTAAAGGCTATACGCCCTCCGTGTTGAACATGCTGGCCCGGTTGGTGGAGCGGGCAGGCTGCTTCAAGGGCGGCAGCATCACAGCTTTTTACACAGTGTTGATGGAAGGCGACGATCAGCAGGACCCAGTCGCCGATACCGTGCGTTCGCTGCTCGATGGACACGTGATCCTCGACAGAAATCTGGCGATGAGGAATCACTATCCGCCGATCTCGGTGCTGGAGAGCCTGAGCCGTCTGATGCCGAGCATTACTACAGAAGAGCACATGCAAAAGGCCAAGGCTCTTCGCCTGCTGATGGCGTCCTACGCCCGCTCCGACGATTTGATTCGCATCGGCGCTTATCAGAAAGGCGCCGACCCCACGCTTGACCGGGCCGTTGAGATACTGCCGCAGTTGAACGCGTTTCTTCACCAGCGTCCCGAACAGATTGTCCCGTTTCCTAACGTAATCAAAGCACTCCTCGAGGTTCCGAGCTGATATGGCCTTTCATTTTTCCCTAGGTACGGTGCTCCGCGTTCGCGGAATCGTTGAAGAGCGTGAAGAACGCCTGCTGCAACAGATTCTCTTCGAAATCACGCAGACCCTCGAAGCCATCGCGCAGACAGACGCCCAACTGGCGAAGCTGGACGAGTTGCGCCGCGAGAGTCTCTTCCAGCACTTCAACGGTCACAATTTTCATGCCACCTATGGCGAGGTCGAGGAACTCAAGAAGAACCGCAAGGAACTCGAAGGTAAGGTGGAGAAACTCGAGCAGTTGCGCGAAAAGCAGATCCTGGTTTACGAAGCGGCGCGGCGGAATCGCGAGATGCTCACCGATATGCGCGAGGAGAAACGCACGGCGTACGAGTCCGATATGGCTCGACTCGACCAGAAGACCCTTGACGACAACTTCATTGCACGGCGCGGCCGCGTCTGAGCGGCGCATTGTGTCAGGCTTATGCGCCGCGCATACAAGGGCATAAGCTTGGCCTATTCAAGTTCCTTTATCTATATCGGTTGCAAAGACCGCTCCCTCAGATTCTCCCTTCTCCTAAGATGTGTTCCGTCGCCGGCGCGATTGCCGGCCTGCCTTCGCATCCTTGTCGGCAGGCAATTCCCAACATCTGTACGTGGCTCCGCTCCATCGCGGCGATTGGCGGCCTGAATGCGTCGAACCCGGCAACGATTGCCTATTCGCGATCCGGCAAAAGTTGCCTGTTTTGCCTAGCTATCCGCAAGGCATAAAAACAGCCATTGTTCATGTGGCTGATTCTATTGACTAAGTTCGTTTCGATCGCGGGGAACCGAGCGCATTTTGTTTGGTCCTTCAAATGCCAATAGATAGGCGTGATCGCGAAAGCCACTATCGAGATGTCCAGCATGGCGCAAGGCGCCACTCGTACCCCGGCGCAATCTTCGGATGCACCTGCCCAGCCCTTCAGCGACTCGCTGCTGGCGGCATCGAAGACAGTCTCGGAGACTGGCGCGGCGAATGAAGGCAGCAGCAAGACAACGCGCTCGCAGAAATCCACATCGGACGATGCGAAAGCAGCCAATGCAGTTTCCGATCACAGCGCAGCCGTCGCGACAGTCGTTCCTCAGCAAACGACGCCAGTGCCGCAGACTGTACCGGCGCCGCAAGCTCCAGTGAGCGATACGGCAACCACTACAACGGAGTCTTCGATTACTGGCGCCGTCGCGTCCTCCGATCCCTCGACCGGAACTGGCGGCAATTCGATTCGCAATGTTGCAGCATCCGAATTGGCCGGGATCCAATCCAAGAACTCCCAGTCCGGCGCCGTGCAGACGGCCGGCGTTCTTTCAGGCCGCGTCCAGTGGAGCGGCAGTGCGGTACCTGCGCAGGCAAGCTTGTCCGGAACCAAGGTTCAAAGCGCAAAGGCCGCTTCCGGATCTTCGTCGAAGGACGGAGATGACGAGTTGAGCGCTGTCGTGAATGCGAGCTCGAACGCAATCGCAGGTGCAACGTCGAATGCAATCGCGGATGCAAGCTCGAACGCGGTTCAAAACGCCCAGCAGAGTGCGGCCCACAGCATCTCTTCCGATGCGTCGAGCAACACACCCGCGCAGCCCGCTGCCACCTCGGTGCCGAGTGAAGTTTTGAATGCGGTCAGCAATGCGGTCGCGAGCGCAGTCCAGAATGCCGTTCCCGATGGCGTGCTGAAGACGGTCCTGAACGCATCCTCAAAGGCAGGCGCCGCTCTCGATGCTTCAGCAATAGCAGGCGCTGCCCAGGCATCAAGCAACGTCGCCACAAAGCAAACGCCCGCTACACCGGCTCCGCAGGAGCAGAGCACGGCGGCCACAGACAGTAGCGACTCCGGCACGATTGCCGATCAATTTGCGGCGCTCACGCAGGCCGGCGCCGGATTGACAGGAACAGGCAAAGCCAGTGTGTCTAGCCTGACTTTGGCTTCGACATCGAAGTCGTCGGCCGCATCCGGCCACAACGCCACCAATGGATCCAAGGATGCCGACAGCGACGTAACGGGCCTGAAGCAAAATGCTCAGTCCGACTCTGTGCAGCAGGGAAGCCAGACCAGTGCGCAGGATGCGACAGCGTCCGGCAATCAGAATCAGAGCAACGCCTCGCCGCAAGGGCAGAATCCAGCGCCGGTTCAGGTGAACTTCGCAAGTCACGCCGCCGCGGCCGTTGCCCAGGTGCAGAACATAGCCAGTTCCTCCTCGGTGCAGACTGCTTCAACAGTTATGGCCGCTGCCGGGCATGCTGCCGCCAAGACGCCGGACGCCTCTGCCGCCGCATCGGTTCCCGTGGCGCAAGCGCTGCCCGTCATCAACACAGCGAAACTGATCCAGAGCATGGGCCAGACCGAGATGCGGGTCGGCATGCGGTCGACGGAGTTTGGCAGCATCTCAATCAGCACTTCCGCGACCAAGGATTTGATCACGGCGCAGATTTCGCTCGACCACGGCGAACTGGCCAAGACACTCGCCGCGAGTTTGCCCGAGATGCAGGCTCGGCTGGGAAGCAGCCAGGCAATGGATGTGCGTATCGACATGAATGCCGGCGGAACAGGGCAGGGAACAGGATCGTCCGGCAGCATGTACGACGGCTCTTCAGACGATGCGCGGAGCGGCAGACAGCAGTCGGGCAGCGGGTCCTCAAGCTATTCAGATAACAGTGTTGCTGGGCGGCAGTTTTCACCCGCCGTGGCAGCGATGACAACCAGCGGCAGATTCAACGGCCGTCTCGACATCACAGTTTAGGTAGGGTCCAGGGACATTGGTCCGCAACAGGAGGAACGATCATGCACAAGGTTTCAGCGAACTACACCATGCCAACGATTTTGAACTCACTCAAGTCGGCCGCCAGTAGCGGACTCTTGAAGAGCGCGACCGCCAAGGCCAACAGCGTCAGCACGGCTGCCACAACTCCCACGAGCGGATCGACCTCCAGCAGCACTTCGGGCAGCGGGCTGGACACCACCTTCCTGAACCTTCTGGCGCAGGAATTGCAGAACCAGGATCCGACGGCTCCCGTCGATTCCACGGCGATGGTCGGCCAGATGATTTCGCTGAACCAGTTGGATCAGCTCATCAGTATCAACCAGACCATCACGGGTTCCACCACCTCGACGTCAAGCGCATCGCAAGCAGCGGGAACGGCGGCCAACGCATCCGCGCTCTCGATGGCGAACAGCGGCGTCGCCAGCATCCTTTCGCCTTCGGCGGCGGGCGCGGCCAGCAGCCAGCTTCCGTTCAACCCCAATACGATGATGCCTCTTGGCTACGGAAACTCCGGCGCAGTGGCAGCCTCAATCAACCCATCCCTTAATTCCGCAGGAGGCATGTAATGGGCTCTTTCTCTTCACCACTCTCCGGACTCACGGCTGCTCAAGACCAGTTGCAAACGGTCTCCAACAATCTGGCCAACATCGATACCGATGGCTACAAGGACCAGACTTTAACCTTCAGCGATATCTTTGCGCAGACGAGCGCCACGAACGGCAGCGGCGACCCGTTGCAAACGGGATCTGGCGTCGCGGTCTCCTCCACGGACTCCGATTTTACCGAAGGAACCAAGGACACGACGGACGTTTCGTCGAATATGCTCATCTCTGGAAATGGGTTCTTTGTCACGCAGAGTTCGACTGGGGCGCAGGATTACACGCGGGCAGGCGACTTCACCACCAACAATGCAGGACAGTTGACAACCCCGAATGGGGAACTAGTCCTGGGGTATCCCGCGGTCAGCGGGGTCGTGAACACATCGGCGGCTTTGCAACCGTTGCAGGTCGGTAATTTGAGCAGCCCGGCTGTGGCCAGCACCACAATGAACATCTCGGCCAATCTCGATGCGGACTCGACGGTTGGCGACACGGCGAGCAGTTCGCTTCCCGTGTACGACTCGCTGGGCACCTCGCATACCCTGTCGGTCACATATACAATGACGGCGGCCGATACCTGGAGCTACAACGTGACCATCCCGTCCTCCGATTTGACTCCGGCGGGAACAGGCGCCACGACGACAGTGGCGTCAGGCACTCTGAACTTCAACAGCCAAGGCGTTTTGACCTCGGTTCAGCCAACGGGAGCAGCCGCCACAAGCGATCCTTCGGCCGGCATAACGATCACGATTCCGCCCTCCGGCACCACCTTGGCCGACGGCGCTGCAGCGATGCCGATTACCTGGAACCTTGAGACCGCAGGCAGCCCCACCATTACCCAGACGGCTACGGCAAGTGGTACCAGCGCCACCAGCACAAATGGCTTCGCGAGCGGCACGCTTTCAAACTACACCGTAGGAACGGATGGCACCATCGAGGGCACTTTCTCAAGCGGGCAGACGCTTGCATTGGGACAAGTCGCCGTTGCTTCCTTTGCCAACAATCAGGGACTCGCTGACAGCGGCAACAACGACTATCAACCGACGGCTGCCTCCGGTTCTGCTGTCATCGGAGTGGCCGGAACAGGAGGACGGGGCACCGTCATCGGAGGATCCGTCGAGGAGTCGAACGTGAATATCGCCAGCGAATTTGCCAAGCTGATCGTGGCGCAGCAAGCCTACTCGGCAAATGCCAAGTCGATCACCACGTTCAATCAGGTTTCCCAGTCGACACTGCAAATGCTCCAGTAGTCTCCTGCGTTTTCAAATTCTTAGCATTGGATTAGGACCCCGCCGTTCAGCGCCTCCGCTGAGCGGCAGGGTCCATTTTCTGTGAGTTCTTCTCATATCCGTCCCTCACAAATCGCGCCACTCCCAGGGCTTCGCTTGCCGCCGGCAAAAATGATGGCGCAAGCGATCATGCCCCTTTCCCCTTGCAGCACGGCCACTTAGCCCTCCTTTTTTCTCTCAGCCCTCACATCGCCCGCTCCTCGTTTGAGGAACGGTCTCTCGATTGCATTCACCCTTGTCGAAGAGTCGGCGCGCGTGGCCTGATACCCATGCATAATCAGGGATCTGCGACGCGCCGGCGCGATGGAAATGGGACGTTTGGGGAAGAGAACGCAATGAACACCACAGCACCGATGCTTGAATCGAAATCGGCGAAGGGCGCAACGGTGGCGGAGAAGCCTCAGGAGTTGGACCCCTGCGACGTCCTGCCCTGGCTTCCCTGCACTCTCGCGCTGGACATTCCAGTGGTGAAGTTCTCGGTGGGCGATCTGCTGAACCTCCATATCGGCTCCATCGTGGAGACCGCGTACCACCAGAGCAGCGACCTGCCTCTCCGGGTCAATGGACAACTCGTCGGTTGGACGGAATTTGAGGTCGTTGGCGAGCGCCTAGCCGTACGGCTTACGGACCTTTCATGAAGATTCATGACTCGCGCGCGTCGATTACCGCGCCCAATCCTCCACTGACGTTTCCGGTTTTTGCCGGCAGAGACGCTGCGCCTGCGCGTCCGAAAGCCAAGAGAGTTCGAAACGCCGCAATCGTTCAGGAAACCGCTCCGATCAGGAACGCACCAAGAATTGAGAACGTTGCCGCGCTTCAAAATGCTGCGGTGCTGCTGAATCCTACGGGGCTGCTCTCCCGTGCATGGCGCTGGATTCGAGAGCGCCAGACAGCGCGGTCCAACCCCAGACGGCTGCAGGTAACCGCGACAGCTTCGCTGGGTGAAAAGCGATTCGTGGCCGTGATCCAGGTTGACGGGCGTCAGTTTCTCATCGGAGGCGGGCCCACAAACATCGCGCTGCTGGCGCAGTTGGATGGAAACGAATCGTTTGAAGACCGGCTGCAGGAGACGATGGCGGCTACTGAAGAAGCGCCTGTCAGGAAGCCGGTCAAGCCGGTCGCTAAGCCGGCGGCAAAACAGGCGAGGAAACAGGCGTGAAGATGCGGGTGCCGATAGGAGCGATGTTTTGCCTGATGCTCGCGCTGGCCGCAGCATCGGCAAACGCCGCGCCCTCGCAGGATATTCCGGCGGTGGGCGCCGGGAATGCGGTTCAACTTCCACAGCCGCCAGTTCCGCCCCAGGCGAACGCTCCGATTCAACTCAACGCCGCGCCATCCAATCCGAACGAATTGCGGATTTCAGGACTAGGCGTCGGTTCGGCGCAGTGGACCATCCTGATCCTGCTGACGTTCCTCACGCTAATCCCTTCGGTTCTCATCTGCATGACGCCATTTGCTCGGCTGCTGATCGTTTTTCATTTCCTTCGGCAAGCTCTCGGCCTGCAGACCACGCCATCCAATCAGACACTCATCGGCCTGTCGGTGATCATGACCTTCTTTCTTATGCAGCCGATCGGCGTGACCATCTACCACGACTCGGTGGCGCCGCTGCAAGAAGGAAAAATCACTGCCGTCGAGGCGTTGGTCCGCGCGGGCGGGCCCATGCGGCAGTTCATGTCGCACTATGTGCGCGAAAAGGATGTTGCGCTTTTTCTCGAGATGGCCAAGGAGCCACGGCCCGCTAGTATCAACGACGTTTCCTTTCGCGTCCTGCTGCCGGCTTACATTCTGTCTGAGTTGAAAGCCGGCTTCCAGATCGGCGCCGTGCTCTTTCTGCCATTCCTCGTCGTCGACATGGTCGTTGCGTCGATTACCACCTCTGTCGGCATGATGCAATTGCCGCCAGTGGTCATTTCAACTCCGCTGAAGCTTCTTCTGTTTCTCATGGTGGACGGATGGCACCTTCTTATCGGCGCCTTGATGAGGAGTTTCAACTAATGAACGTGGATGAAGTGGTGCTGCTAGGGCGTCTGATGCTGCAGGAGGTTGTGATCCTGATAGCGCCGGTCCTGTTGGCCGCGATCATCGTCAGCCTGGTTGTCAACATCCTGCAGGTGCTTACATCGCTGCAGGACCAGACGTTGTCTCATGTGCCCCGTCTGCTGGCTACGGGGGCGACTCTCTTTCTGATGATGCCGTGGATGTGGCGGCATCTGGCGCACTACACCATCAACCTGTTGACGGATTTCCACTCGGTACTGCAGTAATGAATATTTCCTTGGTCCAAGTCTTCGGAGCGTTGTTGACGATCGGCGCGCGGCTCACGGGCATCATGCTCTTCGCGCCGTTCTTTGGCAGCGCCGCGATCTCAGCCCGCGTGAAGGCGGTGCTGGTCGTGTCCTTGACCGCGCTCCTGTACCCCATGCTTTCCGCCACCATTCCGCACCTGACCATCAGCCAATGGCCCATGATGGCCATCAGCGAGTTGGTGATTGGCGTCGCCATGGGCGTAGTGACCAACATGGTTTTCGACGGCGTGCAGATGGCCGGGCAGGTGTTGAGCGTGCAGATGGGCTACTCGCTGGTCAATATCCTCGATCCGCAGACTCAGGTGGAATCGACGGTGGTGGCCACCTTTCATCAGACCATCGCGATGCTGATCTTCCTCCGTCTCAACGTTCACTTTTGGATACTGCGCGCACTGGCTCGCAGCTTCGACTATCTGCCTCCTTCTTCGGGCCATTTTGGCGGTGCGTTCGCCGCAGCCGCGTTGCAGGCAGGCGGCGCCGTTTTTGCTTTTGGCATTCAGATTGCCGCGCCGGTGCTCTCCGCCACGCTGCTTGCCGACGTGGCGCTTGGATTGCTGGGTAAGGCATCGCCGCAACTTCCGCTCATGCTGCTGGGTCCGGCGATCAAAAGCGTTCTCGGACTCTTGATTCTGATTTCCGCGCTCAAGTACTGGCCGAATCTGTTTGAGAACCTCTTTCTCAAATCGATGGAACAGGCCGACCATCTTCTTCACCTGGCTCAATAGCAATTGATTCGATAGGAACGCATGGCAGACAGCAGCAAAACAGAAGAGGCAACGCCGAAACGGAAGAATAAGGCGCGGGAGCAGGGCCAGGTCGCCCGCTCGCGCGAACTTCCGGGCGTTTGTGCTCTTGCTGCCGTTGCTGCGGTGACTGCGCTGATGGCGCCTTCGGCAGTTACTCACTGGATGGCGCTCTACCGCAACACGCTCTATGCCGCTGCCTCGGGCAATATCGATAGCAACGGTCCCGTGCTTTTCTGGAGCGCCGTCGAAGTGATGCGCTGGCTGGTTCCCATTCTGATGGCGGGAATGGTGCTTTCGCTACTCACCGGTCTGGCCCAGGGCGGCGTCAATTTCGCGCCCGCGGCGCTGTCGCTGAAATTCGAGCGCTTCAATCCCGCCAGCAAGCTGGGACAGATTTTCTCTCCCGTGGGTCTCAGCAACCTGCTGAAGTCGTTGCTTCCGTTCGGAGCCATTCTCTGGATCGCCATCAATGCGATGCGCGATCACTGGGAGACGATGACCCACGCGTCCAGTCTCGGACTGCGGCCCTTTGCGACCTTCGTCGGCTCAATGGCATTGGAACTGACCTGGAAGTCGGGGCTGGTGCTGCTGGCCTGGTCCGCGGTCGATTATTTCCTGACCCTGCGGAAGATGGACAGCGACATGAAGATGACCAAGCAGGAATTGCGCGAGGAATACAAGGAAACCGACGGCAATCCAATGATCAAGTCGCGCATCCGCCAACTGCAAAGGGCGATGCGCAAAAAGCATTCGTTGCAGGCCGCCGCTACCGCCACCGTGATTGTGACCAATCCGACTCACTACGCGGTCGCGCTCCGCTATGCGGCGGATATGCCCGCGCCGATCGTCGTCGCCAAAGGACGCAACCTGCTGGCCGAGAAGATCAAGCAACTGGCGCGTGAGCATGGCATCATGCTGGTGGAAAACAGGCCCCTGGCGCAGGCACTTTACAAGAGCGTCGAGGTTGGGGATTCGATTCCGTCCAGGCTGTACCAGGCCGTGGCGGAAATTCTTGCGCTGGTCTTCCGCGCACAGGCCGAAGTCAGACGGCGCGAAGCGGACCGGCGCTCCAGAAACGCATCCGGGCAGAGAATTGACAACGCAACCGGTTCAACCAATCCGCAGCCTGGGGTGACGAAATGATGGAGAAAATCGGGACGATCCTCCGCAAGTCCGGTGACTGGATTGCGCCCATAGCCGCGGTTACGATGGTCTTTGTGATGCTTGTGCCGTTGCCAAGCGTCATCCTCGATCTGCTGTTAACGATCAGTATTACCATATCGATTCTGGTACTGCTCACGGCGATCCAGATCCAGCGTCCGGTGCAGTTCTCGGTCTTTCCGAGTCTTCTGCTGTTACTTACCTTACTTCGTCTTTCACTCGATTTGGCCAGTTCGCGCCGCATTCTGCTGCACGGCAACGAAGGCACATCGGCCGCCGGCAAAGTTATCGAAGCCTTCGGCCAGTTTGTGGTCGGTGGCAATTACATTGTCGGCTTCGTCCTCTTTCTGGCTTTGATCGCCATTCAGTTTCTTGTCATCACGCACGGTTCGGTGCGCACGGCAGAGGTTACGGCGCGTTTCACCCTAGACGCCATGCCGGGCAAGCAGATGGCGATCGATGCCGATCTGAATGCTGGCCTCATCAATGAGCAGCAGGCCCGCGCGCGGCGCGAGCGGGTGCAGCGTGAAGCCGAGTTCTGCGGTGCGATGGATGGCGCGGCCCGCTTCAGTCAGCGCGATTCGCTGGCCACGATTCTCATCATGGCCATCAACATTATTGCCGGCTTCCTGATTGGAGTCTTCCAGCAGGGCGTTCCCTTTCAGGAGGCGCTGAAGACCTACACGATCCTTACGGTGGGCGACGGCCTGGTTACGATTCTGCCATCCTTGCTTGTCTCCGTCGCCGGCGGCATCGTCGTCACGCGCGCCGCATCTAAAGAATCCCTGGGCGTGAATGTCGGCAAGCAGCTCTTCAACAGCCCGCGCCTGCTTTGGATCGCGGCCGGTGCGCTCACCGCTCTGGGCCTGATTCCAGGCCTGCCCAAACTGTCTTTCTTCGCTCTGGCCGCCATTCTGATGTATGCGGCCTGGAAGATGAAGCCGCAGATCATCAAGGATGAGGCGGACGAAATCGATGCGATGGCCAAGGCGGCTGCGCCGGGTGGAGCAGCTGCACCCGCGGTCGATCCCATGGACGCGGTTCTCAAGCTCGACGATCTCATGCTCGAAGTCGGCGTGGGACTGGTTCCGCTCGTTGACGTGCAGAAGGGCGGGCAGCTTCTGGCCAGAGTCAAATCGATGCGCAAGAATCTGGCCCAACAGCTTGGCTTCCTGGTTCCGTCGATCCACATCACAGACAACCTTTCGCTGCGGGAACGGGAGTATGTCATCTATCTGCGCGGAGTCGAAATCGCGCGCTGGGAGTTGCGGCGCGACTCTCTGCTCGCGATCAGCTCGAATGCGGACGCGGCCGATCTGCCCGGCCAGGATACCCGCGAGCCGGCCTTCGATGTGCCGGCAAAGTGGATCTCTCCTCAGACGCAAGGTCAGGCGATTGCTGCCGGATACGCCGTGGTGGACTCCACATCCGTGCTCGCAGCTCATCTGGCGGAAGTGATCAAGCACAATGCTCACGACCTACTTTCGCGTCACGAAACCAAGAGGCTGATTGACCGGCTGAGCGATTCTCATCCCAAACTGGTCGATGAACTGATTCCCAAGCTGATGAGCCTCGGCGAAGTGCAGAAGGTGCTGCAGCAACTGCTGCGTGAGCAGGTGTCGATTCGCGATATGGGAACGATCCTCGAAACCCTGGTCGACACGGCGTCCTTCAACAAGAATCCCATCGCGCTGGTCGAGGCGGTTCGCCACACGCTGGGGCGCGCCTTGATCCGTCCGCTCCTGAACGATCAGGGCGAGCTGAAAGTCGTCACGCTCGACACGGCGATCGAGGATGAATGCCTGCGCGGGTCAAATCAGCAAGCCAACCAGATAGTTTCCACACCGCAGCAGGTCACTTTGGCGCGTCGCGTGCTAGATGGATTGCGTACGAATTTCGGCAAGGAGATCGGCACGGCGCCACCCGTCCTGCTGTGTTCCTCTCCAGGTCGTTATTACCTTCGCCGGCTGCTGGAGCCTTTCATCCCCAGGATCGTTGTCATCTCTCCTGGGGAGATTCCGCCCATGACGCCGGTGCAGTCCGTGGCTGTTCTTCGTTGAGAGATATGGTGGCAAATGAGAGATGGCAGGCAAAGCGTTACGAGCAGGGAATTGTGTTCTGAACACGGCATGAGAAGGTAGAGAGTGGCTTACAGAGGGAGTGGACGAATGACAACAGCAGAATTGGCGTATCGCGCGAGTTGCGAGGACATCGATGAGCGCAACGAACTCGCCATGAGGGAGTTGCCGCAGGTCTATTACGTGGCAGCGAGAATCCGCGAGCGGCTCCCCAAGCAGGTGGACATGGAAGATCTGGTCCAGGCGGGCGTTATCGGTCTGCTCGAAGCCTGCCGCAATTACGACAGCTCCAAGGACGCGCAATTCTCTACCTTTGCGAAATTCCGTATCCGCGGAGCGATTCTCGACAGTCTGCGCAAGCTGGACTGGGGATCTCGCACATTGCGCAGGCGCGGGCGCGAGATCACCCTTTCGGTGGTCAAGCTTGAATCACAGCTTGGCAGGCAGCCCTCCGAAGAAGAGATCGCGGCCGACATGCAGATGCGCCTTGACGAATTGCAAACCACGCTCACGCAACTGGACGGTCTGCACCTCGTGGAGCAGCAGACGACTTCCTCCCATGACCACACCGAATCTTACGACTTGATCGAATCGGCGCCCAGCCCCGGTGGCGACAACCCCTTTGACCTTTGCCTCGAAGGGGAAAGAAAGACGCAGCTCGCGGAGGCGATCTCCAAGATGTCGGAGAGGGAGCAGTTGATCCTCTCGCTGTATTACAACGAAGAGCTCACGATGAAGGAAGTCTCAAAAGTGGTGGGCATCGCAGTCTCGCGCGTCTCGCAAATCCACGCCGCCGCTATGGTTAAGCTGCGTGCCTCGTTGAAACATCTGAATGAAAGGCCGGCGGTGCCGCTGGATCGCCTGCAGGCAATTCGTCACGCTCCGGAAGTCCGTCATTTCAGGAGCCAGATATGACCGGATCGTCTGTATTGGAAGGTGCGGCGGAAAAGACGAAGTGCGGCGCGCAGCAGTCACGACAGCGCGCGATTCACTCCTGCAACTTTCGTTATGCGGGCCGCCTGTCGAACGAGAATGCGCGTGCGCTGACCGCTTTGCATGAGAAGTTTGCCGTCAACGTCACCAATTCGCTGGAACTCTATCTGGGCGCTTCGCTGCGGTTGAAGCTGATATCGCTGGAGCAGATGGCGATTGTGGACTACACCAGCGGGTTGGCTCCCAACAGCTACCTGCTGCCCTGCGCGCTGAACGTGATGGAGAGCAATTTCCTGATGGAAATGGACATTGACCTGATCTTTCCCATCATCGACCTTCTGCTTGGCGGCGCGGGCACGCCATCGGAACAGCCGCGCGAGCTTACCGAGATCGATGAAGAGATCATGCAGAGCGTCACCGCCCTCATTGTGAAGGAAGTGGAGCGCTCGTGGCGGACGCTGAATCTGTCGCTGACGCCTGGCCGTTGCATCAAGCCAGCCATGTTGCAGCAGGTCTTTCTGGCCAACGAAAAGCTGGTGCTGTTGATGTTCGAAATGACCCTGGGAGGGATGACCGGCCCCTTCAGCATCGTGTTGCCCACGTCGTTTGTAGGATTTCTGCTCAGGCATCTCAAGGCTGCGCAGTCCAAGAAGTCGTCGAGCCTTCGCCTTCTTCGCAATCCCAGTCTTCGCGAGCGGATTCTCGACTGCGATTTTAAGGTGGCGGCGGATATCACGCAGATGCGGGTGCTGGTGAAGGACTTGATCGACTTGAAGCCGGGAATGGTGCTGAAGATGAGAGCGCCGGTGAAGAGCCCAGGACGTCTCACCGTGGAAGACGTTGAGATTTTCGAGGCATTGCCGGTGCGCAACGGCACGATGAAAGCAGCGCAGCTCTCATGCCGGTCACAGGAACCGGCCGCGAGAAGGGAGTAGTATGACGACCGACATGACCGTTGATGGAACTCCGCAGTCTTTCTCGATCAAGTTTCTCAATGCCGTGGCGACCGCAATGGCTAAAGCCAGCGGGTCGCCTTGGGTGACCGCTGCCCTGCCGGACGCCGAATCGGCTTCGGATGGCGCTGAGCCGGTTTGGATAGAGCTCATGCTGGATGGCAGCTTGCACGGATCTGCTCTGTTGCAGTTCCGCCGCGCCGAAGCCATCATGCTGGCAGGAAAGATCCTTGATAGGCCCGCTGATGAATTCGGAGCTGAGGAAGCAGAAGGCATCCTGAAGCTGATTGACGCTGGAATAAAGGAGTTTCTCGCCGCGCCGGCGCAGGGGTATGGCGCCTTCACAATCAAGGCATCGGGAACCGCGGAGCCGTCGATCGATCGCACGGATGGGTCGCAGATCACGATTTCGGACGATGAGGGCAGCCGGTTGTCGATTCTGATGTATGTGGATTCGGCGCTGGCCGAGGCCCTTCAATCCAGACCGGTGGGCGAACTCTCCGGGAATTCGATGAAGGCTGCCGCGGTAGCGGCGATGCCGGATCCGGTCAACCTGAATCTGGTGATGGATGTCGAGCTGAATGTCACGCTGCGTTTCGGGCAGCGCCAGCTCACGCTGCGCGAAGTGCTGGAACTGACCAGCGGATCGGTGGTCGAGCTCGACCGCCAGGTGGAGGAACCGGTCGAACTTCTTCTCGACGGCAAAGTAATCGCCAGGGGCGAAGCGGTAGTGATCGACGGCAACTATGGGCTTCGTGTGACTGAAGTATCGCAACCCATCTTTTCTCCGGCACTCCGTTGAGGATCGCGGCGATGATGCATTGGCGAGAGTGCGAGAGAGGAGCGAAGGAAGAGATGAATCTGATCGATTCGATAGCAAAGCCGGCCTGGGCAGCCAGCTTCAGGGCCGTCACCTCCAAGTGTGAGATCTGCCATCGATCGCTGACCCTGCGGCACCTTTCGGCTCAGAAGGCCGGGATCAAAATGCACGGCAGTTGGTACTGCAGCTCGCTTTGCTTTACTGCGGCGGCAGAGAAAAGATTCTCGACGCTGCTTGCTTCGGGGACGGAACAGACAAATCATGTTTCGCGCATGCCGCTCGGCCTGAGCATGATTGGCCGCGGTCTGCTCACCAGCACGCAACTGAAGGAAGTGGTCGACGAGCAGAAGGAATCGGGCGGAGAAATTGGCGAACTCCTGATGCGGCGCGGCTTTGTGAGCGAGAAACAGGTCACGGCGGCCCGCGCCGCGCAGTGGGGATGCCCGGTGTACTCGGTTCCGAAGTATGTTGTCAGGGCCGGAATTCAAATTCCTTCCACCCTGCTTCAGATTTATTCCGCCATTCCGCTGCATTACGTTGCGGCGAAGAAGCTGCTGCTGATGGGATTCGTTCATGGCATCGAATACGGGCTGCTGTATTCGATCGAGCAGATGACCGAATGCAAGACCCAACCCTGCTTCGTGACTCCCAGCGACTTTCAAATGCAGATGCAGCAGAGAGCGCAGGCGGAGGAGCAGCGTGCGGAATCGGCGTCCAAGGAAATGACGTTTGAAGCCGTTCAGACCCCGGCGGAAATGGCCGCGATCCTCTGCGGCTATGGCGTCGATATCGAGGCGGATGAGGCTATGATCGGCAAATGCAGGGAGTACTTGTGGGCGCGCCTGAAGTATGGCCCAAAAGAAATCGATCTTCTTTTTAAGGCTGTGTAAAACTCGTACGATTCCCGCACCTTACCCTAATCGGGTTCTAATTTTCGCCCGCATTCTTGAAGAAAACCTCAAATAAATCGAAAAACCACTCCTTTGCTGGACAGATCGGCTCTCCCTGCCGATAAGAGCGCAACAGGTGTGAAACAGTGCTTGATCTTGCGTTTGAACCGACGACTGAACAAAGCTGGATTCCATCTTCTGTCTGGCGGTGTCTCCATCTCCTGGAGCAGGAAGAGCTCAAGCAGCAGGAGACGGATATCGTGGACGACGTGCCGGTCATGCTGGCGACGGTGCTCGGTTTGGATTTGCTGCTGCGCGAGCCATGCATCGACTTGCGCAAGGCTTCCGATCTTGTCCTGAGCGATGTCGGAGCGACTCTTCAGGTTCTGCGGTTGATTGGCAGGGAGTTTGATTTCGCCATGGGAGGGCCCAGCCGGATGGGCGACTGCCTCGCCAGCCTGGACGTGCACGCTTGGTTCGGCGCAATGTCCGCGCGGGCCTTTGCAAGCGACAGCGAACACGAGGCAACCACCGCGCTATGGAAGCACTGCCGCCTGGTGGCCCAGTATGCGCAGCTTGTTGCCGAGTCTCTCGACGGCGTTTGCCCTGAAGATGCATACCTGGTCGGACTGCTCCATGAGGCAGGAGCAATCCCTGCCCTCCTGGGATGGCCTATCGGCAACTCAAACACAAGCGACCCCGATGCTCAGTTGGCGATGGAGGGATCGCTGCCGCTCTTTGTTCTTGCCGCCATGCGCAGCGTGAACGATCTCTGTCGCAAGTCGACCTGGAGACTGATCCTGACCGCGGCTCACGAACTCGCCGGCGCGCGAACAGATTACGATGTGTCCATGCTGGACGGCATCGACTCAGTAGGCATCGATTCGCGATGGAAGCGGTTCCTGCCCTCTGAAGCGGAGGGCTTGCCGGTCACGCCCGCTGCTCCTGGCTTCGGCTTCTACGAAGAGCCGGATTTTTGTTGCCTTCCGACACAGCAACTGCGCACAGCTGCGCGGCCGCCTGTGCTCATCCGGACCGTGGTTACGGCCAGCGTCGGCGCTGCAGAACAAGAGGCACCAGCGGGCAGCCAAAACTGGAAGCCGGACACCTCTCCGTTTCTGATCAGCAACCATAGAATTCGGGCGTAGCCGCGGATGGGGAAACCCATCTCATGTGTTTCTCATTTCGCTCCTCATCCGCGACGCGGCCTTAGTTCCGCATTTTCTGCGTTCTGCGCCCAAATGAAGTGAAACCCGCGATAAAACAGGCATAGTCCCAAATGGCCTCCAACGTGCTTATTCATTGCATGAGGCCACACGATGAACAGTGGATACTATGCCGCCTGCACGGGATTGATGTCGCGGACCCAGGCGCTCGATACGATAGCCAACAACCTGGCCAACGTAAGCACCGCGGGTTTCCGGGCGACCCACAATGTCTTCAGCTCCGTTCTGGCCTCCACGGGCGACTCCTCTCTCTCTGTCCTTAATCAGGATGCAAACGACTATGGCATTCTGAGTGGCACGCAACTGGATACCTCCCAAGGCGCTCTGGTGCGCACGGGCAACGACCTCGACTTCGCAATAGAAGGCTCTGGCTACTTCGCGGTGCAAACCGCCAGCGGAACCGCCTACACGCGCGGAGGCAACTTCCGCGTCTCGCCGCAAGGACAATTGGTCACGGCCGCGGGCGATCCTGTGCAGGGCGAGAATGGCCCCATCTCAATCGTCGGAGAACCCGTTAGCGTCAGCACAGACGGAACAATCTCGGTGAATGGAGCAATCTCCGGCCGTCTGAAAATGGTCGAATTTGCGCCCAATACGGCGATACAGAGCGCAGGCGGCACTTATTGCACGGCGCCCGCCGGTTCCGCGATTGCCGCCACCAAGACTGAGGTTCGCCAGGGAATGCTGGAGAGCTCGAACGTCAATCCAGTGACCAGCGTTGTGGAATTGATTACCGCGCAGCGCGAGGTGGAGACCATGCGCCGCGTGCTCACCATGTTTAGCACTGAGCTTGATAAGACCGCAGCCCAGGATTTGCCGCGCGTCAGTTGATGCAAGGCCGATTGCTAACAGAGGCAATTTTGAAAGGACCAAAATGTTTCGTGCTCTCTACACTGCCGCTAGCGGAATGACTGCCCAGCAGTTGAACCTGGACAACATCGCAAACAATCTTGCCAACTCGAGCACCACGGGATTTCAGCAGCGTCAGGTGAATTTTACTGACCTCCTGTATCAGAATCAGATCATGCCCGGCGCGGCCGCAACGCAGCAAACGACTGTTTCGACGGGCCTCCAAATCGGTCTAGGTACTCGGCCGGGGGCAACCGAGATTATGCAGACGCAAGGCGATTTCTCCACCACCGGAAACCCGCTCGACATTGCCATTCAGGGTGCGGGGTTCTTTCAGATTTTGATGCCCAACGGACAAATTGGCTATACGCGCGATGGCTCCTTCAGCACAAACGCAGAGGGGCAGGTTGTTACGGCCGAAGGCAACCAACTGCAACCGGCCATTACGATTCCCGCGGATGCGTTGAGTGTGACCATCGGCAGCGACGGCACGGTCAGTGTGACTCAGCCGGGCCAGACGGCAGCCACGCAGGTAGGCGTTATTCAGACAGCCCTTTTCATCAATCCCGGCGGCTTGAACGCCGTGGGAAATAACATCTATCTGCCGACGACTGCTTCCGGAGAGCCGGTGGTTGGTTCGCCGGGTGGCGCGGATGGATTGGGAACGCTGCAGCAAGGCATGTTGGAACAGTCGAATGTGAGCGTCGTCAACCAGTTCGTGGCCATGATCCTGGCGCAGCGCTCCTATGAATCGAACTCGCGTGTCGTCAAGGCGGCCGATGAGATGTTGCAGCAGTTGAATCAGCTCGCTCAGTAAGGGATGCGGGGCAATCGGCAGAAGCGGCGGAGTGTATCTATGACGACGAGATGGTTGGCGGCTTTACTCATGACGGCTATGAGTCTCCCCGGTTGGGGGCAGTCGCAGGATCACTTCGCGCTCACCGCGCAGCAAGTCGCGCAGGCAGTCTCAGGGAAGGGAATCGAAATCGCCGGCGAACAGATATCTTTGCTGGCCAAGGTGGTTGCCACCGAGCAGAATCCGCAACTCGATGTGCTGGCGGTCGAGCCGCTCAGCGACCGCTGGTCCGGCCAGCACTCCGAGGCACGCACGCTGGTCAAGCTGGGCTGCCATCTGCCTGGGACATGCCTGCCTTTCTATGCCATCGTGAGCTGGCCGCAGGGAACAGACGGGAGTGCGACTGCCGGATCTGGCAATCTCGTTGCCGCGGGAAGTGCCTTGTTGAAGCCGAAAGCCGCAATCACCATGCGGGCTGGCGCGCATGCAACGCTGGTCATGGACGACGACCGGTCGCATATTCAGATCGCCGTCATCACGCTTGAGAGCGGCATGGTCGGGCACAAGATTCGTGTCGCGAGCCCGGATCACAAGCAGATCTATTACGGCGAAGTGATCAGCGCAAATCTGCTGAAGAGGAGTTTCTAGGATGCGGTTGAGATCGATCACCCTCAGACGAACCGCGATGATCGCGCTGCTCGGAGCCTCCTGCGTATGCGCCGTCGCCCAGGACACGACCGCATCTGCGTCTGCATCCGCGCCCGCGCCGAAAAAACATCCCAAGACTCCCGAGGAATTGCGCGCGGACTACATCAAGCGGTTGCAGGAGCGGAGTGCTCCCGCGGCCGATGAGCATACCTTGGGAAGTCTCTGGACATCCCAAAGCCCTCTCGGCGATATCTCTTCCGATTACAAGGCCTACCATCTGAACGACACGATTACCATTCAGGTTTCGGTTCAGACGACGGCAACGCAATCCGGCACGGTTGACAGCGAGCGCTCCTTCTCCACCACCTCTGCCGTCACTGGTGTGATGGGTAGGACTCCTGCATCGACGAATCCGTTGCTCTCCGCAAATTCGTCGCAGGCGCTCAAGGGGCAGGGATCGACGGCGTCGAACACTCTCTTCCAGACCAACCTTACCGGCCAAGTCATCGCGGTGCTTCCGAATGGGAACCTAGTCGTGGAAGCAGGGCGCAAGATCTTCATGAACAACCAGCACGAAAATGTGATTGTGCGCGGCATGATCCGGCCGGGAGATATCGGCCCCAATAACACCGTTGCCTCTTCGGCTCTCAGCAATCTTGAAATTGAAATGAAGGGCAAGGGAATCATCTCAGACGGCACGCGTCCGCTGAATCCTATCACCAGAGCGATCCTATGGCTGCTGAACTTCTAATCGAAAATCCGCGTCGAGTGCGTTTCGCCAACCGGCATCGCTGGCCGGTGTGGCTTACGCTGCTCAGTGCGGTATGGCTTCTCTGTTCCGTAGCTTTGCTCGGGTCCGAAGCCGACCGCAAGGTGCTGATTCGCGATGTAACGCAGATTCAGGGCGTGCGCGACAACCAACTGGTCGGCTATGGCCTGGTGATCGGCCTGAGAAACACCGGCGACACGCAGCAAACCTTCTTCACCGTGCAGACGCTGGCAAATACCTTGCAGCGTATGGGCGTGCAGATCGCGCCTGGCGTGGTCGTGGTAAAGAATGTCGCCGCCGTTTTTGTCACCGCCACGCTGCCGGCATTTGCGCGGCCGGGCATGAAAGTGGATGTAACCGTTTCGTCGGTCGGCGATGCCAAGAGCGTTCAGGGCGGAGTGCTGTTGCTCACGGCTCTTCGCGCGCCCAATGGCGCGGTCTACGCGGAGGCGCAGGGTCCGCTGGTCATCGGAGGTTACTCCGAAGGCGTCCCCGGCAACTCCAAAAGCGTGAATCATCTCACGGTCGGCAGAATCGCGGAAGGCGCGATCGTCGAGCGTGACGCGGCCGTCGATCTGAGCCGCTTCCGGGTTGTCTCCCTGTTGCTGCTGAGCTCCGACTTTACCGCGGCGCGCGACGTTGCGGATACCATCAACAAGGAATTTGGCAAGGTGATCGCCACCACCATCGACAGCCGCCGCATCGATGTCGATGTCGCAGGCAGCGGAGCGGCCTCGGTGCCGATTCTCATCGCGCGGGTCCAGAATCTCTCCATCCGATTCCGCGCGCCGGCCAAGGTCGTGGTCAACGAACGCACCGGCACTGTCGTGATGGGCGGCGATGTCAGGCTCTCTCCGGTTTCCGTGATTCAAGGCAGTTTGACCATCGACGTGCAGACCACGCACGTGGTGGTGCAGCCGCCGCCGCTCTCCAATGGCAAGGCCGAGACCGTGGACGAAACGAAAACTACAGTTGGCGATGCGCCTGCGCAATCGATCGAGTTGGAAGAGGGCGCAAACGTCGATGAGCTCATCAAAGGCTTGCATGCCATCGGCGCCACTTCCCACGACATCATTTCGATTTTGCAGGCGATCAAAGCGGCAGGCGGACTGCAGGCCGACCTGGAGGTGATCTGATGTCCGATCTTTCGACGTTAAGCAACATCTCCGGAACAGTCGCAGGCACTCTCTCTCCCAAAGCGGATCAGGTGATCCGGCAGGCAGGCTCGGCGGCCACAGAGAATGCCAAGATCGAGAAGTCAGCCAAGGATTTCGAGTCCATTCTTCTGGGAAGTTGGTTGCAGCAGGCGGAAGAGAGCTTTGGCTCGCTGCCTGGCGGGGACGACGACGAAGATACGGGTAAGGAACAGTATCAGGGGATTGCCATGCAGCAGTTGGGGTCTTCGATGACCGCGGCGGGTGGCATCGGCATCGCCAAGATGATTGCGAAGCAGCTCCACAAGGCGGAGGACGCGCGGGTCGCAGCTGCGGCGACGGCCCACCCGGCCTCCACCCACTAGCGCACAGAAGGATTGGAACCAACCTGTTGTCAATAGCTTAGGCGTCGATTGAAATGTTTGTCAGGAAACGCCGATAGCAGTACCGTTGAGACAGGAGAAGTTGCAATGAAAATCGAAGCGAACAGCCCGGCGGCGGTACAACTGCCGGTAGACCGGCTCGCCAAACAGGTTTCGAGCAGCAGCCTGAGCAGTACGCAAAGTGCGACGGAAGACAGGATCACATTCCACTCCGATAGCACTTCGGTACAGGCATTGGCCAGCCAGGCGATGAATTCCCCTGAGATCCGTCAGGACAAGGTGGATTCACTTCGCCAATCCGTCAGCTCTGGCAGTTACCAGGTTGACGCAACAAAGATTGCCGGCGCCCTTGTTGAAAGCAATGGTGAGTAGATAGTGGCGTTGACGGCAAGCTGAAAGACTGAATGGCCAAGAGATTGAGCTTGGCCAGAGAGGCTTGCACATGGTCGACGAAGCTATCCAGAAGCGCGATCGGATCGCCGCCACGTATCTGCAGCAATTGCAGGCGCTGGCGGCTGAAGTTGCTGCTTCGATGGATGCGATCGCCGGCAATGCAATATCTAGATTTCAAGAGAGTGTCGCGCGGCAGGAAATGCTCTGTGCCTGCCTGGCACAAATGGCGAATACCGTCAGCGAAGGATTCCGGTCCCCGGAAAAGCCTTCGCCTGCCTGCATTGACCCCGCGATGGAACAGAAGATTCGAGCCGCAAGTGGAACGCTCCGCGAATTGAATTTGCAGTACGCGGCTCTTCTCAAGCATTCCGGCCGCTCGATCGCTCTTCTCGCTTCATTGTGCAGAAGCCACACAGGACATTTTCAGGAGGCTCGCGGGCCCAGGCCGAAGTATCAGACCTGGTCTTGCGAGATGTAATCCATGGCCTCTTTGGGTAGCGCACTTTCGATAGCCGTGCAATCGCTGAACAATGCAACAGGCGAGCTGCAGGTAACCAATAACAACATCGCCAACGCGAACACGGCCGGCTACACCCGAGAGGTGGCCGTCCTTAATGAGGCGACGCCGGTCCAGGAGGGCAACCTCAGCGTTGGAAGCGGCGCTGTGCTCGAGGGCTATCAAAGCGTGCGCGACGAACTGGTGCAGACGCAGATTCAGCAGGAGACCTCGGCACAGAGCGGGGCAAATGCCCAACTGTCAGCAATGAATGAGATCCAGCCTACCTTTACCACCTCGACTACCGACATCGGGACGGAAATGTCGGCGTTGTTCTCCAGCCTTTCAACTCTCTCGACAGAACCGACAAGTTCTTCATCGCGCCAGGCGGTTCTCACCGCCGGCCAGAATCTGGCCACGGCCTTCAACAGCGCCTCCAGCACCTTGACCCAGCAGCAGACCGGGCTCAACACCCAGGTCACGCAGGATGTGAGCCAGATCAACCAGCTTTCCCAGCAGATCGCCGCCCTGAATCCGCAGATCGCTCAATTGAAATCGACGGGGCAAGATGGCGGCACGCTTCAGGATCAGCAGGATGCATTGGTGCTGAAACTCTCGGCTCTGACAAATGTTTCCGTGACCCAGACCGACGATGGCGAGACGGTAACGACGGGAAACGGAACGGCACTGGTCGAGGGTTCACAGAGCTTTGCCTTGCAGACCACGACCGGCAGCGATGGCATGACGCACGTACTCGATCAGAACGGCAGCGACATCACATCGTCGCTCACCGGCGGAGACCTGGGCGGCACCATTCAGACGCGCGATACGACGATACCCGGCCTTCTCACTCAATTGAACACGTTGGCCAATCAGTTTGCCACAGCCTTCAATTCGGCGCAGGCCACCGGCTACGATCAAAACGGTGACGCCGGACAGGATTTTTTCACGATTCCATCGACGGTCGCAGGATCGGCTGCCGGAATCAAAGTGGCAATCTCCGATCCCAGTTTGATCGCAGCCAGTTCCGACGGAACCTCCGGAAGCAACGGAAACCTGACGAATCTCAGCGCGGTGCAGACCAATGCGCTTCCTTCCGGCCAGACGCCTGGGGACGCGTATGCGGGCCTGGTCTACAAGGTGGGCAGCCTCACCTCGGATGCCAACGCCGAATCGACTGCGACCACGGCCAGTCTGACGCAGTTGAACGATCAGCTCAGCTCCGTTTCAGGGGTTTCCATCGATGAGGAATCCGCCAATCTGCTCACCTATCAGCAGGCCTATGAGGCCGCTGCTCGAGTCGTCACAACCATCCAATCGCTGTTCACGGTCACGATGAGCATGGGCACCGCCGCGGCGGAGTAACAAAAAAGAAGCGCGCCGCAGGGCCGCCGGAAGAAGGGTCACGATGCGAGTTACAAACATGCTTCCCGACATGCAATATGCGATCCAGCAAAGCCAGCAGAATCTCTCGACGGCTTTGCAGCAGGTGTCGACCGGCTTGCGGGTCAATAAGCCGTCCGACGACCCTTCCGCCTCCGCTAATATGGTGGTTTCGCTTGCGGCTTCGGCGAACGTCGACCAATATACAAGCAATGTCAGTTCCGTACTGCCCCAGATGCAAACGGTTGATTCAGCCATCAGTTCTGTAGTTACTTCATTGAACTCCGCGGTAACCCAGGGCACTGAAGGCGCAAGCGGGACAGAAAACACTGCAGACAGGCAGGAGATTGCCAGCCAAGTGCAGAGTATTCTATCCAGCGTTATCACACAGGCCAACACTTCTTACGAGGGCGTCTATGTCTTTGGCGGCTCGGAGACCAGCACGCCGCCATTCGTGGCAGCATCGACAACATATACGTCCGCGAAAGGATCGGCTTCAAGCCCCCTTTCCACAACGACCGCATTGACTGCCGGTTCCGTCACCACCATCAGCGACGCCACGACGGGCGAGACAATGACCTTCAAAGCCGCCGCCGGCGATACCGTCGCCACGCTGCAAACGGCTATCGCGAACGCAGTTTCCGCGGGCACGCTTTCCGCGGGCACCACCGCAACCATCAATGCCGGGGGGCAACTGGAGATTGGGACAAACTCCAGCTCGGACGGCATCGTGGTCAGTTCCAATGATGCGGCTCTCGGATCCATGACCGCGGCTTCGGGAACTTCAGTCGCCAACGCCTACGCATACGTCGGAAACAGCAGCGTCAACACCGTGCAGGTGGGCGACTCCATGACCGTGGCGACCAACTTGCCGGGCAATCAGTTATTCACCTCGGGGACAAACGTGATCGGCTCGCTCCAGAATCTGATCTCCGCGCTTCAGAGCGGAACATCCGCGGAGATTGGCACGGCGACAACGGCGGTCTCCACGGCATTGAATGATGTAAGCGAGCAGCGCGTCCCGCTGGACAACACCATCAGCCAACTGAATTCGCAGGAGAGCTACCTCGGTCAGGAAAAGGTAACACTTACTACTCAGCAGACATCGCTGGTTGGAGCCAATCTGGCCGACGCCGCCACCAACCTTTCGCAGGCCGAACTCCAGAACAGCGCGGTGATGGCGGCCGCGGCCAAAGTTCTGCCTGAAACCTTGCTTCAGTATCTCCAGGGATAGTTGAATCGTTTGCCGGCAAGCAACATGCTTCTCTATATTGTTGCGCTGGCCCAGTCGTTTTGCGCCGCTACTGGCGCCGGAAACCCCGGACTGAACCGGAGAAGAACGTCGAGAATTTGGCCGTGGAAAGAAATGTTTTTGATGAAACGTTTTACTCAACATCCGCGTGCAGGCGCATCGAGAAATTGCAATTGCATATAACACAATCTTCAAACAATGAGCAGAAATTTCCGCATCGGCATTGAAATCAAATTCAGCAGTGACCGATAAGGAGTCTGTCCGAAACGACCTCCTTCTCGACGACCAGGAGCCTCAAAGCAGGCCCCACACAATGAGCCGAGTGCAGGCGCTACAAGGGCAAACAAGGAGAAATACCCATGGCACTTACAATCCTGAACAACATCTCCTCCATGACGGCGGAGAACGCATTGTCCAACACCCAGGCCAGCCTGCAAAAGACCCTGACACAGCTTTCGACCGGCATGAAAATCAACTCCGGCTCGGATGATGCGGCAGGATTGTCGATTGTGAGCGGATTGAACGCAAACATCGCCGCCCTCACCCAGTCGCAGCAGAACGCCAGCAACGGCATCGGCATGTTGCAGACCGCCGACGGCGCCCTCTCGCAGGTCACCACTCTTCTCAACCGCGCGGTCACGCTGGCCACCGAAGGTTCTACGACCGGCCTTACGGGCACCCAGTCCAGCGCGCTGAACACCGAGTATCAGTCGATCTTGTCTGAAATCGACCAGATCGGCCAGTCGACCAACTTCAACGGCACCAATGTATTCACTTCCAACTCGGCAACGAGCTACAGCTCAACCCAGGCCAGCCTGACGTCCACCAGCGTGTTGGCGGCCGGCGACACAGTCACCATCAGCGATGCGAAGACCGGCGGCACCTTCGTCTTCACAGCGCCCGCAGGCGGCAGCACGGTCGGCGCCTTGAATACGGCGATTCAGGGTGCGGTAACCGACGGCACTCTGTCTGCCAACGTGACCGGAGATGTGTCGACCGGTAGTGAAGTCATCGCGGAGTCGGGAGCCAACCAGGACGGCATCACCGTGAGCACGAACTCCACCGCCCTGGGACCGATGCTCGCAGCCAGCAGCAACGACACCAGCACCGTCTACATCGGCGATGGCGACACCGCTTCGGGCGCCAACACGCAGATCACCACCACGATCAATGCTCTCTCCGCGGACGATCTGGGCCTGACCAACAACACGTCCAACCTGAGCAACTCGGGCTCGGCAACCACGGCCCTGGCCGCGATCACGCACGCCATCAACCTCGTCTCCGCGCAGCGCGGCGTTATCGGCGCCTCGGTCAACCGGCTCACGGCCGCCACTAACAACATGGCTTCCGAAGTCACCAACCTGCAGAGCGCGGCCAATGGCATCCAGAACGCCGACATCGGCAAGACCGTTGCCAACATGACCCAGTACAACGTCCTGCAGTCCACCGGCATGGCGGCCCTGCAGCAGTCCAACCAGGCTCAGCAGGCTGTTCTCAAGCTGGTCCAGTAACTAAACGCAGCAATCGATGCAGTACAGAAGGTGGGGCCGCAAGGTCCCACCTTCGCTTCACCCTCGATGAGTCGTACTTTGAGTGGATTCCCGATCGGTTCGCCGCCAACTCACAGGTCTCCGGTTTTCTAGCCGGGATCTTATGGGGAGGCGTGTACTCCATGGCGCCTTCCCGGATGATAGGTAGAAGCTATGAGCACTTCCGCGATCAATTCGGCGCTGACAAGCACAGAGACTTCGACATCGTCGGTCAATATCAGCAACATCCTGGCCGCAAGCACAGGCTCCAGCACAACAGGCATCGATGTCACCTCCGCGGTTGCGGCGGCGATCTACGCCGACCGCGCGCCGGAACGGGCCTGGGAAGCCGACCAGACGACGCTCACCAGCCAGACCACCGCGCTGACCTCGATCCAGACAGCCACCCAAGCTCTCGCCACCGATCTGGAAAACCTGAACACCTTGAGCGGCCCCTTGTCGGCAAGGACCGTCACCTCGTCCAATAGCAGCGATCTAAGCGCCACGGCAGCCACGGGAACGACCACTGGCACGCACACGGTGATCGTGAATAGCCTGGCCGCCACGGGGTCGTGGTACTCCGACCTCGAATCCAGCGCGACCTCGACGCTGCCCTCATCGTCGCTCACGATCACCACCAACGCAGGCGCCAAGGCAACCTTCGCCACTGCCGGCGATACGCTGAACAGCCTCGCCAGCGCCATCAACTCGTCCAGCCTCGGCGTCACGGCCACGGTTGTAACCGACTCCACGGGCTCCAGGCTGGCCATCATCTCCAATTCCTCGGGCAGCGCCGCCGACTTCTCGATCTCGTCCTCGAACTTCACCGGCACATCCTGGACCTCTCCCGATATGGCCACCGGCGACACGCTGGGCGCCAACAGCGTGACGCTGACGAGCAGCGCCGGGACCGTGACGCTGAATACGACCTCGGGCGAGACCTATGCGCAACTCGCGGCCGCGATCAACAACGCAACAGTTGCAACCAGCTACACCTCGGCGCAAGCCTCCCTGACCAGTTCCACGCCGCTGACGTCCGGCTCCGTCACCACCATTCAGGACGGCTCGACTGGCAAGACATTTACCTACACGGCCACTGCGGGAGCTACGGTCGGCGATCTGAACAACGCCATTGCGGCCGCGGTGACCGCCGGCACCCTCTCCGCCAACGTAACCGGCTCCGTTTCCGGCGGCAGCGAAGTCATCTCGGAGGGCTCTACCGATCAGGGAATTGCGGTCTCAAGCAACGATTCCGTTCTGGGCGCAATGAGCGCGACCGCCGGCGCAACCACGCCGCTTGGCCTGACCGCGACGGCGGGCAGCGACTCGAACGGCACCAACCTGTCCATCGCGAGCAGCAACGGTTCGTCGTTCACCATCAACGAGCCGGCCTTTGGATTTACCCAGGCCGTGGCGGGAGCCAATGCCTCCCTGACCGTGGACGGCGTGCCGGTCAGCAGCGCGAGCAACACAGTCACCGGAGCGATCTCTGGAGTTACATTGAGTTTGTTGGGCGCCGATCCAGACAGCGAGATCGACCTGACAGTAGCTTCCGACGCTTCCTCGGTCTCAACGGCGATCAACCAGTTTGTCACGGATTACAACACGGCACTGGGGCTCGTAAACAAGCAGTTTACCGATACCACCACCACGGGTTCGTCCGGTACCACATCGAGTTCGGAAGGGGTTCTCGCTTCCGATCCCACGCTCGTCTCCCTGCAGAGCACAATGGAGTCGGCGCTCGGCTATGTCTATTCGTCTTCGTCCGGAACGACAACAGTTTCAAACCTCAGCGATCTGGGCCTTACGGTTGCCGATAGCGGCACCCTCACGGTCGATACAACCACACTGGACAATGCGCTTACGAACAATCCGACCGACGTCCAGAACTTTTTCGAGGGCTCGGCGTTGAACGGCTTTGCCAACTCAATGTACAACGCGCTGAATACCTTCACCGAACCGGATACTGGCGCTTTCACACTGGACCTGAGCAGCATCAGTTCCGCGAGCAAAAGCATCACTTCGGAAATCAACCAATTCGAGACAGGTTACATAGCCAGCCAGCAGACGGTTCTCACCGCCGACTACACCGAGGCTGAAGTTGCTCTGCAGGAACTGCCGCAAGAGATGCAAGAACTCAATTCGGAACTGGGCTTCACCAACAATTCGAGCAACGGATAAAGATCATGACAACGGAACTGACATATCGCAGAACCTCCATCGCCGGCGCGAGTCCTCTTGGACTGATGATCGCGCTTCTCGATACCATGGTGGGCGATTTCCGCCGCGCGGCCGATGCCCTTCGCAAGAACGACATCGAGACGCGGTGCAGGGAAATGAACCACGCCGCGCTCGTGCTCGGTCAGTTGGAGAGCTGGGTCGATCTGAAGAACGGCGGCGAGTCGGCGCAGACGCTGGCGAGGTTCTACTCATATCTGCGCGCAAAGATGATGCAGGCGGCGGTAGAGAAATCGGCCAGCGTGCTGGAGGCGCAGATCGATTCGGTTCTGCATGTGCGAAGCGCCTGGCAACAGCTTGACGCCGCTCCTCCGCCAGCACCGGAAGAGCCGGCTGAAGAGGCGAATGAGCAGGCGAATGTCGTGTATGCGCGGGCCACCGACATCATGGCTGACCGGATTCCGTTTTCGCAATCCGCCTGATTCAAGAGCCGGCTGGGGGGTAGTGGCAAGGTTCCCGCCGGCAACCGAGGACTTATCTTGCCGGCGCTCCGAGTTCCATGGCCCTTTTGAGATGCAAGGTTCGCAAGAACGCCTGACTCGCTGCTCGAAAGTCGATCGTGAACCTCAGAGCGGCTGCAAGGTTTCGGGTTTTCCACACTGGCGCGAGTATGCGAGGGATGAATGAAGGCGCTGATAGTCGAGAATTCAAGCACGATGAGATCCGTTTTGCGCCGCATACTTTCCATGCGCGGGTTCGAGGTTTCTGAAGCGGACAATGCGGAACAGGCAATGGACGTCTACCACGGGATGGGAAACGCCGACCTTGTTCTGGTGGATTGGGTGCTGAACGAGATCGACAGCCTGGAATTCATTACTCAATTGCGGCTTGAGAGTGCGCACCATACCATGGTTCTTATGCTGGCGGCGGAGGAACCGGGGATCAGGGAACTTCACCGTGCGCTTATCGCCGGAGCCGACGATTACCTGATTAAGCCCTTTACTTCGCTGCAGATGGATGAGAAGCTGGCAGAGGCAGGGTTCCTCTTGCGATCGTGAGCGCGCAATGGCATGTAACCGACAATCGCGGCGCGATCTCTTGCGGCTGGACCCGGCGGAAGCCGTTTGCGGCGAGCGAAAGCCTCCGCAGTTCGCTAACTCACCGGCATCTTTCTCCCATTTTCTCTCCTCCCGGCCTCGCCGCGGCTCTTCACTTGCTTCTGTGCGCAGCGCGGAGGATGTGGTGAAAGAGCATCTTCTCCATGCCGATAAGAATGGCTCTTTGAGGCACTCGAATCTCCACGGCCAGGAATGTTCCCATCGACAAGGGATGTGGACGAGTCTGGCCGCCGGCGAGAGAGTGTGTGGCCAATGAGCGCCTGCGAATTTCGACAGCAGCGCGAAAACAATCCCCGTATGGCGGAAGCGCGCATGCGGCCGGCGGAGCTCGCGGCAGGCGATCGCGCCGCGACAAACCCAGCCGTCCTCGCGGGGCAACTCACGATGGCGGAACCGGCGAAGGGAGCTCAAGGTGAATAGAGGCACGTTGAGTGGAATCGTCATTGCGCTTTTGGGAATCGCGATCGGCCTTTACCTGGATGGCGGCAAGGTTGGGCAGATGTTGCAGCCCACTGCGGCTCTGATTGTCTTTGGAGGCACGCTGGGCGCGGTGATGGTGCAATTTCCCTTTTCCGTTGTAATGCAGGCGGTGCGGCAACTGAAAGGCGTCTTCATCCATGTGCCAGATCCCGCCGCGCAGTTGATTGAAGATCTGAAGCGCTACGCAGTGCGAGGGCGGAGGAATGGACTGGCTTCTCTTGACTCGGAACTCGAGCTGATTGAGGACCCTTTCTTCAGGAAAGCCCTCACCTTGGCGGTGGACGGCACGCATCCGGCCGAACTGCGCCAGGCGATGGAACTCGAGATGGACAAGGAGGCCGACAGGGAAGACTTGCTTCCAAAAGTCTTTGAGGCCGCGGGCGGCTTTGCCCCGACCATCGGCATTCTCGGCGCCGTCATCGGACTTATCCAGGTCATGCAGCGGCTGGAAAACATCAACGAAGTTGGGAAGGGAATCGCCGTCGCTTTTGTGGCGACGATCTATGGAGTCGGCTCTGCAAACATCTTCTTTCTGCCCTGCGCAGGAAGAATCAAGATGATGATGCAGAGGAAGCAAGTGCTCCGCGAATTGATTCTCGATGGCGTCATTTCCATTGTTGAAAAGACAAATCCCAGGGTTCTTCAATCGAATCTCTCCGTCTATCTGAACGAACCGGCTCCGGCGGCGAGAGTCGCGCTGGTGACGAAATGAGAAGGCGGATTCGCAGCAAGGGAGCGGTTCATGTCGACCGCTGGATGGTCTCCTATGCGGATTTCATGACCCTCATGTTCGCTCTCTTTGTGGTGCTCTTCGCCTCTGCATATCACGACAAACAGGCCATCGAGAGAGTCTCCCATGCGGTAAAGAATGGATTCCAGGAAATGGGAGCCTTTTCTGAGATCAGCAGTGCGTCTTCCGGCAGGTCCGGTGCCGGCACAGCGCCCAGCCTGGCGGCAAACGGAGCGGCGAACGCAGCCCCGGCCCCCGCCGATGCGGGCATCGACATTGCGGAGCTGCATCGAAAACTCAATAAGGCGCTGGGCAAGGAGATCGAGCGCCAGGAAGTCGACATGCGGATGACTCCCGAGGGCTTCGTGATCAGCTTGCATGAGCTGGGTTTCTTTGACAGCGGTCAAGCCCGCCTGCTCCCGGGCGCGGCCGACAAGATCAAGCGGATCGCGGATGTGCTCATTCAATATGGTCTGGATATGCGCGTCGAAGGTCATTCCGACAATGTCCCGATCCACAACGCCATGTTCAATTCAAACTGGGACCTGTCCGCTGCGCGCGCCATGGAGGTGGCGAAGATGCTGCTCACTGAGCCCGGCTTTGATCCTAAGAGGCTGTCGATAGCGGGCTACGCCGAGTATCATCCCTCCGCGAGCAATGACACTCCAGAAGGCCGCCGGGCCAACCGGCGGGTAGATATTGTGGTGGTGGCCATGACCCGGGCCCCCGAGGCGAAGACTCCCTAACTTAGAGAGGCGCTGCGGATGAAGGTAGCCGCAGCCTCCGATCCTGACCTTCGGATGATATCGGAAAGTAACGGAGGCTTGCGGACTAACTTCGATAATCTATGGGTATCTCAACTCGAACCGAAGATACTCGGTATCGAACGATCAATGCGCCACAAGCCGGATGGGGACGAACGGCGCAAGAACAGCGAACCTTCCGCCCTGATAACCCTCGACTGTAACAGTGAAATAGCTCCGATGAAAAGGCTCTTTGTAGACCTTTGCCGCGGGTCCCTCGATGTAGGCCGGGTCCGTGACCATCTTGGTAAAGACAGCTCTGCCTTCCGTTGAGATTACGGTGGCGGCGATGTTGAATACCTCGGAGATCGCGTCGCGCATCAGCTCCTCGATCGGAGACACCTTGAGGTGCTCCTTGACCGCCGCGTCCGGAAGGCCGACGAGAGCGCCCGCGATCGATCCCATCAGCTGCAGATCGGCCTTGACGATGATCGCCATGTCATTGGGAGGAAGCGCATAGATGCCGTATATCTGCCTGATCTTCATATCCAGGGAGAACTTCGTCTGAACAAACGCCACCTTGCGGCCGGTCAGTTGCGAAAAGCACCGCGAAAGAACGTATGGGCTGACCTCTGCCATCTTCTAACACCTGCCAAGAATCGGAGTCAAAGCATTCTGCACGTCTTCCGGCGTGAAGGGCTTGGAAATCAGGAAGGTCGCTCCCGAATTCATCGCGAGCTCCCTCATCCCTTTCGATGTCTCCGAAGTAATAAAGCCGAAAGGAACATCGCCTTGCGTCGCCCTGACCTGGTGGAGAAGATCGATCCCCGACATCTCCGGCATGTTCCAGTCCGAGAGGATAAGCGCCGGCGGACCCTCGCGAAGTTTTTCCAATGCCTGCACCCCGTTTTCCGCCTCGCCCACGACAAGCCCGCGATAACCTGCCTGCCGGATCGCCCGCTGGATGATCATGCGCATTGTCCTGCTGTCATCGACTAAAAGAATATCCATGCGACCGCCTCAATCATTCGTTTTGCCGCAAAAGACTGCGAAATCGGTGGGAAACCCCACGTCGTTCAAACCCTTATCGGCACATTCCGGGAAAACGGTCAAGGGGAAGCCCGCAAAAGCGGTCTGGAATGAGCCGCAACTCCGTGGCCCACAGTCTCCATGCGGGAGCTGAGATTGGAAGAATATCACGCGGACCGCCACTTGTTCCTCTGGGGTACGCCAGGCGCTCCGGACGAGGCATCCGCGGCGCCTGAATTGGAGCCTGCAGAACGAATCGGGATCGCTGCTACCTCTTTGCCCATTTGAACTCATCCAACGCAGATGCCGATAGAACAGGCTCAAGCGGATACACAGCAAGAAGCTCGGATACGCGGTCGCGAGATACGCTGCGCCGGGACATAAGAAGGGGATCATGGACACTGCGAGCATGGAAGATCAGGAAACGATCCGAGAGTTTCTGGTTGAGAGTCATGAAAACCTCTCGCGTCTGGACTTGGATCTTGTCGAGCTCGAGAAACATCCGCAGGATGCCGGTCTGCTTGGGAGCATTTTCCGCACCATCCACACCATCAAGGGAGCATGCGGCTTCCTGGCCTTCTCGACTTTGGAAGGCATCACGCATCAGGCGGAGAGCCTTCTAAGCCAATTGCGCGACGGCAAGCGCCAACTCACGCCGGCCCTCGTTTCCTTGATCCTGGAGACCGTGGACGCAACGCGCAAGGTGCTCGCCGCGATTGAAGCGACCGGCAACGAGGGCGCGCTTAGCTTTGAAGACCTGACCGTGCGATTGCGCGCTGCAGCGGACCTGAAGGCCGAGATGCAGAAGCAACCCGCTCCAGTCCAGCCCGCAATCGTCGAGCCCGGTCCCGCTGCGGCTCCTGCGCCCAAGGTTGAACCTCCTGCAGCGCAGGCTCCCGTTGCGGTTCAAAAAGAGACGCCGAGCGAGAAATTGGAAAATGACGACAGACGATCGGGAGAAGATCGCAGAAAAGAAGAAGACCGCCGAAAGGAGGAAGGGCGCCGGGAAGAAGATGCCGAACACCATTCCGCCGCGGTAGATTCAAACATCCGGGTCGGCGTAGGCTTGCTCGACAAGCTCATGGATCTGGTCGGCGAACTCGTGCTTACCCGGAACCAGATTCTCCAGTTCAACACCGAGCGTGAAGATGCCGCTCTTAATGCCACCTCGCAGCGCTTGAACCTGATCACCACCGAGTTGCAAGAGGGCGTAATGAAGACGCGCATGCAGCCCATCGGCGTGGTGTGGAACAAACTGCCGCGCGTGGTGCGCGACATGGCGGTTGCCCTCGGCAAGCAGATCCTATTGGAGATGGATGGAGCCGAGACGGAACTCGACCGGACCATCATCGAAGCCATCAAGGATCCGCTGATGCACCTCGTTCGTAACTCATGCGATCACGGCATCGAGTTGCCAGACGCCAGAGTGCGCGCGGGCAAGCCTGCTCAGGGATCGCTCACCCTTCGCGCCTATCACGAGGGCGGGCAGGTCAACATTGAAATCGGCGACGATGGCGCAGGGATCGACGTCGCTCGTGTCAAGCAGAAGGCCATCGAGAAGGGGCTTCTGCGGCCCGAGCAGGTAGATAAGCTAAGTGACCGGGAGGCGCTGAACCTTATCTTCCTGCCCGGATTTTCGACGGCGAAGACGGTGACCAATATCTCCGGCCGGGGAGTCGGCATGGATGTGGTGAAATCCCACATCGAAAAGATCGGCGGCGTCGTCGATCTCTTCAGCCGGCCCGGCGAAGGCGCAACCGTCAAAATCAGAATTCCGCTCACACTGGCCATCATTCCAGGCCTGGTGATCACCAGCGGCGGCGAACGGTTCGTGATTCCGCAGGTGAGCCTGCTGGAATTGATCCGCATTGAGGGAGACGATTCGGGAAAGTCCATTGAGGATGTGCATGGAACGCCGGTGTATCGCCGGCGGGGCAGCCTGTTGCCCATCGTCTATTTGAATGAGGTGCTCGATCTGAATGGGGCTGGACGCGATCAGGCGGTCAGCATGGTGGTCCTGCAGGCGGAAGACCGGCAGTTCGGGCTGGTAGTGGACGGCATCAGCGACACCCAGGAAATCGTTGTCAAGCCTCTCGGAAAGCAATTGAAGGGGCTTACCTTGTATGCCGGCGCAACAATCATGGGCGATGGCCACGTAGCTCTCATCCTCGATGTGCTCGGCATCGGCCAGCGTTCTGGCGTCTTTGACGAATCGCGTGAACAGGCGCGTGTAGCGGAGAAGCAAAAGACGCAATCCACCGCTGAGCAGCAGCGGCTACTGCTGTTCAGCGCCGGCTCTTTCGACCGCCTGGCGATTCCACTCTCGCTCGTCGCCAGGCTCGAAGAGTTCCCGCGCTCATCCATCGAACACGCGGGCGGCGGTCAGGTGGTTCAGTACCGGGAACGCATTCTGCCTCTCGTGTCCCTTCGTGAAGTGCTGGAATCGGGCGCGCACGATCGAGACGAGACGTGCGATCCCGTGCAGGTGGTGGTTTTCAACGATGGCGACCGCAGTGTCGGCATGATCGTAGACCAGATCGTGGATGTGGTTGAAGAGGCTGCCAAGGTGCGCAAGAAGTCGGGCCGCAAAGGCCTCCTCGGCTCCGCAGTGGTGGGCAAACGAGTCACGGACTTCCTCGATCTCAACGCGGTCATCCGCGCAGCTGAGGGCATCTGGGATTCGGACATGGATAAGCAGGCCAACAGCAAGAGCATCCTCGTCGCCGACGCCTCGGCCTTCTCGCGAGGCATGATCAAGAGCGCACTGGACATGGCGGGCTACATGGTTCTTGAAGCCGCGAATCAGGCCGAGGCGATTCAGAAGTTGGAGCAGCAGCCGGTGGATGTCATCCTGGCGGCGCTGGATCTCCCGTCGAAAGGCGCCTCGGCTCTGCTGGCTGCCTTGCGCCGCCGGCCAGAGTGGGAAGGCATTCCGGTTCTAGCGCTCGCCGATTCCGGCGAACCGGTTCGTGCATCGGCCGCGCGCAAGGCGGGCTTTGCGGATTGCCTGGCAAAGTCCGACCACGAATTGGTGCTTGAATCGGTGGCGCGCATGGTTTCCCCGCCGGCGTCAGCGCAAGAAGAACTGGTGTGCGCGGTAGAGGAGAGATAACCAATGGCGATCGATACGGCGGCACCGAACCAGGATCTGGTGCAAACAAACGGGCAATTCTCAACGTTCTTCGTGGCGGATATGTTCTTCGGCGTTGATGTCCTCGATGTCCAGGAAGTGTTGCGAGCCCAGCAGATGAGCCCGGTGCCGCAAGCGCCGGATGTCATTGAGGGCTTGATCAACCTGCGCGGACAGATCGTCACCGCCATCGATATGCGGCGGCGTCTCCTGTTGGAGCCGCGTGCCGAGGACGAAGAGCCGATGAACATGGTGGTCCGCACCTCGGATGGCGCAGTCAGTCTGCTGGTCGATGAAATTGGGGACGTGCTGGACACGGATGCAACCACCTTCGAGCGCCCTCCGGACAATCTAGATCCGGCGGCACGCGAGCTCATTCGCGGTGTCTACAAGCTGAAGAACCGCTTGCTGTTGGTTCTCGACACCGAGAAGGCAGTCGAAGTCGGAAGCATGCAGACTTCTCGCAGAGGGAAGCTCGACGGCCCATCTCCTGAAGGGGCATCGGCTCGCAGACGCTCTGCTTCACAGATCGCCGACGCCGTCGTGATGGAACCCGCCGAGACCGCGCAACCGCAAAAATCGGCAAAGAATGGAACCAAGAAAGTAAGTACGAAAAAGACCGCTGCCGCGGCCCGCGGCGGACAAGCGGAACGGCGATAGACGATTGGGGTATAGCAGGCTATAGGCCAGCTGCAGTTGGAAGCAAGAATCGAAGTGGGATAGTAACAGCGGCGAATCAAGAATTCTAGTCAGTTGAGACCGATTGAGCAACATACAGCAATCTGCCGATAAGGAAATGTCGCACCCAAGCTGGAAATCAGGCGCCACTTGGGAGCATCGCATGACGGGTGCTTGAGCGAGCCTGGCGGGGCCGGGCAGTTGAATGGGCAGGAAGGCTTGCGAAGAAGCGCAGCCATCTGAAGGAGCAAAGACAATGAAGTGGTTTTATGACATGAAGATCGGCACGAAACTCCTGGCGGCTTTCATCATCGTGGGAGCCATTACTGCCATTATCGGCTACAGAGGCATCGCCGGACTGGGAAAGATCGCGGAGTTGTCCAAGGCATCCTATGAGCAGGAGACCCTTGGCATCGCATACCTCAAGCAAGCCTGCATCGATATCGTCAGTCTTGACCGGGCCGCGAAGAACGTTCTCCTTTCCAATACCTCCGACGAGCGCGAGCAGAACAAGGCCCAGGTGGATGCCTTCAGCGGCCTGGTTGGCGACGACCTGGAGAAGGCCAAACCCCTGATCCACTCAGACAAGGGCAAGGAACAGTTGGCCCAGGTCGAACAGGCCTGGAAGGAGAGCCAGGAATCCACTACGCAGGTCCTCTCTCTTGCCATGAATGAAAAGCTCGATCAAAAACGGGCGTCGGTGGAACTCTCCTTTGGTGCGGGACGCGCGAAGTCCGACGCTGTTGAGGATTTGCTGGCCGGGATGGCCTCGGATAAGGAAGACGCCGCCAAGAAGGCCCAGGAGGAAGCGGACAAGACTTACCACAGTAGCCGCACTTTCATGCTCATTCTGGTTGTGGCAGGCGTTCTGCTCGGCCTGAGCCTCGGGGTATTCATCTCGCGCAGCATCTCCAAGCCGCTTGGCCTCATCGCAAGCGTGGCGAAGAGAATCGCCGAGGGCGACGTGAATCAGAAGATTGAATATCGCGGTGGTGACGAGGTCGGTGTATTGGCCGAATCGTTCCGCGCCGTCATCGATGCTGTGAACGCGCTGACGTGCGATGCCTTCATGCTCTCCGAGGCCGCCGTGCAGGGCAAACTGTCAGCACGCGCCGATGTCAGCAAGCACCAGGGCGACTTCCGCAAGATCGTCGAAGGCGTAAACCAGACCCTCGACGCGGTCGTCGGACCGCTGCGGGTCGCGGCCGAATACGTGGAGCAGATCGGCAAAGGAATCGTCCCCCAAAAGATCACCGCCAATTACAACGGCGACTTCAACGTCATCAACAACAATCTGAATGCTTGTATCGATGGGCTCGGCGGCCTTGTGGAAGCGAATGCGGTTCTGCAGAAGATGGCGGTCAACGACTATCGCACGACCGTCGAGGGAAAATATGAGGGAGTCTTCGCCAGCGCCGCCGAAGCCGTCAATGGGGTTAACCAGCGGGTCAGTCATATCATCAGCTTGGTCAAGGACGTCTCACAGGGAGACCTTCATGAACTTCCTGAGCTCAAAATGATACGGCGCAGGTCAGAAGGCGATGAACTGATGCCGTCTGTAATTGGGATGATGGAAAACATCAAAGCGCTGGTCGATGACGTCAACCTGCTCGCGCTGGCGGCGGCTGACGGCAAGCTTTCGACGCGCGCCGACGCTACCCAGCACCATGGCGACTATCGCAAGATCGTGGAAGGATTCAACAGCACGCTGGACGCCATCATGCTGCCCATCGAGGAAGAGATTCACGTTCTCCGCCAGATCCGTGGCTGCAACTTGCGTGAGAGGGTCGAGGTTGCCTGCAAGGGCGATCACGAGAAGCTGAAGAATGCCGTCAACGGTGTGCATGATTGGCTGGTCGAACTGGTTGCATTTGTAACCAAAATTGCAAACGGCGACCTGAGCACATCGATGGCAAGGGCTTCGGAGCAGGACCAGATTCACGAGTGGCTATCGCTGATGAAGAGCAATATCAACGCGCTGGTAGCGGATGCGAAGATGCTGGCCGAAGCTTCGTCAAAAGGAAAATTCGATATCAGGGCCGACGCCTCAAAGCACCAGGGCGACTATCGCACCATCATCGATGGCGTGAACCAGACGCTGGAGGCGATCGTTGCACCGCTCAAGGCTACGGCCGAAAGCGCCAGCACGCTGGCCTCTTCCTCTGAAGAACTCACGGCGGTCAGTCAGGTGATGGCCAGCACGGCCGAGGAGACCGCGGTGCAGGCGAACGTGGTGTCGGCCGCCAGCGAACAGGTCTCGAGGAATGTCGCTTCGGTCGCTACCGCCTCTGAAGAGATGCAAGCCTCGATTCGCGAGATATCGAAGAACGCCAACGACTCGGCGCGCGTGGCCAAGAATGCGGTCGGCGTGGCGCAAATGACCAACGAAACCATGAGAAAGCTGGGCGAATCCAGCCAGGAAATCGGCAACGTGATCAAGGTCATCACCTCGATTGCGCAGCAGACCAACCTGCTGGCGTTGAATGCAACCATCGAGGCCGCGCGCGCTGGAGAAGCGGGCAAAGGCTTCGCGGTTGTAGCCAATGAAGTGAAGGAACTCGCCAAGCAGACCGCCAAGGCAACCGAGGAGATCAGCCAGAAGATCGAAGCTACCCAGGATGTCACCAAGGGCGCCGTCGCTGCCATCGAAGAGATTGGCGCAATCATCAACCAGATCAACGATATCTCCAACAGCATTGCGTCGGCGGTGGAAGAACAGACCGTAACGACAAACGAAATCGGCCGCAGCGTTGCGGAAGCGGCGACGGGAATGAACGACATCACTAAGAACATCGCCGGAGTTGCAACATCGGCGAAGAACACAACGCAGGGAGCCAATGACACCAAATCGGCCTCAGTGGAACTGAGTCAGATGGCAGCCACGCTCCAGGCGGCCGTATCGAAGTACACATATTAACCGGGCCGGCGGTTTGAGAAACTGCCCGGCGGAGGGGTTACCCGCCGCCGGGCCGCACCTCAAACAACGAAAGCGGATGAAGAATGAGCAAAGCACTGGTTGTTGACGACTCCAAGACAATTCGCATGATTATCCGCCGCATCTTGATCGGGCTGGGCTACGAGGTCTGCGAAGCCGGCAACGGGATAGAGGCCTTGAAGGTGCTCGAAACTGAGAAGGACGCGGTGGAACTGGTTTTGGCGGATTGGAATATGCCGGAGATGAACGGCCTGGAGTTGGTCAAGGAGTTGCGCCAGATTCCAGAACTGTCTTCGATGAAAGTCATCATGGTCACTACAGAAACGGAAATGACTCAGATGGCGTCGGCCCTGGAGGCAGGAGCCAATGAGTACGTCATGAAGCCGTTTTCAAAAGACATCCTCATGGAAAAGCTGGATCTTCTCGGAATCTCTCCTTTAGCGAGGGTGTAAACATGGCCGTAGTGAACCAGCGGTTTCTTCAGCCTGGAGAACGAATTCGCGTGATGGTGGTGGACGACTCGGTGGTTATTCGCCGGCTGGTCACTCATGCGCTCGAACAGCATCCGACGCTTGAGGTGGTGGGAACCGCCTCGAACGGCTCGATCGGATTGCAACGGATTCCGCAGTTGAATCCAGATGTCGTTACGTTGGATATCGAAATGCCGGACATGGACGGCCTGGAGATGTTGCGGCGCATACGGCGCGAATATCCCAAACTGCGGGTCATCATGTTCAGCACGCTCACCGAGCGTGGCGCCGCGAAAACGCTGGAAGCCCTGACTCTGGGAGCCGACGATTACGTAGCCAAGGTATCCAACGAAGGATCGCTCGACCGCTCCATGGTATCGCTGCGGGAAGAGATGATCCCCAAGATCATGCAATTCTTCCGGCTGCCGGAACAGAGCCGTTCCGTGGCTAGGCCCGAACTTGGACCGGCTCTCGCTGGCTCGACTGCCGCGCGGCCCGCGCCTTTCTTGCAAGGCATGAAGGTGCGGCCCAAAGTCGTGGTGATTGGCGTATCCACGGGAGGACCGACCGCGCTGGGCGTGATCCTGCCAAACTTGCCGGCGAGCTTCCCATTGCCCGTGCTGGTTGTGCAGCACATGCCGCCTCTTTTTACACGCCTGCTCGCCGAGCGTTTGAACTCCACCTGTCACGTGCCGGTCGGTGAAGCGGGCCAGGACAGTCCGGTTCTGCCGGGCAACATCCTGATTGCGCCCGGGGACTTTCACATGAAGGTGACATCCAACGGGGGCGGCATCCGCGTCTTCCTGGATCAGTCGGCGCGGCAGAATTCATGCCGTCCCGCGGTCGATGCGCTCTTTGTCTCCGCCGCGGAAATCTATGGTGGCGCGGTTCTGGCCGTCGTTCTGACGGGTATGGGACAGGATGGCTTGCGAGGCGTCGAGATTCTCAAGGCGCAGGGAGCCAGCGTCATTGTGCAAGATGAAGCGTCCAGCGTCGTCTGGGGGATGCCAGGTGCAGTAGTCAATGCCGGTCTCGCCGACCGCGTGCTGCCGCTCGATCAAGTAGTGCCTGAGATTCTACGCGTTACAGGAAATCTTTAAGAGGGAGCTCGATGGGCAGCCACGCACTAGTAACGGAGATTCTCCCGGAGAACTATAGGTTCCTTCAGAAGCATGTCTATTCCCAGGTGGGAATTGTGCTCGAGGACAACAAACACTATCTCTTCGAGAGCCGGCTTGCGCCGATTGTCAAGCAATTCAGCCTTGGCTCCATCAACGAATTATGCGCCGTTCTCCTTGCCAAGCGCAATCCGGAGATCGGCCTGCAAGTCGTCGAAGCGATGACGACGAATGAGACCTACTTCTTTCGCGATCCCGCTCAGTATGAAGCCATACGGACCGTCCTGCTGCCTAGGCTGAGGGAAGAACGGCAAGCGACGAAAAAACTGCGCTTCTGGTCGGCCGCTTCATCCACCGGCCAGGAGGCGTACAGCCTGGCCATGCTGCTGCTTGAAGAAGGGCTGCAGGACTGGAATATCCAAATCCTTGGCACCGATTTCTCCTCGAAGGTTGTGGAGCGCGCCTGTAGCGGCATGTACCGCCAACTCGAGGTAAACCGTGGACTGCCCGCGACCTTGCTGGTGAAGCATTTCCGCCGCACCGGCCTGGACTGGCAATTGAATGAGCGTGTACGCCAGATGGCTCGCTTCGAGACCATCGACCTGCGCAAAGGCATGCGCACCCTGGGTCCGTTCGATCTGGTGTTCTGCCGCAATGTGCTGATCTATTTCGACAACGAAACAAAGCGCAACATCTTGAAAGAAATCCACGGCACGTTGTATAGGGGCGGTTGGCTGCTGTTAGGTGGCGCTGAGTCGGCCTTTGGCCTCGATGAGTGGTTTGACCGGAAATCAGTAGGAAACATGACTGTCTACGTCGCCAGATGAAAGGAAAGTTATGGTAGCCGATGTAAGCGTAGAGATGCTGGTGGACATTGTGAAGTCCGTATTCGCAACAATGATGGACCTTGAAGTGTCCGCTAACGACGCACCTTTTGCCTCCGCAGGGGATCGATTGACTTCGTTCGTTCAACTTACGGGCGAGTGGAATGGAGCCATCATGCTGGAGTGCAACCGACGGCAGGCGTGCGGGTTCGCGGGCCGCATTCTCGCCATGGACCCGCCCGAGACCGTCGACGACGACGTGCGCGATGTGCTGGGTGAACTAGCCAACATGATCGGCGGGAACATGAAGTGCGGAATGGCGACGGGCGTTCGTCTGTCCATGCCCACCGTACTGGATGGCAGCGACTATGACCTGCGGGTCTGCGGCTCGCAAGTCCACGAGCGAGTCGCCTTTGAATGCGCCGAGGGCCACTTCTGGGTCACAGTCCTCGCCAAAGGACAACTAGTGGCTTGTTAGGCGGCTTTCTCGGTTCACGCTCCGCCTCAGGCCGATTTTGAGCCTGTGCGGTCTGCAAGCGACGCCGGTGAGGCGGGGGCGGGATTTTGCACAGCACCCGCTTTCGACAAAAGGAGATCGCGCACAGCGCCATGGATGCGCGTGACGGCTGTGCGCCGGTAATCCCAGCGCTCGTCTGGGGCCGGTTGCTCGACGACCATGGTGGCGTTGGCCTCAAAGAGCAGAACATCGCCATTTCGATTGAGACCGAAATCGATGCCGCCATAGTCCAGGCCCAGCGCACTCTGCACCTCTTCGAGTGCGGCCATCGCCTTGCTGCCCAGCACGCCGGGCATGTTGGCAAGGAACTCCGCTTCTTCGGCGCGATGATCCGGGCGGTCCGCCATGTCGGCGCTGAAGTAGTGAATCTTCCAGTTCGGCGAGATGGCCAGATGCAGCGGATAGAGCTTGCCGCCCACCATCATCGCGCGGTATTTGCGCGCGCAACCGTCAACGCCCCTGGCATCGAGGTATTCGATCGCTAGCACCTCCGACTCGGGCCTGCCCAGTCCAGGCAGCGCAACCACGGCGCCGCGCAGATCCGCCGCCGATTCGACCCTCACAAAATGCTGTCCCATGTGAAAGCCCGGTGTCCGCACGAGCAGCGGGAAAGTGAAGCCGTGCGCGGCCAGCACAGTGGCTCCATCCGCTCCGGCCAGCACCGCATGGGGAAAGATCGCGGTTGCGGGTGAAATGAGTCCCGGCACCTTGCCCAACCGATCGGCATTCTCGCAACGGCCTGTTGCCCGCACCGCGGCCGGCGCATTCAGAACCGGCGCCGGCGTCAGTTTGAGCAGCGATTCGGCCGCTTGCAGCGCCTCTCCCGCCAGATCGCAGTCGCCGATGCCGTTGACAACCAGACGATGCGGCGGAAGCGGCTGCTTGATGTCGTAGAAGTCCGCGACCACAACATAGGTTTCAAAGACGCGGTCGTCGAGCAGCTTTTCGATGGGAGTATTGCCGCCGGTAGAAGAGACCAGCAGCAGCACCGGAATGGGTTCTGAGTCGCCCCGGTACAGGGAAGGGAAGACGCTCTTCCGGCCGAACGATTTGCGCTGGTGTAGCTTCGCCGCATCCGGATCGCCCAGTTGCGTCAGCGCGTAGTACATTCCTCCATGCGCCTGGGGAAACTCCGGATCGATCTCCAGTGCCGCTTCGTAATGCTTTCGTGCCTCTTCGGGATCGCCGCTTTCCAGCAGCACGCTGCCCAGGTTTACCCGGCAGACGATGTCTTCGGGATGGTATTTGACCGCTTCCGCGTAAACCAGTTGCGCGGCCTTGAGCTGTCTCGCGGCAACCAGCAGCTTTCCCAGTCCGAAGAGGTTGGGCAGGTGTGAGGGATCGAGCGCGAGAACCTTGAAATGGTCCGCTCTCGCGTCCAGGCTGCGCCCCATCTCGGCCAGCAGTTTGGCTCGCTCCACGCGCAGAGCGACTTCCATTTCCTTTGGCAACTCCGCCTGCGTATCCAATTGTGCGTCGAGCTGCCGCACCCTGGCATCCCGTTCGAGCCATGGCTGCCACTTGCTCTCAGCAGGCTGCGGCTCGTGCGCAGCAGGTCGCAACGCTCTTCCTGTAGCTAGAGTTGCCTCGACTAGAGTGTCCATTTCAGCGCGGCTCGTCCGATGATTCACAATGGCCGCGCGGATTGCCACACGGCCTCCGATGCGCGTCGTCGAGGGCGCAACCGCGCCCGATTCCTGCAATTCGATCGCGATCCGGCGATTGAGCCGGTCGCAAAGCTCATCCGCCGCATCGGCGAAGCGATAGCGGAAGCAGACGATGTTCAGTTCGACGGAAGCCATCAGTTCCAGCTCCGGCGAGGCCACGATGCGGCTTTCCAGATAACGAGCCAGTTCGCAGGTGCGGCGTATGACCGCGCCGATCGCGTCCAAGCCGTAGACCTTCAGCGTCACCCAGGTTTTGAGCGCGCGAAATCCGCGCGAGAGATCAGGGCCCAGATCGCAAGGCCAAGTCGAGCCGGCAGCCATCCCGCGCTCCTCCCGCGTCAGATATGCGGAGGATGAGGCGAAGGCGGCCCGGTGCCACTCGCCGTCGCGCACCAGGATGAAGCCGGCGTCGTAAGGCGCCTGCGCCCACTTGTGAAAATCGAAGGCCAGCGAGTCGGCCTTCTCAATGCCCTTGAGCCGCGGCGCCAGCTCCGGCGCCAGCATCGCCAGCGCACCGTAGGCGCCGTCCACATGGAACCAGAGCTGCTCCTCCGCGCAGATTGCGGCCAGGCCGTCGAGGTCGTCGATGGCGCCGGTATCCACGGTTCCGGCGGTCCCAACCACAAGAAATGGCGTCAAACCTTCCGCACGATCTGCTGCGATCGCTTTCTTCAGAGCTTCCAGGTCAATCCGCTGCCGGCTATCCACCGGAACCAGCCGTAGGGCGCCGCTGCCCAGCCCGGCGAAATCGAGCGCCCGTCCAACGCATCCGTGCACCGCCGTCGACGCGTAGGCGGTCAGCTTCTGCGCATCCTGCCGGACGCCTTCCCGGCGGACCTCGCCACCGAGCCGGGCATCCCGCGCCACCACCACCGCGATGTAATTAGCCATCGATGTTCCGGTGACAAAGAGCCCAGTCGCCTCCGCGGGAAAGCCGAACAGAGTGCGCATCCACCTGGTAATCTGGTTCTCCACTTCCAGAGGAATCTGGTCGCGGCCGCCCACATTGGCGTTGAGCCCGGCGGCCAGCATCTCTGCCAGCATTCCGACCGGAGTTCCGCCGCCCTGGACCCAGCCCAGAAAGCCGGGGTGGGCATTGCGCGCCGTGAAGGGCAGAATCGTCGTCATGAACTCTTCATGGACCGCTGCCAGGGTCGTGGGTTGTGCCGGAAGATCCTCGCGGAAACGTGCACGCACCTGCTCTGGAATCGCCTGCCACACAGGACCTTCGCCGATGGTTTCCATGGCGCTCAGGATGTCGTCCAGCATGAGGTGCGCCTGCTTGCGGAAGCCGGCCCAGTCGGCAGGGTCCAGTGAACTGCTCGCGGCCGATTCGTCCCGTGCCACGCTCTCGCTTGTCCCTGGCCGTATTTCCTCTTCGTCTTTCAGAACCCCTCCCCGCCTGTCTCTATTTATAGACGCACGCCGGCGCCGCAATCTCTTCATTCTTGTATTGCAATTGGGGTGCCACCTTTCGCCTTGGAGATGGCCCTGAACAGAGGGTCAATTCCTGCCGATAATCGATAGGACGAAAATCCACTTGAGAGCTGGGAGGCAAAATCATGCAGATTAGCGGCATCTCAACGATTGTTTCACCCCCGGCGCAGCGCACTACATCATCGAGCGCGGTCAAAACCACAACCTCATCGTCCTCGACATCCGCCTCGCAACCGCAACCCGCATCCACCTATACGCCGTCCGCACCCGCCAAAACCTCCTCCTCCACTTCGGCACCCAAGACGGCTCCCGCGTCCTCCTCTTCTTCCGCCGCGCCCGCCAGAAGCGCCTCCTCCTCACGGGCGCAGGTAAACATCCCGGTGAGCAGCAGCAGTCAGGCGACCGCGATGGCGGCCTCGTATTCCGTAACGGTGGGGGGCAAGAGCTACTCGGGAAGCGTCGAAGAGTCGGGAGGAAGCTATACCGCCTCGATCTCGAACCTGCCTGGCGCCACTGCTAGCGGATCGAGCGTGCAATCAGCGGAGGACAATCTCGACGCCAAATTGGATGCTCTCGCCTGACCTCCCTGCGGCACCCTCCGCACCGCAAGATTCAGGCTGGCTGAGAGATCGACCCCTTCGATGAGAGGACCGAGATGGCCGGGAGGTGGTAGACTCCCGAAATCCCCCGCCTCTCATTGATTTCTCATTGCGCCGCCGCATCTCTGTGCTTTTGCGCCCTTCCGGCTCCTCTCAGCCCCCTTTCAGATAAGAAATCTCACAATGGCACGTGACGTGCCTGCATCCAGAGTGGAAGATCGAGAATCTGCAGAGAACATCCTGCCGTGCCTCAGCGTTGAGCGCATTCCAACGGCCCAACGCCTCGGCTTGAACCCGCTTCCGGAGACAGGAATGATCGCAAAAGGTGCACCCGCCAATGGCATTTCCAGAGTGCCCAACCGCCTCGCCGTGAGCCTTCTTGGCACGGAAAAGAACTCCGCCGCGCCGGATGCGAATCCGTTCCCGGGCTCGGACGGGCAAGCGGACAATCTACCCCAGGATTGCCTCACCGGCAAGAAGCCGCGCCCCGGGACCAAGGTGCGCTCACAGGCCCAAACGACTGCGTCGGCGAAGGCAAAAAATCTGGGAGTGGCTGCCACCGTCGAGCAACTCTCCACCGTCGAGCAACTCTCCACCGCCGAGGAACTCAACGCCTCTTCACAGCAGATTTCCGCCGCTATCGAGCAGATCATGAAGGCGGCCGGAATCCAACCCAAAGGGACAGATGCCTGCGCCGCTCTGGGCGAGCACTTGCGGAATATCGCCAGAAAAACGTGCGACCACCCCGAATTAAGAGGAGAGAACGCTGCGGCCGCACAGGAACTTCTGGCCAGCAACACGATGAGCGTGAATGCATTGATTGAAAGTGTTGGAGCGCGCGCCTACGCATCAGGCGAAGCCGACAGAAATGTCCAGCAACTGGAAGAACGCAGGCGCCGCATCGACAAGATCCTCGATGCCATTGCGGAAGTAACGTCTCAGGACTGAGTTCTGGCAGTGAATGCAAGAACCGATGCAAGGCGCATCCGATAATCCGGCAGTCCTTTCTACATCCCGCCTTTGGCGTTGATGCTCAGCTTTTTGGTGAAAACGAGTTGGCCGTGCTGTTTCACGGTCACGGTCACCTCCCATTTTCCTCCGTAGGCCAATTCGCCTGTCCCCTCATAGAGGCCGCCGTTCTTTTCAGCCAGCTTCGCCGTCGTCTCCGTCGCGTCCATCGCCATCTCTGGCATCGCCGGCATCGAGAATACGGCCGCTACCTCGGCGCCCGAAATCGCTGCGCCATCGCTGCCCGTCAGTTTCACCCGAATTGCATTCGATCCCTTCTGCGGCGGATCGGGATTGGTTGAGAACTCGATCTGCATCGTCTGCGACTGCGCGCCGCCGGGTTCCTTTCCCACTGTCGTCACGGGTCCGCCCAGGTGGTAGCTGGGGCGATTGAGCTTGCTGAATTCGTTGGCGAATTCTTTAATCTCGATGAACTGATTCTTGTCCACGCCGGTGAAATGCTGGTGCGTGTTGCTTACGGGCCAGAAGATATCGAGCGCCACGATATGTGCATTGTGCCCCAGCCCGATATGCTGTTCCAGCGGGTTGGCGCCGAACGAACTGGTTTCTCCTACCGTTCGATAGATCGCCCGCTCCGCCCCGCCGTCGTCCGTCACCGTGACCTTGATCTCGGCGCCCACACCGGAGCGGTTGGTCTTCACGCCAACTGCATGAACATTGATCCAATCGTTGTTGTTGCCGGGATTCCGAAAGACGCGTAGCGCGTGTTTGTCCGCCGGAATCGCCCCCGCGCAATTCGCGATGATATCTTCATTTCCGTTCCTCTCCAGATCGGCGAAGACGATGGCATGTCCTTTATGCAGTTCGCCGGTTCCTGAGGACTGCGTGATATCGACAAAGCTCTTTCCCTCCTTGTTGTGCAACAGCGTGTGCGGCAGCAGGGAAGTGACCGAGGGGTTTCCCATTCCAAGATAGATATCGAGATATCCGTCGTTGTCGATATCGCCAAAGCCTGCTCCCATGACCATGTAAACCTTGTCCAGGCCCACCTTCGCGGTCACGTCTTCAAAGGTCCCATCGTGCTTGTTGCGGTAGAGCTTGAGTGTCTCGGCGTTCGGCTTGCCGCCCACATAGGTCTTCATCGATTCCTCGATCGACCCCAGATAGCCGGCCGCGAAGATGTCGGGCCAGCCGTCGTTGTCGTAGTCGAAGAACCACGTGGCAAAGCTCATGATGGGCGCCTGCACGCCCGCCTGCCGCCCCACCTCGGTGAAGGTGCCGTTTCCGTTGTTGTGATAGAGAAAGTTGGGGCCGAACTGGTTCGACACATAAAAGTCCACGTAGCCGTCGTGATCGTAGTCGGCCGCTGTCACGCCTTTGGTATAGGCATTCCGATCGATCCCGGCCGCGTGCGAGATATCTTCGAACGTGCCGTCGCCCTTGTTGCGAAACAGTTGGCTGGGAGAATTCTCGTTGCCGATGAAGAGATCGAGATATCCGTCATTGTCGATGTCCGCCCATACTACGGAGTGCGTCGCAGTCACCGTATCTCCTAGGCCGCTCGCATCCGTCACGTCCGTAAAGGTCCCATTGCAGTTGTTTCGCAGCAGCGATTTCCTTTGCGGATACGCCCATCCTCCGCGCAGCACAAGGATGTCCATGCAACCGTCGTTGTTGTAGTCCGCCTGGACAAGATTGAGCGCGCCAAGCTGGTCGCCAAGGCCGGCCGCTACCGATCGATCGCTGAATGTCCCGTCCCCGTTGTTGTGGAAGTACTTGAGCGGATCGCATTCGTCCTGGCTGGATGCGACCACATCGAGTAAGCCATTATTTTCGAAATCGTCCACAATCACTCCGCCGGCGTTGCGGAAGACACTCAAGCCTGCGGCGGGCGCAACATCGACAAAGCGTCCGATATTCTCCTTCGACGTAAAGTCGCTCTCTGGAATCAAGTAGGCCGCGGGAACGCCGGCAGGGTACTCGCCCAGCGTCATGTAAGCCAGATTAAGCAGCCACTTCACCTCAAGATCGTTCGGGGTGTGCGCGAGAAACTCGGTAAAGTACTTTACCGCGAGTTTCGACTCATCCTTCTTGGCATAACTTCCCTTGTGATTCAGTGGAGGGAAGATATCGAGATCGCTGGGATGAAGATAGATGCCGTTTTCCATCTCGGAAAGATGCAGATATCCCGCGCCCAGCGCCTCCTCGATCGTTGAAACCAAGTTTGGCGCGGCTGTCGGCGCGCTATCGTAGGCGATCTTCACTTCCTTCACAGAGTCGGCCATGTTGCCCATGTACGCGTAAAGACGGCCCAGGGTCAAATGGGCCATCAGAATATCGTTGGCGCTGTAGGTCCCCGGATTGCCCGCCTTGGCATCGTCTAAGAGCCTATTCAATCGCGCCACGCCCGAGGCATAGGACACCTTCCGCACCTCGCATATCTGATGCAAGTCGCGATCCCATCCATTCAGCTTTGGATAATTGCGCAAAAGAGAGTCCGCTTCGGCCAGGCCATCCAGCACGGCTCCAAGATGAATGACGCCGGACGATGTCAGCGACCCGATTTTCTTGTAGTCCAGGTCTTCGGTAGGTGGCGCGGCCGTAAGGATCTTGAGGATGGCAAACCCAGACGGAATCTGGAAGATTCGGCTGAGTTGTCCCGTCGCGAGGCCCGCCAATGCGTTCGCCATCTCAGGACGAAGCTGCGCCGCGCTGAACTTGCCCATGTAGCCGCCGTCGTTCGCTGTCGGATCGATCGACTTTTCCTTGGCCAGGACGCCAAAGTCCCAGCCCGCATTGAGTTGCCGCAACACGCCGGCAGCATCAGCCTCGCTGGATGTGACGATAATGCCCAGGTCCACGGGATGCGAGGCGGCATCTTGCTGAGCCGGAGCCTTGGGATCCATGCCCGCGAGAAGCATGAATGCAAGCAAGATCGCTTTGCTGAAGGATAAAAGTCTTGTGGCCTTGTGGTCTTGCATCGGTTCCTCACCGGCCGACACAGATTGTCGGCACAACGTGAGTGTAAGGAAAACCGGTAATCTAAGCAAGAGACCGCCGGCCTAGTTCTGAAGTTATGGGCGCGACTCATTCTATTGGACGAAGGGGATGCGAAACGGGTTCGCTATAATGGCAGCTTGGCACGAATTGCGGCAGGAGAGTTGCCTGTGAAGCTCAACCGATTTTTGTGCGCGATTCTCTTCGCGCCGTGCGCGGTGCTATCCGCACAGCACGCGGTGACCATTCCCACACCGCTTGCGGTTCTATTGGCGGAAGCGCAGGCAAACAACAGCCAAGTGGCGTCGGCCGCCGACAACTGGAAGGCATCCACACACGTCGCGCAACAGGTCACGGCGCTTCCCGACCCGCAATTCACCATCCAATCGCTCAGTAATGGCAGTCCGAGGCCATTTGCGGGGATCGGCAATAGCGACTGGACCTATATCGGCCTGGCAGCTTCGCAGGACCTTCCTTATAAAGGAAAGCTCAAGCTAAGAGGCGAGGTCGCGAACCGCGAGGCCGAGACGCAAAAGGACAATATCGAAGTCGTTCGTTCCTCGGTTGCGGAACAGGTAAAGTTGCTCTATCTCCAGCTTTCCTATTCCAGCGCTACGCTTGCATCTCTCGATCGCACGGACTCTCTTCTGCAGTCGCTTATCCAGGACGCGATTTCCCGCTACAGCCTAGGCCAAGGCAGTCAGTCGGCCGTGCTCAAAGCGCAGATGGAGCGCACACAACTGCTTCGCCAGGAGACCATGCACAACCTTACACTTGGGCAGACGCAGGCGCGCCTCAAGCAACTGTTGCATCGTCCGCAGGAATCCGCCGACATCCTCACGGACCCACTGGCAGCCACGCCGTTCACGATGGACATCGAGGAGCTGCAAAGCCAGTTGCGCAACCGGAATCCGAAGTTGCGCGTGGATGCCGATGCCGTCGAGAAGCAGAATGCGCAACTCGCGTCCGCAAAGCTCGGCGCCAAGCCGGACTTCAGCGTCGGCTATCAGTTTCAACTTACCGGTAGCGACTATAGCGACCGGTACGTGCTGAGCGTCAACATGCGCCTTCCTAACCGCGGCCGCGTTGCAGGCGAGATTGCCGAGGCTGTTGAGAATGCGAACCGCACCCGGCATGAATTGGATTCTGAGGCGCAACAGACCCTGGCCGAGTTACAAGAGGAATATGTTGCTGTGAAAAGCACAACGGAACTCATGAGTGAGTACAAACAAGGACTTATCCCGCAGGCCGATGCGGTGTTTCACTCCGAGCAATCGGCCTATCGGGCCAACAAGCAGGAACTGACTCCGGTGCTTTCTTCGCTGCTCGATATGTTGAACTTGGAGACTGAATACCAGCAGGTCCTTTTCGATCATGAGGCCGCGCTCGTGCGCATCGAAACTTTGACCGGAGGAACACTTCGATGAGCCCGGCAGAGCGAAAGCGCGTCCTCGTTACCTCCCTGATCTGGGCTTCCGTGCTGGCGGCAACGGTCGCCTTCTTTCTCTGGCGCCAGAGACCGCACCCGGCGCTGGTCCCCGGTTCCCCGCCTCCCATTGCCACCGCTCCCGCTGCTTCCGCCGCTGACACTGCAATCGTGCCTTCGCAGCAGATGGAGGCGCCGCTTTCCCCTGTGCAATTGAGCGACGAGCAGATGCGAAGCATCGGCATGACGACCGGCACGGCGGAGTACAAGCAACTCAACGGGGACCTGCGCGCCACTGGGAACGTTGCGATCAATGACACTCTCGTCTCTTATGTGCAGGTGCGCTTCTCGGGCTATATACGCAAGGTCTTTGCCGATGCGACCTATCGATATGTCCGCAAGGGCGATCCGCTTTTCACTATCTACAGTCCCGATCTTGTGGCCACGCAGCAGGAATATCTGCTGGCGCATGAAAACCAGCAGGCTCTGAGCGACAGCTCCATCCGCGAAGTCGCGGCGGGGGCGCGTTCTCTTTCAACGGCCGCCGAGCACAGGCTGGAGCAATGGCAGATTCCCGAGAGCGAGATTGCGGAGTTGAAGCGCAGCGGCAAGGTGCTCAACGAGCTCACGATTCAATCGCCCGCCTCCGGCTACATCACGGAACGAAACGCCTTCCCGAACATGTACGCCGATCCGGCTATGCGGCTCTACGCCATCGCCGATCTTTCGCGCGTGTGGGTGAATGCCCAGGTCTTCCAGAACGATGTCGGCCGCCTCAAAGCGGGCGATATGGCGGCGATCGCGGTCGATGCCTATCCGCAGAAAACCTTTAGCGGACGCGTGGAGGAGATCCTCCCGCAGGTCGATCTTGCCACGCGCACCGTGCCGGTGCGGCTCTCCATCGGGAACCCTGGGCTGCTGCTCAAGCCTGGGATGTTCGTCAACGTCGATCTGAAATCTTCGCTGGGCCGGCGCCTCGTTGTTCCCGCCTCATCGGTTCTTCAGACTGGCTTGAAGCAGATCGTCTTTCTCGATAAGGGCAATGGGCGCATCGAGCCAAAGGAAGTCGTGCTTGGTCCGCAGGTGGGCGGCGACATTGTGATCGTCAAGGGTCTCGATGCGCATCAGGCGATCGTCACCTCCGCCAACTTCCTCATCGATTCCGAGAGCCAGTTGCAGGCTGCCTCCACTCCCAATATTCCGGCCCCGCAAGATGCGCACGCGGGTGAGGGAAGTGCGTCGCAACCGTTGGTTCAAATCGAATTCACCACCAATCCCGATCCGCCGCGGAAGGGATCGAACGCAATTCGCGTCAAGCTCGCCGCCGGCAAGGGCACAGGCATTCAGGGCGCTGATGTCGGAGTTACATTCTTCATGGCGGCAATGCCAGCGATGGGAATGGCCGCGATCAACGTGACCGCCAGGCTGACTGAAAAGGGAAGTGGGCTCTACGAGGGAGCAATCGATCTGGCCTCTGGCGGAACATGGCAAGTGACTGTAACGGCAAAACAGCACGGCCAACTGATCGCCTCCAGAAAGCTCAGCGTCACGGCGAAGGGCGGCATGTAACATGCTCTCCCGGATCATCGATATCTGCGCGCGCAACCGGTTCCTCGTCTTCTCGGTTGTATTGAGCTTGACCTTGGCGGGCATCTGGTCTCTGCGCCACATCCCCCTGGACGCGCTGCCCGATATCTCCGACGTTCAAGTCATCGTTCACACGAGCTGGCCCGGCCAGCCGCCGGATATCATCGAAGATCAGGTCACTTATCCCATTGTGACCAGCCTGCTGGCCGCGCCGCATGTGAAAGCCGTGCGCGCGCAGACCATGCTAGGAGATTCCTACGTCTTCGTTATCTTCGAGGATGGAACAGATCTCTATTGGGCGCGTTCACGGGTTGTCGAATACCTGCAACAGATCGGCGACAGGCTGCCGGCGGGAGTCATTCCAACCATCGGCCCGGATGCAACCGGGGCGGGATGGGTCTTCGAATACGCCATCGTAGACAAGAGCGGGACCCATAGTCTCGCCGACCTGCGCACCTTGCAGGATTGGCATCTGCGCTACGCTTTGGAGACTGTGCCCGGAGTGGCCGAGGTCGCCAGCATCGGCGGATTCGTCCGGCAATATCAGGTGCGACTCGATCCCAACAAGCTGCTTGCCTATGGAATCCCGCTCTCCGTGGTGATCGATCGCGTAAAAGCCAGCACGAATGAGGTCGGCGGACGCGTCCTCGATTTGAGCGGAACGCAATACATGATCCGCGGCCTCGGCTACCTGCGCTCGACCGGCGATTTGGAGAATGTCGCCGTTGGCAGCAAGAATGGCGCTCCCGTGCTGCTGCGCGATCTGGGCAGCGTCGGATTTGGTCCGGATATCCGCGAAGGCGTTGCGGAGTGGAATGGCGAAGGCGAAACGGTCGGCGGCATAGTTGTGATGCGCCAGGGCATGAACGCGCTGAAGGTCATCGACGGCGTCAAGCAGAAGTTCCGTGAGCTCGCTCCCTCGCTTCCGCCCGGCGTTCAGATCGTCTCCGGCTACGATCGCTCGGGCCTCATCAATGACTCCATCGCCACCCTTCAGCGCGACCTGCTTGAAGAAGCGCTTATCGTGAGCCTGGTCATCCTCATCTTCCTCTTCCACTTCCGTTCCGCCCTGATTGTGATTCTGGCTTTGCCCATCGCGGTGCTGGTTTCTTTCATCCCGATCTACTTTCTCGGCATCACATCCAACATCATGTCGCTGGGCGGGCTGGTGCTGGCCATCGGTGTCCTTGTCGATGCGGCCATCGTTATGGTCGAGAATGGTTATCGCCATCTTTCCGAGCGGCAGAAGAACAACCCCGCTCCGGTGTCGCGCTCCGAGCGCCGCGAGATTCTCATCGGCGCGGCCAAGCAGGTTGGGCCTGCGCTCTTCTTCTCGCTGCTGATTATCGTTGTCTCCTTCCTTCCTGTTTTTCTTCTTGAGGCGCAGGAGGGGCGGATGTTTCGTCCTCTCGCCTGGACCAAAACCCTGGCGGTCGGCTCCTCATCCATTCTTGCCATCACCCTGGTGCCGGTGCTGATGGTGCTGTTGATCCGCGGCAGGTTGCGGCCCGAGGGCGCCAACCCCATCTCGCGCATCACGCAGGCACTCTATCTTCCTGTGCTGCGTTTCTGCCTCAGGCACCGCGTCCTGACCATCGCCATCAATCTCGCGTTTCTGCTGGCAACGCTGCCCATCGCATTCAAGCTCGGCAGCCAGTTCATGCCGCCGCTCTTTGAAGGGTCGGCGCTCTACATGCCGACTTCGCTGCCCGGCATCTCCATCGAGCACGCCAAAATGCTTTTGCAAAAGCAGGATGTCCTCTTGCGATCGTTTCCTGAGGTGGAGAGCGTCTTTGGCAGCGTGGGCCGCTCAGACAGCGCCACCGATAACGCGCCCCTCGATATGTTCGACACCGTTCTCATGCTCAAGCCGCGTGAGCAATGGCGGCCGGGGATGACCTATGACAAGCTGATCCAGGAGATGGATGCAAAGGTCCAGTTTCCCGGCATCTCCAACAGTTGGACCAGCCCGGTGGAAGGCCGTCTGGACATGGAACTCACCGGCGTCAAGACGCCGCTTGGCATCAAGATTCAGGGACCGGGTGTCGATGAGATCGAACGCCTGGCCGGACAAATTGAAAGCGTGCTGGCCACTATGCCGCAGCAGCGATCCGTATTCGCCGAGCGCATCTCCCAGGGCTTCTATGTGAACGTGGAGGTCAACAGGGAAGAGGCGGCGCGCTACGGCCTGAGCATCGAGGATGTACAGACCGCCGTTTCTTCCGGGATCGGCGGCCGGAATATCGCCGAGAACATCGAAGGACGCGAGCGGTACCCCATCAACGTGCGCTACGAACAGGACTTCCGCGACAGTCTGGACCGGATGCGCGCTGTTCTGATCGGCACGCCGTCCGGAGCGCAGATACCGCTCGGGCAGGTCGCCAGCATCTCGTTCTCGCGTGGTCCGGCCATGATCCGGGACGAGGACGGCCAGCTCACCGGCTACATCTACATCAATCTGAAAGACACCAATTACGGCGCCTTTGTCGACGCGGCCAATCGTTTGCTGCATTCCAAGGTCGCTTTGCCGCCCAACTATGCGTGGAGTTGGTCGGGCGAATACCAGTTCGAGCAGCGGGCGAAGCAACGCTTGAGGCTGATCCTGCCTGTCGTCTTCGCTTTGATCTTTCTCTTGCTCTATATGGTCTTCCACTCCGTCGTCGAGGTCGCTGTGCTGATCTTCCCCACGATCTACGCCATGACCGGAGGACTTCTGATGCAGTGGCTGCTCGGCTACAACTTCAGCGTTGCGGTCTGGGTAGGCTACATCGCGCTCTTTGGAATTGCCGTCGAAACCGGCGTCGTCATGGTCGTCTATCTTCACGAGTCGCTCGAACGCCATCTCCAAGCCGGCGAGATTCACACCGCTGCCGATATCGGAAATGCCGTCATCGAGGGCGCCGTCCAACGCCTTCGTCCCAAACTGATGACGGTCTGCGCCGTTCTTGCCAGCCTGGTTCCCATTCTCTGGGAGTCGGGCGTCGGCTCCGATGTCATGAAGCCGATCGCCGCTCCGATTGTCGGCGGCATGATTACCTCGACCATCCATGTCCTCATTCTGGTCCCCGTCTTTTTCGTCATGATGAAGGAACGCGCGCTCCGCATCGGCAAGCTGGAGGCGAAGGACGGGACTGAACCGTAATCTGGTTCGCGGTCACCTGGGAAGGCCCGCCAATCCAGGCGATCTGCTGCCGGGTTTTCCATCACCGCCTGATGTTGTAGGCTTCCTACGATGAGAGACTTTGATCGCAGAAGTTTTCTAAAAGGATTCGCGGGCTCGGCGGCGTATCTGGCGCTGCACCCGGATGCAAATGCGCAGCAGGCATCGGTGCCCGACCATGCCGTGGTATGGGAGATGGCGAAGGCTTACCGCGAGTCGACCCCAACACGTGAGCGGATTTGCGTGAACGGTCTCTGGCGATGGCAACCCGCGGGAACCGCAACGGATGTTGTGCCCACCGATGATTGGGGCCACCTCCGCGTACCCGAGGCCTGGTCGGGCGGCAATTGGCTATGGTCTGGCCCACAGCTCTTGTACCCGAACCCAGCCTGGGAGAAACCGGACGCAAACGGCATTACCTCTGCATGGTACGAAAGGGAGATCACTGTTCCGCAGGAGTGGGTGGGCCGCCGCATCACGCTGTACGTAGGCTACCTGAACTCCTACGCAGTGGTTTACCTTGACGGCGCCAAGGTGGGGGAGATGCGCTTTCCGTGCGGTGAAGTCGATCTCACCGGCATATGCCGCCCCGGCCAGAAGCAACTCCTCAGCATCTTCGTGGCGGCCATGCCTCTCAAAGCGGTCATGATGTCGTTCAGCGACAGCGCGGCCGCGCGGCAGGTGGCGGGCAGCGTCGAGCGGCGGGGGCTCTGCGGCGATGTGTACCTGGCGAGTACCCCTGCCGGTGCGCGCATCGCCGATGTGAAAGTGGAAACCTCGGTTCGCAGTTGGGAGATCGTGTTTGACGTGGCGCTGGACGCGCTCGATCGTGATCGGACATACCTTGTGCGCGCTCGGATCGGCGATGGCAACCAGCCGGCAAAGGAGTTCACAAGCCAGCCATTCCAACCGGACGAACTCACAAACGGCCGCATCCGTATAACGGAGAACTGGCGTCCAGAGAAACTCTGGGACACCCACACGCCTCAGAACCAGTACGACCTCAACCTCTCTCTGCTCGATTCCAGCGGCAAGGTTCTGGACGCAGCCTTGCCGGTCCGCTTCGGCTTCAGGGAATTCTGGATCGAGGAAAAAGATTTCTATCTGAACGGAACGCGCCTGTATCTGGCGGCGATTCCGCTCGACAATGCCCAGGGCAGCGCCACCATGGCCAGTTACGAGGCCACGCGCGCGACTCTTCAGCGGTACAAGAGCTTCGGCATCAATTTTGTCTACACGCATAACTACGGTTGCGAGCCGGGCACGCATCGGGCCTTCGAAGAGGTCTTGCGGGCAGCGGACGACGAGGGCGTTCTCGTGTCGTTTTCCCAGCCCCACTTTGGCCAGTACACCTGGACAACGCCGGATGCCGATACCACGAACGGATACGCGCAACACGCGGAGTTCTACGTGCGCGTGGCGCAGAATCATCCCTCCGTGGTCTGCTACTCCACCAGTCACAACGGCACCGGGTACGGCGAAGACATGAACCCCGACATGATCGACGGCATCCTGGCTCCGCGTGAGCCGTATGGGGTAATCAGCGCCGGCCGCGCCTTGCGGGCGGAGGCGATTCTCAGGCAATTCGACCCTAGCCGCGTCGTCTACCACCACGCCGGGAACCTCGGTTCCATGCATGCGATCAACTTCTATGGAAATTGGATTCCGCCGCAGGAGGTGTCGGACTGGTTCGAGCACTGGGCGACCGTGGGCGTGAAGCCGGTCTTCCCCTGCGAATACAGCGTCCCCCTCCCGTGGGATTGGGCGATGTACCGCGGATGGTACAAGGGCAGGAGGGAATTCGGCGATGCCGTCGTGCCGTGGGAATTCTGCATGGCGGAATGGAATGCGCAAACCCTCGGCGCCCGCGCCTACCAGATCACTGAAGCCGAAAAGGAGAACCTGCGCTGGGAAGCGGAGACGTTTCGCCAGGGCCGCGGTTGGCTGCGCTGGGAGTGCCCGCACACCTTCGGCTCGCCAGAGTTCGAGGACGTCTTCCGCGTGCTCGCCGCACAGGTGACGGAGAACTACCGCGCCATGCGCACCTGGGGACTCTCTGCCACCTCCTCGCCGTGGGATACCCTGGGATATTGGATTGGTCCGTCGCGCGGGAAAGGCAGCGACAGCCTGCAATTGGAAGTTGACTGGGAGCGCTTGCAGCGGCCCGGCCCGCGCCCGGTCTACGTTCACGAGGAGGAAGCGCGTGAACTGCTGGCGTATCATCCCGCCGACTATAAGCCCACCGCCGTCGCCGAGGCGCTGTATCGCAATTACATGCCTCTGTTGGCCTACATTGGAGGCAAGCCCGCGGCCTTTACCAGCAAGGACCACAACTTCCTCGCCGGCGAAACCGCGGAGAAGCAACTGATCCTCATCAACAACTCCCGACAGGAGGTGACGGCCGCCTGTGAATGGTCCTTCGGCACCCCCCAGCCCGTTCGCGGAACCTCGAAGGTCGTTATCCCGCCGGGCGAGCAGAAGCGCATTCCCTTGAAGCTGGAACTTCCGGCCGATCTCGCGCCCAGGCAATATGGTGTGCAGGCCACCGTCCGGTTCAGCAATGGCAAAACACAAAGTGATTCCTTTGCAATCGATGTTTTGCAGAAGCCCGCAGCGGCACAAGCGGTAGTAAAGGTCGCCCTTTTCGATCCCAAAGGAGAGACCGGCAAGCTGCTCGACGGCATGGGGGTTCGCTGGGAGCGCGTAGACGCAAGCGCCGACGCCTCGAAGTATGAAGTGCTCATCATCGGCAAGGGCGCGCTGAACCTGCAGAACGCTGCGCCGGACCTGCGCGCCGTTCGCAACGGCCTGAAGGTCGTCATCTTCGAGCAGACCGGCGAGGTCCTCGAAAAGCGCTTCGGATTCCGCATCGCCGAATACGGGCTGCGCTGGGTCTTCAAGCGTGTTCCCGACCATCCGGTTCTGACCGGCATAGCGGACGAGCACCTGCGCAACTGGCGCGGTGCCTCGACTACTCTGCCCACGCGCCTCGCCTATGAACTCTCGCCGCAATTCAGCGGCGCGCCCACGGTCAAGTGGGCGGGCTTGCCTGTCACACGCGTCTGGCGCCGCGGCAATCGCGGCAACGTGGCCTCCGCGCTGATCGAAAAGCCTGCCTGCGGAGACTTCCTGCCCATCCTCGACGGCGGCTACGCCCTGCAATATACATCCCTCATCGAGCATCGGGCGGGCCAGGGAATGGTACTCTTCTGCCAAACGGATGTCAGCGGCAGGACCGAAACCGACCCGGCCGCGGATGCACTGGCCCGGAACATCGTCCAATACGCCGCGGCATGGAAGCCGAGTCCTATGCGGACGGTGGTGTACGCGGGTGATTCTGCCGGCAAGGCATACCTCACCTCGGCGGGGCTTCGGCTCACGGTCTACGACGGCGAAGATCTCTCCGCCAGCCAGGTCTTGGTGGTGGGACCGGGTGGAGGGAAGAAGCTGGCAGCCCAGAGGGCGCACGTGGCCGAGTGGGTCAAAGCGGGTGGCCGCGTACTGGCGCTGGGACTCGACGACGCGGAAGCGAATTCCTTCTTGCCCACGAACGTCTCCATGGTCCACCGTGAGCACATCTCCGCCTGCTTTGAACCATTTCCCGCCGGTTCTGCCTTGGCAGGAGTATCGCCGGCCGAAGTGCACAACCGCGACCCGCGCAAACTCCCGTTGATCTCAGAGGGCGCGACGGGTGCTGGCGATGGAGTGCTGGCCACGGCGGCCGAAGGGAATGTGGTCTTTTGCCAACTCGTTCCGTGGCAATTCGACGACTCCGGCGAGAAAATGAACGTCAAACGCACCTACCGGCGCACTTCATGCTTGCTGGCGCGGCTGCTCGGCAATCTGCAGGCCGCGGGTGAGACGCCAATCCTGAAACACATCGCCGCGCCGGTCGAGGAAAACGAGAGGCGCTGGCTTGCAGGACTCTACCTGGATACGCCGCAAGAGTGGGACGATCCCTATCGCTTCTTCCGCTGGTAAGCAGTGCGGTTCATCTCTGAAAGGAAAAATTGCCTGCAACATCCAACAGGCAGAAATGGGCGCGAAGGTCATCAGTCTATGAGCGCCCACACTGTGACGATCTAAAAAGCAACACAATGCGATGGAGGCTCTCAATACATTGCGTTATAATCATTATAATGGAGGCGATCATGGTGAAGCTAAAGGTTACGACTGTCGGCAGTTCTGCGGGTATTGTGCTGCCGAAGGAAGTTTTGACGCGGCTCAAGGTTGTGAAGGGGGATTCAATCTTCTTGACCGAGGCTCCAGAGGGGTTCCGGATCACTCCGTACGATCCTGATTTCGAGCGGCAAATGGGGTTGGCCCGCAAGGTGATGCGCGAGCGGCGGGATGTTCTTCGAGAGTTGGCGAAGTGAGCACGGCCGACTGGAAATGGGTATCTGAAAAGACAGCGTTGGCAATCCACGACGAGCAACTCGCCGAACATGGTGGTATGTCGGGCGTGCGGGAGATGTCGCTGGTGCAGTCAGCCCTTCATCGACCACAGAATAGCGCGGCCTATGGCGCTCCCGACATTGCTGATCTCGCCGCTGCCTATGCGTATGGCATTTCCCGCAACCACGGATTTCTCGATGGAAACAAACGGACTGCCTTCGTTGTAGCCTACGTCTTCTTGCTCGATCAGGGATACGAACTGATAGCAAGCGATCAGGAAGCGGTGACGACGATGCTGGCTGTAGCGGCGGGTGAAATTTCGGAAGTGGAGTTGGCCGTTTGGTTCCGGGGATATATCCGTCCAATTTGAGTGGCCACTGGAGGCGCTCATGCAAAATACTCATCGGCAAGCCACAAAGGGACGAAACTACAAAAACGATCGAATGTCTGATAACGGATATTCTGTATACTGCAAATGTCCGCAAGGTTCCACTAGGATCAAAACGTCTGAAAATCCTTGTCTGTGCCTCTTCCCTGCGAGAGAGCCCTACATTTTGTAGCGGCCAAGGTCTTCGTCGTTCAGCCCTTCCAGCCAGCCGCGCAACTGCTCGGCCGTCGGCCCTTCTGGCGGGCCGGTAGTGTTCAGCTTGGCCGTCTGCATCACCTGCTCTGAGACGTAGATCGGGCAATCGGCACGCAACGCCAAGGCAATCGCGTCGGAAGGCCGGGCGTCGATCGCCAGCGCCTCGTCGCCCTGCCGTAGCCACAGAATCGCCAGGAATGTATCGTCTTTAAGCTCATTAATCACAACGCGTTCCAATTGAGCATCCAAGTGCCGTATTAGGTTTCTAGCCAGGTCGTGGGTCATCGGGCGCGGCGCGGACACCTTCTCGATCTCGATGGCGATGGCGTTCGCCTCGAAGATGCCCACCCAGATCGGCATCACCGTCTCTGAGGCGATGTCCTTGAGCACAACGATGGGCATGTTGGTGGCCGGGTCCATCATCAGCCCGCGAATTCTGACCTCGATATCCATGGCTCCCCTCTTCCTGTGCCAACAACTATCTTAGACGGCCTCGCCTACCAGACTGTTCGGATGGCTTTCCGTAATTCTCACTTGCACGTAGCTGCCCGGTGCGGGTGCAATGGGTTGCGCGCAGGTGAAATTCACCGGCTTATTCTGGCTGCTGCGGCCCGCAATCTGCCCTCGCGCCGGGTGTTGTCCCTCAACCATCACTTCCATAATCTGCCCCAAATGCTTGGCATAATTGATCCTTTGTATTCCACGCTGGCGGTCAAGCAGCACTTGAAGCCGGGCCGCTTTTTCCGCTTCCGGGATCGAATCGATCATGGTCAGGGCCGGCGTGTTGGGCCGCGCCGAATACTTGAATCCGAAGACGCAATCGTATTCCACCTCGGCCAGAAGGTCCATGGTCTGGATAAAATCGTCCGCTGTCTCGCCCGGAAAACCAACAATGATATCTGTCGACAGCGAGATCGGCCGCCGCGCGGCCTTGATCCATGCGATCCGCTCCAGATACCACTCCGGCGTGTACTCCCGCGCCATCATCTTCAGCACGCGTGCAGAGCCCGACTGTACCGGCAGGTGCACGTGATCGCAGAGCGTGGGAACGGCGTCGATCGCCTCGACAATGTCGCGGGTAAAGTCGCGCGGATGGCTGGTCGTGAAACGCACGCGCCGGATTCCGCCCACCTGCCCCACGGCCGCCAGCAGTTCCGCGAAGCTGCGCTTCCCTTCCGGATCGCGGTAGCTGTTCACGTTCTGGCCCAGCAGTTGAATTTCGGTGTAGCCCAGATCGGCAATGCGCCGCGCCTCGTCCAAAACCGAAGTCGAGGTGCGGCTGCGCTCCTTGCCTCTCGTGTAAGGCACCACGCAATAGGCGCAGAACTTGTCGCAGCCTTCGATGATGGTGATGTATCCGCGGTAGGGGCTCTGCCGGGCGGTGAACTCGGTCTCGAAGGTCTCGTCGGTCTGGCGGTCGTCCAGGCCGGTGATCCGCGTCTCGCCCGCTTCCAGCCGCGCGAGCATCTCGGGCAGTTTGCGGTACGAGGCCGAACCGGAAACCAGAGAGACGTACGGCGCGCGCTCGAAGATCTTTTCGCCCTCCTGCTGGGCGACGCAGCCCAGCACGGCAAAGCGCTTGCCCGCATTCTGTTGTCGTTTGTAGTAGTCGAGGCGGTGAAAGACCTTTTGCTCTGCCTTGTCGCGGATGGAGCAGGTGTTGTAGAGGATCAGGCTGGCTTCTTCTTCCGTTTCAACTTGCCGATAGCCTTCATGCTGGAGTGTGCCAATCACCTTTTCGGAGTCATGGGCATTCATCTGGCAGCCGAAGGTCTCAAGATAGAAGGTTTTTTCGGTTGCCATGGCAATTCACAGTATACCGTGATGTGCGCTCAAACGCCGGCTTCCTGCTCCTCTCCAGGCTTGGCCTCAGCGCAGCCCGGTATGCAGATAGGCCAGCAGTGCGCCCATCTGCTCCTCGGTAAAGCGGCCGGTGAAGGCGGGCATCATTCCTTTGCCCGCCAGAACCACGCGCCGGACCTCAATATCGGAGGCAGCCGCGCCGCTGGGCAGCGTCTTCCCCGCGAAGACACCATGCAGGTCGGGTGGGACCGTCTTGAGAGCCAGGTCGTTTTCCTCGTGGCAGTGGGCGCACCGGACCTCGTACAGGTGCTTGCCTTCCGCCTCCTGCCGAGTCAGCGTCGGCTTTGCGCGGCAGCCGGTCAGAAGCATGACCACGCAGACCGCCAATATTGGAATCATCCTGAGAGAACGGAGCGAGTCGAAGGACCCGCGGCTGCTTTTGTTCTTCGTCGCTGCAACTTGGTGCGTGCGGATCGTGGCCACGCCCGGCCTATGCCTTCTGCGCAAACTGCCCGCTCACATAATCCCAGTTGACCACCTGGAAGAACGCCTTCACGTACTCGGCGCGCCGGTTCTGGTACTTGAGGTAATAGGCGTGCTCCCACACATCCACGGCCAGCACCGGCTTGTGCCCCAGGGTCAGCGGGCTGTCCTGGTTGGGAGTCGTCTCGATCGCCACCGTCCCCTCCGGCAGCTTCACCAGCCAGGCCCATCCGCTGCCGAAGACGCTCAGGGAGGCTGCGGTTAGCTTGTCCTGAAAACTCGAGAACGAGCCGAACTTGGCGTCGATAGCCTTGGCCAGCTCACCGGCGGGCGTCGCGCCGCCTTTGCCCAGCGTCGGCCACCAGAACGAGTGGTTTGCGTGCCCACCGCCCTGGTTGCGCACTGCGGTGCGCGCGGATTCGGGCCAGGTGTTCAGGTTTGTGACCAGTTCCTCCACGCTCTTGCCGGCCAGCTCAGGATGCGCGGCCACGGCAACGTTGAGATTGTTCACGTAGGCCTGATGGTGTTTGTCGTGGTGCAGGTGCATGGTCTCAGCGTCGAAGCTGGGCTCCAGTGCGTCATAGGCATACGGCAACGGTGGCAGCGTGAAAGGCCCGGTTGGCGGAGGAGCTGGTGCTGCGGCAGCGGTTTGGCCCGTCGGCCATCCCTCGCCGCTCAGGGTTTCGGTCAAGAGCAGCGCGCTGGCCACGCCGCCAAGATGCTTGATTGCGGTTCGCCGGTCCATCATCTTTGGGGAAAACCTCCATTTCCTCTTCGATGCAAAGGGATCGAGAAAGTCTGCGCAAAAGGGGCGAAAATCGTCAGGGCGCCAGGGAACACGTCAGCTTCGATATGCTGGAGCCATGCTGCTTCCCCATTCCGCCCGGATTCGCAAAGAGCAAACAAGGCCATCATGACCCATTCCACTGAGAATCTCACGCCCCTCGTTCATGCCGCCCAGAACCGCTGCTTCGGCTGCGGCCCGGCCAATTCCGCCGGGCTGCAACTGGATTTTCTGCTCGCTGAGGACGAATCCGTAGTCTGCCTGACAACGGTTCCCGATCGCTTCGACGGCCATCCCGGCTGCCTGCATGGAGGCATCATCGCCACATTGCTCGACGAGACCATGAGCAAGGCAACCCGCGCCAGGGGCCTATCTACGATGACGCGCCATATCGAGGTCGATTACCTGCGCCCGGTTCCCTCCGGCGAGCCCATCCGCCTGCAGGGCCGCGTCATCCGCGGCGAGGGCCGCAAACACTGGACCGAGGCGAAGATCCTCAATGCCAGAGGAACCGCGCTGGCGGAGGGGAAAGGCCTCTTCATCGAGGTGCGCGTCCGATAATCCAGCCGCGGGGCGGCCTTCAGGCCGCCCCGCACAGGTTTAATGAATCATATTGATGGTCTCCTGGGTGATGGTGTCGAAGGTGGTAATCGCCTTCGAGTTGGCCTCGAAGCCTCGCTGCGCGATGATCAGGTCGGAGAACTCGGCGGAGATGTTCACGTTGGATTCCTCGAGCGTCGAATCCTCGATTGTGCCCAGCCCGCCCGTTCCCGAGGCGCCGATCGATGCCGTGCCGCTGGCCAACGTGGTGGCGTAGTTGCCGTTGCCCTGGAGCGACAGTCCCTGCAAATTGGTCATGTTGGCCAGCGCCAGCCGTCCCACGGCCAGCGTCTGCCCATTCGAGTAGGTCGCTGAAACAGTGCCGTCCGAGCCGATGGTGAAGCCGGAACAGACGCCCGCGGTGTAGCCGTTTGCCGGCGCCGCGGATTGCGCTGAGGCCGTGTCTTCCTGGCTGATGGTGGGCGTGCCGCTGGAACTGAGCAGGTTCCACCCGATGTTCAGGTCCGCCGCTCCGTCCGCCAGCCCGGTAAAGCTGAGCGGGGTCGAGGAGACATCGCCTGCGGCTGTGCCCACGGCAGTTCCGTTCACCGTGGCCAGGGTGCCATTCTGATCGAACTCCATAACTCCGGTGACCGGCGTCGATACCCCCGAGGTGAAATCCGCTGCAGGCAGGGCAGCCGAGTAACTCCATTTGTCGAATCCGGTCGCGGGATCGATGCCGTCCTGCGTATAGGTCACGGTGACTGTATGGGATGCGCCCAATGAGTCATAGACCGTCACTGTGCCTGGAAAAGACGCGTTGACGGCCGTTGCGGAGTCGAGGTTCGCCGTCATGCTGAAGCTCGTAGTCGCCTCCGGCTGCTGCACCTGCCCAATCAACGGAATGTTGATCGCCGTCAACGGAGCATTGGTGTTCACCACGCCGTTCACGGCTGGATAGCCCATCACCGCCAGGCCATCGGAGGTGACCAGATTGCCGCTCGTGTCCTGCGTGAAGCTGCCGTCGCGGGTATAGAGGTTGCTGCTGCCATTGCTCACCACAAAGAAGCCGTTGCCGTCCAGCGCTACATCGGAGGCGGTGGTGCCGCTTGTGTCGTACGATCCTTGGGTGAAATTCGTTTCGTTCGAGGCCACCTGCACGCCCTCGCCCACCTGAATCGCATCGCCCGATCCGCTGGTTCCCACCTGCTGATAGAACAGATCGGAGAAGTTGGTCGCCTGCGACTTGAAGGCGGTTGTGTTCATGTTCGACAGATCGTTCGCAATGGTGTTCAGCGCCGTTGAATCGGCATTGAGGCCACTGAGCGGGATGTAGAAACTTGCCATTGTCCATCTCCTTCGGGTGTTATCCAAGGTTGGCGCCGGCTTTCCCGTGCCGGCTGGTGAACGAGCTTCATTGGGCCGCAGAGTGCCCGGCTGGAATCGGCTGCGCAGGAGTCCGCCCGTCCAGGGCATGAGCCACACGCTGCGCCGCGGGCTTCGTCTCCGGAACGCTGAGATTGCCGGGAGCATTCCTGGCTGCGGTGGTGCTGGAGTTGGCGGCGCTGGCAACGGCAGGCGAAAAGCCAGACAACCCACCTCCCTTGTGCAGGACCGCGCGCGCCTGCGCGCTTCTGCCTGCCATGGAGGAACTTCCGGAACTGGTCGTCGAGCTGCTGAGATCCGTGGTCAGGGTCTGGTTGATGTCGATCAGTTGCTCCAGGCTATTCACCTGGACAAGCTGGTTGATGTACTCGTTGGGATCGGTGTCTGCAGTCGGGTCCTGGTTCTGCATCTCGGTCACCAGCAGGGTGAGAAAGTCGTTGGCCGAGATAGTGGCCGAATCGGTGCTCGAACTGCTGGTGCCGCTCGTTCCCGTCGCCGGGCTGGCCATCGGCAGTGCGCTCTTGCCTGTCAGCGCCTGCCCTGCTGTCAATGAGTGATTCCAGATTCCTGCTGCTGCCGCCATTTCCCCTCCCTGCTTTCCTCTCTGCCTTTCACCCGCGCCCGTCAGGCCATCACCGAGATATGAACTCCCCCTGGGCTCGCCGCCTGCATCGTTGTCTCGGCCATTCCGCCCTGAGCTGGAATCTCCGGGCTTGCCGCACCCGTAAAGACAGCCGCGTCGGCTGCCGTGCTGGATCGTGCGTCCGCGCCCGTGCCCTGTCCCGTGCCTTGTCCCGCTCCCTGGTCCATGCTGTGGCTTGTTCCCTGGTCCAGGTTGAATGCGTGCCCGCCCTCGGGCGCAGCCACGGTCACCGGATCGAGCGCCGTGTGTTCTGCGGCCAGATAGGCATTCAATCCTGCCAGGTGGCCGCCAAGCGCTTGAGCCGCATCCGCCGACCCCGGCACCAGAGCGGCATGAACCCCGCTTCCGCCCATCTCTGCCCGCACGCCGACCCAGCCCAGGGTCGGGTCCTGAAATCCCGCCTCGGCCCTCTGGGCTCCGGCATGAATCCATCGCGGCGCTCCCGAGGCGCTCTCCGCATCGAGCGCGGTAAAAGCCTCGCGCGTCGCCTCTCCCGCACAGCTCCCCGCCGTCCCGCTCGATTCCCCGCTCCCGTTGGCCGACGTGTCGATTGCTCCGCTGACCGCCGCCGGATCGCGCGCCATCGCCGGGTTCAGCCCATCCTGGGCCGTCGCGGCGGACTTCCCTGCCCCACCCGCCGCCGCTTCGGCCAGACCGGTCGCCTGTGACCACCGCATCGTTCCTTGCACCGAGGCCAGTGCTTCCCCGGAATCGCCCGGTTTCTTCGTGGTCGGGACGACGGTCGCGGATGGATTCAACCTTCGTCCGGCGGCCGGCGCAGCCGAATCGCCTGGCGCATCGCTGTCCCTGGCGGATGCAACCGCGCCTGTCTCTTGGTTGAGGCCAGGAACCTGGCTTTCGCTTGGGCAAGCCGAGCGGCTCCCGGTCTGATCCTGATCCCGAGTCTGCGCTTTGCTCTCGGTCGCTGCCTGTCCCTGCACCTGGCTGCTCAATCCTGCGTCGGACTCCAATGGAAAGACCGCCGCAGTTCGTCCGGCGGCAGATTCCCCGCGGCCGGCAGGGTTCGACAATCCGCTCGCTCCAGGGTCTTTGGCCTCGGCGGCCGCAAAGGCCAATCCGCTAGCCAATTTGTCGGCTGCTGCGGCAATCGAGGTTTTCCCCCTCTGATTCCCTGTTCCAGCTCCGTCTGCAGCCTGCCTCCCGTCCGTGCCAGCCAAACTGGAATGGGCGCCGATAGACTCCGAAATCGACGAAGTATCCCGATCAGAAAGGCCACTCAAGACCGAGCGCGGCTGTGCCTCCGAAGCCTTTGCGGCCAGCTTCGGGTTTTCAGCCGCAGCCAGGGCCAGTGATAGATTCGCGTCCGTTGCGGCAACGGATGCCCGCGCCCCTCCGCCAGACCGGGACGCGGCATCCGATTTCATACTCTTGCTCGAACTGGCCGCTGACGTGACGGCTGAAGAGCTTGCCGGTCGGATGCTTGCCAGCTCTTTCGCCGCCTGCCTGGCCGCTGGCTGCCTCTGCACTCCGTTCGCCCCGCTCCCCAAGGCAACCCCTGCCCGGGTACCCGCTGCAGACAGCTTTGTTGTCCCGCTCGCTCTCTGTGTCCTTCCCCCCTCCAACGGCCACGAGGAACGGCCGGCGGAGGACGCGGTTCCTGCCATCGCGCCTTCCGCAGTCTCCATCAGCGCGCCATCGGTATTCGTCTGCGTTGCGTCGGTTTCCGCCTCCACTCCGTTCAAGCTGTTCTTCCCGGCGTCCAGAGAAGCCAGCAGCGACTCCCAACTCGAGCGAAAGCTCTCCACGGCGGCACCAGAAGAGGGGGACGAACCGGCCAGCCGCGCACCGCTCCACGCTGCGCCTTGCGTTCTGCCCGGCATCAGCAATTGATTCTGGCCCGTCTCCGAACGCCCTCCGGCACCGATTTCAATTCCCGCGGCAACGGTCATGCGCTGGGTTGAGGCAGATGCCTTGCCAAAAGGAGGCAGGAGCGGGTTAGAGAGTTGTCAGGATTGGGACCTCCCTCAAGTGAGGCTGGTTGGCTCGCTTCCCTGGGCGCCAGTGCCTTCAACGGCGGCTGCCGGATCGGTGCGCGCCTCCGGCTCTCCCTCGCTCCCTGCCCGTTGCAATCGGTTGCGGTGCCAGTCGTCCAGCGCCTGCTGGCTGCGCCGACCGGCCTCGACGGCAATTTCGGCCTCGCTCTCCCGGATCAGCGTCTCCGCCTGACGACGCTCGACCCTTCTTCGGAGAAATTCCTCGCGCAGCACGGCCACGCTCCCTTCCATCTCCGCGATCCGGGGAGCCAGCGCTGCCGCATGACGCGTGGCCGCATGGATCTCCTCCAGGCCCGCCAGCCGGTCCGGCACTTCCCCGCTCTCTGCGCTGCTCCTTACCAGTTGCCGGCCCTGGCGATCCCGCTCGGCGGTCGCCGCGAAGGCGTGCTCCAGCCGGTTCAGCTCGCCCAGCGCGGACTCGAGCGCCAGCCGGCTCTGTTCTTCTTCCAGATCCCGGATGCGGAGCAGCCGGCGCAGCGCGCGCGAGACGGCCATCGATCACACCTCCGCGGCCAGCGCCGCAAGACGCCGCAGGCAGTCGGCAAAACAGAGCTGCTCGCGCGCATCCTGCGTCATGAAGGCCCGCATCGCTCCGCGCGCGCGCAGAGCGCGGTCCAGTTCCGGGTCCGCGCCCGGCTTGTAGGCGCCAATGCGCACCAGATCCTCCGAGCGCGCGTAGACGGCCATCAGCCTGCGCAGCAGTGCCGCCTGTTCGCGCTGCGCGGGCTGGGTCACGGCCGGCATCAGCCGACTGATCGAGTCCAGCACCTCGACCGGCGGATACCACCCTTCCGCCGCCAGAGCGCGGGAGAGAACCACGTGTCCGTCGAGCAGAGACCGCACTGCGTCCACCAGCGGGTCCTGCTGATCGTCGCCTTCCATCAATACGGTGTAGAAGGCGGTAATCGAACCCACCCGGAACTGCCCGCTCCTTTCCACCAGCCGCGCCAGCCGGGCAAAGACCGAGGGCGTATAGCCCTTAGCCGTGGGCGGCTCGCCGGCGGCCAGGCCGATCTCCCGCGCGGCCATGGCAAAGCGAGTCAGCGAGTCCAGCACCAGCAGCACATCCTTGCCCTGGGCGGCGAAGAATTCCGCCACCGTGGCCGCGGCCAGCGCCGCCCTCATGCGCATCAGCGGCGACTGGTCGGAGGTCGAAACCACTACCACCGAGCGCGCCCGTCCTTCCTCGCCCAAGGAATCCTCAAGAAACTCCCCCACCTCGCGGCCCCGCTCTCCCACCAGTCCCACCACCGTCACGTCGGCCTCGGTGTTGCGGGTCATCATGCCGATCAATGTGCTCTTGCCCACGCCCGATCCGCCGAAGATGCCCACACGCTGGCCCCGCCCTACGGTCAACAGCGCATCGAGCACGCGGATTCCCGTGCCCAGCGGCGTGCGAATGGGCACGCGGTCCAGCGGCGAGCGCACCGTCCCGTCCAAAGGCAACGCCAGCGAGACCGCCGGCGGCCGGTCCTCGTCGATCGGCATGCCCAGCGCGTTCAGCACCCTGCCCATCAGCGCCGGACCCACTTCGATCTCGGGACTCACACCGAGAGCCGACACCGGATCGCCAAAACGAATCCCTTCCGTCGTCTCCACCGGCATCGACAGCACATTCGAGCCGCGGAAGCCGATCACCTCGGCCAGATGCGGCCGGCCGAAACGGTCCTGAATCTCGCAGCACTCGCCCACCGAGGCCAGCGGACCCGCCGACTCGATCGTCTGTCCCACCGAATCCAGCACCTGTCCGCGCCAGCGCCAGGGCTGGCCGCGATCCAGGCGGGCAAAGTAACGGCCAAGCCGTTCGGTCATGGGCGGCCCTCCGCACTTCCGCTCCGCGCTGTATCCAAAGCGGCGGCCCGCTCCGCCCTCCCTCCGCCCGCCCGGTCGAAGAAGCCGCGCTCGATCTCTCCCAACTGAGCGCGAATTCCCAGGTCGACCGTACCCAGTTCGGTCTCGATCCTGCAGTCGCCCAGGCGCATGCCCGCCCCGGCAACCACCGTGGGCTTCACGGCCAGGTTGGGCAACAGCGCGATGGCCTCGATCCACAAATCCAGCTCGGACTCGGGAACTCGCAGCCGCACCTGGGTGGATCCGGAGAGCTGCCCCAGAGCCACCCGCACCGCTCCGGTCAAAAGCAGCGGGTCCATCTGCGCCTCTCTGCGCAGGATGCGGGCCGCGACTGCCAACGCCAGCTTCACCACCTCCTGCTCCACCGCGTGCAGATACCGGTCGCGCTCCAGAGCAAACTCCTCGATCAGTTGGGCGACCTGGCGCACACGGCGCTCGTCGCTGGCCGCCTGGGCCGCAGCCTGCGCCTCCTGCTCGGCCTGGCGGCCCTCCACCCGGCCTCGCTCCCGGCCCGCCTCGAAGGAGCGGAGCGTATCCTCGGCCAGCCTCCGATCGAATTCGCCGCGCAACCCGGCCTCTGTGGCATTCGCCGGATTGGCTTTCACACCGCCCTCTGCCGCCGGCTCCTCCGCCCATCCAACCCAGTCCGGCCGCGAAGGCGCATCGGGATCGGCGGGATACGGGAAGATCTCGATGCGTCCCGCCGCGCCGCCTTCCATCGCCGATGGCATCTCCCGCATCGTCTTCCTCTCGTTCGGGGCAGAGAGCAGGGGTCAGGGACGACAGCGGCCGATCTCTGATCCTGCTCTCTGTTCTCTGCTTACGCCAGCATCTCGTCGCCGGTCTCCAGCTTGAGAATCACCTTGCCCTCGGCCTCCAGCCGCCGGGCCAGGTTGAGGATCTCCTGCTGGGCCTGCGCCACCTCGCGTGAGCGCACCGGACCCAGCACCTCCATGTCTTCCTTCAGCATCTCCACGGCCCGCGAGCTCATCGCCTTGAAGATCTGCGCGCGCAACTCGTCGTTGGCCCCGCGCAAGGCCAGCGCCAACTGCCGTTTGTCCACGCCGGAGACAATCTCGCGAATCGTCGCCGGCGGCACGGTCACCAGATCCTCGAAGGTGAACATCAGGTTGCGGATGCTCAGCGCCAGCTCCGGCTCGCCCTCCTCGATCGTCTCCAGAATCTTCTTCGACTCTTCCGCATTCAGCCGGTTAAGCAGGTCGGCCACGGCTTTGAAGCCGGAATAGCTCTTGCGCGCCGTGTCGCCCACGCTCTCCAGCCGGCGGTGCAGGATGTGCGCCACCTTCTGCGCCATCTCCGGCGAGAACTGCCGCATCTCCGCCAGCCGCTGGATCGAGACCACCTTGTGATCCTCGCTCAGATTGTCCAGCACCATCGACGCCCGGCGCGGATCCAGATGCGCCAGCACCAGCGCGATCGTCTGCGGATGCTCGGAATCCAGCAGCTTGCCCAACTGCTGCGGATCGGTGCGCTGCAGCTTGGCCAGGTTGCCCTGGGCAGCTTCCTGCGAGCGGCGAACCAGCAGCAGCAGATCCTCCGCGCGCTCCTTGCCGAAGGTCTCGACCAGCAGACGGCTGGCATAGTCCAGGCCTCCATGGACCATGAAGTTCTGCGTCTCCAAAAGCTGCCAGAACTCCTCCAGAATCTCGGCGGAGAGATCGGGCGTGATCCCGTGCAGGTCAGCCAGCTCCTCGGTCAGCCGCTGCACGTCCGGCTCGGGCAGGACGCGCAGAATCTCCTTGGCCAGTTCCTCTCCCACAGCCACCAGCAGAATCGCCGCCTTGCGCACCCCGGAGATGTTCGCCGACTGGCGGCGCCGTGCAGCCTCGTTCTCGCGTTCCTGCTCCGCCAAAGTCCGGCCCTTTCTACCCCTTTTCCTCTACCGCTCCAACCCCTTCGCTAATCGGAGTGAATCCAGCTCTGCAGCAGGCGCGAACTCTGCGCCGGTTCCTGCTTCAGGTGCCCGGTAACCTGCTCGAAGATCTCCTGCGTCCTGAGCCGCTCGGGGTCCACCGGGGCGGGTTCCGGCGGATTCAGCGTCGGCTGCGCTGTGGCCGGCAACTCCTTGGCCGCCCCTTTGGCTGCGCTGGGCACGGCACGGGCGCGGCGCAGCGCCGGGCGCACGCCGAAGGCCAGCACCACCAGCAGGCCCATCAGCAGAGCGGCGTATTTGACCAGCACCGGCGAGTTTTCCGCCGTGGCCAGCACCTGGGCGGGCAGTGAAACCGGCTGCTGCGGGCGGTTTTCCTCAAAGGCCAGGTCTTCCACCGTCAGCATGTCGCCGCGCGCCTGCTCGAATCCCACCGCCGCCTGGGCCAGCGCGGTCAGGTGGCGTAACTCGTCGGTCGAGCGCGGCTGCCACACCGCCGCCTTGCCCTGGGACGCCATCTGCGCCAGCCGGTCGTTCACCACAATCGCCGCGGTCAGCCGCCGCACCCGGCCCGGATTCTCCACCGTGTGCCGCACCGTCTTCGAGGCTCCATAGGTCCCGGACTCCGTCTTTGCGCTCTGAGACGGCGATGTCAGTTGCGGGTAGACGGGCAGCGCCTGCGCGTTGGGCGCGTTCGACGCGGTTCCCGGAACCCCGGCAGCCACCGGCTGCGGCCCCGCCGTCTGCTCGCTGCGCTGCATCGAAAGGGTCACCGTCTGGTCCGGGTCGTAGCTCTCCTCGGTCTCCTCGGTCGCCGTCGGATCGTAATCCAGCGTCACCGAGGCGCGCACGTTGCCCACCCCGGTCACCGGCTCCAGGGTGGCGATCAGCTTCTCCTCCAAAATCTGCTCGGCGCTCAGGCGCATCGCTTCGGCGGTCTTCGGCCCCAACGGCAGATGGCCGGCCGCATCCACCAGCACCACGCGCTCCGGCGTCAGCCCATCCACGGCCGAGGCCACCAGGTTGCGAATCGCCTCCGGCTCGCCCTCGGCCAGCGAGCCATGGCGCAGCTTCAGCACCACCGTGCCCTTGGCCGGGCGTTCCTGCTCGCGGAAGAGCGAATCGTGGGGCAGCACCAGATGCACCCGTGCCGATTCGACATCGGACAAGGTGCCGACCGTATGCTCCAGTTCGCCCTCCAGAGCGCGCTGGTAGTTCACCTGCTCGTCGAACTCCGAACCGACCCAGTTCGGCTTGTCGAAGATCTCAAAGCCCAGTCGCCCGCTCTTGATCCCTCCCTTGGCCGCGGTCGCCAGCCGGGCCTTGTCCAACTGCGCCGCGGGAACCCGGATGCCGTTTCCATTCGGTGTCGGCTCAAAGGGAATCTGCGCCTGCGCGAGAATCTGGCCGGTCTGGCGCGCATCCTCCGGGTCCAGCTCCGCGTACAGGGTGCGCCAGTCGGTGCGCAGCGCATACCAGAGCAGTCCTCCAGCCAACAGCCCCATCAGCCCGGCCGCAACCAATGCCCAGCCGCGTTGCGCGGGCTGCATCGCCGCCCAGCGAACTCGTCCCAGCCCCACCAGTCCGGCGATCCGGTCCGTCCACCGGGATGGGCCGGGCATCGCAGGGGCGCTCTTCTCCAACTGTGTTCCGGTGGCCATGGTTCCCGTGTCCCGCCGCTTTCCCGTCGTTTCTTCCGCCCGCTCTCTGCCGGTGGCCGGATGCTATGCACCTGCTCGTCCCAGGCTCCGCCCGCCCGGCAGCGGTTCTAGAACTGCATTCCAATCACCTGCTGATAGGCTTGAACCGCCTTGTTGCGCACGGCCAATGCCAGTTCGAAGGCCATGCTCGCCTTCTGAGTGGCGATCATCGCCTGATGCACATCCACGCCGGAGCCGGTCATCAGCCCGCCGACCGCCGCATGGGCCTGCTCCTCCAACTGGTTCACCTGGCCAACCGCTTCGGTCAACAGATCGGAAAACGGGGTTGCTGCGGCCGCGGCTCCGCTGCCGGAAGACAAGGCCGGCGCCCCGCCCACTCCAGCCAGAGTCGGGAGTGCCGGAGTTGCGGATAAAACGAGGCTCATTCCGGATTGCATCGGTCCTCCTTGCGCGCCGAGCACAGGCCGGCTTGAACGCGTTGTGATCGCTTGGCTTGTGGCTCTTTCCTACGATTTGGCGATCTCCAAGGCCGAAGCGATCATGCCCTTCTCAGCCTGCACCGCAGAGCTATTCAGACCATATGCACGTGTCGCCCCCATCAGGTCCACCATCTCTGTGAGGGGATTAATGTCCGGATACGCGACATACCCATCGGGCCCGGCGTCGGGATGGCCTGGGTCGTAGCGCTTGAGCGGCGGCGCGGCGTCCTCCACCACCTGCACAATGTGCACACCCGGCGCCACCGGCCCGGAACCCGACGATGAGAGCGCGGTCGGCGCAACGGTGGCCGGCGAAGCGGAAGCGGTGCCCGCGGAAGCTTCGCTCAGCGAATCGAGAAATCCCGGATCGCCCCGATCCGCGGCGAAGACCACGTGCTGGCGCCGGTAGGGTCCCCCCGACGGGGTCCGCGTCGTCTCCGCATTGGCCATATTGGCCGCCACCACCTCGGCGCGCATCCGTTCGGCCTGCATGGCGCTGCCCGAGGTCTCCATCAACCCAAAGAGATTCATCGCGGCGCTTCCTTTCGATGCAGCTTCTCGCTGCGAGCTCGACGCAAACGACGAAAGCTAGCAGCTAGAAGCTAGTAGCTTCTAGCTAGAAGTTCGTCCCTGGAGTCCGCTTACTTGCTCTCCGCGTGGATGGCGTCCAGAATGCGCTGATATTCCTGGCGCAGCAGGGCCACGCCGGTCTTGAAGCGCAGTTGCGCCTCGGCCAGGTTCAGGCTCTCGCGGTCCATGGATACGTTGTTGCCGTCGGGCCGCGCAATCAGCCCGCCCACCGCCTTCACCCGCACCGGCCGGGCTGCGCTCCCCCGGTCCACCCCGTTCATCGCCTCCCGCATCTCGGCCTCGAAGTCCATCCCCACGGCCCGGTAGCCGGGCGTATCGATGTTGGCCATGTTGGCCGCGGTCAGCTTGGCCTGGCTCGTCGCCAGGTCCAGATAGCGGGCCAACTGGTCGCTCAGCCGGGTCTCGATCTCCATGCCCATCGCAGCCCCTCCTTGCCCTCAGTTCACCGTCAGTCCGAAGTCGATCTCCCGCGCGGTGATCACGGCTTCCTCGCCGGCCAGAATGGCGCCCCGCTCCAGAACATGCTCCAGCTCGCGGACGTTGCCCGGCCAGCCGTGCGCCGCCAGCTTGGCCAGCGCCGTCGGATCGACCCGCTTCACCGGCGCCTCGCGGCCCATCCGCTGCAGGAAATGCTCTACCAGCAGAGGCAAATCCTCGGCGTGCTCAACCAGCGAGGGCGTTCGGATCAGGAAGACCGCCAGCCGGTAATAAAGATCCGCGCGGAAGCTGCCTGCCTGGGCATGCTGGGCCAGCGGCCGGTGCGTGGCGGCGACAATGCGCACGTCCACCTTCACGGTCTCGTTGTCGCCCACCCGCTGCAGTTCTCCGCTCTCCACAAAGCGCAGCAGTTTGGATTGCAGGGCCAGCGGCATCTCGCCGATCTCGTCCAGAAACAAGGTGCCTCCGTCGGCGGACTCGATGCGGCCGACCCGGCCTTGCACCGCGCCGGTAAAGGCGCCGCGCGTATGGCCGAAGAGCTCCGCTTCCAGCAGCGCCTCGGGAATGGCCGCGCAGTTGATGGCCACGAAGGGCTTGCGGCTTCTGGCTGAAAGCCGGTGCAGCGCTTCGGCCACCAATTCCTTGCCCGATCCGGTGGGCCCTTCGATCAGCACCGGGGTCGAGCGCGGAGCCACCAGGCGGATGCGGCGGCTGACTTCGAGCATGCACGGTGCCTTGCCGACCAGCTCCGGCAACCCTTCGCTGAATTCCCGCTCGCCGCCGCTTGCAGGCGGAAGTGCTGGCATGCAAGCGACCGCGGGAGGTGCAGTCTGCGCGCGCGGAGGCGCGGATGCCCCGCTCCCGACCGAGGACGCCGCCGGAGCCGCGGCGGCGCGAGCGGCAATCGGCCACGGCGCGGGAAGCATCCGCTCCGGAACCGGTTCCGGCCGGTCGAGTGCCGGTGCCGCCTTCCACGCCACCGTGTCGCCGCTGTCCTGCGAGCGGCGCAGAGCATAGAGCAATTCCTGACGGTAGGGACCGCGCGGGCTTTGCTCCGCGGCCGCGCCGTTTGCGGTCACCAGGTCCACCTGGGGAAAGTTGCCGCGGAAGTCTTTGAGAAACTCGGCCAGCTCCAGATCCGGCAGCCAGGAGTCGACGATGATGGCTTCCGGCGGGGCGGCTTCTGCTTCCGCCCAGGCCTGGGCGCCGCCTTCGGCCTCGCGCACCTGCCAGCGCAGGCCGGTGAGAATCTCCGCGAGCCGCTGGCGAAAGTTGCGGTCGGCGCTGGCCACCACCGCGGTGCGCGGCCGGATACGAACGGAGGAAGAAAGAACGGGAACCGAAACAGGTTGCATAGGGATTCTCCTGACCATCGGGCTCGTGAGCAAAAGCTAGTGCGCCTCAAGCGCCGGACCGGCTGCTGCGGGCAGCGCCGGAGCGGCGGGAAGCGCGAGAGGGGCAAGCGACAGTTCCGCTTCGGAAGGCACCATGTAACCCTGCCCGCGGACCGTCCGGATCAGGTGGCCCGGCGGCGGATCCTTGAGCTTGCGGCGCAAGTAGTTGATATAGACGTCCACGATGTTGGTGGTCTGCGCCGGCTCCAGATTCCAGACCGAATCCAGCAGTTCCACCCGCGAAACACACAACCCGCGGTTCAGCATCAGGTGTTCGAGCAGCGCAAATTCCTTGTTGGTGAGGACGATCGGCTGGCCTGCGCGGCGGGCGGTGTGGTCCAGCCGATCCACCTCCAGGTCTCCGGAGCGCAATTGCAGCCGCGCCTCCCGCTTGCGCCGCAGCAGGGCCCGGCAGCGCGCCCGCAACTCATGCAGGCTGAACGGCTTGATCATCAGGTCGTCGGCCCCGCGGTCGAGACAGCGGACCCGCGTATCCACCTCCTGCCGTGCGGTCAGCACCAGCACCGGCAGGTCGCCATCGAGCGCGCGAACCTCTTCCAGCACTTGCTCGCCGTCCTTGACCGGCATGTTCAGATCGAGGATGGTCAGATCCGGCATCTCCTGGCGAAACGCCTCCACCGCGGCTCCGCCATCGTAGGCCAGACGCACGCGATGCCCGTCGGCCTCCAATCCACGGCGTAGAAACAATCCCAGCGCCTTGTCGTCTTCGGCGATCAGTAACCTCATGGCAACCCTTCCCTTCGGCAGGGTCCTCTGGCCCTCCTCAACATTTACGCGAGGAGGTGAGGAACTCAAGCTGGGAGAAAGAGAAGATGAGGGGAAGATTCCTGGAAAGGAAATGGCAGTGAGGATGTCCCAAAACAGATCAGCCGGATGGAGCCCCGTGAACTCTCAAGGCTCGACATTCAGCTAGCGGAAAGACTCTTTTCGTATTGCGCGGAGTAACAGGGCACGACTTCAGCCGTGCCGTACTTGCTTTCGTCGATTTCACCCGGAATCCGGCCGGTTTCCGCAGCCGCTCAAGCCGGTGTGCTCCCAGCGAACCGCTTTTTTCGCTGCGCTTATCGTCTTGACAGGGTCGCGCTGGTTCGCGAAGCTGCTTTGTTCCTGTACATCTCCGCATCCGCCCGCGCCAGCAGCGCCTTCATCGATTCGCCGTGAAAGTACTCGGCCACGCCAATCGACGCGTCCACGTGCAACTTCATCGCGCCCTGCGTCCCATGGACCGTGTAGTTCCCGCAGACCCATTCCTTGATGCGGTCGGCCTGCCCTCGCGCCACGCCCATCCCGCAATCGAGCAGGACAATGAATTCATCGCCGCCCCAGCGCCCCACGATATCCGTTGTGCGGCACCGGGATTTCAGTTCCTCGGCAAACAGCCGCAGCAATTCATCCCCAACCATATGCCCATGCTCGTCGTTCACCGGCTTGAATCCATCGATGTCGAGAATGGCGACGCAAAACGGCTGCGTGCCCCCCATCCGCGTCTCCATCTGGCTTTCGACAGAGTGGCGGCTGCGCAGCCCGGTCAGGGAATCGCAGGAGGCAAGGTGTTCGGCTTCCTCCAACCTGGTCTGAAAGGTCGTCACTTCATTGCGCAGCTTTTCGATCACCGCCTTGCCCTCTGCGGTCATGCGGTCGATCGAGCTCTTCAGCTCGCCCGCGCTCCTCTCGATCGAAGCGCGAATCTGCGACAGGTCCTCTAGGTCGGCGATCGATTGCAGCCGCGTGGTCACGTCGGTGATCTGCTGCGCACAGCGCTGATCTTTGGCGCCGACCGACTCGGCGGTGTGCGCCATCACCAGCAGGATTTCCTTCACCTCGCCGGCCTTTTGCCGGTAGTGCGTGGCTGCGCGCCCGCCCCACTCCTGCAACTGCTCCCGGACACACTTTTCCGTCGCCTCGATCTTCTTCGGGGAAACATCCGAAGTGAGCTTTTCTCCGAGCTTCGTCAGGCTCGTTTTCAGCTCTTTCCCGAGCCCCGGACAAGCATCCAGGCTGTAGTTTCCCACTTCCAGCAACGAGGACCGGTATGCGGCCAAAACCGCGGGAAGAAGCTCTTCCTCCTCCGGTTCGCCGTTCGCATGCGAGCCGGCATCTGTGGCATCGAGGTATTTCTTCAACGAGATCATTTGCCCCCGGAAGTTACGCTGTTCGTGAATGGACGGAACGATGGACGGATTAACCGTGACTATCGGCAGAAACCTCCGTTTTCGTTAACCCTTTCCGCGAAGATTGTGTGCGTTGCGCATCTCCCCCTCGAGCTACTCGACGCCATAGGAGCCAAGCACCTTGCCATCCGGCCGGCGCAGCAGCAGAATGGCTCCGCGCTGGGCTGCCAACCGGAAGTGCACGTGCGCTTTCGTGATCGAGTCCTCCAAATCCACGTTGGCGTCGTCCAATGCCTCCGAGGAGAAGCTGTACAGTACCGCATCCTTAAGAACGGTAGGAAACGCCAGAATGCCCGGCGGCAGCGGATGGAGCTGCCGAAACGCCGGAGCAACTCCGGCCCGATTCATCGCATACGCGTAGAGCGCCGCGGCAGCTTCGTAACTCTCGCTGAATTCCACGGGGTCTGCAGCCCAGAGAATCTTCCCCCTCCCATGCGCAACCTCCTCAATCGATGCCCCGTCCGCAAAGCGCAGAAATTCGATCGGTGCCTGCTGCACCTCGGCGGGATAAGTCACCTCCAGCGTTTGCGCTGGCGCGGGAACTTTCAGCGTGGACTGCCGCACGGCCAATGGAGCCAGCGTTGCCCGCAGATGCAGCGGGGTCAGCCGGTCCACCCATTGCCAGTGCTCATCGCGCGCCACCGGCCCTGAGACCAGCAGACATCCGCCGCGCGCAACGTAATCCAGCAATTGCTGCCACGCCGCCTCTGAAAATGCCTGCGCCGAGGGCAGAATCGCCAGCTTCGGGTCGCCAATCTCCCCCAGCCGGTTCTCCGGCAGCATCCGCGCTGGTGCATGGTCGTAGTAGGCCAGAGCCCGCAGCGCTTTCTTCTGCACCGCCACTGCCATCGCATTCATACCCGTGTAGAGCAGCGATTGCGAGGTCACAATCGTCACCTGCGGAGCCTCGATCTGCGTAAAGCTCCCAGGACTGGCGCTGGCGAACCGCGCGAATCCCGCCAGCACCTCCGCCTCCGGCTTCTCCGTGCCGTCCGGGCGAACCGCGCCGATAGTCGTCTCGTTGTCGTTGGCCATCTTCGCGTTCACATTCCAAACCCACTCCAGCGCGCCCGCTCCCTGCGCAAAGGCCATCGCCAGTTTGCGCTCCAGTTGCCAACTCTCTGCTTCCGCCGACAGGCGCAGATGGTCGTCCTGCGTCAGCCGCCGCATCTCTCCCATCTCCTGAACCAGCATCGGCTTGCCGGGCAGCTTCGCCCCCAGCGAGGCCCACAGGATTCCGTCGTAGTCCCACCATTCGTGGATCGACGTGAAATCGATCTGCGGCGAAAAGAAGGCTGGAGACAACCGCGCCGAGCTTCCGCCCTCATCCTGTCCAACGGTAATCAACTGCGTAGAACCTGTGGAGTGAATTGTGCCCCTCTGCCTTGCTACCCATCCGGAAAAAACATCCTGAGTAAAAAGAAAGTAGTCATAGACCTTGAGCGGGTTATACCCGCCGCGCACGCCGTCATAGGCAAACGCACCCGCCTCCGGCAAAGCCAGCGGATCGGCCGCGGAGAGCGTCGGCGAATTCGCCGTGGGCTTCGATTGCAGAGCCCGTCCTACGCCAAAGTGCGGCTCCGACCACGCCGCCAGCAGGGCCGCTTCGTCCGGATACCGCCTGCGCAGCCAGTTGCGCCAGGCGGCCTGTTCCAACGCATCTCGCTGCGGCAGTGTGCTCCATATGTTCTTGTTCGCGCTCGGTTCGTTGATCAGGTCCCAGGCCAGGAATGGCACGTCGTGAAAGCGCTCCGCCAGAGAATGCACATACCGGTCCTGCGCTTCGAGAGCGATCGGGTCGAGATAGGCATCTTCGCCGCCGAACTGATCCGGAAGAAAGGCAAACAGATTGAACTGCACGGGAAGATCGTGATGCCGCGCCGTCATGAGAAACGCCTCGATCGTGCGCAGGCCCTCCTCGCTCATCGAGCCGTCCGTGTGAGTCAGGAAACTCCATCCGGACCAAACTCCCGTGCGGATCATGTTCAAACCTGCGCCATGGATTTGCGCCATATCCCGGTCCCAGAGATACGCATTCGGCTTCACCAGAAACATCCGGTCGGCATCGCTGGCCATATAGGTCGTTCCCACGACCGGCAGCGGCTTGCCATCCAGCTTGAAGTAGTCGCTGCCCACTGTGAGCTTCGGCCCGGACTTCAGATACTCCCAGTCGCGCATCCAGAAGGCCGAGCGATACGTCCACAGCGGCTCACCGCCACGCATCAGCGTCGCCTCCACGGTATGCATGCCTTTGCCCAGCGCAGCCTCCGCGGGCAGCGCGATCGCATGCGCATCGTCCGTGGGTACGGCCAGCGTGAGCGCGGGCGCGCCCTCCTCGGCCTTCGCGGTGATCTTCAACATATCTCCCGCGACCGCCTGCCCGCCCGCTGCGGGCTCATAGCGGAACGCCAGCGCTTCGCCGGGAAGAAACAGCGGCAGTCGGGGACGAAACGTAAAGCGGTCCTGCTTGCGCGTCGCAAGGAGGCGCAGATTCGCCAGCAAGCGCGCATCGTCAAAGCCGTGCTCGGCGGGATCGCAGGCCAGAAAGATCCATCGGCCGCCCACAAACCGGTGCCCATAGTGATCCACAAGAAACGCGGGCGCAGCGCGGTGGTGCCCGTCCTTCGATCCCCAGGCCAGCGTCGTCACCTCCGCGTCCTCTGCGCCCGGCGTGCCGATTTCACCCGGAATCATGGCAACGGCCGACAACCGGATGACCGGACTGTAGGCCTGCGTCCACGCAAGCGCCGGCAGCGTCGGCTGCACGTCCCCATTGGCCTCGAAGCGCAGTTCCCGCGAGCCGGGTGTCTGCTGATAGTCGGCGATAAACAGCTCCAGCGAGGCCGCCACGCTGGGCGCTCTCAGTTGCCAGCCCGCGGCGCTCTGAAAGGCCGCGCGCGTGAACGGCTTTCCTCCCAGTACAATCAGGTCGCCGCCGCGGTCCAGATAGCGCAGAATCGCCGGCCACGCCGCCTCCGGATACGCCGACCCGTAAGGCATCACCAGCAATGTCGTCGCCTGGTCGTCCAACGCGCTGCTCAGTTGCTCCGCGGTCGCAAGCCGGGCTCCCGGAAACGCCTGCTGCAAAACCGCAATCGAGACTGCTTCGGAATCGGCAACCGGAAACCCCTTTTCATCGAAGATCGCCGTGGAGGCTTGCCCGTGCGCACACCAGGTCGCGAGCAAAACAGAAACCAGGGCCGAAAACCGTACAGCAAAGCGAAACATACGCGCACTCCCATGCAATCGAGTGGCATCCGCCACACAGAGAATCGTTGATGTTTTGAAAGGGCACGACTTCAGTCGTGCCGGTTCCGCGCCCCATCCTTTCGCCTTTTCTCTGCGAAAGGGTGGAATAGCAACAACCTTAAGGAACATATTCATAGGGTCAGAGACCAGTCCCTTATTCCCTATTCCCTGTTTCCGGCGGCCTGCACTCGATGCAGCCTCGGGATTGAGGACCGCGAAGCCACTGTCAAACTTTAACCCATCCGCCGCACTCCCAACCCCGTTACCAGGTTTCGCAAAAAAGTGAAGAACGCCAGAAAAGAGTTGTTGCAATTCGCTTTTTATTCGCTATAATGCGCCCATGGCTGTCACACGAAGGCAAAAAGAGATTCTCGATTTCCTGGAGTCGTTTGTGGCGCGCAACGGCTATTCCCCGTCGTTTGAGGAGATTGCGCGCGGAATGGGGCTGAAGAGCCTGGCCACGGTTCACAAGCATATCACCAACCTGGAAAAAAAGGGGCTGCTGGACCGTGTGCATAACCGCAGCCGCTCCATCGACGTGCTGCCGCCGGGCACGCGCACCCGCTCCAGCGACCGTCTGCCGCTTGCCGGCCGCATCGCCGCTGGCCTTCCCGTCGAGACCACCGAGATCCCTGAGAGCATCTCCTTGCACGATGTGGTGGGCAACCGCGATGTCTTCGCCCTCGAGGTGCGCGGCGACTCGATGCGCGACGAGCACATCATCAGCGGCGATTACGTCCTGGTCGAGCGCACCCGCACCGCCCGCCAGGGCGAAATCGTCGTGGCCCTCGTCCATGGCGCCGAAACCACGTTGAAGCGCTTTTATACCGAAGGCAACGTGGTCCGTCTGCAGCCGGCCAACATGGAGATGGATCCCATCTACGTGCCGGCCGCGCAGGTTGCCATTCAGGGCCGCGTCCTCGGCGTGCTGCGCAAATACCGTTAGAGCGTGGTTCAAAATCCGGTTTTGCGTCAGGACGTGACCTCGGTCGCGCTATAAGTGCAGTAAGTATCCTCCGGCAAAGCCGAAGGCTTTATGGTTGGTGGCCCCTCAAAGGGGCCTGTGTAGAAGCGCTCCAGTCGGCAGCAGCCCGTCGTCCGCGCTGGTCGCGCAGTGGTTGTTAGCCCCGCGCTTCAGCGTGGGGATGGCGAAACCAACCATTCAGCCGGAGTCCCGTAGGGACGGCGCTCATGCTCCGCGCCTTCCAACGTGTTTGCCAGAAGATAGAATCAACGTATCCTTTATAGGTTGCGTAAAAACTCGATCTGGAGGGATGCGGGGGGCAACCCCCGCACCATGCCAACAAATTCTGCGCAGGCTTTAGTCCCGGAGAATGTCTCCCGGAGTTTTTCTCGAGAACATGCCTTTCTCCGCAGCCTCTTCAGTCGCGCCGTAAACGCAACAGAATCAACCGGCCCCTACCCCACGGGTCGCTCTTCGCCGGCCCATCCCGAATCTGTCTTCTTTCCGCAGCCTGATCCGTCGTACAGAAAAAGGCCCTAGCCCCTGATCGATCTCAGCCAACATCCGATAAGTCGTATGGAAAGCTCGCAGAAGCAGACGTACACTGTCCCTCCCCGCGGGTGATTCCCCTTTTGTTGGATTGCCCCTTGTGCGAAGCGGTGATTCAATTTTGTTGAAGCGAAGGTGTGTCTCTGCGCCTAGAACGAAACCAGGGTTGCTGTGTCCTGACACGATGCTTTCAAGTGGACGCGACCAACAGGGGGCGGCAACCTCGCGCTCTTTCCGCTGGGAACCATTTACCCTGGTTTCGCTCTAGGTGAGGATTTCGGAAGGCTCGGAAAGAGAGTTGCATGACCACGAATGCTTATCTGCAAGATCCCACTCCCGTCAGAACGGATGGGAACCTGCGATTTCTCTTCGGTGAACTTTCAAGAATCGAGAAGTTCCAGAACTTCACCTACGTCGCGGCCGCCGTGATGATTGGGATTGTCGTCGGAGTGGTATTCGCCGCCGCATCGGGGCATGCGTTTGGCCCGTCCGAGCAGCAGAATGCGGCATCGGGCAATTCCCCTTCCGGAGCAGTGAAGGTCTATTCGAGCATTCCGGCCGTCCAGGCTTCCACAATCCAAAGCCCAGCCAACAATCCGGCAACTGCGCAACCTCCTGCTTCACCGTCATCGCCCGCCGCCAAAACGGCAACCCCCGTGAAGACGACGGTCGGCGGCCGCCAAAACGGCTACCGCCTGCTATCCGCGCCGAGCAGGTTTCCCATTCGGCGTATGGCTTCATTCAAGAGATCCCGCGCCACCTCTGAGCCGCCCGTTCCCGCGGTTTTGCCTCCTTCCGGCCCGGCGCCGGCTTTCACGTTCATCATCGAAGGAGACCTGACCGTAGCCGACTACGATGCCGCCACGAGCACCATCGAAACCCAGGAAGGAAAGAACTTCGTCCTGGGCAATGCGTCCGGCGAAGGCAACGCGGCGATCTGGCAGGACTATAACGGGAATATCCATTACCGGTGCGACCAGTCGGGAAGCTGCACACTCTTCCGTCACGGCATCGTGGTTCCCAACGCAAAGCGGACCATCTGAGCCGGGTCGCCTCTGAATCTCGGGCGCCGCTGCTCGGCACGGAGAGAACAGCTCACCGGCCACACTGCTCGCCATCGGACTGCTTTCCTAACGAAAAGGCCCGGCGCAATGGCCAGGCCTTGATCTTCCCTATTCAAAAGGAATGCGGAACCGTTCCTACGCCAGCAGGCGCTTCACTTTCTCTTCAATCACATCCTGAGGCACATAACCCACAATCTGATCGGTCACTTTGCCGCCCTTGAAGAACAAGAGCGCGGGAATTCCGCGAATGCCAAAGCGGGAGGGGGTCGCCCCGTTCTGGTCCACGTTGACTTTGGCCACCTTCAGCTTGCCCGCATACGTCGCGGCTACGCCGTCCACAATCGGTGCAATGGCCTTGCAGGGACCGCACCAGACGGCCCAAAAATCCACCAGAACCGGCTGCTCGCTGCGCAGCACTTCCTGATCGAACGTTGCATCGCTGACTTCCAAGACTCCCGCTCCTGCCATGATCCTCCTTCAATTCCCGGCACTCTTTCGAGTGTACCTTCAACCGTGCCTTTATGGGATGCGTGACCAGGTGGAAAGTCGCAGGCCGCGTCTGAACCGGCAACAGAAATCGAATCTTCCATCGGCCCGATCGACCAGAACAAAATCTGTATAATGTGTTACTTACAGCATTCATTCCTGAGTTTTTGGCAATCAAAAGCGCCCGGATCCGAAAACGGATCGCGGGCGCTAGAGCAGCCCTCCCCCAGAACTGCCCACGCAGCGAATTTAGGAGCTCAACCCCCGAATAGCAAGCAATCTTAGGTAATCCCGAAGGGTAACACCATCCGGTGATTAGCTAAAAGATCAACACACCTAAGCCAATGATTACCCCAATGATAACCTTCTCATGGATCAGCTCCTGACCATGGTTTCAGGCCACCGGCGCTGCAAGAAACTGGCTTGCGCCCTCCGGCAGAAAGCGGCAGGCCACCAGTTCCGGCTCCGGCAAGCCCTTGAGTGCATTGCGGATAGCGTCTGAGGCCGGCGTCAGGCTCTCCTCGCCGCCCACGATCACCAGAACCGCCGGTCCGGCGCCGCTCAGAGCCGCTCCCAGAATGCCGTGTGCGCCTGCCAGCGGCAGCAAAGGCGGCAGCAGGGGGCAGATGGGCGCGCGATACGGCTGGTGGATGCGGTCGTTCATGGCGACGCGAAGCAGGTCGGCCCGAGCCTGCGCAAAGGCCATCCCCAGCAGCGTCGCGGACTGAATGTTGGTTACCACATCGGCGCGGGAGTAACACTCGGGAAGTACCGCGCGGGCCTTGCTGGTGGGCAATGGATCGGCGGGAAGTACCACGATTGCCCGCCACTCGGCGGGAGCGGCGACGCGCGCCACGTGAACCGTTCTTCCCTCGCAGGCCGTGGCCACAAATCCGCCCAGCCAGCAGGCTGCCGCGTTGTCCGGATGGCCCTCCAGGACGCAGGCCTCTTCCAGGATGCGCTCGGAGCTCCAGCCCAGTTCGCCAAAGTGCACCGCCAGGGTGATCGCCGCCAGCCGCCCGGCTGCCGACGAGCCGCAGCCCATCCCCAGCGGAATCTGGTTGGCCATGCGGATCGCCAACGGAACCACCGGCTTGCCGTGGCTCCTGAGCAGCCCCTTGTAGATTTCCAGGATCAGGTTGTCTTCCAGCCGCGAACAGCGCTCCCGGTTGCGGCCCGTGGCATCAATCGAGAATTCCGCGGCCGGCTCGGCTTCGATTTCGAGAAAAAAGTCCAGGGCCACGGCCGCGGCATCAAAGCCGGGACCGAGGTTGGCGGAGGTTGCGGGCAGGCGCAACCGGAGGCCGCCCGTGCTCACTCTCGAGTCGTCGCTCATCCCGCACTGCCCTTCAGCGTGGCCAGCACCGAGGCCGTCGTCGCCTCCACCGCCACCGCATTGCGCCGCAGGCCTTCGATCTTAGCTTCCAGGCCCGCCTTCTCTTCTTCCTTCAGCAGCGTTCCGCGATGGAAGTCGATGGTGTAGTCGGCGTCCTTGAGCGTGTGGCCGGTCAGCACCAGAACCACTGTCTCGCCCGAGCCGATTGCGCCCTTGGCGCGCAACTTCTTCAGCCCTGCCAGGGTCACGGCGGAGGCCGGCTCGCAGCCCAGGCCCTCGGAGCCCAGTTCCGCCTTGGCGATGGCGATCTCCGCCTCGCTCACGTCCAGGCACCACCCGCCCGTATCTTGAATCGCCCGCGCAGCCTTGCGCCACGAGGCGGGGTTGCCGATGCGGATGGCCGTGGCGCGCGTATGCGCCTCCACTGGCTCCAGTGCGGCTCCCTGGCTGGTTTCAAAGCTGCGCACCAGCGGATTGGCGCCTGCCGCCTGAATCACTGAGATACGCGGCAGCCGCGCCACCAGTCCCAGTTCGTGCAGTTCGCGAAATCCCTTGCCCAGCGCCGAACTGTTGCCCAGGTTGCCGCCCGGCACGATCAGATGGTCGGGCACATTCCAGTCGAAGGCCTCGGCAATCTCGAAGGCAGGCGTCTTCTGCCCCTCCAGCCGGTAGGGATTGACCGAATTAAGCAGGTAGATGGGCGCTTCCTTCACAATCTGCGTCAGCAAGCGGAGGCAGCCGTCGAAATCGGCCTTCAACTGGCAGGTGACGGCGCCGTAATCCATGGCTTGCGACAGCTTGCCCCAGGCGATCTTGCCCTCGGGAATCAGCACCAGGCTGCGCAGGCCGGCGCGGGCCGCATAGGCGGCCATGGCGGCCGACGTGTTGCCCGTCGAGGCGCAGGCCACCCACTCGAAGCCGCGCTCCTTGGCCACGCTCATCGCCGCCGTCATGCCCGTGTCCTTGAACGAGCCAGTGGGATTCATTCCCTGGTGCTTGGCGAAGAGCTGGTCGATTCCCAGAGCCTTCGAGGCGCGCGGCAGCGGATAGAGCGGCGTATTGCCCTCGAACAGCGTCACGGCGTTGCCAAAGCTGTCCAGAATCGGCAGCAGTTCGCGAAAACGCCAGACGCCGGAGTGGTCCAGCGGCTCGGACGAGCAGCGCCGCTCCCGCCATAGCCACTTGAGCGCGCCGGGATTCGGGCGATCCGGGCCCCGGCGCTGGTTCCAGCCGGGGTATTCCACTTCAAAAAGATCACCGCAGAGGACGCAGCGGAAGTCCGGCTGGGCTTCCGCGCCCGAGATCCGCGCCCCGCATCCGAAACAGCGCAACTGGTGCAAATTATCGTTCATATCTGGTGTTAGCCTACCAGCGTACGGCGGATTTTGCAGTGCATTGGAGGCTGAAACCACCTTATGCCGAAGAGGATTCTGCTGGTTTGTCTGGGATGGGCTTGCCTGGCGCAGGCGGTCGCGCAGCCGCCCCTTCGCGTCGCCGCTGCGGCCGACCTGGAGCCTGTACTGCCTCCGATCCTCCAGCAGTTTCACCAGACCACCGGCATTCGCGCGGAAGCCACATTCCAGGCGTCGGCCGTCCTGGCCACGCAGATTCAGAATGGCGCGCCCTTCGACCTCTTTCTCTCCGCGGACCTGAGCTATCCGAGGCGCCTCATCGATGCCGGCCTGGCCGACGCCGCCGGCACTGCCGATTCCTCCACGCCGATCGTCTACGCCAAAGGCACGTTAGTCCTCTGGGCGCGTAAGGACTCCCCTCTGCCGCCGCCGTCCCTCGATCTGCTGCGCAGCCCTGATCTCAAACGCCTGGCCATCGCCAATCCGGAGCGCGCGCCCTACGGCCGTGCTGCGGTAGCCGCCCTCCAGAGCCTCCAGCTCTACGACACCCTCAAGCCGCGCCTGGTCACCGCCGAAAACATCGCCCAGGCGGCGCAGTTTGTCGACTCCGGCAACGCCGATGCGGGGCTCATCTCGCTCACCTCGGCCCTCACGCCGCATTTGGCCTCCAGCGGCGCCTATTTCGTCCTTCCGCGTACCCTCTACCCGCCCATCGAGCAGGGTGCGGCCATCGTCAGCAACACCACCCAGCGCGCCGCCGTCCACAAGCTGCTCGACTTCCTGCTTTCGCCCGCTGTCCAGGCCCAACTTGCCAAAACCGGCCTCACCCCCGTTCACTAGACAAAGACCGGAGCCGTGCGCCGAGCAACTCTCTCCGTGCCCCATTCTTGCGACTTTTTTCTGTCGCAGGAGTGGGAAACCACGAACCTCAACCGAGTTCCTTCACGAGCCTTCATGGACTGGCAAGCACTCATCCTCACTCTCAAGCTGGCCACGGTCACCACCACGATTCTCTTAGTCGTGGCCGTCCCGTTGGCTGCCTTGCTGGTGCTGGGGCGCAGCCGCTGGCTAGCGGCCGTCGAGGCGCTTGCTGTCCTGCCTCTCGTCTTGCCGCCTACCGTGCTCGGCTTCTTTCTCTTGGTTCTCCTGGGACCGCGCACCGCCATCGGCCGCGAAATCACCGCGCTCCTCGGCCATCCCCTGGCCTTCTCGTTCTCCGGCCTCGTCGTGGGATCGGTCATCTACAGCCTGCCCTTTGCCGTGCAACCGCTGGTTGCCGGCTTTGCGTCGGTCGAGCCGGCCCTGGTGGACGCGGCGCGCCTGCTGGGCGCGGGTCCGGTGCATCTGGTGCTCAGCCTGCTCGTTCCCCTCGCGCGACGCTCGCTGCTGGCCGCGGCAGTGCTCAGCTTTCTCCATACCATGGGCGAATTCGGCGTGGTGCTCATGCTGGGCGGCGACATTCCCGGTGCCACGCGCACCCTTTCCATCGTTCTCTACAACCAGGTGGAGAACTTCGACTACGCCGCCGCCAATCGCACCGCCGCCATCCTGCTTGGGCTCAGCCTGGTGGCGCTGGCAGCCATCTACGCCGGCGGCCGGCCTCGCGGAGGCCGCCGTGCTTGAACTCGCGCTCCATGCCCGCCGCGGTAGCTTCCAGCTCGATGTGGAGTGCCGCTTCGCCTCCGAGTGGACAGTCGTCTTCGGGCCCTCCGGAGCTGGCAAAAGCACGCTGCTGCGCCTTCTGGCAGGTCTTGATCGGGCTGAGAGCGCGAAGATTCTCCTCGACGGCCGCCCGCTCACCCACTCCGCGCGCAATCTCGCTCTCAAACCCGGCCGCCGGCAGACTTCCATGGTCGCCCAGCAACCCGCGCTCTTCCCTCACCTGAGTGTCGCCGCCAACGTAGCCTACGGGCTCCATCATCTCGACCGCCTCAGCCGCGCCACGCGCGTCGAGGAGATGCTGGAGTTGGTTGACGCAAAGGACCTGTTGCACTGCCGTGTGCAGAACCTCTCCGGCGGCGAATCGCAGCGCGTGGCCTTGGCCCGCGCCCTTGCGCCCCAGCCGCGCCTGCTGCTCCTCGACGAGCCTTTTTCCGCGCTCGACGGAGTTGCCAGCGATGCTCTGCTCGTTCGCTTGCAACATTGGTTTACCGCGCGCCGCGTGCAAGCTGTGGTGGCAACGCATGACGCCACCGATGCCCTGGCCACGGCGGCCGAGGTCGCCCTGCTGCGCGAAGGCCGTCTGGCCGCGCTCGGACCGGCGGATGAAGTGCTGGCCGCCGAGCGGCAGCGGCTTCTTCGCCGTCTGGGGCCGGTCTAGTGGTGTCCGCTACACAGATCGTCGTTTATGTTTTGAAAGGGCACGACTTCAGTCGTGCCGTAAACAGCCTGGGATGAGCAGGACTTTAGCCCCTGAGGGATGGTCTTTGGAAAATTGGAACCAATTTAGAGCTTCTAAAAATGACTTCATTTCCTGTGGACCACGCTAGAACCCCACCATCACCGGCTCCATCTCCAGCCGGATGCCGAAGCGTACCTCGACAGCAGCGCTGATCCGGCTGGCCAAAGCCATGATCTCCGCTGCGCTCGCTCCCCCGCGGTTGATCAGCGCCAGCGTGTGTCGTGAAGAAACTCCGGCAGCGCCCAATGCGTACCCCTTGCCGAATCCAGTCTGCTCGATCAGCCAGGCGGCGGGCACCTTCACGCGGCCCAGGTTCTCAGCACCCGCTCCGGCGGGAAAACGCGGCGGTTCCTTCGCCCCCTGCTCCGCAATGCGCCGCACCTGCTCCTCGGTCACCACCGGATTCTTGAAGAAGCTGCCCGCGCTCCGGCAGTCCGGGTCTCCCTCCACCATCAGCATGCCCTTGGTCTGGCGCACGCGGCGAACCACTGCGGCTACCTCGGTCAGCTTCGGCTGCACGCCATCTGTAAAGGCCCGCTGCAGGTCCGCATAGCGCAGCGTCGGCGCGCCGTCCTGCGTCAGCCGGTAGTCCACGCGCGTCACGATAAACCGCCCGCGGTCGGCGCAGTTGAAGCGGCTCTTGCGGTAAGCAAAGCCGCATTCCGCAGCCGGAAACTCAACGAACTCATGCTGGACGAGGTCGAAGGCCCGCACCCGCACGATCGCCGAAGCCACCTCTTGCCCGTAGGCGCCCACATTCTGCACCGGAGTTCCGCCCACCGTGCCCGGAATCCCGGCCAGGCACTCTAAACCCGCGCACCCATCCTCAACGGTCTGCTGTACGCAGTGCTCCCAGTCTTCACCGGCCGCGGCCTCGTAAATCGTTTGCCCCGGATGCTCCGGGTCCTCCGCCGCTGTGATTCCCTTCAATCCCACATGCAGCACCAGGCCATCGAATCCGGCGTCCGAGACCAGCAGATTGCTGCCGCCGCCCAGCACAAACAGAGCGACTCCGCGCTCCGCCGCCCAGCCGGCCGCCTCGGCAACTTCATCCTCGCTTGTTGTCTCTGCAAACCAGCGGGCCGGGCCGCCAATACCAAAGGTCGTGAAAGGCGCAAGCGGCTTGTTTTCTATCATGAGCATTGCTTCAAGGCTACTCTACTGCTTTTCCCGTTAGAATGGTTTCAGGCAACTTCCCTGCCGGAGGCAAAAATGTACCCAGAACTGATGGTAATTCCCATGCGCGAGGAATTGGTGCGCGCCGGAATCAAGGAAACCCGTACCGCCGAGGACGTGGACGCGGCGCTCGCCCAGCCGGGCACAACTCTATTGGTGGTCAACTCGATCTGCGGTTGCGCGGCGGGCAAGATGCGTCCCGGCGTGCGCCTGGCCCTGACCAACTCCGCCAACCTTCCCGATCGTAAGATCACGGTCTTTGCCGGCCAGGATCGCGAAGCCACCGAGCGCGCCCGCAGCTACTTCGAGGGCCATCCGCCCAGTTCCCCGGCCATCGCCATCCTGCGCGACGGCAAGCTGGTCTACCTGATGCAGCGCTTCGTCATCGAGCAGGCCACCGCCCCGCAAATCGCCAATGAGCTGGTCCGCGCCTTCGACGAGTTCTGCGCCAAGGCGACGGCGTAGCAAGCAAATCTCCCAACTCGACAAAAGAACGGCCTCCCGCACGGGAGGCCGTTCTGCCTTGCTGTTCGTTTTCGATAAATCAGTCGCCCTCGTCTGCCTGCGCCAGCTTTTGCACCTTGCTGTGCTTGATCGAGTAGCCAAAATAGATCAGCAGCCCGAAGAGGAGCCAGCCGATCATCACCATCCAGGTGATAAGCGGAAGGTTGGTCATCAGGTAGACGGCCGTAAGGATGCCCAGAATCGGCACCAGGGGAACGAACGGAGTCTTGAAGGGCCGGTGCAGGTCGGGATGCCGCACTCGCAGAACCCACACTCCTGCGCACACGATGGTAAAGGCCAGCAGCGTGCCGATATTCACCAACTCGGCAAGCCGGTCGATCGGCAGGAATGCCGGCATGATGGCCACGATTGCGCCCACCACGATGGTCGAGATCCAAGGTGTGCGGAACTTGGGATGAATCTGCGAAGCCCACTTCGGCAGCAGACCGTCCTTGGACATGGAGAAGAAGACGCGCGACTGGCCCAGTAGCATGACCAACATCACCGTTCCCAGTCCAAAAACCGCGCCGATCTTCACCAGCAGCGAACCCCAACTCACGCCTGTCGCGTCGATGCCCAGCGCTACCGGGTCGGCCACGTTCAGCGACTTGTAATTCACCAGACCGGTCAGCACCGTGGAAACCAGAATATAGAGGATGGTGCAGATAACCAGTGAGCCCAAGATGCCCAGAGGCATATCCTTTTGCGGATTCTTGGCCTCCTGCGCCGCCGTCGAGACAGCGTCGAAGCCGATGTAGGCGAAGAAGATCGAAGCTGCGCCGGTGGCAATGCCATGCCAACCGAAGTTCCCGTGCCCATCCGGCGGCGGAAGGTACGGGTGCCAGTTGGCCCAGGCCAACTGCGGATGGCGGACGATGAAATAGACTCCGATGACCAGGAAGACGCCGACAATGCCCAGCTTCACGATCACGATGGCCGAGTTCAGGTTGGCCGACTCTTTGATGCCGATCACCAGAACCGTAGTGATCGCCAGAATCGCCAGAATGGCCACTAGGTTGAAGAGCCCAGTCGCGTGCTGCAATCCGCTCGCATTGGTTCCCGGAGGCAGCGAGGACAATGGCAGCCAGCGCTCGTGAAAAAAGACCAGCACCGTGCCCGGCGTCGCGGTCAGTTGCGGCGGAATGTAGATATGCAACTGTTGCAGCAGACTATTGAAGTAGCCCGACCAGCCCGAAGCCACTGTTGCCGCGCCAAAGCCGTACTCCAGCCCCAGATCCCAGCCGATGATCCAGGCCACAAACTCGCCCAGCGTGGCGTACCCGTAGGTGTAAGCCGAACCGGCGATAGGAATGATGGAGGCGAATTCGGCGTAGCACAGACCCGCGAAGGCGCAGGTGATGCCGGCCAATACAAAGCTCAGCGCCACGGCCGGCCCTGCGTGTTTGGCCGCCGCCTGCCCGGTGAGCACAAAGATGCCTGCGCCGATGATGGCGCCGATGCCCAATGTGATCAGGTTCATTGCGCCCAGAGACCGTTTGAGCGTGTGTTCGCCCTCTTCACCGGCCTCGAGCGAGAGCATCGACATGGGTTTGATACGAAGCAGCCTGGACATGAATGAGGGACTTCCTCCTCAGCATTGGGTGTCAGATTGTGTTGAAGCGCCTTCAGCTTGGCTTGCCGGCCTGCGCGACCAGAAAAGGTAAACGGGAATGCCCAGCAGAACCAAGACCAGGCCAGGCCACGTGTACTGAGGCTTGTAACGCAATAATACGACACAGATCCACACCGCCATCCCGATATACACCGCGGGCAGCACCGGATAGCCCAGTGCTTTATAGGGCCGCGGCGCATCCGGCCGCTTGAAGCGCAGCACAAACAGGCCCACGATGGTCAGAATGTAGAACACCAGCACCGCGAAGATGATGTAGTCCAGCAACTGGCTGTAGGAGCCGGAAACGCACAGCAGCGTGGCCCACGCCGCCTGCACTAGCAGTCCCGCCACCGGCGTCTTGTAGCGCGGATGCAGCTTGCCGACGGATTTGAAGAAAAGGCCGTCCTGGCTCATGGCGTAGTAGACGCGCGCTCCGGCCAGCGTCATTCCGTTGGCGCAGCCGAAGGTCGAAATCAGAATCGCCCCGGCCATCAGGTACGCTCCGCCGGAGTGGAAGATTTGCTCCAGCGCGGCCGTGCCCACGCGGTCCTCGGCCGCAAACTGCACCCCGCGCGCCAGCACCGTCGTCCCGTTCGGGTCGCCGTGCATGGGCAGAACCAGAATGTAGGCCAGCGACGCCAGAAAATACACCGTGAGCACAAAGCCCGTGCCCAGCACCAGCGAGAGCGGAATATTGCGCCTGGGGTTCTTCACCTCGCCGGCAGTAAAAGTGATGTTGTTCCACGCATCGGCTGAAAAAAGAGATCCCACCTGCACCACCGCCAGAATCACCAGCAGATTCACCAGCACCATCGGTCCGCCGATGCCCACCTGCACCGGATGCAGCGAACTCCAGCCGGCATTCTTCCAGAACTCGCTCCAGCCCGCGCCGAAATTTGCGTTCCATGCCGTGGCGTTGCGTCCCACCGTGAAGGCCAGCAGAATCAGCGCCGCCAGCGACAGCGCCTTGGCCGTGGTAAAGACGTTCTGGATCAGCGCGCCCAGCTTGACGCCGAAGATGTTCACGATGGCCAGGAAGAAGACGATCGCGATGCCGGTCAGGTTGGCCGTGCTGACGCCGATCTCCATGTTGCCCAGCACCATGGGCCCCACTCGCAGCGCGGGAACATGGGCGATATGCCATAGCCAGTGGGTCGTCGAAATCGCCGGAAAAAAGACGCCGAGAAACTTGCCGAAGGCCACGCAGACGGCGGCGATGGTGCCCGTCTGAATCACCAGAAAAAGCGTCCACCCGTAGAGAAAACCCCACAGCGGTCCCAGCGACTCGCGCAGGTAAACGTACTGCCCGCCGGCCTTGGGCATCATGGCCGCCAGCTCGCCGTAGCTCAGCGCGGCCGTCATGGTCAGAATCGCCGTCACCACCCACGCGCCCAGGTAAAGCGCCGGAGAGTTGGTGCCGCGCGCAATGTCCGCATCCACGATAAAGATGCCGGAGCCGATCATCGACCCGATCACCAGCGCCGTGGAACTGAAGAGGCCAAGACTTTCCACCAGCCGAGGAGCGTGGGCCTGAGCGTGGGCCGGCGCCGCCTCCGCCTGGTTTGTATTGAGATTTTGGTTCGTCACTTGGAGAAGCATATACCATGTGCGGATTCGCACCGGAATCGGTGTTTGCACGGGCAGGTCAAAGTAGCTCTGCTAATTGTCATGCGGCGCATCATCATAAAGATATGAAAAAGTTTCTGCTCGGATTGACCCTCGTCTTCTGTCTCGCAGTACCCTATGCGGCGCAGGCGCAGGTGGTAGTGGTAGTACACCATCATCACCACCACCATCATCACCATCCCTACCTCACCCAGTAAGAGCTTCAGATAGAGATTCAAGAAAGCAACGCAGCCCATTTTCAAGGTGCCCGTGCCCCATCCTTGCTGTCATTCTGAGCGAAGCGCAGCGGAGTCGAAGAACCTGCGTTTTGCCATTCTGCTGCTAGGACGGGAGACCCTGAACTCACGCCAGGTGCTCCACCTTCGGCGCAGCCTCATCGCGCCGAAGATGGGAACCTGCGAATTCATCCAGGCAAAGCTCACCCGAGTTCAGCCGTCCATCTGCGGAACTCGGCCGCCGGCTCCGGTTGGCGAAAGAATGCCCCGGCAACCGCCAGAACCGTCGCTCCGGCTTCCAGCACGGCAGGCGCCCGCTCCAGCGTAATGCCGCCAACGGCCACCAGCACCGGGTCCGGTCCAGCCAACTGGCGCAGCCGCCGCACGCCCTCCACGCCGATAGGCGCCGACGAGACTTGTTTGGTTCGGGTCGGATACACCGCGCCGATCGAGAAATAGTCCGCCGGAGTTTGCAGAACTCCCGGAACCAGCGCCGCGCCGCCGCCAAAGGTCCCGATGATGCGGTCAGGTCCCAGCAGCCGCCGGGCTTCGGCCGGCGAAGCGTCCCCGGCGTCCACGTGCACGCCGTCAAAGCCAATCTGTTCAATCAGATCGGCCCGGTCATCGAGAATCAGCTTCACTTGTCCGGCAGGCAGCGCGGAGCGGAGCACAGAGGCGTCGGCCAGCAATTCGGCCTCGGCGCCGGTCTTGTTGCGGTATTCCAGCAGCGTCACGCCGGCCTCGGCCAGCGAAGCGCCCAGCCGGCGCAGGAATTCCGCGCGGCCAATGGCTGGAATGATCGAAGAATCCAGGATGGGATAGAGCTTGGGAAACGAAGTAGGCATGGAATAAGAGTAGTCGAAACAGTTGTCAGTGGTCAGTAATCGGTTGACAGGAACCAGATCCAGGGAGTCCTCAACCTGCCCAAGAGTACAAGTTAAAACCCACTGCCGTTCTCGCCCACTGACAACTGATCACTGACAACTGACAACTGCACTTCCTACATTTCGTCCGCCGACGGCCCGTACGTGCCGGGAATCGGATTGCCGAGTACGCGCAGATAGACGCCCAACTGCGCCCGGTGGTGGATCGCATGGTTGAGCACCCAGTTGCGCCAGACCTCGTACTTGGTTTCGTCGATCCAGGCCTGGCCGCCCGCCACAAACTTCCAGTTCTCGCTCCACTTTTCCGGCGCGAACTTGGCCAGCGCCGCTTTGGCCTTGGCCGTGTCCTGGTCAAACCGCTCCAGCAGAGCCTCCTTCGATGCGGGGATGTAAGGCTCGAATTTGTGGTCGGCCGGGAACTCCAGCTTGTCGGTTGTCAGGGTGTGAACCGCCCAATCTCCTGAGGTCTCCAACAAATGCCCGGCGAGCCGGCCCAGCGCCATCGACTTGGCGTGGGGTTTGAAGGTGAAATCCACATCGGCCGGGATCGCCTCAAGAATCTTGCGCGTCTTGGCGGTCTCGCGGTCGAACTCGGCAATCAGTTCCTTTTGAAAGTCCATCAGGCAACCTCCCATGTTGCGAAGCCAGCATACCCGATCTTTGCAAGAAAAGCGAAGAAAAAGCGATAAAAATTATCCACTCCGCTCACCGGCCTCCAAAGCTCCCAAAAACACAAAAAAAACAGCCCACCGGACTCATCCGATGGGCTGTTTTTGTCATTTTCCGTATGCGCCTATTTGCCGGTTTCAGCTTTCTTTACCGCAAACCGTTCCATGAACCCGGTGTCAAAGTTGCCCGAGCGGAAATCTGCGTCGGCAAAGATCGCCTGATGCATCGAAATCGAGGTCTCAATCCCCTGCACTACAAACTGGCTGAGCGCGCGTTCCATCTTGGCCACGGCCTCCGCGCGGTCGCAGCCGTGGGTAATGAGCTTGGCGATCAGCGAGTCGTAGTAGGGCGGGACCACGCTCTCGGCGTACTGCGCCGTATCCACGCGCACGCCGTTGCCGCCGGGCACGTTGAAGGCGCTGATCTTGCCCGCCGAAGGCGTGAACTTTACGGGATGCTCGGCGTTGATCCGGCATTCCATCGCGTGGCCGCGAATTTCCAGCTTCTGCGGCAGGATGGCGCTCAGCCGCTCGCCGGCCGCGATGCGCAACTGCGCCTTTACAATGTCCACGCCGGTAATGGCTTCGGTAATCGGATGCTCCACCTGCACCCGGGTGTTCATCTCGATAAAGTGGAGTTGCCGCTCCTCGTCCATCAGAAACTCGACGGTGCCGGCGTTCTGGTAGCCGATCTCGCTCAGGCATCGGCACAGCGTATGGCCCAGTTCCTCGCGCAGCTTGGGCGTCATCTGCAGGCTCGGAGCCTCTTCGACCAGCTTCTGATGGCGGCGCTGGATGGAGCATTCGCGCTCAAAGAGCGAGGCCACGTTGCCGTGCTCGTCGGCCAGCATCTGGAACTCGATGTGGCGCGGATTCTCGATGAACTTCTCCATGTACAGCTCGCCGTTGCCGAATGCGTTGGCCGCCTCGGTAAAGGCTGCATGAAAGAGGTTGGGCAACTCCTCCGGGGTGCGTACGATTCTCATGCCGCGCCCGCCGCCGCCGGCCTTGGCCTTGAGAATCACCGGGAAGCCAACCTTCCTGGCCCATATCTGCGCTTCCTCGGCCGTGGCGATAATGCCGTCGGAGCCGGGCAGAATCGGCACCTTGGCCTTCTTCATCGCCTGGCGCGCCTTTTCCTTTTCGCCCATCAGACGTGTCACCTCGGGCGGCGGGCCGATGAACTTGATATTCGATGCGCGGCAGACCTCGGCGAAGTTGGCGTTCTCGCTCAACAGACCATAGCCGGGATGGATCGCATCCACATCGGCGATCTCGGCCGCGGAGATCACTGCGGGCACATTCAGATAGCTCTCCGACAGACGCGGAGGGCCGATGCAGATGGCCTCGTCGGCAAAACGGACATGCAGCGAATTGCGGTCCGCCTCGCTATAGACAGCGACCGTGCGGATGCCGAGTTCCCGGCAAGCGTTCAGAACCCGCAGCGCGATTTCGCCACGATTGGCAACCAGTACTTTACGAAACATTCAAGGCCCTTTAAGCGGGGTTAGCGACGCAAGCGTTGTGAGCGGAGTTAGGGGGGAGCCGGCGAACACCGCTAGCTCCGCTCACTCCGCTGTCGTTTCACCCCAGCCGGACGGAAAAGAGGGGCTGCCCAAACTCGATGGGCTGGCCGTTGGAAACAAAGCATTTGACGATCTCGCCGGTGGCATCGGATTCGATCTCGTTCATCAGCTTCATGGCTTCGACAATCGCGATCACCTGGCCCTTGTCCACGTGATCGCCGGGAGAGACAAAGGGCGCCGCGCCCGGCGAAGGCGAACCGTAGTACGTGCCCACGATCGGCGACTTCACCAGATGCAATCCGGCATCCGGGTCCACGGGAACCTGCGCGGCTTCCGGCGCTGTGGCCGAGACTGCAGTTGCCGGCGCCGCTGTCCGCGCGCCAGACAACAGGCTCGCCAGATCCGACAATGTAGCCGCCGGAGTCTGGGGCTGATCGAACTTGAGCCGGACGCGCAATTCGCCCCGGTCCAGCTCGAATTCGGCAACCTGATTCTCTTTCAGAAACTCAATCAGTTTCTTCAGATCCTGGATATCTTCTGGATTCAGCGGATTCATTCGTTCCTTAAGTCTCCCACATTCACGTGGGACGGGAGGTTTCAAAGTTCGATGAGGGCCTTGGGCGCCGGCGTCAGCACCTGCCCTCCGGTTCCGGTCACTGCCACCATGTCTTCGATGCGGATGCCGAACTGGCCCGCCAGGTAGATTCCAGGCTCAATGGTCACCACCATGCCCGGCAGCAGCCTGGTTGTCTGTTCGGCGCCGATGCGCGGCGGCTCGTGAATCTCCAGTCCGACGCCATGACCGGTGGAATGCGTAAATGCCTCTGCTAAACCGGCCCTGCGCAACACGCCCCGGGCGGCCTCGTCCACTTCCCCGCAGCTGATGCCCGAGCAGACCGCAGCCACTGCGGTTTCCTGGGCCTCCAGCACCGCGTGGTATGCGTTCCGCTCGTTGGTCTTGGGGCTTCCCAGGTACACGGTACGGGTCATATCCGAGCAATAACCCTTGAGAATAACACCGAAGTCGAGGGTCAGAAAGCCTCGCCGGGGCAGCGCCGCGGTGGTCGCTCTGCCATGCGGCAAAGCCGACCGCACGCCCGAGGCGACGATCGTTTCAAACGACATTCCCTCGGCGCCCAGCAGCCGCGCATGGTGTTCCAACTCCGCGGCTACCTCGATCTCCGCAATGCCCGGCCGGATAAAGGTCAGGATGTGGTCGAAGAGCTTGCAACCCATCAGTGCCGCCTCGATCATCAGCGCCAGCTCGTCTTCGTCCTTCACCATGCGCAGCGGCTCGACCATGGGGGCAGGCAGCACGGAGAGAAAGCTGCGCCGCAGCCGCGAGGGCAGTGCGGCCCTCCACCGGGCCAGGTCGGCCACCGTCGTCCACGCTGGGTCGAAACCGGCGAACTCCACGCCAGGCTGCGCGGCCAGCCACTCCACGGCGGCCACGGCCGGCGAACTCGAAACGATATGGACCTGCGCTCCCTCGACCTCTTCCGCGGCCTGCTCGGTATAGCGGCCGTCGGTAAACAGTCGCGCGGCCCGCCGCGTCACGGCCAGAGCGGCGCTCGAGCCTGTGAACCCAGTGAGATAGCGAAGGTCGGGAAGATGCGTGACCACCAGCCCATGCAGGCCGGCCTTGGTCAAACGGCGGCGCAACGCGCCAATGCGGCGTAAGTGGTTCACTCGTAGAGAATAAATCATGGAGGCGCAGGGAGCAGGGGTCAGAAGATACCGTCGGCGATCAATTCAGGCGCGAGCGTTGATTCTCAGATTTGAAAACTGCTTCGTCGCCGGGTCATAGATTGCCTGCCAGTAGCAGGTTGCCCCGTCTGAAACGACGTAGAGTCGATCATGCCAATCGAACGGCGGCTTCTCGTCGCAGAACGCACTGACGAAGATTCTCTTTTGCCCTGCGACCCTGACAGCCACATACTGCCGAAAATATTGGCCAGGATGGTCGATGTGAATTTTGGAATCCCATCCATATATCTTTAAGTTTGAGATCTGCGAGAGATTAGCCTCCAAATCGTCGAGATCCGCTTTGGCCGGCTGCCAGCTTCCGTCGAACTTCTCCGACCTTTCTCGCGAATAGCTGCTTGCAACCGCCTTAGCTTCATGTGCTGGGAGAAGCACCGATCGTTGCTCTTGCTGTCCCGGCCCGCATTGGATGAGCGAGAGCAGGATGAGCACGATCATCGTCTTCCGTGTCCGCATCGCGGCCTTTCCTACTCCCTATTCCCTATTCCCTGCTCTTAGAACGCCGGCTTGACCGTCTTCTTCTGCTGCGGGTCGATCTCCGCCTCGGCCGCCTGGATGTCCGATTGCCGGTCCATCCACTCGTCCAGCCGCGAGCGCTTGAAGCGCCAGCGATTGCCCAGCTTGAAAGCGGGCACGAAGCCCTCCGAGGCGTACTTGTACAGCGTGTCGGGAGAGATGCCCAGATAGTCCGAGGCCTGGCGAATATCCATGACCTCGCGCACCTCGGGAACCAGCAGGTTGGAACGGGCGGCGGCGTTGCGCATGATTGCCTCCTGGCAGCAGAGTTGCCTCAGGGCAGATTCCGGCAAACCTGCCGGTAGTCTTGTATATAGCGCGGTTTCACCCGCCATTTCAAGGATTTTCAGGCAGTTACAGGAAATTAACCGGATTTATCTCAGCCGGTTCCGAAGGCCGCGCCGGCAGATTCCGGCTCCCTACCCAGCCGGTTGTGGCGCAACTCAAGCCCGGCCCAAGAGCTTGGGCTGTTGGAACGGATGGTGCATTTCTCTGAGAATCCCGCCGGGGGGCCTTCCCCTTACATCGCCTTGCGCCACCACACCGTCTTCTCGAAGCTCAGGAAATGAGTCTTTGCGCCGCGGGAAAGGTAGAAGTCCAGCACATCGTCCTTCTGGAAGACCGAGCACTCCGGCCAACTCTCGTCCTTCACCAGATGGGTCGCCGTCTGGTGGCCGTCCACCAGCGTGATCTCATCCTGAGAACACTGCACCACATGCTGCGCTTTCAGAGAGAACGCCGTCCCTGGAGGCGGATCGGGGGGGATTTGATTGGCGATCTTCGTCAGCAGGAGGATGAGGGCGAAAGCAGCTGCAAAGATGGCGATCTTCTTCATGATAGGAAAGCGTCCCCGGAGAGCGCCGCCTATGCATCCTTCCTGCATCTTGGCGCGCCGCATTTCACTGCCATCCGGCGATGTGCCTCTCCGAAACCAAAGTATAGCGCAGCAAACCACGGCGCAAGCCGCAAACCACCTCCCTGCGCCGCCGCTCGGCGCCAGGATGGAACCGCGCCGGGGTGCCCCAACTCCCGATTTTGGGACCTGGGAATCACGCACTCAATCGCGATCTTCGAAGTGACGCTCTCAAAGCCCTAGTTCTGGTCGTCGCGCCGGTGCAGCGTCGGTTTGTCGTCGTCGCCCGAGGTGCTTGAGGTGTCCGACGGACTGGTCGGATCGCTTGACCCGGTGCTCGCCCGCCGCAGCGAGGGCTTGTTTTTGTCCTTCGAATCGGTCAGCCGGCGCTTGTTCTCGATCCGCGCCAGCCGGGCCTTGATGTCGTCGAACTCCGAGGTCGTCACCGTATACTCGTCCCTCGGTGGCAGAATGCGGGCAATCTCTTCCTGCGAGTGCAAAATGCGGTCGGGCGTCTGCGGGTGGTCGGCAAAGACTTTGGCCACGGCGCCTGGCTTGCGCTTTTCCAGAGCCTGAATCTTCTCAAAGAAGCTGATGAACGCCTGCGGGTCGTAGCCGGCCCGGTACATATATTGCACACCCAGGTAGTCGGCCTGCGCCTCGAAATCCCGCGAGAAGTGCAGGAAGGTGATCGGCACGGCCAGCGAGGCGGCCTCGTAAATTCCGTAGCCCGTCCAGCCGCCGATAAAGATCAGCGGAATGGTGCCCAACTGGGCATAGTTCATGCGCGTCTGTTCGCGCACCGCGTGGTGGGCGCAGACATGAGCGGTCTCGTGGGCCATTACCCCGGCCAGTTCCGCCTCTTCGTCCGCATTCAAAATCAGCCCGGAGTTCACATAGAAAAAGCCGCCCGGCAGCGCCATGGCGTTGATCTCGTCCGAATCGATGATCTTGATCGTGAACGGCACCTTGCAGTCGGAATTCTTCACGATGTTCTGCCCGATCCGGTTCACATACTCCAACACCACGGGATCGGCAATGAACTTGGTGCTCTTCTCGATCTCCATGGCATACATCTTGCCCATCTTGATCTCGGTGTCCACCGAGTACCAGTTGCCCATGCCCCGCGCGCCGATATCCCGGTTCCCTACCGCGCTCACATCGTCGATGCTGCCCGGCTTCACGTTGATCTTCTGGCTGCCCGGCTCGACCACCTTGTCCGGATCGACGGCCGTGGCCGGAGAGTCGCCGCCCACCGGCGTGGTTCCCGGCGCCGGTTTCTCCTTGGGATTGGAGGAGGTCTTGTCGCCGCCGGCCTGAGCCGTTCCCGATGCAGGTTCTTTCGTCGAACTCGCGGCGGGCGTATCGCTGCCAACGGGAGTGGTGCCCGGAGCCGGTTGCGCCGAGGGAGTGCTGGCCGGGGGCGTGCCGGATGGGGTGGATTGGGGGGTAGTCTGCGCCCAGAGTGTGGTGGCCAGCGCCAATCCTGCCAGCAGAACGGCTTTCGATGCTTTGAAATGTGCCCTCATGACCTCACCTCCAGCAAAGGCAGCGCCGCCGCTCGTGCCGCTTCGCTCTATTGGTTAGACGCTAGTATCTTCTCTTTTGGCAACCGCCCGAAAGAATATTTCGCGCGGCCCGTCGCCTCTTTCCTTACGAAAACAGGCAATCCAGGAGACTCCGGCCCGCTCGGCGGCCGGTGCGTTCCCTTGGAGCTTACACCCGTCTGAATTACAGTGGAGAACACGCGGAATTTGGGGGAGACGTCTTGCGCCAAACCATCCTTAGGGTAGCAGCAATGGCCGTCTGTGGGGCGATGCAACTCATGGCCCAGCAGCCCCATCCACACCCTCCGTTGGAAAACCTGTTGCGGGCTCACGGCCATTCCATGCCGACGCCAGTCAATGCCCCGCACACACCCGATGCAATTTTCGACGCCAGCAATCTCGGCTCGCCTCTGGTTCTCGACAAGGGCTGGCGCGTCGGCATTACGGCCAATCCCGCCGCGGCAATGCCCGACTTCGACGATTCCACCTGGGCCGTTCGCGACGCCCAGGAATCCTTTGCCGACGTGCCCGACGAGGACCATCCCGCCAACGCGCCCAATTCGGAAGCCAAATCCGGCCCGCAGGGCCTGGCCAGCTATCCCACCGGCCTCCATCGCCCCTTTGCCTGGTTCCGTCTCCATCTCAAGCTGGCGCCCAACCATCAGCCGGTCTTTCTGCTCCTCGAATTGCCGCCCGCCCTCAGCGGAACCACCGGCTCCGAGTCCTTCGGCGTCGACGTCTTCGCCAACGGCCGCCTCATTCAGCCCGAAGGGCCGCACGGAGATGCCGCCGGCCATTATCAGCAAATCTCACGCATCTACGCCATCGATCTGCCCCCCTCGGAAACCGCCCTCACCCTCGTCCTGCGCAGTGAGTACATTCCTTTCGGTTGGGGCGCCTATACCGCCTTCTTCTCCCATCGAAAAATCCATTTGGGCTGCCGGCAGGACCTGGACCGCGTGCTGGAGCTTTGGTCCGTTCACAATCTCTTCGAGCGTCTGCCCCGCTTGGTCAATTCCATCCTGCTCATGATTCTGGTGCTCTTCCTGCTGGCCCTCTATTACAGCCAGAAAGGGCATCCCGAGTATCTGTGGCTGGCCCTCTACGAACTGGTGCAGGCGCCCGTCGGCTTTGTCGATCTGGCCGGAAGCACCGCCCACCTCGACCATCTCTGGGCTCAGGCCGCTCTCCTCCAGATGCTCGTTCTTTCAGCCTATCTCTACTTCGAGTTCCTGGTTGCTTTCCTCTCCCTGCCCAGGCGCTGGACGATCCGCCTGCTCCGCTTCACCGCCCCCATCCTCGCCGGAATCAGTCCCATGTTGTTGTATCCCGGACACGGCGCACTCTACGGCATTGCTCTCGCCGTGGTCTTCATCGGCAGCGCCCTCTGGACCGCCTGCTGGATGCTTTTCATCTTCGTCACGCTCATCAAGGCCACCCTGCGCCGCAACTTCGAGGCCGGCCTGCTTTTCATTCCCCTGCTGCTGAGCCTGCTGGCCTGGATCGAGGCCCTGTACATGACCGGCATGAGCAACTTCGGGGGCCGCGATCTCCGCTCCCCGCTCACCCTCCAGGCCGGCCCCATTCCCATCCACTTTGCCTCCATCGCCGACTTCACCGGCATTCTGGTGATTGTCATCATCATCTTCGGCCGCTTCCTGCGCATCCACCACGACCAGGAGCGCGCCGCCAGCGAACTGGCCGCCGCCCGCAGCGTGCAGGAACTGATGATTCCGCGCGAAAGGCTCGCGACTCCGGGCTTCGAAGTGGACTCCATCTACAATCCGGCCAATGAAGTCGGCGGCGATTTCTTTCACGTCCAGCCCACCGCCGACGGCAGCCTGCTGGTGGTCATCGGCGACGTGGCCGGCAAGGGCCTCAAGGCCGCCATGAACGTCTCCATGCTCATGGGCGCTCTGCGCAACACCCCGGAGAAGAGTCCGGCCCGCATTCTCGAATCCCTGAACAGCGTCCTCGCCGGCAGCGACAGCTTCACCACCTGCCAGGCCGCTTTATTTAGCGCGAACGGCGAACTCGTGCTGGCCAACGCAGGTCATTTGCCGCCCTACCTGAACAGCCAGGAGGTCGCCCTGCCCGGCGGATTGCCTCTCGGCGTCCTGCCCGAGGTCAGCTATGAAGAAGTCCGCCTCTACCTGCACCCCGGCGACCGCATTCTCCTGCTCTCCGACGGCGTCGTCGAGGCTCGCCGTCCCTCCGGCGAACTCTTCGGCTTCGACCGCGTCCACAACCTGAGCAATCAGTCCGCCTTCTACATCGCCGACGCCGCCAAGGAATTCGGCCAGGAAGACGACATCACCGTCCTCACCGTCCGCCGCCTTGCCCAAGCCATCGCCGCCTGAGACGCGCCCCGGTCGATCGGACCTGAGAGACTGCAACAGCCCTTACTCGCCCTCTCCGCCGCTTCCCTCCGGCTCGCACTTGGCAAAGCCTCTGTCCCACTCGCCGCGCGCGCGTAACTGCTCGATCTCCTGCCGAGCCATCTCCTGGGCGCGCAGGTAGTCCGGCTTCGCCACCCGGTTCAGCGGCATCTGGCCGGCTTCGAGAACGATCCAATGCCGCGGTCGCATATACGACGGCAAACCGCGCGCGTGCCGGTCCAGTTCCGGCCGTTCCAGCTCAACCCCGGCTCTCTTCTCCACCACGGCCACCACCGCTTCGGATATCACCTCATGCTCCACGCCCACCACGACGCAGTTAGCTACCTTCTCCGTCAGGCCGCAGATGTGCTGCTCCACATCGCCGGGGAAGATCTGGTAGCCCATCGACTTGATCACCCACTTGTCCCGCCCGGTCAGGTGCAGCCCCGCCGCGTCCTTGTAGCCCAGATCCCCGGTATAGAGGAATCCGTCGCGCGAAATCGTCCGCGCCGTGGCTGCGGCATCGTTGACATACCCGAGAAACGTCTGCGGCCCGCAAAAGCAGACGTGCCCGATTGCGCCGCTTGCCATTTCCTCGCCGGCGTTGCCATCGTCGCGCATGGCTTCGCGAATGGTGCACGGATACACCGGCATATCCTGCCCCAGCCCGCCCAGAACCGTCTCCCGCTCGGCCGCGTCGGCCTGAATGTAAGTACAGAAGCCTGCGGTTTCGGTCAGTCCCAGCCCCGTGCCGATCACCGGCGCCATGGTGGCCAGCTTGTCCATGAACGGCCGCGACACCGCATTGCCTCCGTAGGCGGCAAACCTCAGGCTGGAGAGGTCGTAGCGGTCGTACTCCTTCAGCATCCACTCCAAATTGAACATCGCCGGAATCTGTCCCAGAAGCTGCACCCGATGCTCTGCGATGGCGCGCAGCGAACGGCTGGCGTCGAAGATCTCCAGCAGAACCGCTGTCCCTCCGCCGAAGAAGGTGCACATCATGATCTCCGTCTGGCCGCCCACGTGCGACGGAGGCAGATTGACCAGCGAACGGCTGCCGCTGTCTCCGCCAAAGAACGCGCCGCACAGGCACATGTTCTGCACCGTGATGTTGCGGTGTGAGAGCAGCGCCGGCTTGGGCGATCCGGTCGAGCCCGTGGTAAAGATCACCAGCGCGCCGTCGTTCTCGCTCACCGCGATCCCGTCCAGCGCTGCTGCATCTTCCTCTGTCGCATTGCGCCACGCCGGCTCCGCAATCGAAGCAAACGCCCGCGTGCCTGCAATCGCCTCATCTGAATCCACCGCGATGTACTGCTCGATCCACGGGCATTGCGCCTGCACGGCGCGCCACAGCGGCCTCAGATCGAGCGGCGCCTTCACGCCCAGGCCGGCAAACCCACGCGGCCTCAGAATCTCCAGCGCCCTGAGCACCTCTGCGGCCGGCAAGCGCAAATCTAGCGGCGCAACGATGACGCCGATCTTGAAGCAGCTGTACTCCAGCAGCACGTGATCCACCGACAGCGGTAGCAGCGTGACCAGGAAATCGCCCTTCGTGAAGCCCAGCCGCAACAACTCCCTCGCCAGCGCCGTCGTCATGCGGTCGAATTCGCCCCAGGGTACCTCCCGGCTGCCGTCCGCGCTCACCATGGCAATCGCTTCCGATTTGATCTTCGCCCACTTCGTCACCACATCCTGCAGCAGATGGCGATCGGCAAAATCGTTTTCATAGTTGTCGAGGGTAAATTGAGGCAAATCCCTGGGTTCATTCATGCTCGGTCCAGTCGATCATCTGCGGCGTTGCGCGGTCAACTGACATAATGAATACAGCCTTGAGCTGAATTCGTAGCGTCTCGCTCCGAGCTCGGCATCAAAGACTTCCTTGTAAGGGGTTGGGCGGGTCATGTTGAAGAAGGTCTTGATCGCAGGGCTTGCTGCACTTTGTTTTTGTCCGAGCCTTCCAGCCGGTGCCAACGGCAACTCCAAGGGCAGCGCGTCGCCTACGCCCTTCATCGTCGTCGATCAGTTTGGCTATCTTCCGGATGCAAAAAAAGTCGCCGTTATCCGCGATCCGGCTACCGGTTTCGATAGCCAATGGCACTTTGCGCCGGGGAAGGTCTATCAGGTCGTCAATGTGGAGACGGGAGCAGTTGTCTTTGAGGGGGCGCCTGTCGCCTGGCACGCCGGCGCTGTCGATCCCTCTTCAGGCGACCATGCGTGGCAATTCGACTTTTCGGGCGTTGTCACACCGGGTCGCTATCTGATCCGGGACAAGCAGGCGGGGTACGATTCCGCGGCCTTTTCGGTCGCGGCCAATCTCTATAAGCCAATCTTGGTGCGGGCTGTGCGCATGCTCTATTATCAGCGCGCCGGTTTTACCAAGAAGGCGCGTTATGCGGGCGCCGGCTGGGCAGACAAGGCAAGTCATCTCGGCCCGGATCAAGACTCCAAGGCTCGGCTCTATAGCGCCAAGGGCGATAAGGCGACAGCCCGTGATCTGCACGGCGGATGGTTTGACGCCGGTGATTTCAATCGTTACACCCGCTGGAGCGGCGACTATGTGGTGGGCCTCCTTCACGCGTATCACGAAAGCCCGACAGCCTTTACCGACGACTTTAACATTCCGGAATCCGGCAACGGCATCCCCGATTTGCTCGACGAGGTCAAATGGGAGCTTGAGTGGCTCAAGCGCATGCAAAATAAGGATGGCTCCTTGCTCTCGGTGATCGGATCAGCGTCGGGAAGCCCGGCTTCGGCGGCTACGGGGCCTAGCTTCTATGGCCCCGCGACCACCTCTTCGACCTATGCGGGCGCCGAGGCCTTTGCCTATGCGGCCAAGACCTACGCGCAGTTTCCGGCCCTCAAAACATTTGCCGACGATCTCAGAAAGCGGGCGCTGAAGGCCTGGGAGTGGGCTCAGGCGCATCCGCACGTGCTCTTTTATAACAACGATCCACGCGATCATTCTGAAGGGCTTGCGTCTGGGCAGCAGGAGGTTGACGATTACGGACGCGAGATGGGAGCCATAGCCGCCGCCGTCTATCTCTTCGATCTGACGGGAGAGACGATCTATCGCGACTATATCGACGCCCATTACCGCGACAATCGGATCTTTACCGATCACCGTACGCTTGATTTCGACTACCCGCAGACAGCGCCTTTAATCTACTATGCAAGCCTGGCCGGGGCCACGCCTTCGGTTTCGTCCGCCATCAAGACCGAGTTTGCCAAAGGCTTCGAAGACGACGGTTGGAAGGCCGCCGAGAGCGATCCTTACCGGGCCTATATTTCCGCCTATGACTGGGGTAGCAACGCGACCAAATCCAATCACGGCAACATTTTTGGCGACGAAGCGCTGTATGGCCTGGGCAGCCACAGCCCGGCCGATGACCTAAGCGCTGCGGCGGACTATCTGCACTATGTCGACGGCGTCAATCCGCTCGGCAAGGTCTATCTGTCCAACATGAAGGCCTTTGGCGCGACCAATTCCGTAGACCGTTTCTACCATACTTGGTTTGCCCACGGCAGCGCGCTTTGGGGCAGCGTGAGCGGATCGAAATTTGGTCCTCCGCCCGGCTACCTCGTGGGCGGCGCCAATCCGCGCTACAACTGGGCCAACGGCTGCCCGAAGATCAACCCTGGCTGTGGGCAGGCGCCGCCTTCCCCCCCGTTTGGTGAAGTGCCACAAAAGGCCTATGCCGATTTTAGCGATGGCTGGCCAATCGATTCCTGGGAGGTGACCGAGCCATCCGTCTCCTACCAAACTGCCTATATCCGGTTGCTCGCCAGGTTTGTTCGTTAGATGCATTCTCACGTAAATCCTGCCGCGTCCTGTGAGTCCTAACCCTCCTTCAAACTTTTCAGCACAGCGTAGGTGCCCGCCGATGCAGAAAGGTGCCACCTTCAACCTCGAGCAAGTCAAGGAGGAACTGCAGAAAAAGATGCATAGGGTGGCGGAATAACGGTGAATTCGGCAGCCTCTCCGTGGCGGCAGAACGTCGTATCCAGCAGGCACGCCTGGCGGGCAGCGCACTTTCCCGATCCCATTTTGCAGAAAATTACCCTCTGTTGGCGCACAATCGAAGAGGTAGGCCAAGTGCATCTCTTGCGCCCTCTCCGTTCGCTCGCTGCCCTGCCAGGGGACAAAAACTTTTGCACCGTGTTTTTGGCGGTGAAACTGTGAAACGCCACCTAAATCATTCAAACTAAACGCCAACTTCCGCCAACCTCACGGAAACACGCAAACGGTGAAACCGTGAGACCGTCAATTCCACCCCCAAAACAAAAGCCCCACCCTTGCGGATGAGGCTCTTGCTTTTCGCGACCATCGGGAGCGGCCCGCCCGGACGGCCAGTCCCCGACCAACGGGAGGCCGCTGGCCCCACCGCAGGGGTCTAGTCGTAGTATTCCAGGCCCAGGTGCGTAATCAGGCTGGCGCCCATGATGTGGCGCAGCGTGTTCTTCAGCTTCATCGATTGAATGAACAGATCGTGCTCGGGGTAAAGGCCGGGAGCGCTCTGCGGCGACTTCAGATAGAAGCTGAGCCACTCCTGAATGCCGATCGAGCGCAGCGACGGCGTGCGTTTGGCCAGGTCCATGAACAGCACCAGGTCCAGCGCAATCGGCGCGGCCAAAATCGAATCGCGGCAGAGGAAGTTCACCTTGATCTGCATCGGATAGCCCAGCCAGCCGAAGATGTCGATGTTGTCCCACGCCTCTTTTTCGTCGCCCCGCGGCGGATAATAGTTGATCCGGATCTTGTGGTAGAGATCCTTGTAGAGGTCGGGGTAAAGCTCGGGCTGGAAGATGTAATCCAGCGAGCCCAGCTTCGACTCTTCCTTGGTCTTGAACGATTGCGGATCGTCCAGCACCTCGCCGTCCCGGTTGCCCAGGATGTTGGTCGAGAACCAGCCCGAAACGCCCAGCATGCGCGCCTTGAAGGCCGGCGCCAGAACCGTCTTCATCATCGTCTGGCCGGTTTTGAAGTCCTTGCCGCAGATCGGCGCCGCGTTCTTCTTCGACAGCTCGACCATGGCCGGGAAATCCACCGTCAGGTTCGGCGCGCCGTTGGCGAAGGGCACTCCCTCGCTCAGCGCCGCGTAAGCGTAAATCTGCGAGGGCGCGATGCCGATGTCGTTGTTCTCCAGCCCCTTCTCGAAGGCCTCGATGCTCTGGTGCACGGCCGTCGGCTCAATGAAGATCTCGGTCGAAGCCGCCCAGATCACCACCACGCGGTCCACCGTCTTCTTGAAGGCACGAATATCGGCGATCACCTGGTCGGCCAGGTCGCGCTTGTTCTTGCCCGTCTTCACGTGCGTGCCGTGCAGGCGCTTCACGTAATACTGGTCGAAGACCGCCGGCAACGGCTTGATCGTCTCCAGGTAGGGCTTGAGCTGATCCAGGGTCTCCTTCTCCAGCACCTTGGCGTGCGCCGCGGATTCGTAGACGTTGTCCTCGAAGAGGTCCCAGCCCGTAAAGACCACGTCCTTCAGATCGGCCAGGGGCACAAAATCCTTGATCAGTGGAGACGTGTTATCGGTGCGTTTGCCCAGCCGGATGGTGCCCATCTGTGTGAGCGAGCCGATCGGCTTGGCCAGTCCGCGGCGAACGGCCTCGACTCCGGCGATGAGCGTGGTGGCCACGGCGCCCAGGCCGACCACCATCACTCCCAGTTTGCCCGTAGCGGGCGCAATCTTGGATGCTTCGGCGGTCTTCTGGCCGCCTTGCGCTTCAGTTGACATCGCTTCTCCTAACCTTCTGTTGATGATTTCCAGTTCCAATCGGTTCGAATTCATCTTTCTGCAGACGGAACAGTGTACGCCTTGCCATGAGCTTCGATCCCAAATCCGGCCTTCAGGCCGCCTTCGCCTGTCTCCCTCGATTCACGTGCGACCAGACAAACCAGACGATCGCCGCGACCAGGGCAATCTCCACTCCCAGATGGAAGCGGTGAAACGCCTGATAAAATCGGGGGTCCGTATGCCACGCCTCGCCCAGCTTCATCCCTGCATACGCCAGGGCAAAACACCAGGGCCAGGAGCCGACAAAGGTATAGATGTGAAAACGCAGTTGCGGCATCTTCGCGATTCCCGCCGGGAATGCAATAAACGTCCGCACCACCGGCAACAACCGCGCCAGCAGCACCGTGATCGATCCGTACTTCAGAAAGAACTCCGTCATGCGGTCCAGATCGTGATGGCTCATCAGGACCCATTTGCCGTAGCGCTCCACCAGCGGCCGCCCGCCCTTGGCCCCGATCCAGTACGCGACCGCCGAGCCCAGGTTGCAGCCCAAGGCGCCTGCCGTTGCCACCCGGAGCAGGCTGAAGTGGCCCATATAAATCAGATAGCCGGCAAACGGCATGATGATCTCGGAAGGCAGCGGAATACACGCCGATTCGATTCCCATCAGCGCAACAATACCGGCGTATCCGCCGGCCTCGATGACATGGGTTACGAATTGAACCAGGAGGGCCAGAATTTTTTCGTTCATGAGCGCTTTCAGTATATAGGTCCACCCCGGACCAGCCCCACTCCCCCGACCGGAACCGCGCAGCCAAGGGCCTCAAGACCCTTCCCTGGCTGCTTTTGCTACGATGAGGGGTGTTCAAAATAGGCTCGAGGTGATTCCATTGGCCGACTTTCCCCCTGTCTTCCCTCCGGTTCCGCTCACCCTCGAAGGCTCCAGCCTCCTCCACCAGTTCTTCCGCTTCGACTGGAAGGCCTGGCGCGCCACTCCGCCCCCTGAGCGCGACCGCATCGCCGCCCACGCCGTCGCTGTCCTCAAGAATCTGGAGCGCGAAGCCCCCGATGCGCCCATCCGCTCGGCTCTCTTCTCCCAGCTCGGCCACAAGGGCGACCTCATCCTGGTCCACTTCCGCGACTCGCTCAAATCCCTCAACCAGGTCGAGCTCGATCTTGCTCAAACCGAACTCTACGAATACCTCGACCTCGAGCACTCCTATGTATCGGTGGTCGAACTCGGCCTCTACGAGTCCAGCCGCAAAACCTACGAGGCCGCCGCCGCCCTGGGCCTCCAAACCCACTCCCCCGAGTGGCAGGCCGAAATCGCCGCCACCCTCGACCGCCAAACCGACGCCATGGCGCCGCGCCTCTTCCCCGTCGTTCCCGAATCCAAGTACCTCTGCTTCTATCCCATGGACCGCAAGCGCGGCGAGCAGGCCAACTGGTACACCGTTCCCTTTGCCGAGCGCCAGCGCATGATGCACGAGCACGGCCTCATCGGCCGCCGCTATGGCGACCAGGTCAAGCAGATCATCTCCGGCTCCATCGGCCTGGACGACTGGGAGTGGGGCGTCGATCTCTTCGCCGACGACCCGGTCACCTTCAAGAAGCTCATCTACGAGATGCGCTTCGACGAAGTCAGCGCCGTCTACGCCCTCTTCGGCCAGTTCTACATCGGCCTCCGCCTCCCGGCCGACCGGCTCACCCACTGGCTCCGCGGCAGCCTATAGAGTCGCATGGGCGCGGCCTTGGCCGCGCCGCCTATGCGCATGGACTGCGGGCTCCGCGCTTTACAGCCCGCCGAAATACTCCATCCGCGCCGCAAGAAG
>Ga0181517_10000028_pt1 | contig 178278 bp, 141 predicted proteins | sample PEATcosm2014_Bin_31_FD_119748 | JGI IMG/M metagenome (GOLD analysis project Ga0181517, IMG submission 119748) | Peatland microbial communities from MTU Mesocosm Facility, Houghton, MI, USA - PEATcosm2014_Bin01_30_metaG | ecosystem: Environmental > Terrestrial > Soil > Wetlands > Peat | place...
ACGTCCAGCCCGAGCTTTATTACCCTGGCGCGAGCGCCAGGCTCTGTATCCTTGCTTTGATTAGTGGTCATAGCGCGGACAGCTTGGCGCCTCGCGCCTCGCTTGTCCGCCCCATGTCATCTAATGCTCAGCCAGCCCAAGCCGGGCCAGAATCCGGCCGGCCAAGGGGTTGTCAGGCGCCAGACGCACGGCCTCCCTAAGGTGGGCGACCGCCTCAGCGGTACGGCCTGGGGTCCGGAGCAGCGCGACGCCGAGATTCAGGTGCACGGTTGCGTCATCCGGGCGCAGGCGGAGCGCCTCCTCGTACTGCGCTATCGCCTCCGGGATCCGTCCGACCGATTTGAGGGCAATCCCAAGATTGCACCGGGCTGCGACATAGCCGGGCCTTAGGCGGATGGCCTCCTCATATTGGGAGATCGCCTCCTCCATTTGGCCGAGCGAATACAGGGCGTTCCCGAGGTTATAGCGGGCCTCGATATAGTCCGGCTTCAGACGCAGCGCCTCCCGGTACCGGACCACCGCCTCTTCGAGGCGGCCCGGGATCTTTTGCAGCGTGCTGCCCAGGTTGTACCTCGCTTCAATATGGTCCGGCTTCAAGCGCAGTGCCGTTTCAAATTGGGCGACCGCCTCGTCCAGCCTCCCTGGCACTTTCTCAAGCTCACAACCCAGATTGTTGTGGGCCTCGACGAAGTCGGGCTTGAGTCGCACCGCCTCCTCGAATTGGGCGATTGCGTCGGACGTCCGGCCCAGGGAGTCGAATGCGTTCCCAAGGCTGTAATGCGCCTCGGGGTAGTCGGGCTTCAGGTGCAGCGCCTCCTCAAACTGGGCCGCGGCCTCGGCTGTCCTGCCTAGCGAGCTCAGGGCGCTCCCGAGGTTGTAATGCGCCTTCACGTCGTCCGGCCTCAGCCTCAGCGCCGCCCCGTACTGGCCGACCGCCTCAGGAATTCGGCCGAGGGCCACTAGGGCGTTCCCAAGATTTTCATGCGCATCAAAATTATCCGGCCTCAGGCTAAGCGCCGCCTCATAGTGACCCACGGCCTCGGCCTGCCGGGCGGGAGCCCTGCTCAAGGCAAGGCCAAGATTGTAATGCGCATCCGCATAGTCGGGTGCGAGGCGGACGGCCTCCCTGAAATGAGAGATGGCCTCGTCCAGCCGTCCGGGCTCCCTCGCAAGGACGATCCCAAGGTCGTTCTGCGCCCGTTCATTGCCTGGGGCTTCGGCCACGGTGGCGCTCCAGATGCGCTCCTCGCTCGCATAGGACTCATTCCGCACCCAGGTCGTCCAGGCCAAGGCCGCGGAAAGGGCGAGGCAAAGCGGCAAGGTCACCCGGCGTGCGAGGCATTGGATCCCAAGAACCGCCAGCACAACCACAGGAATCAGGGGCAGGTACATCCGGTGCTCCGCCATCGTTTCGGTGACAACCGGCACGATGCTGGAACTTGGCGCGAGCACGGCAAAGAAGCTGGCGCCCAGGAATCCAATGCCGGGACTCTTGACCAGCGCCCAGCCCGTCGCCGCCACCAGCGCGACGACGAACAGCGCGTAGGGAAGCACCCCTAGGAAGGTCGCCGCCACGGCGCCGCCATAGTCAAAGACCAACGGATGGGGCCAGAAGCAAAGGCGAAGATAGTGAACCACCGCCGGGAACTGGGTCAGGGCATAACTCCACCACGGGACGCCGCTAGCGAATCCGACCGTCCCCCCGCGGCCGTGCGTGGAGAGGACGAGAAAAGGCACGACGGCCCAGGTCGCGGCCAGGCCCGCATAGAAGCCCAAGCGCTGGCGCCATGCCTCCCTGAAGCTCCCAGCCAGAAACGCCCGGTCGAAAAGGAGCGCGACCAGCGGCGCGGACACCATGACCTCCTTCGTCCCCATCCCTAGACAGCAGGCCGTTATCGAAAGCGCATACCATGCCCGTCTCCTTCGCCCGCCCGCCTCGTGGCCGCGAGTCAGGCAATACAGGGTGAGCAGGTAGAACAATCCCATGAGAGACTCCGCGCGCTGGATCACGTAGGTGACGGACTCGGTGAGCAACGGATGCACCGTCCAGAGCAGGGCGGCGCAGAACGCGACCGTCACTCCCGGTCCCCCTAAGCGGGGCGCGAGCACCCTTCGCGCCACTCCGAACAAGGCCAATCCGGCCATCACATGGATCGCAAGGTTCATGGCATGATAGCCTGCGACCGATGCACCGCCGATCGCGTAGTTGATCGCCAGGGTGAAATTCAGGACGGGCCGGCCGCTCACGGTAGAGCCGGGCGGAGGGAAGAGGGCCGACCCCAGATGGCGGATGCTCGGGTTATCGACGATCGACGCGACATCGTCGTAAATCAGCGGGCCCGAGAAGGTCCGGCCGTAGGCGGCGATCGCCGCGCCGGCGAGAACGGCCCCGCATGCAAATACCCTCCAATCCACGCGCTTGGCCGCGCGCGGTGACCCCTCGAGTTCGCCTGCCGTTGCGGCGTCCGTTGCCACCCGGCGAGAAAATCTGGATGTTTTCCCCATGACTCAAGACAATCCGGAGGCGCCGCGCGGGGTCATGTATTCACGGAATTATGACACCATCGGGTGCGGTTTCTCCCCTTTGCGTCTATCAAAGAATGGACACCGGGGACCGGCGCGCCCAAATAGACCCGCATCCCTTCTCATGTTGAAAAAGCGCTGCCACACCTTGGCGTCCAACGGCGCGAGCTTAACCGGGGTCGGCGCGGCGGAGCTTCCGGCCGCCTTCGGCCCATGAGCTCATCCGAGCCGACGCCCGGCCCGCCCCCCGGATGCGGACCCATTCGCCACGGCGAGCCGAGATTCCCAAAGGATGCATTTGCCGGCACCGCGGCCTATTATGCCCGGTACCGGGTGCCCTATCCCAATGTCCTCTTGGCGGACCTGCTCGATCGCGCCCGCGTCGCCGGAAAGGGTCGCCTGCTTGACCTGGCATGCGGACCGGGGCGCATCGCCCTGGCGTTCGCATCCTCATTTCGGGAGATCTGGGCGGTCGACCTTGAAGCCGAGATGATCGAGGAGGGACGCCGGGAAGCGGCGAGGCGGGGACTGGCAAATCTCAGATGGGAGGTCGCCATGGCGGAATCGTTTGAGGCACCCGCCGCCTCGTTCGAGTTGGTCGCGATCGGCGAGGCGTTTCACCGGCTCGACCAGCCGCGGGTGGCGGCGCAGGCCCTGCGTTGGCTAAGGCCCGGAGGCGCCCTGGCCACGCTTGGCTGCCATGGGATCCTAAGCGGAAGGGAACCCTGGCAAAAGCTTGTCGTCCAAACGGTTCACAAATGGACGGGGCGTCCCGCCGGAGCCGCGGGCCCTTCGGAACCAGGGACCCCCGAAAACGGCCCGGAAGATGCCGAAAAGGTGATGAGGGAGGCCGGGTTTGTCGCCGTGGGCAGCCACCCCTTCGTGCAACCGCAGGAATGGACGACGGAGGCGATCCTCGGCTATCTTTATTCGACCTCCGTATGCTCAAGGAGGGTCCTCGGCAAACGTGCGGAACCCTTTGAGGCGGAACTGAGGGCCGCTCTCCTCGCGCACGACCCGCGCGGGGTCTTCCGCGAGGACATGCGTTGGGGTTACACGTTCGGGAGGAAAGCAGAATAGGATGGCGCCCGGATTCATTTTCACAAACCTGACCTGCCGTTAAGGCACCCAATATCCGAGAGAGTTCTACGTATTTCCGTGTAATTTCGGCAGGCAAAACCGCTTTTCCACTACGGCCCGATCGCCCACGATGACCCCAATGCGCCGGGCCCTCCTGCTTCTCATGCTGCTGCCGTTTTTCGCAGCGCCGTGCTTCAGCGCCGATCTGGTGCTTAACCGGCTGTTTCCCATGGTCGTGCTGAAGGACGGCCGCGTGCTGAAAAATGTCACGTTCGTCGCCTCGGGATCCTCGACCGCCATGGCAAAGTGGGACGGGGGACGGGGCACGATACCCCTCGACCTATTGCCCGACGACCTCGGGGCATCCCCCGCTGCCGCCGCCCCCCCCGTCGAAAGGCATGAATCCGCCGCAGCCGTCGCCTTTTTTGACAAGAGCAAGGCGCCCGGGGCCCAGGTGTTGGCGGATCGGAGCCTTTCGGCAGAGGGAGGGCAGGCATTGATCGCCCTTGGGGCGATCCAGTTTCAGGGCGAGATGGGTCCCATCGGAGAAGGGACGCCCACGATGATGGTGGCGGCCCCGCCCAACTTTCGCCTAACCGAAATTCTGCTTCCGCAGGGCCGCCTCATCGAGGGCTTTGGCCCGAAAGGGGCCTGGTCGGCGGCCCAAAAAACCGGCGGCGCGGCGGCCATGATGAAACCGGCTGCCCACTCTCCGGCGAAAAGAAGCGATCTGGAGGAGTCCTTCATTGAGCCCCTCTGGAGGTGGCGGGAGTTGAATGCGACGCTGGCGGTGATTGGCGAGGAGCTTGTGACCATGCAGAACAGCACGACTTCGGTCCGCACTTATGTTGTTTCGGTGACCCTGCCCGACGGCTCCCGATGGGACTATCTTATCCCGGCCGACGACCCGAAGATGCCGTATCTCGTCAAACGCAGCTACCGGGGGGAGAAGATTGTCGCGACCGAGCGGCGAAGCAGGTTCCGTCGAATAGGCGATTTGATGCTGCCCATGCAGTACGAATATGACGAAGGCAACGGACGCACGGTCGAATTTCGAATCTTCCGCGTTGTCCTCAACCCCCCGTTGGAACCGGAGACATTCTTGGGGCCGCCGTCGCCCGAACAGAAGGGAACGCACCTCTAAATGACCTCAGCCGGGAAATTTGTGGCGGCCGTTGCGGCACTGATGGCCTTGGGCGCCGTTGGCCTGGGGTACTGGTTCTTGAGTGCTTCCCGCCCCGCCCAGACGGTCCCCCAGCCGCCGGCGGGCGCCAGCCCAACCAAGAGCCAAGCCAGCGCGCCCGTGGGTGCGCCGGCCAACGTGGTCGATTTCGGTCCGATCATGGCCCAGCTTGACGCCATCCAAGGAAGCGCCCGGAGCTCCCTGCAGGCCGAGCACTGGGACGAGGCGGCCTCGCTGGCCCAGCAGGGCTTGAAGCTCGTCGAGTCGCGGGGCGGCGTTCACGAGCCGTTGCGCATCCTGTTCCTCGCTTTCCAGGTCGAGGCGGCTTCGGGAGCCAAGCGCTTCCCGGAAACGGCCGCCTATATTCAGGCGCTTCTTGACCAGATGAAGGAAAGCCCGGCGCAGTGGCAGGACTACATGGTCACCGTGCATCGCGGACGGGCGGCCATCGCGGAAGGGCAGGCACGGTACCTGGATGCGGCTGACGAATGGGGGCAGGCGCTTTCGTCTGCCCGTCATAATCCAAAGCTGGCCCGCAAGGATATCGAGGTGTTTTACCTGGCCTCGCAGGCCAATGCCCTGACCCGGGGCCAAAGGCCCGCCGATGCCAAGGCGGTGATCGAAACCGAACTCGCTCTCCCGGAGCACAATCAAAACAATTCGGACCGGATAGAATACCGTCTTTATGTAGCCAGACGTATCCGCGACGACAACCTGCCCATCGCAGGGTGGCTGGCCAAGGATGCCCTGGCCATTGGCCGGAAACTTCCCAACTCCCGTCTCAACCTCGATGCCGTCGAGGCCGAAGCGGCCCTGGCGGATATTGATTATCGCGCCAGCGGCAGGGCCGAGCCGGAGAGCCAATCAGAGTCCAATCCCGAGGCCGCCAAGGCAATGGACCAGTTGAAAAAGCAGGCGGAGGAGCTTACCGACTCTGAGAAGCCGAAGGCTGCGTTGGAATTGATGGCAAAGCGCCTGAGTATCGCCGAGCAGGCCGACGGCAAGGATAGCGTCGTTTACGCCCTCTCGCTCGACGAATTTGCCACTACCGCAAGTGCAGCGGGTCTCGTCGACCTGGGGGAGAAGGCCTATCGGCAGTCGATTTCGATCATCGAGGCGAAGGAAGGGCGCGAGGCCTACGATCTCACAACCCCCCTCAATAATCTCGCGGACCTGCTGTACTTTGGCTCTACGGATCGCTCGTCGGAGGTGGAGATGCTCTGGCAGCGCTCTCTCGCCATCTTCGAGAAATACGAGGGCCCGCTGCACTACGACTCCCTGGTCATCCGGGCCAACATGGGTTACGCGCAGAAGCACCTGAAACACTGGGACCAAGCCGAGCGCAGCTTCAAGGAGGCAATCGCCATCGCCCAGTGGCACGGCAACGAATCCGAGGCATCGTCCGCATGGTTTGGGATGTTCGAGCTCCGACGCGATCAGGACCGCTTAAGCGAGGCCGAGCCCTTTGTGATGCGTTCATTTGACCTTCGCCAGCACTCACTCGGCATGCGCCATCCCAAGACGCGCATGACCCTGAACAACGTCGTCTGGCTCAAGCGCCAGCTTGGCAAACCCCAGGAGGCGGTCCCGTTCCTGGAGCAACTGGCCAGAGTGGAGGCCGAAATCTACGGGCCCGACGACATGAACACCTTCATGCGCCAATGGGACCTGGCCGGTCTCTACGGCGAGGTGGGAGATTGGGGGCGGGCCGACGAACTCGGCAGGGATCTGGAGTCCCGGGCGGCGGCCGTATATGCTCATCCCTTGGGCGAAGGATTCGATTCCAACGTGCCCCGCTAGGTCGCCAGCCGGGTGTCAGAGTATGCCCTCACCCCGGGACCAAATGCTCTTATCGATGCGGCTCTTCTTAAAGCTGCAGTAGGGGTAAATACGTTCGAGGAAATCGCAAAGCTCTTCGGGTGAGGAGTCCCTTTCCAAAGCGACGCGGTTGGCGATGGACCACAGCGTCTCCATCTCGTGGTTCCCGGCCACCGCCCACGCGTCCTCTGGCGAATAAAGGAGTCCGCGCGCCTGACAACAAATCACAGCGTGCTTCGCCTCCATTATTACCTGAGCGGACAACATTCAGATACAATCGGAAGATGTGCGCCGCTCTTGAATCCACGGCCCAACCATTTCGCCAGGCAGTAGAGGTTTCTTACCCCTTGATTGTCGTAATCTTGAGAGCCTGGCCGAGAACCGACCGAAGAAAACTTCTACGGCAACGTCCGGAAACCAAACCCAATTAACGATAACCCTGGTCGCACAAGTCGATTTTCATCATGAACATAGCGCGAATCGCGGCCCTTTTTTCCACCCTGGTCCTGGGTTGGGCGGCACCCTGCTCCGCGCAGGTTTTTTGGAGCAGCCATAGCCCGGCCGGGATCACCGACGCGATCTGGTGCGTAACCTACGCAAATGGCACCTTTGCAGCCGTCACGGACCAGGGAAATCTTTTGACCTCCGGCGATGGACTGGCCTGGGGAAGCCAAACCATAGACCCGGGGGTGTGGTTGGTATCAATCGCGTATGGAAATGGTCTATGGGTGGCTGTGGGAGACAAGGGCACGATCCTCTTGTCATCGGACCTAAAGACATGGACGAGCGCCAAGTCTCCCACTCCCAACCGATTAAATGGGGTGCTCAATAACGGGAGTGTTTGGGTAGCCGTGGGCGAAGGCGGCACGGTTTTAACGTCACCGGACGCGCGGAATTGGACGGTGCTTCCTTCGGGCGTAACGGGTTACCTGCACGGCATTTCTTATGACCCGTCTTCGGGCTTCGTCCTGATCAGCGGAGAGAATGATGCCGTTTTGATTTATTACCCCACCGCGGCGGCGGTTGGGCGCCTTAATCCCAGCCGTGCGTCACAGAATCTCGAGGCTGTTTTATATTCTCCAACAAATCCCGCCGGAGTCGTTGTCGTTGGCGCAGATGGCACGATCGGATACAATCAGGATGGCCCTCCGATCTACGATATCGAGGCCACGGAGTTCTTTGTCGGGATCTGGTCCTTGTTCTCCGCGCCCGGCTCCTCGGCCACCTTTCGGGGCCTCGCCAATGGCAGCGGAGCCTGGGTGGCCGCGGGAGACCAGGGCACCATCTTTACGTCGCCAGACGGCGTAAGCTGGACGCAACGATTCGCCGGCGACAGTCCCTCATCGCTCAGCACGTCAACGCTCCTCAGCGCGACGTATTCGGCGACGCTTCAGCGCTTCGTGGTCACCGGGACGGGTGGAACGATCCTGGTTTCAGATCCCGCGCCCACCGTCCTGGGGAATGTGTCCAGCCGCGGTTATGTGAACGCCGCTCAAATGCTCATCGGCGGCTTTGTGATTGAGGGCACTGGGCCCCGTACGGTCCTGATCCGTGGCGATGGTCCCGCGCTCGCGGCATTCGGGGTGCCGAATCCGTTGCCGGATCCGGCATTGACCGTGTTCGACAGCAAGGGAACGGTGATCGCCACGAATACAGGATGGACCACCAACGGGAGCCCGAACGGCATCACCGCCGCCGCCCTCGAAGTGGGTGCCTTCGCTCTTCCGGATTCGAGTTCAGATTCCGCCCTGTTGCTTACGCTCCAACCCGGGACGTACACCGTTCAGATCACATCCGCGAAGGGAAATTCAGGCACGGCCCTGTTTGAAGCCTACACTGAATAGCCCCCGCCGTGGAAACCTGGATCTCCAAAACAATTTCCGCGGCCTGATGCGGAATCAACAGGCGCTCCGTTCGGCACCGCCCTTCAAACGGCGCAAGCCGCGGCGTCGCGAGGGACGTTTTGATGGCGCCTTTCGGTTGGGAATGGCCGCGAATGGCATTCGAGCCGACCCGTTCCAAATTCGTCCGCATGCCTGACGCCCTGTGGCTTCTTGCGGAGAAATGGTGGCACAATCGGGGCCGTTTTGCGCCATACGCTCCGTTTCTATGACGTAATTCGCCCAAGGTCCGGAAAATCGACCTTGGCCAGGTCCCTGATCGCATGATCGGCAGGCAGCGACTCGCCCGACCAGAGGCGCTGCGAGGTCCAACGCGCCGGCTTGTCGTTCCAGAACGGATCGGCCGGCGCCAATCCAAGCGGCAGCAAGCAAGTGCTGCACAGATAAAGACTTCCCGTGGAGATGTACGGCTCGGCAAGCGAAGGCTGGTGCCCGCAAAAGCCGATCCGCAGCCAGCCATTATCGTCAAACGTGCCGGGTGCCTCGATCATCCTGGCAATCACCGCGGTCAGGGCGCAACGCACCTGGGCCGGGCTTATTCCAGGGGGCAGTTCGCGCATAAGTGAAATCTGCGCCAGCAGGTGCATTGCACCGAAGCGATACGCAGCCGAGCGGCCCAACGGCGGAAACGTGCCGTCAGGAGCAATCAGCCGTTCCTGGATCTCCGAATAACGCCGCGCCCGATCTAACACGATTTTGCGGGCCCGGTTGAACTGCCGGTCCTCCGCGCTGAGCACGTCGATGACATCGAGCAACATCGGATGAATCACAAAACTGTCATAGAAATCGAAATGGAACCACTCGCCATCGCCGTAGGCGCCGTCGCCCTTGTACCAGGAAAGCATCGCGCGCACACAATCCTCCAGACGTTCACGGCGGGTGAGCTCTCCCATCCTCAGTAATGCGGCTTCGACCGTGGCCGCGAACATGACCCAGTTGCTTTCCTTCGGCGTGGGGATCGCTCGTGAGGATTTCAGTGCGTCGACCACGCGCTTCTTAACCACCGGGTCCAAAGGATCCCATAGCACCGACGGAGCGCGCAGGATTCCCTGCGCCAGGAACGCCGTGTCAACAAGCGGCTGTCCACCCTCGGAGAAATTCAAGAAATCCGCGGACGCAGGATCGGTGGCCGCCTCGAGCGAACGTTGCGCAAGATCAATGAACCTGGCCTGCAATCCGGCTTCCTGACCCCCTAGCCCCTTACTCCCAATCCATGGCGCTATCCCAGCGAGGAGCCGGCCAAACGCTTCAAGGTGGGTGAATCTGCTGCGACCGGTTGAATCTCCGTACGTCTCGACGGGCATGGTCTTCCTCAGCTCGCGTCTTGCCAAACCGCCGAGTACGGGGCTTGCGAGCCTTTGAAGGACCGATACCCAATACCCGCGATCGCCAGGCCCGTCCGGGGGGCTGTGCGGAGTTTGCACGGCCTTATCGGCGAATACGGCATTAAAAGGTGCCATCGCCGCCACCGATGCGATGGATTTTAGAAACGTCCGCCGATTGTTCATCTGCCCGTTTTCAATACATTTACGCTAGAGGCTCTTGGATCCGGGTCACTCGAAAACGGATCATCGGCATATTCGGACTTCGGAGGATGCGGCCTTGGCGGGCCAACGCGCGGATTGGGGAAGGGGCCTCTAAACGGTGGGACCGGGCCCTGCCTCTCAAATTGTGATGCAGGGCATCGGTTCCTCCACAGTCTGGGAGACCCCTTCTTGAAAGCCGGCACGGGACTCAATGCTTGACGTGGAGCACCGGACAAGCAGCTAAATCTGGCGCCACGGCCCTCGCCCATCGCGGCCCCCTAACCTACCCTGCACCCAATCATGAACCGACGTCATTTTCTAAAGGTGTCCCTGGCCGCTATGCCTCTAGCTCTCAAGACCAGAGCGGCCGAGCTAACGCCTACCCTAGCAGAGCGCAATGAAACGGGATTCAGGGTTGGAGCAAATGAAGACCGACGCCAGGAGGAGCTCCTGATCATGGGGGGCCGCTTCGATCTCAAGGTGTCAACGAAGGACACCGGCGGAGACCTTTGCATCTACGACACAATCAGGCAGTCCAAAGGCGGCCCGGCCCTCCACCTGCACCATTTTCAGGACGAATGGTTCTATATTGTCCGGGGCGAATTCATCGTCCGTGTGGCCGACAGGACCGTCCGCCTGAACCCCGGAGATTCGGCCTTTGCGCCGCGGAAGGTCCCGCATGCCTTTGCCATGGTCAGTGAAGGCGAGGGCCAGATGCTGGTCTTATTCCAGCCCGCCGGCAGCATGGAGGACTTCTTCCGGAAGCTGGTCAAGTTTGGTCCGGATATCCCCAAGGACCAGGAGAGCCTCTGGAAGGACCTTTGGGAGCAACATGGAATGGAAGTCCTGGGGCCGCCGCTCAAATTCTGATCGGGCGTCTTTGGCAGCACGGGTCTTCCGGAAAGAGAATAGCCCCCTTCCTTCCGGGCGAAATGGGCATCACTGGGGCCCATTGGCAAAAAATCTCCAATAAGTTGGCCCGACGGGAGCGCGGCGCGTTGGAGAAAATAGACGCCGGGCATAGAATCCGGGCCGATGCGCCTGTCACGAATTTGGCCTCAATCACCCGTGTGTTTTCCATTCCGCAACCCGGTCAACGATGATATCCTTGTCTACGTACCCTGAAAGCACATAGAGACACACCGATGAAACCCGTCGACTTTGGATCCTCGTTCACGTTCGTCGCCTTCTCCCAGGGGCTCGGCAGCGCAACGGAAGGCGAAACTCTCCAGGTCTTCGAACTGCCCGACGGGTTCGTCCTCAACGTCCCCATCTCCGCGCTGGCGGTGACGATCCCCAAGAAGGAGCTAAAGAACCACGTCGTGAAGGGGTCGAAGATGAACCCCCGCTACTTTCTGTTTCAGCACGAACGACGCCCCGATATCACCGTCAGCGGATGGATCGAGAAGGCCGAGGGCTTCACGTCGACAAAGAAGATCTGGCAGGCTGACAAGATCCAATGGCAGATCAATGGTCTGCCCGAACCCGAGTCCGTCGAATTCAGGAAGATCGGGGGCTGGGACGCCGTGCTCTACGATTTGAAGATTGCTGACGCGGTCCACTCGAACATCAGGGCTCATTGGATTCAGGATAACGCATGGGTGGACATCCACATCACGGCCCTCGCAACGCCGAAGACGCCCAAGCAAACCCGGGCAACGCTCCTCAAGATGCTGGAGCGTGTCCACGTCGAGAACACCAACAACACGCTGGGCTGAAAGCGCGGGTGTCCTCCCGCCGTGCAATGCGCGCCTTTCGAATCGAAATCTTCCAATAGGCGGCGGATGCTGGAATCCCCGATGCCAGCCTGCACGGAAAGATTGTCGGCCTTAACCAGACCTGGGTTCACGCGCTGATACCGCGCCGCCTGCACGGAGCACCCGGACACGAAGCGACACCCCGAAAGCGATAGACTTTGGCCCCAGGTCCGGGTATTCGCTAAACGCCCGCCGGCAAAAAGAGTCGAAACATGGCCGAAAACGATACGTATCTGTTGAACCGCCGCGACCTAGCCAGGGCCGCCCTGATCGGCGGGGCTTCCGTCCTGCTTGGAGGCGCGGCCTTCGGCGCATCAAGGACGCCCGCAGAAGGCGGACTTCTCGACGCCCGAAAGCTCGGCGCGGTCGGCGACGGCACGGCGGACGACACGCTCGCCCTGCAGCGCGCGTTCGATGCCGCGGCGTCCACAAGCGGCGGGGTCTTTGTACCGCCCGGCGTCTACCTCACGAAGGAGCTCCATGTGCGGCCGGGCATGGCGGTGCTGGGGGTTCCTGCATGGAGCTACGGCGGCCCCGGCGGGAGCGTGCTGCGCCTGAAGGATGCCGACTCCACCTGTCTTCTCAATCTCACGGACGCCCGAGGGGCCTCGATAGAGGGACTGTCGCTCGACGGCCGTGGCCTGGGCACGAATATCCACGGAATCTCCACGAACCGGACCCGCTTTGCTGAGCGAGAGGATGGCTTCCGAGTCGAACGCTGCCAGGTAGCCCGTTTCAGCGGCAACGGCGCAAACCTTTCCTGCGCCTGGTGCTTTAGCGTGCGCCATTCAATGCTGGCCTACAACAAGGGCGACGGTCTGAACCTGCGCGGATGGGACGGTTTCCTGATGGACAACTGGTTCTCCGGAAATGAGCGAGCGGGCTTCGCGGCGCGCCTTGAGAACGCGTCGGTCACATTCACCGCCAACCGCGTCGAGTGGAATGGCGAGGAAAACATGCTGGTCACCGGAGGGGATGGCTACCAGATCACGGGGAACTTCTTCGACCGGGCGGGGACCTGCGGGATCGCGCTCAGGAGGGGCAAATCGCCATGCTCGCAGATCACCCTCACCGGGAATTTCCTGAAGCGCAGCGGCAAGCTGGCCCGGGAGGGAAGCCACGAGTCGTCGCAGATTTTCATGGACGGATGCCAGGGGGTCACCTGTATCGGGAACAGCCTCTGCTCGGGTCGGGATGACGGCAACACCGGGGTCTACTCGCCCAGCTACGGCATCATCTACAAGGGACTCAAGAACTGCGTCATCCGCGATAATGTCATGCACGACGGCGCCCTAAAGGAACTGCTGCTCGACCTGGGAGGGCTCGAGGAAGGCGTCGTCATCGGCGACAATCCCGGCCGTCTGATTGCCACCGGAGATTGACCGGCGTCCGGGCGACGCCCGCGACCCCCATAGGCCGGATACGGCCAAGCCCCGGAATGCTTCGGGAGCCTTTCACGGTCTACAATGGGAACTCAATTCCCTCCCGCCTCCGTCCGCTCGCCAGATTCCCGCCAACCCTTGATGCCGGGCGCGAAGTGCTTGACGTTCGTGTATCCCAAGTCGAGAGCCGCGTAGGCCGCCTGCCGATAGGCCGTGCAGTGGATGTCCCCACAATAGGCGACGATAAGCGCACCCTTGTCGGCGGGCAAAAGCCTGGCGATCTCCTGCTTGTGCGCCAAAAAGTCGATCGCCCCGGGAATGTGGCCTACACCGTACGATTGGCTTCCGTTTACATCCAGGATTGTCGCCGATTTGGCGGCGATCGCAGCCTTGAGCTCGTCCTGGGAGATGTCGGTGACCTGGGGGGATGCTGCCGACGCGATGACGGCTAGGGAGAGGCAGGCAAGCGCGGCAAGGATCGTTTTCGACATGCCCCACACCTAGTCAAAAACATCCGTATTGCAAATGGCTGGGGACCATTCGAATCGGGCCGGTTTCCGAACCCCTATTGCAATCCCCCCTTTCTCGAACACCGTCTTCGGTGATGGGTTCTTTTGGCAGGACTCTCGACATTCGGGATTGGCCCTCGGCCGGTCCGGACATTTGCTGAGGCCGCTAAATCCGCTCCATCCCGCCCATCGATATACCACATTAATTGAGCCCGCGCCCGTTCCTCAGGGATTCCCTGTGATCGCCGCCTGTTCCCGAAATCCAGTCCCTCCTTTATGTCTAAGCCCATCTGTTATTCCACGAAAGCATACTCGACCGTCAGTGCCACATCCCCGCTAGCCGCGGCCGTCATCGAGCGCCGCGTACCCACCGCAACCGATGTTCAAATCCAGATCCTTTATTGCGGCGTCTGCCACTCCGACCTGCACTTCGCGCGCGATGAATGGCACTTCACCCAGTATCCTGCGGTGCCTGGCCACGAGATCGTCGGGAGAGTGACGGCCGTCGGCGGCAGCGTGACCAAATTCAAGGTTGGCGATACGGTCGGCGTAGGCTGCCTCGTCGATTCATGCCGCACCTGCCCAGATTGCCGCGCGGGCCTGGAGCAATTTTGCACCGGCATGGTGATGACCTACGGAAGCACGGACAAACACCTCAATGCTCCGACGCTCGGCGGCTACGCGCAGAGCATCGTCGTGACCGAGGATTTTGTGCTCCGGATTCCCAGCAATCTCAACCTCGCTGCCTCCGCGCCGCTTCTGTGCGCGGGCATAACGACCTATTCCCCCATGCGCCACTGGAAGGTCGGCCCCGGCCAGAAGGTCGGCATTGTCGGCCTGGGCGGCCTCGGCCACATGGGCGTCAAGTTTGCCAAAGCCTTCGGCGCCCATGTCGTGCTTTTCACGACTTCGCCCGGCAAGGTCGCTGACGCCAAGCGCTTGGGGGCCCACGAGGTGGTCGTCTCCAAGGACGAGGCCCAGATGACTGCCCAAGCCAACAGCTTCGATTTCATCCTGGACGCCGTGTCCGCGACCCACGATCTGAACACCTACCTCAACCTGCTGAAACGTGACGGAAATCTCGTGCTCGTCGGCGCACCCGATAAGCCGCTGCCGGTGGCGGCATTCCCGCTGATTTTCCGTCGCCGTTCCTTCTCCGGATCGTTGATCGGCGGGTTGCCCGAGACGCAGGAGATGTTGGATTTCTGCGGACGGCACAACATCACGAGCGACATCGAGATGATCCGCATGGATCAGATCAACGACGCCTACGAGCGCATGCTGAAGAGCGACGTGAAATACCGGTTCGTGATCGACATGGCATCGTTGACCTGAACTGCCGCCGGGCGCCGCGGCTTTGGGGCCGGCCCTTGAATGGCAGTCTTGTTCCTAGGTTTTCGCGACGAGTCCGTTAAATAAGGGCTGTCTGATCTGCTCTCAGCCCGCGTCCTTGGTTCAAGCCGAAGACGTCACCAGCCCTGGGATTGCCGTTTTCAAGACACCGGCTGCTGGGAGCAACCGGGGCCTCCCACTTGGGGTTGGGCGGCCCTCGCTTGCGGTTGGGACTTCCCGATCTTGGGAAAGCCGTTTCCCATTTACGGATGACCCCGACTTGCCCTCGGAAATTGGCGGCTCGTATCGCATTCATGAGCCGTGGGTTCTGATACGCCGGAGACTTGGCACAACGTGTGCCAGGCATTGTGAATCTGCATGAAATTCGCCGTCCGCCAACTGGCCAAGAACCCGGGGTTTACGGTCGTTGCGCTGCTGACCTTGGCCCTGGGGATTGGCGTGAACACCACGGCCTTCACCTTTCTAAACCGCCTGCTGTTGCAATCGCTGCCCTATCGAGACTCGGGCCGCCTTGTACAGGTCTGGTCCTCGAATGCTCGCAACAGCTTTGCGGCGCAGGCCCCTGGAGATTTCTTCGACGAGCAGGAGCAGAACACGGTTTTCACTGGAATGGCGGCCTATGTCCGGGGCGAGTCGGGCAGTTTTTCCGAACCTGGGCAGCCACCCGTCCGAGTGGGATCGGTTTCGATGACGGCCAACTTCTTTTCGGTCCTTGGGGTGACTCCGCAGATCGGCCGCCTTCCCTCGGCCGACGAAGAGGCTCGCTCTGAGCCCGTCACCCTCATCAGCAACGCATTCTGGCGCGAGCATTTTGCATCGGACCCATCGGTCATTGGTCGGACCGTAAAACTCAACGGAAAACAGCGCACCATCTTGGGTGTGATGCCGTCCGCCGTCGACGACCAGATGCTGTTTAACGCCCGTCCGTGCCTTTTTCCCCTGGATCCCATTCGGACCAATCGTGAATGGCGCGATTTCGGATGGTACACGGTCGTGGCGCGCCTAAAGCCAGGCGTGACCATCCACCAGGCGCAGTCCGAAATGACGTTGCTGGCCGCGCGTTTTGCCAAGGAACATCCGAAGAGCAACAGTAACCGAACGATCCGGGTGGTTGCGTATCCCACCACGTCCATGGGCGACACGGCCACCGAGCTTACGTGGATGACCATGGTCCTCTCCGGCCTCGTGCTTCTGATCGCCTGCGTCAACCTCGCCAACCTTCAGATTGTTCGGACCACCCGGCGCGCACAGGAGATCGGGATCCGAATCGCGCTTGGCAGTTCCCGGGGCCGGCTCATCCGGATGCTCCTTCTCGATAGCCTTGCCATTTCGGTGGCTGGCGGGGCTCTCGGCATCTTCGTCGCCATGTGGAGCAATGACTTTATCGCGCGCTACTTCTCGATAGACATGCCGATCAATTTGCGGGTGATCGCCTTTACGTTTGCAACGGCGATGCTGACCGGCGCGCTTTTCGGAACCGTGCCGGCTTGGCTAGCTTCGGGGACCGATGTCAACGAGTCCCTCAAGTCGGGCGGGCGTGGCTCGACCTCCGACCGCTCCCGCCACTGGCTCCGGCAGGGCCTTGTCGTCGTCCAGTTGGCGATGGCTCTTACGCTCCTTGCCGGCGCCGGATTTTTCGTCCGGGGGATCCAACGCCTTACCCATCGCGACCTCGGATGGGACACCACCCATGAGGTTGTCGGATTTATTGAGCTGGACCATGACACTTATGGAGAGCAGCGCGATCCCCGCTCGCTGGCGTTCAGCGAGCGGATGCAGGCTAGCTTGGCGGCTCTACCGGGCGTTGAGGCAGCAGCCCTATCCATAGACCAGCCTGCAGGCGGCTTCCGATCTGTGGCTTATCGGGTCGAAGGACAGCCTGTCCCGGAGGCGGGCAAGGAATACTATGCGGGCTATTCGCCGGTGAGCCCGGGGTTCCTAAGGGTCTATGGCCTGCACCTCGTACGGGGCCGCGATTTCCGCGACTCGGACCGGCCCGGTTCTCCCGCCGTGGCCATTGTCAACGAGGCAATGGCGAAGAAGTGGTGGCCGGGTGAAGACCCGATAGGCAAACGCATTGAGACGGGCTACGAAGCGGGACCGGCCCAGGGATCCGCCAACCCCAGCTGGGCCGAGGTCGTCGGTGTCGTCCGAGATTTCGAGGGGGCGGCCGAGTTCTACGATCAGGGTGGGAGCAAATTGAAGTTCATGGTGCCTTGGGCGCAGAACAACCACCGGTTCATCACGTTTAACGTCCGCACATCCGGCCCGGCCGCGGCGTACAAGGAACCCATTCGCAAGGCAATCAGACTCCTGGCTCCCGACCTGGCAATCAGCGTGTTGGCCACGGTTGAGGAGGAAATGGCGAACGAGTTGTCCTATTTCGATTTTCTGCGAAAGGTATTATCGCAAATTGCGGGACTCGGCCTGCTGCTCTCGGGAGTTGGGATCTATGGCGTCGTGGCAAATCTTGCATCGGAGCGGACGAAGGAAATCGGCATCCGCATGGCGCTCGGCGCGCGGCCAGGCAGCATTGTGTGGCTCTTCCTAAGGAACGGGATTCAACTGGCCGTGATGGGGGCCGCGATCGGCCTTGTGGCGGCCTTTTCTCTTACAACGTTCCTCGGCAGAATGATCCCCGTCCTTCCGGGAAGGGACCCATGGGTGGTCGTGGGATCGGCGCTATTCCTCGCTTCGGTCGCTCTCTTCGCCTGCTGGTTGCCGGCGAGACGGACATCCAGCGTCAGTCCAACGATAGCGTTGAGGTCGGAATAAGCGGAATCAATTTGGCACTGCCATGGAGAATCCGCGGGTCAACGTTCTCGCCTATAGTCGGTGGGAGCAAGCCCAGTCTCCTTTCTGAAGAGCTGCGCGAAATGGCTCGGGTTAGAATAACCGACTTCGTTAGCGATTGTGATCACGCTGTTCTTCGTTTCTCGAAGCAGGCGCCGAGCGGCGTCGATCCGCAGCTTGATCTGGTACTGCGACGGAGGAACACCTGTCGCGCGTTTGAAAAGGCGGTTAAAGTGAAACTCACTCATGCCGGCCTGCTCAGCTAGCCGCGGGAGGCTGAACTCCTCGTTCAGGTGTGCCGCCATCCAGTCAGTAACCCGCCGCAGTTTGAACCCTGGCAGCGACGACATCTCGCCGCGCGCAGCCTCGGTAATGGCCGTGTAGTTTCTCGCTAGATGGATGGCGAGCGCCTGGGCGACGCCTCTGACAAACATTCGACTCGCATTAGTTCGCCCCGTTTCCTCACGCAATTGCTCAAGAAGCCGAACGAGATGCGGATCCTCGAATCCCGACATGTCGCGCAACCGGGTATTTTTCGCGTTCGCACCGAACACGTCCTGAAGAGCCTCGTCAAAAAGCGGCAAGCTGAGGAACACGAGCACCACTTCATAGGGCTCCTGCGTAAGCGTACGGTACCGGAAATCGTAGGGGGCGCCTGCTGCGGTGAGAAACATCGAGCCCTTCTTTACACGGCTTGTGAGCCAAGGACCGTTGTGTTCGCGCTCTTGGGTCTCCGCCTCGCCAGAAGTGGTCCAGACAAGGAACGGCTCCGTCACTGCTGGCATGGTGAAGACGTCGGCGACTGGCGGCAGAGCCAGTACCGAGATTTGGATGTCCTTCCACGCTGGTCCCTTACTGGCGGCGACGACCTTTCCCACGGCGTAGCGGTGAAGGGCCTCTGCGGACGTTGTGTCGGGAACGGGCATGCTTTCGGGGCCATTCTGGAGTCCCAACACCCAAATTCGAGCAATTCCCCAACAGGTCGAGCAAAGGCCCGGGCGACACGCGTCAACGATCGTGCTATGTTGAGCCCGCAATAAACTTCCGGAGATCCACAAAATGAACAAACGCACACTTGGGAACAGCAACCTAAACGTCTCGGCCATGGGACTGGGCTGCATGGGCATGAGCTCTGGTTATGGTCCGGCTGGAGAAAAGCAGGCGATGATCTCGGTGATCCGAGCCGCCGTCGAAAAAGGTGTAACTTTTTTTGACACGGCGGAAATATACGGCCCGTTCAAAAACGAGGAACTCGTCGGCGAGGCTCTGGCCCCATTCCGGAGGAATGTTAAGATTGCCACGAAATTCGGCTTCAGGATCGGGCCAAACGGCGAGCGTAGGGAAGGACTGGACAGCCGGCCCGCACACATCAAGGAGGTCGCGGAGGCCTCGCTCAAGCGCCTGCGGACCGATGTGATCGATCTCTTCTATCAGCACCGAGTTGATCCGGATGTGCCGATCGAGGACACGGCAGGGGCCGTGAAGGAGTTGATCGAAGCGGGTAAGGTGAGGCACTTCGGTCTGTCGGAGGCTGGAGCAAAGACAATCCGGCGCGCTCATGCCGTTCAACCCGTCACCGCATTGCAGAGCGAATACTCCCTGTTTTGGAGGGAGCCGGAGACGGAAATCATTCCCACCCTTGAGGAGCTTGGGATCGGCTTCGTCCCCTTCAGCCCGCTCGGCAAGGGGTTCCTGACCGGGAAAATAGACGAAAACACCAAGTTCGATCCCACCGACTTCCGGAACATCGTTCCCCGATTCACACCTGAGGCCCGCAAGGCAAACCAGGCCGTGGTCGACCTGCTGAACTCAATAGCCACGCGCCTGAAGGCTACCCCGGCCCAGGTGGCGCTCGCTTGGCTGCTGGCGCAGAAGCCGTGGATTGTTCCGATCCCTGGCACCACAAAGTTGCCGCGCCTCATCGAAAACCTCGGAGCCGACTCTGTGGGACTGACTCCGGGCGACCTCCGTGAAATCAAGGCGGCCAGCGATAAGATTTCGCTTCAAGGAGCGCGCTACCCCGAGCACCTGCAGAAACTCGTCGGACGCTGACCCCTCGTACGGAGCCACTCCATGAAAAATATCTGCCTCACGGAGAATGCCATTAAGAACCACGATGCGCTCTTCCCGAATCACCAATCCAGGCTGAAAGAGACGGATCCGGAATTCATCGAGCTCTTCGATAACTGGGCTTTCGACGAGGTCGTCCGCCAGAGCAAAATGGATGTCAGGACCCGCGTGCAGATGATCCTAGGATCGACGATCGCAGCGCAGGCGCTGGGCGAATACAGAGTCATGGTGAAAGCGGGCCTCAATGCGGGCCTTACGCCGGTTGAGATTAAGGAGGTCCTCTATCACTGCGTGCCGTATGTCGGCGTGGCTAAGGCCTTCGATTTCCTGCACGCAACAAACGAGGTGTTTCAAGATAACGGGATCTGTTTGCCCCTGGAGGGCCAGGCCACCACCACACCCGAAAACCGCTTCGATGACGGGGTTACCGTGCAGAAAGCGATCTTCGGCGATTTGATCGATAAGATGCGGCAACAGTCCCCGAAGGATGAGCTGCACATACAGGACTTCTTGTCGGCCAATTGCTTTGGCGACTATTACACCCGCAATGGATTGGACATCAAAACGAGGGAGCTGCTTACGTTTGCCATCCTGATTTCCCTAGGTGGGTGCGAACCGCAGGTGAGAGCCCATGTAACAGGCAATCTGAAAATCGGCAATGACCGTGAACGACTGATAGACGTTGTCACCCAACTGCTGCCTTACATCGGATATCCCCGCTCCCTCAACGCGCTTCGGGTTATTGACGAGGTTGTTCCGTTCGTGAATACGGACTGTGGACCCAAGACGATTTGACTGTCCTCTTAAATCCTCGGATCGGAATTCCATCCCTAGGAGGTCTTGCTTGGGGCGCCAAAACGGCCTCCTTTTTCCCAACGGCTAATTCGGGCATGACTCGACATCACTACATCGGCGCTTTGAGAAAGGCGGACGGTGGACCAATTGACCCCATCTTGAAGTTCTGCTCCGGACGCCGGATGCACCGGTAGTTGCCGTGGCGGCGCTCTGCCCCCGCGCCAGATGAACTGCTACTTGCTCGTCGATGGTTCTAAGGATGCTGGAATAGTCGGATTCGATCCGCTTTGAAATGGCATTGAGTTGTTGCAGGGCCACGGCTTCGATCGCTCCCATCCTGTTCGACGCAAGCGGGACACGACGTTGCGCGGCGGGTTCATAATCTATGAAATCCATCCCGCTCCTGATATTCCTATTGGTCGCCATACCCTGCGCGAGAGCAGGCGATCATGAGAAATACTGCGCTGAGCTTGCCAAAACCGAGCAAACTTTCTGCACGCAGGTTGCCACCATGGGGCTGGATGATGCCTTCCTGGCGAACATGGCAGATGAATGCTTCGTGCCCTACCAACTGAGCCTGACCCGCGCGGAGTATTCTTCCCAGGTGAAGGCGGCGCGCGCGAAGGCCGCCGTGCCTCACAAGCCCGGGCCAGATCCCGACTTCAAGCTGGTGTGGGTTCCCTCCAAGGTCGACGTCTCGCAGGACGGAACCCTCGGATACACCTGGGGCCGTTATGATCTCACGACTCAGGCGAAGGATGGCAAGGTGACGGTCGAAACTGGAATCTATCTCACCATTTGGAGGCGGGATTCGGACGGCGTTTGGAAAATTGCCTTTGACGGAGGGCCCGCATTGCCCACCGACGCGGCAACTGTAAGGGCGTTTTTGGCAAGATCCGATCTGCCCCATCCACCCAAGATCTGAGTGTCGGGATCGCTTTCAAGCCCTTACAGGTGAAATATTTCGCGCGCGCTGTAAACCGTTTTCCCGAGTTCGGGCGGAGACTGCTTCATGTCTCCCAATGGCGGCGACGAATCTCCCTCGAATTGGAAAGGCCGGTAAAGGACCCTATTGGGGCCACTTAAGAATGTGAACAGGGATAAGCGGCCGCTCGGTGTTATGCGTACGTCCGACAGCTTAAATCCTCCGTTCGCTTTTATATCCAAAACCATGCCCACAGGAAATCCGATACCCCCGTCAAACAGGCCCGCTGCCGAGCCGCTCGGGTGTCGAGGAGGGAGCGGCCCAGATATGAAAGAAAGCAGCATTGAATACGTCGGAAGGAAAGAATCCCGGGTCCCCTTGCCGATGCTGTTTCTCGGTTTTGCGGCCATGGCGGCTGTCATCATCGCATTCGTGCACTTTTCGCGCCTCTAGCTGATCGGGCATTACCCCAGATGCATTTGACTTCTCCGATTCGACCGCGACCTTTGCCGAAAAGCATTCGTATCGTCAAAGGAACCTGGATTCGAGGATCAGGAGAGTCTTCTGTCCGCCTCAGCCGAGACCGATAGACCGCCATTATAGATTCCCTGAAATGGATCCGTTCAACCAGGCCCCCAGTAATTCGCCAGGCCAGTTTCCCAACCGACTATGAAAACGACAAAACTCTATGCCAGCCTCATCATGGTATGGATAACCATGTCCACCATTGCATGTTTCGCTGAAAAATCACCCGACGTTGCCACGAACGAAATCGTGATTCGCAAATATTACTCAGCTTACGAGAAAAAGGATTGGCATATCCTAGAGCAGATTCTCGCTGACGGATTCACTTTCACCAGTCCCGCGGGCGATGATCATATCGATTTGAAACAATACAAGGAAAGGTGCTGGCCGAATTCGGAAAACACCCGGAAGTTTGATTTGGAAAAGATCATAGTCGTTGGAGACGATGCCTATGTAACCTACAATGGCTGGACCAACGACGGTAGATTATTTCGGAACACGGAGCGTTTTAAATTAAAAGATGGGAAAATAATTGCGAACGAGTGTTTCTTTGGAACAGGCATAAGTTTCCCCAATAATAAGACGAAGAGATAATTCCTGCGTCAAAGATCGGTTGGCGTGCAATTCGGCAGGGCCAGAATGGGGTTCACTTGAAACCCCGGACTGTGGTTCACACAGCACCCTCGTTCATTCCTGGCGCGGCGCCATTGGCCCTGCGTGTTGCGCCCTACGGCACGCTGGTGAGGAAACGGGCGTGGAATGTCTGCCCGGCGGCGCCGGCGACGTGGAACGTAAGCCGTATCGTCGGTGAAAGCTGGTCAACGGCCACTCCGGGATCGGCGCGGACTAGCTTAAGCGCCGGTACGGCCAATTCCATTTTGATGATTGTATCGTTGATTTGCGTCGGGTCGCTTACGGCAACGTCCAAAAAAGCCTCCTTTTTCTGAACAAGGACGCTGGCCATTCTGTCCACCGTCATGATCCCGATGGTTGAGCGCTGATCACTCCAGAAATTCGCCGCCGTCAGGCCAAGCGAGTCCACGCGCACTGCCTGGATTCGACCGGTATTTGCCAGTATCTCCGCTCTCGGGTGCCTGGCATAGTCGGAAACCTGCGCCGCACTGAATCCGGGCAGCAGCACGTACGAATACGTGGCTCCGACCGGATTGGCTCCGTGGGAGAGCCAGAGCGTAAGATAGTTTCGGGATACGGTCTTCGTGGTTTCGTTCCAAACGCCCGATCTTGCCTCTAGCAATCCATGCAGCCTGACAGGCTCCGGGAAGAAATAGCCGATATCCGCCCCTTCCATCTGGGTCGCCAAGTGAGCCCAGGTCACCTCCCGCATATCCTCTGACCAGCCAAGCCCTCCGGATTTTCTCGTGCCGTCCACAGTAAGCGTCTTGTCGCCGCCACTGTGCAGGAGGCGGTTTTCAACGACGGTTTCGATCGGTCGAGAATCGCCGCTGCAGATATCGCTCCCCAAACAGACAACCTCCCTGTCGAACATGAACCATGACTTCTTTGCCGTGAGCGTGCTCCCCCACGCCCGGAGTTGCATTCCAGCTGCTCCATAGGCACCGAGCGAAGCGCCCCCAACCCAGGTCGTCGCCGGCGCCTCGCTTTGCCCTGATGCTGGCTCCCGAACCTGGCTAACATCGATCGTGGTGCCTGGGAGGCGGCGCGGATCAACGGTTGGCCAAAAGTCGTCATCGAATTGCGTCAAATCGGAATTGTAGAGGTAAAGCATGCCTTCTCCGGTGTGACAGCCATTCACATTCTCACCGTGGATGCTCTCGTAGGTAAAAACCCGGCTGGAGGACATGCTGAGTCCGAGGCCAAACCCCGGGGACAGGTGAACCACGCGATCCATTCCGGCAAAGACGTAATTCCCAATAAGCTCCCCTCGGGGTTTCACGGTTGGGTCGGCCATCAGTTGCCGCACGGCGCCCTTGAGTCCGAGGGGTGCCGTCTCGGTGAAGTCAAGAACCGTGTCCGCCCCGGCCCAGTACTTTAGCATCGATCGCATCCGAGCGGCGTCCGGCTCCGGGGCGAACTGGGAAATCAGGAGGATGTTCTGCATGATGCCGTGCCCGATGACGTGTTCAGAGGCCGACTTTCGGGAGATTTCTCGGCCCTGCACCATGGCCATTACTCCACCACGGTAAATCACCGGCTCCAGAGCAGTGAAGACTAGCCGATAGAGATTTGCTATATTGGGGTCGGTGACCCTCCAGGAGGAGCCCGAGGGGCTTTCCCTATTCGGCCCGTTAAGCAGCGCGAGCACCGGTGCGAGCTTGCCAACCAAAGAGGCTCCATAACCTCCGGTGTAGGGGTGCCCCCCGTGGAAAATGAATGAGCCGTCGGCGTAATAGCCGTCGCCGTGTTTCGCGTAGATGAAAAGCTCGCCGAATGCGTCGCGCGCGGCGATCAGTTTTGCACTGTCCTTCACAATGATGCCGCGAATTGTTACAATGTGGATCTTCCACATGCGGTTGGCAGCGGTGAAAGACCATTTGGTGCCCCCCGGCGCGGGCACCGTCGCCGAAGGCGTGAATCTTTCCACGGCCCGCATGTAGTTGCCTACCTGAGCGGAGCTCAGTTCACCAAACATCAGGGCCGTTGTGTCGACGAGCTCAGCCGGCGCACCGATCTCAAGGTGAAACCACTCGTAGTGCATCGGTGTTGCCTCGTTGTATCGGTTGACATACATCCAGTCGAGGCCTCGGACGATGTCGGCCTTCAATGAGGCGTTGCCCTTCAGGCTGGATCCAGGAGTCGCGTAGGCCAGCGCCATTGACTTCAGGCGGGAATAACTCTCCGTGATGTCGCCCGTATCTATGGGGTCGGCCAAGTCGGCCCAGAGGAAGTCGTGGTTTGGCGACCTATCCATCGTCGACCAGTAGGAATTCGCCAACGAGCTGAGGCTGCTGATGGAGGAAGTAACGGCGGGATCCGCCAGATCCAAGTGACTGCCACCTGTGAGCATCTCCACCCACTTTTCACGCAGGACGTCGAATTCGTCGGCCCGGCATGTGTGCGCCCAACCGACCAGATTGAGCGCCAGGCCCAGGCTGCCGCACCGGACGAAAAACGCCATGCTTGGGACATTGCGCGCCGCGGCCTTTAGGCACTGCCGGATAGCTGAGAGTCTGTGCGAGTTGGTCATAAGTAGATTGGGTCAGGACTCAGCGACGTCCCAGGTTGGGAGCAGGTATTGGATGGCCGGTATCACAGGGGTGGCGAGCCGCTCCCCAACCCTGAGACAGCGGGTCGGGCAAAAAAGCGATTGAGACCGTTGCCGGAAGGACGCTTTGGTCGACGCCGACGACAGAGGCCATAAGGCCCGCCGCAGGCGTCGGCCGAATCTGGACACGGGAACCTCCATCGGCGTCAGGGGCCTTCGCCTCACCGAAGGCCCTGTCGTGCGGACGATCGTTTAAGAAGCGGAAGAATTTCTCCAAGATCATGAATCCTATTTGTTGCCCCAGACTGACACTTCAAGAGCCGGCAATCGGCGGGATCGCGTCAAAAGCCGCAGACTTCACATCTTGACCGTCATGTTATTGGTCACGGCCATGACGTCGCGAATACTCCCGGCAAGTTTGCCGGCGAGGAGCCTTTCCGCATCGTTGCCCGCTTCGCCCGTGATCACGATGCAACCACCAATGGTGGTGACCTTGGTCTTGAGAGCGCTCGTCGCGCGGTGGGTAAGGAGCACGTATTTCACCTGTGAGCTGATCGATGCGTCATCGTTTTCCTCGCCCATGGTCTTTGCGGGGACGGGAGCGGCGTTCACGACGATGTTGTTCTCAACTGACTTCACTCCATCGATCTCCTTGGCATATTCTTCGGTGAGTTTCCTTTGCGACTGGTTGTTGGCCGTGCCGGTCAGGGTGACGAGGCCGTTTTCAACCCGGAAGGTGGTGCTCTCAGCGCTGACAATGCACCGCACCAGCAACTGGGTCCGGAGCTTGATAGCAATCCATCCGTCGGACCGCTCGGCGAACGCCGGATCCAGAGCGATCTGGTCATCCACCCGGGTGACGCCCGGGAGGTTACTCACAGTGTCCTCGGCGAGGGTTCTAAGGTCCCTGTCCCCAACAATGCCGGTGAGCGTGACAACCCCATCGTTGGCCTTCGCCACAACATGATTCTCGAGCACGGTGCGGTAGTTGTAGGACGCTTTGGCGGCATCCTCGATTTGTCGATCGGTTTCAGGCGAGGCGAACAGCGCGATCGGACTGGCAAAAAGGACAAGCAGGGCCGGCAGGTTCTTAATTTTCATATCAGTGCCCAATTTGGGCACGCGGATTCTCGGCGTCTCTGGCGGAGGCCTACAAGCTCGCAGGGCCTCGTCGGTTGCCGCGGATAATTATCCCGATGGCTACAGGCTCTCACGGCAAGATTAAGGTACATTGAGAGCACGGATTAGCAGTTGTATTAACGTGTCGGATACCGAGCACCAATCTTGCCGATGGGCGGATCGACTGCACGATTGGTCGGCTGATCGGCGGACTGACGTCATGCTCTAATGATAATATGTCGCCTTCGAAGGGCGAGTTTTGAATGTGGGTCGATGAAAAAGGTCAAAGAGGGAGGGCATCGTCTTTTTGAGAACGATCCGGAAACAGCGTGGATTGTTTCCGAGATGCCGCTCGAATTGAAACGGGACCGGCTCACTGCCGTCCACCGCTATAGCGGGAAATTCGACGATTGGATGCCGAGGAATTATGAGCTCGGTAGGGCCGAGGTCCGGCAGATCAACGACCGGCTTGGTTCCCAAGTTGTCGCAGAAACTGGATTCCGCCGTGGTAATGTGCACCGCTTTGCTGAGGCCCAGCTCGGCACCCTCACGCTGCTGAGGGCCGAAATACACCCCGGCATCATTCTGGGACACAAACATATTCCGGTGCGCTCGATCACATGGAGAATCTGGCCGACCCGAGGATCAACGAGATCCTCCATCCGCCAGTCGAGCACCACGTGCCAGCAGAATGGCCGGAGGCGCGGACCGCTCATATTGACCCTGCGACCCGGATACCAAAGCTTGCCGACATGAATAATGTGCCCAGTTCCAGCGATGCAGTCGAAACCTTGTCCCTTTCGCGCCGCGAGATGCTGAAGCGTTCGGCGACCCTATTTGGTACGGCCGTCGTGGCGGGGATCGGCGGCGAGTCGCTCCTTGGCGCCGTGAAGTCCTGCCCTGCCGGAGAAGCCCCAACAGGGGACGCTGAATCGCGAGCCATCCCGACGGCGCGTGCGATGCCGGTAACGGCCCGCGGCACCGCGTTTCCGCCGCTCTTCGCCAAGTTGGACTGGGACCGCCGGGGCCGCTGGGCGGCCTCCTGGATCGCCTGTCCCGGTGCAGGCGCGCCCCCGGTGGTCACGGCCTTCAGGCTGCGCCTCGAGTGCCCTGCGGAAACGGTGCGCATCCGGGTGAGCGCCGACGAACGCTACGAGTTGTTCCTCGATGGCCATCGTGTTGGTCGTGGCAGCGAACGGGGCAACCTGGAACATTGGTTCTACGAGAGCTACGATCTGGCGTTAGCCGCCGGCGACCACGTGCTCGTTGCGCGAGTCTGGTCCCTAGGTGCCGATGCACCCTTGGCGCAGTTCTCCGTCAGGCCCGAGTTTCTCCTGGCGGCGGAAAGCAAAGACTCCGGCCTGCTTGACACCGGCGTGGCTCCCTGGGAAGCGAAGAGGCTGCCGGGCTACGCCATCGAGCCGCCGGTGTACCCCTGGGGGCTGGTCGCGCCGGAAACAGTCGACGGTGCCTCCTTTGCGTGGGGCTTCGAATTCGGCCACGGCGAAGACTGGCGCCGGGCCGAGATCGGAACCCCGGCCTGGAGCGGCCTGATGGATTACGGAATCGCGCCCGACCGCCTTCTCCAAAACGGAACCCTGCCGCCGCAACACGAACGCCCGTGGAATCGCGGCACGGTCCGGCTCGCAGCCGCTGTTGACACTCTCGAAACGGCGCCCATCGCCGTCCGCGCCGCGGATCATCTTCCGGCCGAGTCGGAGGCCTGGCAGCACCTGGTATGCGGGCGTGCGCCGCTGACCCTACCGCCGCGGACGCGTCGGCGCGTGATTGTCGATCTCGACGACTACGTCTGCGCCTATCCCGAGATCGTCGTCTCCGGCGGCGCAGGATCTCTTGTGCGCATCCTTTGGGCGGAGAGCTTGCGGAAGAAGCCGGGCAAATGGGATTTCGACAAGGGCAACCGGGATGCGGTCGAGGGCAAATATTTCTTAGGTATGGGCGCCACATTCCGACCCGACGGCGGCAGGTCCCGGAGATTTGGCACGCTTTGGTGGTCGGCCGGCCGCTACCTGGAGATCACGGTCCAAACCGCCGCGGACCCGTTGGTGCTCGATTCCTTCGTCCTCAGCGAGACCCGTTATCCGCTTGAGATGGAAAGCGCGTTCTCATCGAGCGATCCGGAGTTCGATGCTAACACTCCGCTGCTTGTGCGCGGCGAACAGATGTGCTCCCACGAGACTTACGTCGATTGCCCGTACTTCGAACAGATGCAGTATCTTGGCGACGCCCGGATCGAGGCCCGCACCCAGTACATCATGAGCCGCGACGACCGCCTTTCGCGGAAGGCGCTTTATATGATCGCCGCCTCGCGCCATGCGTCGGGGCTCACCGAGGCGCGATATCCCGTGCGCGAACCCCAGTTCATTCCATGGTTCTCACTTCTTTGGGTCGGCATGGTGCATGACTACGCCTGCTGGCGCGATGACGCAGGCTTCGTTCAGTGCCTGTTGCCCGCAGTGCGCGGAATCGTTGAGACCTTCCTTGCGGCTCGCGACCCTCGCGGCCGTGTCCGGACACCCGAAGGCTGGAATTTCGAGGGCACAAAGGACGGCGAGCTGAGCGGCATGGTCCATTGGCTGCTAGTCTGGACCCTTCAGTTGGCAGCGGAGCTCGAGGAAGGCTTCGGCGACGCAGGCCTCGCGGACCGCGCGCGCCGCCACCGGGCCGACCTCGCACAGATTGCGGACTCGGTGTTTTGGGACGAAGCTCGCGGCCTGTACGCCAACGATCCGGAGCGCACCCAATATGATGAGCTCGTTCAATCCTTCGCACTCCTGAGCAGGGCCGTTCCGGCTGCCAAGCAGCCGATCGTCGAAGGCCAACTCCGCCGAGGCGACCAGGCGCAATGGGCCACGGTCGACGGTCTCTTCTACCTTTTCGAGCTCTGTCGCGTCCGGGGCCTGACCGATCTTTTCTTTCAGAGAATGACCCTCTGGTCGGATCAGCGGCGCCAAGGTCTCAAGACTCCGGTCGAGTCCTGGGAAAAGTCTTCGGACCGTGCCCTGCAGTTTGCGGGATCGAGGTCTGACTGCCACGGCTGGGGCTCGTACCCATTGCAGCACTACTTCACGACCATCCTTGGTATCCAGCCCGCAGCCTGGGGGTTCCGCCGGGTCGAGATCCGCCCGCAGCCCGGCCCCCTGACCTCGGCCTCAGGCCGTCTGGTCCATCCCGCCGGGGGCGAAATCGTCGTGGAGCTCCGCCGGGGGGCCGACGCCCTCCATGGTCGGGTCGTGCTTCCCGCTAACCTCGCAGGCACGTTGGTCCTGCAGGGAGGGACGCGTCCCCTGGAAGCGGGCGAAACCATCTTCTGAGGAACCGGCGTGCGCCGAATCCGCGATGACGCGGGGACGCCCGCCCGCCCTGGACAGGCATCTTCCGCAGAAACTCCGCCGGCGTGATGATAATGATCTCCCTGAATCGCCCCGGCGGATGGAGGTGCCTCTTGTCCCCAGTTGCTATCGGCTGCGCCTCGGCCGCTACTCCACACTCGAGAATCATTTCGTCGCCGGGATCGGGCGTGGCGCCCTCCGTTCGCTCAGTTGGAAAAACCAGGGTAGCTGCCTCAGAAAGGGCGGCTGCCCAATCGACATACTTGTGGCTCGGGTGTTCTAGGCGCAGCTCTTCTATAGGCTCATGGTATTCAGCCAAGAGCTCCGGACTTACTACCGCCTCACAGCGGCCATCCGCCCACCTCGAAAGGCGGTCAAATGGAGCACCTCGCCGGAAAATTGCACTGGCGACCACGTTGGTGTCGAAAACGACCTTCACGCCTTATTTCGGTTCCGAACACGTTCGATCGCCTGAAAAACCGCGCCCTCATCCCCGCGGTTTGACTCCCGCCTTTGCGCCATTGACAAGGGCCCTAAATAGGGCCCTTTTGTGTCCGTGCCGACAATTGTCCTCAAATCAAGGGTCGATCGATCAAATGCAGCCGCTGCTCGGAAGGTGCTAGGCCGCTTGGGCTTAAAACCTTCCGATGCCGTTAATGCGTTATTCGCCCAGATCGCCAGCCGCAAGGCCCTACCCTTCTCCCTGGCTACGTCCGATTCATCTTACGCAAGCGAAGAATATGGCCTGGATAGGAAGGGAATAGTCGCGGTTGGAAAGAATCTTCGGAAACAGCTTGAGAAAGAACGCCTTGAAGGGACGGTTAGGAGCGTATCGAGCATCGCAGACTTGCGGGAGTGAAAGTCGAATCCACCGCGTCGTTCCGGCGGTGCCTACGGGGTCTCTCCGATGACAGACTTCAGTCGATTCTGGATACCATGCGTGCCGCGGCCGAATCTTACGGCCGTCCCTATCAACATGCTGGGATAGGATTACGTTTGATCGGGGATTTTATGGAGTGCAGGGACGCCCTCGACCATCGCCTGGTGTTTCAAGAGCAGGGTGGATCGCTGGTGTTCGAGTTTTACGGAAACCACGACCAAGTCCGTGCTTTTCTAAGAAATCGGCGGTGAACAGGCCAAAGGCCCGAGTTCAGCACCGCATTCGAGTTTTGGATGGTGGACCAGGTTGTTGTTTAGCACGAACCAAAGGGTGCTAAACATTTCCTACGAACGAAGAATCTGCGTGCTAATCACGCAGTCAAAGTCACTGCCAATCAGTCGGGCAATTGCATGCTCTGAATTGCTAAGGATTCAGTTCCTACTCCCTATGATTCTGGTGGTTGCAGTGCTAAACAATAACCCAAACCCGACCCCAAAAAGCAGCTAGAAATGGTTGCCAGCCTGTTCATTACGCATGCAGGTAAGACTCCATCATCGAGTCGAACGGTGTTAAACAGCCTAACGCTACCCAGCCTCTGCTTAGGATGTAGGCGGAAGCCGATTGACCTAATCTGCAACGACCAGAAGCAGGTGTGATCAGTCGGCCAAACTTTCAGGGCTCAACCACGCGGCCATCCTCGAGGATCGAAGGTGCTCCCCGATGTGGCCCGGGGCTCCGTAACTCTTCGAAGGTCATCGCACTGCATCCGTCGGCTTCCACCCCGGCAAAGAAGAAGGCCGAGGGTTCGCCGATCCATGCGATGCGGAAGTCCTTGAGCTCCAAGCCGTTGACATTTACAGCGAGCAGTCCAGCAAGGTTTCGCTTAGCGACGCCTTGGGAGTCTGGGGTCACAGGTCTTAGGTCCAGATTACCGCCATAGTAGCGATCGAGCGGGCTCCGCCTAAGGCTCAGGCTGCAGCCGCGAAACGTGACATCCCGGATGCCGCCTCGTTCGCCGCCGTAAAGGACAATCGGCGCCTCACTCGTCGCGGTCACACCCTGAAATTGCACGCCGGCCACATGCCCCATCGGGCCCTTGAAATTATAGGGGACGACCGAGATATGCACCGGTTCACCAAGCCCCCACCACGCTCCGTCCACGAGGTGCGTTTGGATCGAAACGTCCGAGAAGGAAATATTCTCTATGGACGCCCGGCCGCGCACGAAGATGCCGATGGCCCGGTTGCTGTTGACGATCGTGAGGTGCTCGAACCTCACATTGCGTATGTCCTTCGCCGCCCAGCCGAGACGCACCGCGGCGGAGCGGCTCGCGATCACGCAGTGGCTCACCAGGATATTCTCCGCGATGGCGCTGCGGAATCCATCCGAGCACGGGCTGATCGCGATCCCGTCATCGCCTGCCTCGAGGTTGCAATCGGTCACACGAACGTCGCTGCACGCGCCAAGGTCGATCGCGTCGGCGTTGGGTATGCGCAGGCTGTTGCGGACGGTGAGGTGAGACAACTCCACAGACCGGGAGCAGGCCAGGTGAATGCACCAATTGGGCGCATCAATGACCGTGATGCCGCGCAGGGTGACGTTTCTGCACTCGAGGAACAGCGCGAGGATCCCGGGGCGGTCCCGCATCCGGTCGGGCCCGTCCCGGTTCTGCTGATTCCTCTCGTAGAAAGATGTCCCCTGGCGGGTCGCCGCCGCGTCGAAGAAACCCGCTGGATGCGGCTCCGGCGGCTGAAAGACGAAAGAGCGCCCGTTCCCGTCAATCGTGCCCTCGCCGACAATGGCGACGTTTTCCTGTCCTTCGGCGGTGATGAGCGCCGACGAGCGGCCCTCGGAAGTGCGGCTGATCGACCGGTAGTCTCGCAGATCCGGGCTGCCGAGAACGGTCGCCCCTCTTCGCAGGTCAAGGGTCACATTGCTCATTAGTTCGATGGTCCCGACAAGGTAGGTGCCGGGGCCGAACTCGACCGTCCCTCCTCCCGAACGCGAACAAGATCGGATTGCCGCGTTTATGGGGGCCGTGTCAGGCCGGCGTCCATCAGCGACGGCACCGAATGCGTGGACATCCCATTTGCCGGTTGACTGGCCCGGTAGGGATTGCGCAGCGGACAGGCCGGGCCACAGGCATAAAAGAGCGGCGATTGCCAACCGGCTTCCGAAATGGGCGATTCCCAGGCCACAAGCGTGGCCAGGCCACTTTGTGGAAGGATGGCGGAAAGCATACACGGCCGCGCCAAGACAATGAGGCGGCCGGCTCACTTCGGCAACAAATACCTCATAGGGCGCACCATTGGTGGCGCAACGCTGCGAAGCCGTGCGCGTTTTCCCTTTCATGGTATGGGTTCTTTCTATTGGCCCAGACCGACACATCAAGCGGCGCTAAGCCGCGCGATCACGTCATTGTGCGGTTGTCGCCGACCACTGAGCCAATCATCGCGTCATTTACTTGGGCCGCAGAGGCAGCGGGAAGCGCTGGATGTCAGCTGGATTACGCGCTAGATATCAGTCCAACACTCCCGAGCCATGCCGAACCCCGATAACCCATCATCCGCCTCTTTTTACGACCCGCAGCACGGCGAGTTCGAGTCCCGATCCCTCCACGAAATGCGGCGGGCATTGCTCAAGGGTGGGCTCGCCACCGCATTGCTGGGGCCGGCGATTGCCGCCCGCGCGCTGAGCGCGGAGCCGCCGGCCGTTGCGCCCCCGAACGAATCACGGAAGTGGCGGCCGGGACCGGAGGGACAGCGCCTCGCCGACCTGGGCAACGGCACCTTCCTCAACCCGATCCTAGCGGGTGACCATCCCGATCCAACGATTCTGAAGGACGGAGCCGACTACTACATGACTTTCTCGTCGTTCAATTCGTTTCCCGGAATCGTCATCTGGCACTCCCGCGATCTGGTGAACTGGCAGCCGGTAGGACCGGCACTGCGCCAGAACATCGGGACGGTGTGGGCGCTCGACCTCTGCAAACACGGGAACCAGTATTATGTCTACATCCCCGCGATCCCGCCCGGAAAGCCGTGGTCGATCTTCGTCATCCACGCAGACAGGATCGAGGGCCCGTGGAGCGATCCAATCGACCTCAAGATCGAGGGCTGCATCGACCCCGGCCACGTCGTGGGCGAGGACGGAAAGCGTTATCTTTTCGTCAACGGCATTCGCAAGATTCGGCTGACCGACGACGGTATGGCGACGGACGGAAAGCTAGAACAAGCCTACGATCCATGGCGATATCCCGATGATTGGGTGACGGAAAACTTCGCGCCGGAAGGTCCCAAGCTCCTCCGTCGCGGGCCGTGGTTTTATCTTATTACGGCGGTCGGAGGCACCGCCGGGCCGGCCACCGGGCACATGGTCATCGCGGCTCGCGCCCGCTCGATCCACGGACCGTGGGAGCATTGCCCCTATAACCCGCTCGTCCGCACGCTTTCGGCCAACGAGCCATGGTGGTCGCGCGGGCATGCGACTGTGGTAGAGGGACCGGGCGGCGACTGGTGGATGGTCTATCACGGTTATGAGAACGGCTTTCGCACACTGGGACGGCAGACCCTTCTCGAGCCTATCGAGTGGACCGACGACGGCTGGTTCCGGGCCAAGGGCGGCGACCTCGGACGTCCAATTCCCCGGCCCCGGGGCGGCACCACGGTCCAGCCTGGACTCGCACTCTCCGACGATTTTTCCGGCGACAAGTTCGGCATTCAGTGGGCGTTTCATGATCCGGCTCCCGATGAAATGGACCGGGTGCGCTACGGCGGGAAAGCTCTTGAGCTGCGAGGCGTGGGCAGTTCGCCGGCTAACAGTTCGCCGTTGACCTGCCTCACGGTTGATCGCGCCTATGAGGTGGAGGTCACAATGGAGCTGGTCGGTGCGGTCGAGGGCGCGTTCCTCCTTTATTACAACCCGAAGGCGTTCGTCGGGGTCGGCTTTACCGGGGAGAAGGCGAAGACCTACCAGTATGCAACCACCGAGGAGTGGGCGAGCGTTCCCCTATCGGGGCGCAAGGTCCGGGCCCGGATCACCAACGACCGCAACGTGGTAACCTACCACTATTCGCTCGATGACGGGGCCACCTGGCAGCGGCATCCGACGCGGATGGAGGTCGCCGGACTGAACCACAATGTGTTCGGCGGCTTCCTCAGCCTGCGGGTGGCGATCTGCGCCCTAGGCGCCGGCCGCATCCGCCTGAGCCGGTTCACTTACCGGGCAATCAAGGAAACCGTCTGATTCCGGAGAACCGTCGGACGATTTAAGAGCAACGTTTAGCTTCCTTGTTCCTTGGTTGGGAAAACACCTGAACGCTAAACGACCGCCGAACCATCAAGTCGCGCTCCTGATGGCTGTTCGGTCCGCGCGTTCGATTCCGACGTGGTGGACCAGGTCGTTGTTTAGCACCAACCAAAGGGCGCTAAACATTTTCTACGAACTAAGAAGACTGGTGCTAATCGCCTACCTTTTGCTCTTGGACGCGGTAGCCAATTTGAGGGACCCCCTTTTCGAACGTCCAGAGGCAATGCCGAGAGCGCCGAGCACCCGAACTTGACGCCTGATCACGAAAAATAAGGACAGCATTAGCGCTATCATGATCAAACTTGGCCAGCTTTTGCGCCTTTTCCGTCTGGTGAGAGATCACAACTAACAAAATCTCAACATTCTCTTGCGCCAAAACCCGACAAATTAAAGCGCCCTTTACCACATCGCCCCATGTGCCCATTCTTTGCTAAAGAGCGCTTAAAGAGCCACTTGTTCGTCCTACTGCCCTAGGATCCGAAAAGAGACGGAATCGCTCCGGATATCGGCGATGGACGAATCGACCAAAGCGATGGTACCGAGCGCATCCTTGCGAATCCACAGGTCATGGTGGGCCGAGCCCCCAATTCCTGAATTCGCAATAATCAAATGCTCAAGCCTCGCATTGGAAAGCGTTCCCTCGCCCTTAAGGCTGCCGGGGCCTACTATGGTAATGCCACTCGAAAGGCTGTCTCGAATCGTGACTCCGCTGATCGTGATGCCAGAGATGCTGCGACGATCCATGCAGATTTGGAGCGAGCCACGCCAAGCCCAACTATGGTCGTAGCCACCACAGCGAAGCAGTTCGCAGTTCCTCACCAGGGTCGTTCCGCTGAAGTTGTTGTCTATCTTGAGTTTCTCATTGGACGTCGGAAATGTCGTGCTGATGAGAATTCCGCATCCCGTACCGATGTCAGCAAAGCGACAGTCCTCGATTCGGTTGCTCGCCCCGCCGTAGATCGCAGCGCCATTTGCGAGGAATGTCAGCTGGCCCGTGCATCGGCGGATGACATTGCCACCCGACGGCGGCCCGTGCCCCACAAAGCCTTGGTCTGAGGCTGCGGGCCAGATCGCGAAACAATCATCTCCCGTGCCGCGCGCGGTGCAGTTCTGTATGATCGTCCCGCTTGTTCCAACGCAAAGATTCACGCCATCGGCGAGAGTGTTGCGAAAGCGGCAGCCGTCGATGACCAGGTTTACGCCATTGTAGATCCAGATTCCGACCTTGGTGTGTTCCAGCCAAATCCGCGAGACGGACGATTCTGCACAACCCCCGCTCACTATGCCATCATTGGGCTCACTGTCATCGCGGTAATCTAACTTACCGGTGATCGAGAAATCGGCCAGGCGGATATGTTCTCCAACGAGCTTAAAACGCGCCCGCCGCGCCGCCTGCTTGTACAGCAATTCGTCCCCGACGAAGTTCGTATGCCACATGCCGGCACCTTGGATGGTCACCCCTGAGGGAACGAGTACCTCTCCAGTAAGCTTGTAATTGCCGGCAGGAACCCAGACGGGCTTTGCGTGCCCCTGGGCTTCCGCGACACATCGCCTTAGCGCCTCGGTAGCGTCGATCTTGCCGGTTTGGTCGGCTCCGAAGTCGAGAATGCTCAATGAATGCGCAGGGGCCGCCAACGGAGCGGGGACGTTCTCGAGGTCGACGAGGTCGATGATGCAATACGCAGAATCTTGAGCGACCCGCTGCAGGCGAATCACATCGTCCTTGGCGACAACCAAGTCCTTCACACGGAGCTCATCGAAAAAATTCCGCGGCTTGCCTTCGCTGGGCTTGTTGGAAAAGGGGTAACCTCCGTAAAGCCATGAATACCTGGAGCTGAGTTCCAGAACCCTGGCCCTTTTCCCATTCACGAATAGGTCGAGGCTAGTGCTCGTACCACCGCCTTCTTTGGAATCGGGAAGACTGTAGCGAATCACCAACGCATTTGCATTCGAGGAAGCCTTAAATTCCACGTACTCCCCGGCGCCCACGAGCTTCACACACTTTTGCCCGGAGGATTCGGTCTCAACCAGGTTCGGATCGTATTTCGGACCTAGCACGACGCCGGTGCTCTTCATGGCCGAGGCCTCGTAGGTGGTCCAAGGCACATCCGCTCCTGTTCCCGCGAGAACCCTGCAGGCGCAGGCAACCCACGCCGCGACGAGCGCGCGTCGCAGTGGGGCTGAAATTGATGGCATGGATTTCGACACGTTTGGCGTGACCAGCGCGCGGCGTTATCCCGCCAGACGGTATTTGACAGTCACCTGCCTGCCGGGGCTGCACTTCACCGGCCTTCCAGCGACAAGGACGATGTGTGCGCGCGCATTGGCGCGGGCTGGGGCGACGGTTACCGAGTTCTTCGTAATCGCGATACGGAAGTCATCTCCCTTATAGGCGAGACGGAACCTCAGGCGTTTCCATTTGCCGCATAGACGCGGATTGATTGCGACCCGGTTCTCGTCCGCCTCGACGCCGCCGAAGCCCAGTATCGCCGTCATCCACGCGCCTCCGTTCGCAGCGGGATGTGAACCTCCCATGAAGACGCTTCCCACATACACTTTGTACCTGGCTTCAAGATCAATCTTGGCTGTCTTCAGGAAGTATTTGTACGCGAAGTCGAGATTGCCAAACTCGGTCGCCACCATCGCGTACGCGCATGCGCTCAGGCTCGACCCATGCTCGGTGCGCGGCTCGTAGTAGTCCCAGTTGGCCTTCTTAATTTCCGTGGAGAAGCGGGTCCTGAATAGGTTCAGCATCATCACCACGTCAGCCTGCTTGATGATCTTGGTCGGCACCGCCAATCCCTGTCCGGCGCCAAGGTATTCATTCGGATGGACCATTCTCGCCTTGAGCTCGTCAACCGTGGATTCCCTCAGGCCAAGGTAGCCGTCAAACTGCTCGATGACGCCCGTCTTAGGGTCCGGCTCCGGTACAAACAGCCTGCGGGCCACGTCGCGGATGCCGGGTAGCTCCTTTTCAATGCGGAGCTTTCGAAACAGTGAGCGCAGCTCCTTCGGATGCTTTCGCCGCAGAAGTTTCACGGTCTCGTTCGCAATGTTGAGAGTCTCCCTCGCAACCATGTTCGTGAAGGCGTTGTTGCTCACCCGCTCATGATATTCGTCCGGCCCGGTGACATCCAGGATCTCGTAGCGCCGCTTGTCGCGCTTGTAGTAAGCCAATGAGCAATAGAATCGTGCACATTCCAGAATCACTTCGGCCCCCCCTTCAAGCAGCAGCGAGTCGTCGCCGGTCAATCGAAAATAATCCCACATCGCTATGGCCACGTCGCCGTTGATGTGCACCTGCTTGTCGCGGAAGTATGTGCGCAGCTCCCGACCGGTGGACGGGTCCCCGATGTTGAAATAGGTGCAGGCGTCATCACCCGTGTCTTGGCTTTCCCAAGCGTAGAAGGCTCCGCGGTAGCCCAAACCCTCGGTCTTTGCCTTCCTCCTGGCACCGTCGAGGGTCTTGATTCTATAGCGCATCAGCTCGATCGCCTTCTCCGGCTGGGTATGGAGGAAAAACGGAAACATGAACATCTCGGTGTCCCAGAAGATCGCCCCCTTGTAGACTTGGCCCGACAATGCCCGCGCCGGAATTGAATTTGCGCTGCCGTTGACCGGGGCAACCATCAGCAGCTGGAGAATGCTATATCGCAGGGCAAGTTGCGCGTCGTCGTCGCCGTCGATCGTGACGTCGCTCCGATCCCATTTATTTCGCCATTCGGCATTGTGCTTTTCCAGGCAGGCCTCGTAGCCAATCGACCTGGCCTTCTGCACCGCGCCTACCGCCGCCTCCGGCAACGGCTTTGTGGTGACGTCATTGTCGGTGAACACGGCGAAATACTTGTGGAAGGTATAGGTCTCTCCTGCCTCGGCCTTGAGGTTGATCACATGGAGATTCCGGTTCCCTTTTGCCTGGTGGGAGACCTCACCAAAGCCAGCGTCAATGGCTTCCGCCACGACCACCCGTTTTGAAGTCTCGCTCGTCCGGCCCTGAACAATGAGTACCGACTCCCGCCTCTCGGCCGACAATTGGACCAGGTGTGGACCGTTCAGGTCCCAAATGTTGTAGTCTATGCCGGTGCGGACCGTGAGCCCGGCAGCCCTGTTGCACGTGACGCTGTAGCTGATCACACCGAGGTTGGGCGTATCCGCACTGAGAAACCGCGCCGAACTGATCGTCACAAGGGTGCCTCTGGACGCGAATACTGACTCCCGCTCAAACACAGCATTGGCGAACCGCAGCGTCTGGCGATGCCGCTTGATCCTCTTACCCAGGACCGAGAGTTCGACGCCACCGATCATGACACTCGTGTAGCCGCCGTTGGGTGCATTGACCGGCTCGCGCCACGCCGAGCCGACGCGGTCAAAGATCCCTGCGAGCGTTATCCCCACCAATTGCTGCGGGCCGAACTCGTCCAGGGTTCCGCGATAGCCCATGTAGCCATTGGCAACCTGAAAGACGTTGCCACGACGCATGATGCTCTCGTTGCCACCGGCAACCTCGGCTGTGCTGACTGACCAGAGATCCTTCATATTGTTTCACACCGCCGTCCGCTCGTCCCTGACCCGCAGCATGAGCACCGCGGCAAGGATCATGGAGATCCCGCCCATAACGATCGCGTCGATCGCATGCCCATGAAACACCGTCCGGACCAGCAGGCCCAGCAGGGCCGCGGCAAGGATTTGCGGAATAACGATGAAGAAATTGAACATGCCCATGTAGACCCCCATCTTTCTATAGGGCACCACGCTGCTGAGGATCGCATACGGCATCGTCAGTAGGCTGGCCCAGGCGATTCCAAGGGCTCCCATGGATATGATGAGCAGTCCAGGTGCCTTGAACAGGTGCATCGAGCATAGCCCAATCCCACCGATGACTAGGCATATGACATGGGTCGTCACACGGCTGGTGCGCTTGGCCAAAACGGGCAACAGGAAGGCAACAAGTGCCGCCACGCCGTTGTAGACCGACATCAGCACTCCCACCCAGTTGGCACCAGCGTTATAGGCCACGCTCCTAGGATCGCTGCTGCCAAAATGGAAGCTCGTTACGGCTGCGGTGGAGTAAATGAAGAAGGCAAAGAGAGCGAACCACGTGAACATCTGGGCCAATGCGAGCTGCTTCATCGCCCCGGGCATGTTGTTGAGGTCGTATACCAGCTCGGCCAGCCCTCGTTTCTTGCCCGCCGCGCATCTCCGCGCGGCCACTGCCTGCAGGACCCCATAGAAAGCGGCGCCAAATGACAGGATATAGAGAGCCTTGTCCCACGACAGCAGGTGGATCGCAAAGCTAGCGGCCAAGCCTCCGAATAGCAGGAGGGCGCCGGAGATGTAATTCCTCTTCGTGTCGAGCACGAAGTCCATCTCCTCGGTATTATCGCCGATGCCAGTCTCCGCGTGGAAGGCCCCCTGCTCTTCCGGCGAATACTCCTTGACCGAGAATATTGTCCAGAGGACCGCGAGAAGATACACAGCCCCACCAAAATAAAAGGACCACTTTACCGACGCGGGAAGGCTCCCCTCGGCCGCTGTGTTGGCGACGTGGAACCAATTCGTCAGAATGTAGGGCATTACCGACCCCACGACGGAACTGGCACCTATGAAGAATGTCTGGACGGCGAATCCCGTGGTGCGCTGCTCGTCGGGCAGCATGTCGCCCACAAAGGCCCGCATCGGCTCCATGGTGATATTGATGGAGGCATCCATGATCCATAGCATTCCGGCGGCGAACCACAGGGCGGGCGAATTGGGCATCACTAGCAGAGCCAGCGACGCTAAAATCGCGCCGACCAGGAAGTAGGGTTTTCTGCGCCCTAGCCTGTTCCAGGTCTTGTCGCTCATGTATCCTATGATGGGCTGCACCAGCAATCCCGAGACGGGACCCGCGATCCAAAGAATTGGGATTTCGTCCACCTTCGCGCCGAGCGTTTCGAAAATTCGGCTGACGTTGGCATTCTGAAGCGCGAAGCCGAATTGAATGCCCACATAGCCAAAGCTCATGTTCCAAAGCTGCCAGAAACTTAGGAGGGGCTTCTTCTTCACGGGCGTCCCTTTCGCGCCGGACCGCCCTGGGGCTTGGCATTGCCACCGCTGCGCCTGGTTAGGACCCAATGGTCAATCTGGTCGACGCTCGCTTCGGCCAGGTCCCGCACCACCACATCAGCTCCGTGATCGTACAACTCGCCGGCATTGTTCGATCGGGCGATTCCTATAACAAGCGCAAAACCGCCAGCAGCCCCAGCCCGTACGCCCGTTGCGGCGTCCTCCACAACCACGGTCCTCCGGTATGGGACCCGCAAATTGTCTGCCGCCGCTATAAAGATGTCCGGCTCGGGCTTGCCTTTGAGCCCCAGCCTCTCGGAAACGTTGCCATCGACGACCGTGTCAAAGAGGATTGCAGTCCCGGTGGTGCTGAGGATGGCAGCCCCGTTCCTACTGGATGTTGCCAGGCCAACCTTGATCCCATTGAGGCGGAGGTTTCGCACTAGCGCGATTGAGGAATCAAATACTTTGACGCCATCCTCGAGCAGCCGGTTGAAAAGGCTGTTTTTCTGATTGCCCAATCCGCAGATCGTTTCGCGGCCCGGTTTGTCGCCAGGCGATCCATAATCCAAGTTTATCCCTCTCGATTTTAAGAATGCTTGCACTCCCTTATAACGGGGCCTCCCATCGACATAGGCCAGATAATCGGCGGAAGTAAACTCATTGAAAGGCTGGCGAAGCACATGTTCGTGGCTTCGGAGGTACGCGTCGAAGGTTTGCTTCCAAGCGGAGGCATGCACTGAAGCGGTGTCGGTGATCACCCCGTCCATGTCAAAAATCACTGCGTCGAACTCGGAATTGCGGTTCACGGTGATATTCGCGATCTCGGTTCGTCGATGGGTGGCGCTCCACCCTTGGGTCTTGGAGGGATTGGTTCGAAATATGACGCCACTGATGTTGCGGGGTCTGATGCCGGGCGAATCCCGACTTGAAATGTTGGTTTGAATTGGTCTCACGCGACCGCGGGAGGATGCTCCGTCGACTCCGGCTAATGAAAGTCGCCAGCCTTTAAATTTGGCTGGCGACTGGTGCTATACCCTGATCGTACCTACCTCTGGACTAAGGGATCAGAAACTGAACACGTTCTTGACCGTGAACTGCTGCGTCGGACCGATACGATAGAACGCAGGGCTTGCCACACCGTTGATCGGTGCCTGATAGCTCACCGGAATCAGGTAATTCCCTCTGCCGACGTTCGCGACGTTGACCTGAATGTTCCATCCGATCTTGTTGGTGAGCTTCCGGTGATAACCGATCCAAAGGTCGAAGTAGGTCTCACTCCCGAGCATTTCCGGCGCGGATAGGTTGGGGAGGTACGGAGGCGGAAGCGCGGGATTGCCAGTCGGGGGATAGCCGAGGATCTCGGGGCCAGTATAACGCACGCCACCACCAACGTTAACACCTTTGACGAAGCCGCGATCGAACTCATAGTTCGTCGTCAGGTTGAAGCGCCACTTGGCCATCTGCGACGCCGCAACGCCTTGCTGCTGATGGAGTTCGGCGTAAGCGCCACCTACCGCAGGAAGGCCGTTGTAAGCGATGTAGTAGGCTTGGGCGACGTCAGGAACGCTTGGAGCGATGTCCTGCCCCCAGAACCACTGCTGAGAGCCGCCGGGGCCCTTAACATAGGCCGCCGTCTCCGCCATGAACTTGGTCAAGGCCGCGTCACCAATTTGCGTGATGACCGCATTCGTTTCCGTAGCGTTGAGTGTAACGCGCCAGTTTTTGGTGGGATTGGCGTCGAGCTCAAGCTCCCAGCCCTGGGACACTGAGTCTTCGGTAATCGCGAAGTTTTGTTCGCCCGGGGTGCCCTGCAACTGACTCCTCGGGACAAGGCCGGCCTGCACTTGAGACAGGCTACCCATGCCCCAATCCTGGAAGAAGTTCGGGAAATCAGTATTGAGCTGGGTTTCCCAAGCCCGCGTGGCTGTGGTCGAGGCATTCTGTAGATTCTCCATCGCCTGCGTGTGGTAGTTATTGCTATCGAAGTACCAGCCCGCGCCCTCCCCTCCAACAGCTAGACCAGCCGTGCCCCCATCGGGGCCGATGCCCGGATTAGGGGACTGAACAGACGTGGGTCCCGCTTGGAGCGGGGTGGACTGGTCAGTGTGATAATAAAAGACGTTGCCGTAGTACGCCGAGTTGCCAACGAAATTGGCCAGCTCTGCGGCGAAGGCAGTGCCGTCGGGGTTCGAACCGTTCGTGATGCCGGTCACATAGCGATTGATCTTGAGGGCCAACTTGCCGTTACGCGTCTCGATCAGAATGCCGCGCTCGATCGTCTTGCCTTCCGGAGGCGCGACGGGATCCCCGTTAATGTCGAGGCGGCTTGAGTTCGGCTGGAAGTTGCTCGATGTGCTGTAGGCCAGACTGACATCGAAGGGAAGCTTGCTGGCAAACCCTTTCACGCCAGGGAGTTCCCCGAGGTGAGCCACAAGACTATAGGAGCGGGATTGAACTTCTACACGGCCCTGCGTGCCGTTTGCAAAGTTTACGTTATTGAAGTTGATGCTTTGCGGGTCGTTCGCATCGCCGAGGGTGGCTTGATCAGCATAGCTCGTGTTGATATCTTTGCGCCAGCCGTAGATACCCACAAGCGAGTCGTCCAGCCAGTTGCCTTCGTAGACCAGCGCCTGAGAGGTGGTCACCGAGCGCGTGATGCTATCGGAGGTCGCCAAAAGGTCGCGGTTGACGGAAGGGTTGGCTTCAGAATTGGTAACGGTCAAGGTCTGCTCGCCCGCCCAGCCGTTGTAGTACGCAGGATTGGTGGGGCTCAATGACGCGTTCGCCGGATTCGGAGTGAAATCGAAGTAATTGATCGGTTGGTTACCGATCGTCGGGTTGCCGGTGACCCTGGGAATATTAGCCCCTGAGAGCGACTTGCCCGCCAACGAGGGCCCCAGATAAATGACCTGTTGCGGGTTTACACTCTCGAAGTTACTACCGCTGTATCCGCCGTCGAGGGTATCGGCGAGAGCGAGATTTGCGCCGAGATAACCATACTGCTGCCAAGCCATGGTGTCGGTTGTCAGCTTCGCATCTTCCGCCAAGCCGGTCAGGGTTTGGATGCCAAGGATCCTTTCCCACCACTCATTGCCGTCCTTCTTGAAGTCATGAGTGACAAAGCCCGTGGCGCGCGAATCTTCGCGATCGCTGGTATATTCGTTATTGGTTGGGTAGTCGCCGTTAAGGACAAACGGGCGGCCATAGTTCGGATTCGGGCTCGCGGTTGCAAGCGAGGTTCCGTCGTTGTTGGTGGCCATGACGTCAACGTACAAGGGAACGGCCCCGCCAAAGGGGTTGATTTGGCCGTCGTTATAATGCTGCTTGTTGTAAGCAACATCGAAGCCTACCTGGTCATGGAGGAAGGTTTGCGAGAGATCCGCCGTCGCCGACCAGAAACGTTGCCATTCCGATTTCATGCTGCCGTCGATCAAATTCTTGTAGAAATTGAAGACCGAAGGATCGGTCAGCGAGGTATCCGTGAAGAGGCCGGCGTTGGAGTAAGGCAACCCCGCGTAGATGGGTTCCTGCGCTGCGCCGTTTATCGTGAGCCAGGAACCGGGAAACGCGCCATAGGGCCAAACGAGACCGGTGCTCGTGGCCAGACCCGGCTGAGGCAGGGAGGTGAAGCGGTACGTGCCCGCAGTACCGACAGTGGAACCGTTCTGGAAAACATTTAACGGAAAACTGGCATTGCCGAGCTGGGCATTCGTAAACCACGGATCGTCATTCGAATTGCCGGCACGGCCGGCGCCTGCATAACCATTGGCAGCGCTGGCGACGTAACTAGCGGGGAGGCCGGAAACCCACGAATTCAAACCATTCAGTCCCGCCTGATAAGCTCCCGTATCGGCGGGGTTAAAAAACGGAGTAATTTGGTCCTCCGGAGGAAGCGCGCGAGGATTGTCGGAATCGACCTGGCCGGATTCGAAGCTCGCCTTGAAGACGGTATGATTTCCGCCCTTGTTCAGAAAAGCAGGTTCGACTCGGAGTGCGCCGGATATGCGCTGGTCATCCGAATAGGCCGGCTGCTGCTCGTATTTTTCGTCGTCGTGCAGGATGTCGAGCCGGAAGGCGACCTGGTCAGGCACGATCTGGAAATTGTAATCCAAGCTCTCGCGGGCGGTTCCCCAGCTGCCAAAGCGCAAGTCGAGGTTTCCAGAATTAGTGAATTCGGCACCCCGGCTGCCGGAATTGATGATGCCGGCGGGACTGCCTTCACCAAAGAGAATCGCATTTGGTCCGCGTTGGATATCGATGCGGTCGGTATTATATGAGTCCCACGGGATGTCTGAGACAAAGAAATCGCGGGTATTATCGGCAGCAGCGAGGCCGCGGATACGGGTGTCCTCGCTCGGATGGATGGTGTCTTCGGTAAGGAGCGCATTGCTGCTACCGGGACCGGGACTTGCAAAGTTGCCATTTACGCCACCCACTTCTGCGCCGCCGATGCGTTGGAGCAGCGAGGTGTTGTCGGTCGCGTTGGTGTCCGCGAGGAGCTGCGCGGTGATCACGGTCACGGAACTGCCGATGTCGCGCAGATCGGTGCTGAGTCGGTTGCCGGCCAGCGTGGTCTCCACATTATAGCTTTCTTTGCCGCTGGTGGCGCTGACTTCGAATGGTGACAGCAAGAGAACTTCCTCTTCCGGTGTGGGCGTCGTGTTCGAGGCAACCACCGCGGTCGGGGCAACCGGCGGGTTGGCGGGCTGGGCGGGGCTCGGGGCTGTTTGCGCCTGGATACTCGCGCAGGCAGATATCGCGGCGACCAATACGGCTACAAGCCGTGAATGCCTTGGTGCATATTTCATAGTTTGGGGTATAGTTTGTGATTATCTGCGCTGCGCCTGGGCCGGAATCTCCGATCAGGCGATCGGGTGAATGGGGTCGTTTGCGGGGTAGAGCAATCGCTCGGTGACGGGAGAGATCTGCCACAAGTCGGGTGCAATTCGATTCCATTCGTGTGCAAACGTTGCGAAGTCGCGGTCGCGAGAGAATCGACGACGACGATCCGGGAAGAAAAGGATGCCGCGCTGTCATCCCCACTTGCCGGCGAACTTGGACTTACGGCTGCGAGAGAATCAACGACGTCGATCCCGGGGGAAAAGGATGCTGCGTTGTCATGCCCAAAGGCCAGCGAACGCGGACTTGGAGCGGCGGATTTGCGTCCGAATAGCCAAAAAAACAGGCTGAGGTGGATTGGCTGTAATAGCCGGAACCGGCGTACACTTCGCTGTTCCTGGTCGAGCCATCCGCCAGCTCGACGGTGATCCTTGCACCCACCCCGGCAGGATTGCCGGCCGGGCCACGCAGCATGATGCTCACGGATTTGCGGCCGGCAACGCCGTTGTTCCGAAAAACGAGCATATCGTCGTTGTTTCTTGAGACAAGAAAGTCGGGCCAGCCGTCGTGATCAAGATCGAGCACGACGAGCGCCTTCGAGTCACCCGGCACCACCAAACCGCTCTCGGCGGGAGGCACCGCGGTGAAGTGGCCCTGGCCATCGCCGCGCAACATCTGGCTGAGCCCGCCGTCGAAACGGCCGACGGCGGGAATGGGCGCGAACGAATTCTGCACCGCGTAAATGCCGGCATGGCCGTCGCCATAAAAGTCCCCGGCGACGACCCCCTGCAGCGGGGCGATCTGGGCGATCCGCGGCAGTGGTTCAAAGCGGTAGGTCCCATCGCTCTGGCTGAGGAACACGCCGCTGCGCAGCTCCGTGGCCGCGAAGCGCTGGGCTTTCGCAATCTTATCCTCGCCGAAAATATCCCCCACCGTTCCCCGCGCATAATCGTTGTTGAGGGGGAAATGTTTCAAAATGAAGGGGAACACGGCGCCAAGATCGCGGCGCGCCCTCCAGGGATAGATGCGGTCGCCTTCGTAATAGGCTTCGACCAGATTCGAGGAACCGTCGCCGTTGAAATCGCCCGAGTAAATCAGTGCCGGATGCCGCGCATCCGCATGGTACTGCGTATTCAAACCCAAATTGCCCACCACGTAGTCAGGCCGGCCGTCACCGTTGAAATCTGCCGACGCGATCGACGTCCACCAACCGGTGCCCGCCGCGGCAAAGCCCGCCTTCTCTGTCCAGTCCTCGAAGCCCGTGCCGCGATTATTATGGAAATATTTCACGTGGCCCCACTCCAGGGCCAGCATCAGGTCGGGCCACCCGTCTCCGTCCACATCGCTCCAAAGAGCCGACGTGACCATGCCGACTTCACGCAGCCCGGGAGCCAAAATATCGGTGACATCCTCAAACCTGCCGCCGTGGTTCTTCAGCAGAGCGCTTTGCGGCGCGTACGGGTACTCCCCGGAGCTGATGCGGCCGCCGATAAACACATCCAACCATCCGTCCCGGTCGAAGTCCGCGGCCGCGACCGCCCCCGCGTTGATCGGCAATGGCGGCAACGCGTCCCCGCCGGCAGGTCGCAAGCCGCCCTGGCCATCGCCAAGGTAGAGACGGGGCTGGTACTCCGACATCCCGGCGGGAAGCGAATTGCCCCCCATGGTGACGAGAACGTCGTCGTTGCCGTCGCCATTTGCATCGAAAACCAGGATCGGCCCATTATCGACCGGATTGGCGGAAACTCCCGCAAGGGGAGCGACTTCGAAGCTTGCCCCGCCGATGCGGCGGGCGATTGCCGGCAGATCCTGCGTGGTGCCGCCGATCGCGATCGATTCCCATTTCCCCCCGGCCAGTTTTCCCACCGCCAGGGCCGGACCGCGGCGATTGAAGCGAAACGGCACCAAACGCTGCATCAAGGCTTCATCGACGGTCTCCTCCCGCATGCGCACGGCAAGGCCCATGCCATGGCTCACCTCCTGAAACGACGTGCGGGCGGGTGAAACCTCCGCCGACTGGGAAACGGATGCGGGCGCGGTGTGTCCAGCGGGTTCGGCAATCAGATAGCGCTGATCCACCGCCACATTTTCCCAAGCCTGCACGCGGCCGCTTGGCCAGGTTACAACGAGGCGCTCGATCACCGTATCCTCTCCCAGACCGAATTGGAGCATGGGCTCGCTGCTCGAAAGGTAGCCCCGTGCCAGGCCCAGCGTGGACACCTGCACCCCCAGCGCGCTTTCGATTCGAACGGTGGCCCCAATTCCAAAGCGATTCGACGCCGTCCCGCGGAGATCAAAAATCACCCGGTGCCCCGTTTGGCAATCATTCCTCAGGACGGTGACGCTGCCGTGGTAGTTGCTAAAGACGATATCGAGGTCGCCATCCCCATCCAGGTCGCCGTAGGCGGCGCCAAAACTCACCCCCCGTTGATCGAGGCCCCAGTCCTCGCTGATGTCTTCAAACTGGAGGTTCCCGAGATTGCGCATGGCAATGTGTTTTTCCGCCCTGATCGGGCTCTCTGTCATGATTCGAATGGACTCGGCCATGCTTTCGGCGCTCCTCTGACGTTTCACGACGTCAACGTTAGGATCGTACGGAAATCCATTCGTGACGTGCAGGTCGAGGCGACCATCATTATCCAGATCCACAAGACGGATCGACCAAGTCCAGTCGGTGGCGGCGACTCCCGCCAGGAACGCCGCTTCCTGAAAATGACCCGTTCCCGTATTGATCAGCAGGGCATTCCGAGGAAAATTCGCCACGGTTTTGGCGCCATCCGGCCGTTCCTCGAGGCGCGCCCTGGAATCGGCCATCATACGCTGGTCCTTCTCATGGGTGGCGGAGGCCATGTCGGCGACGATGAAATCGATCAGCCCGTCGTTGTTCACGTCACCGTAATCCGAGCCCATGGAGGAGAAAGCCGTGTGCGGCAACACGCTTCCGGAAACGTCGGTAAACGTTCCATCCCGGTTGTTATGGTAAAGGGAGTCCGGCACGCCGTAGTCATAGGCAACGAAAAGATCCGGCCAACCGTCGTTATCATAGTCCCACCAGGTTGCAGAATGACTGCGGGTTTGGAGAGCGACGCCCGCCTTTTCGGTGACGTTCAGAAACGTCCCATCGCCCTGATTATGGAACATATATCCTCTCCGCCCGCCACTGTCGCCGTCGTTGGCCAGCATGTTCGTGGCGATGTACACGTCGAGCAGCCCATCCCGATCGTAATCGCTGAACGCCGCCATCACCGAGGAATCAACCACGTCCAGGCCGTAGGCATGGGCCATCTCCTTGAAGGTGCCATCGCCCTGGTTGATATAGAGCAGGTTCGGAGCATTATAGCGACAGACGTAGATATCCAGGAGGCCGTCGTTATTCACGTCGGCAAAGGTGGCGCCAAACTTCCAAATCTTCGCAGCGTCACCCTTGTCCCCGACGCCGGCCTTGTCCGTCACGTCCTCGAACTTGAAGTCGCCGAGATTGCGGAAAAGGCGGCATGATTCCGTTTTGCTGACCACGAAAATATCCGGCCTTCCGTCGCCGTCGTAATCCCCGATCGCCACGCCCGTCCCGATGGAACCGCCGTTGTATTGTTGGAACAGGGCGCCCTTCATCTGCGGATCGGCGTACTGGTTCTCCGTCCGCACGCCGGTGGCTTCGGGCAGAAGCAGGGTGAACATGGTCTTTCCTGGCGGGCCGGAGCGCGGATTCAACTTGTGCCCCACCAAAGGCGCGGCCTCAAACGGGACCGGCCTGGTCTGGGGGGGTTCCTGGGCCGCGAGCCGAAGCCAGCCGCGCAGGCCGAAGCCCACTGCGGCGGCAGAGGACCGCACGATCATTTCCCGACGATTCATGGTGCTTATTTCAGTGGAGTCGAGGATTGGCGCGGCGGCGGCCCGCCCTTACTGCAATCGAACGCGCAAGGTCGGGGGCACAAGACTGAGCGCGAGGGCGTGTTCCGCCGACGGCATGGACACCCCCAACCCGCGGCACAAAACCAGCAGCCGGTAAACGGACTCCGGTGACAGTGAACGGATACGGTCGTCATCGATGGCATTGATACACAGCGTCAATTGCTTCTTGGCGAGCACCGTGACTTTGGCTCGGGCCAAAACCACCGCGAGATCGACGCGGCGGTTCCATGAAATCAAGGGCTGAACTCTCAGCGCCAGGCGTGACTGCAGCACCTGCAGGACCCTGGCTAATTCGGCATCATCGTGGACGGCCTCCGCCACCTGGGCACGGGCGACCCAGGCGCCGAAATCGGTGGAGAATCGGGTCAGCCCCTCGGCGGCCGACCGGGCTCGATCCAAATCCCCTATTTCGGAAAAATACAGTGCGATATTGCCCAGCGAGGTCGCGTCATCCTGTTCATCGACAACCTCTAAAACCGTTACGGACTGGTCCTCGAAACCCGGAATGGAAGGCAACGGGTAGGCCCGGGGACGCAGCCAGCGTGGAAGAGTTTCGAGTTTCAGTTTGTCGATCAAGGTTCCTTTGATTTGACCGTCGGCGGCGCGGGCAAAGTCATCGAAGAACGTGTCCCAAGAAAGCAGGACGATGTGCGTGATGTTGCGGCGATTCACAATTTCCTTCGCCGTTTGGGCGTCCCGCTCGCTCATGATGCGAACGGCGGCCCTTATTCCATCTGTGTTTTCATCGCTCACCGAGCCGAGGCCGCGGAACGCTCCATAATAACAAAGGGCAGTGGATGCGCTGGGGGGAGAAAGCACGATGACGGTCCCCGGATCGGAATGCTGGCCGATCCAACCCGCAAGATCGCGCAGAATCAGGTCCTGGAGCTCTGTTCTGCTAAGGACATCGCCACGGCTTGGCCGGTCCCAACCCAAAACGTAAATCAACCCGGGGGAGAGCAAAACGACGATGACGCTGATCCAGCCAAGGCGTGCCTTTGGGCCAATCGCCTGGGAGGAAATTCCTGGCGCCACCGCGGCCAGTGTGATCAACAGCAATGCATCGAGTGTTTGCCACCAGGCGAGCTTAACGCAGGCGAGGGATAGCGCCATCATCACCGGTCCCAGCGAAATCGCAACTGCCGCCCGGGTCGGCCTCGAAATCTTGCGACTCCTCAGCACCCAGATGGCCGGAAGCAGCGCGCCCAACGGCGCCAGCGTCAGCCATAGCCGGATCGAAGGTCCCTGGGTTCCTATCCATGCCGCGAGGCTTTGCGCCACGATCCCGCTGCGAAGGCGAGTCAGATGCGAGCCCAGGCTATCAAGAACGAAAAGATCGATGCCGTGACGGAATAGGAGCGCAGCGGGAACCGCGCTGACGGCTGCGATGGACAACGAAACCAGGACTAGATTCTTGGGGGACCGGGAGAAGGTCCGGTTTTGCAGCCAAGCGCTTGCCTGGACCAACAGCTCTCCCGCACCAAGCCACGCCAGACCATGGAGCGGGTGGACATATGACATTTCCCAGGTCCAGAGCTCGGAAGGCGAGTATTCGATCAGTGAGGCCAAAATCGTGGTCGTGGCGCCCGCGCAGGCCCAAGCGCGCCAAGGAAGCAGGGCTGTCGGCCCGTTTGCGGGCGTTTTGCCGCGCGGAGCGAGGAGAGGAACGAGGAGGCCGCCGCCGGCAATTCCCCACAGGACCGGAAGCTGCACGGAAACTTTGACCCACAATCCCAATCCGCCGGCGATGCCGGCAAGAATGAACCAACGTCGCCTGGCTTCCTCGTTTTCGGGAGCTGTTGCGGCGGCGCAGGATAGGAGCAGCACGCTCGCCATCGCGAGACCCTGGGCGAGACCTCGGTCATCAGGCGCACCCGGCCAAAACCCCGTGATGAAGGGGAAAAGAGAGACCAGACCGACGGACAAGAGAGAGGCGGAAAGCGAACCAAAACACTCCGCGGCGAGTATCGCTGATCCCAAAATGACAATTCCCAACAAAAGCGGATCAGCCAAGAGAGCTGCCTTTTCGACCAGCGCCGAGGGAGGTGCTCCCGTGGATAAATGCTCACACCAGGCTAGAAAACCCAGCCACCATCGATAAGGTGATGGCGTGAGCACGGTCCGGCCGAAAGGCGCATTTTCATAATCGATGTGGCGCACCCTGGCTTCGCCGCGATTCAGCATGCGCTGGGTTTGCGCGAGCCATTGGTAACTCGCGTCAAGTTGATCGGGTATGGGCAGCGAATTGTTGGGCGTAATCTCTGTACCGCCTGGAGCGGAACCGGCGACGCCCCCAGTGTGACTCTCAGCGGGGACTCCGATGGTTGAGAGGTAATCAAGGCGATTGATTCGGGCAGCGGTGTTCCAAATGAGAATGGCGCCAGCCCCCAGCAGGAATGCAATCCAGACCGAGGAGAAATGCCGTCGCGATTTCATAGGGATTTCGGGTTGCCCAAAACAGGCCCATACAAGGTCGTCGGCAAGCTCTTCCTAGCATCCGGGCCATGCGGACGTGCCTAAGGCCAGCAAGCCACAGCGGATCTGGTGACGCGCATTCAAGACAGCTCCGCGTGCGACGGCACTCTGAGCATCATCAAGGGTTTCGGCTTCAGGATCGACCAGCCAGCGATGCTCGATTTCGCCAGGGATTTTCTCCCTAAAGATGTGCGCGGTCGCTTCTGGGGATGGCCGCAGCGACCGTGCACATGCGACCTAAGTCTAGCAACCGGTCTTGACAACCCTCGGCGGCCGCACAGTCCCTCCGTCGTGCCAGTGTCCGTGAACTTGAAGTGTGCGGGGAAGTTGGGGAATCCCGCGCTCCCCGGCCTGTAATTTCGAAAACAACATGTCTACCGCGGCGCGGCCAATCTCCTCAGAATGCTGCTTAACCCCGGACCAATCCGAATGGACCCGGGTCACGTCGAGCGAGACAAGGCCGACATCCTCCGGAATATGCCTGCCGCTTCCCGCCAGCCAGGCATCCATGACGTTGGGTTCGTTGCGGAACGTTGAAAGAGTGAGAACGCAGTCGATCTTGTGCTTGTCGACCCAGCTCAAGAACTTGTCGGCGTTCATCTGCGTTGGCAGGAGCGGCGGAATCTGGGCCAACGAAGGCATTGTCACCGAAAGTCCTGCGTAACCGAAGGACCATCGACCATCAGTTATTTTGTCCTGATACTTCTCAATCGCGAGGCCGATGCGGCGGTAGCCGCATTGCGCGATCATCCTGGAGGCCATTGTCACGGCCTCTGAATGGTCGCTCAAGACGCAATCGAGACGGGGCGATGCGATCTGGTGGCCCACTTGAACAATTGCAAAATCGTCCCATGGAAACGAGATCGAGTGCGGCTCCGTCGGAAATGCCGCCAGGAGAGCGCCGGTAATCCCGCGGGCCGCGAGAATCCCGCCGAGCCGCTGTCCCGTCATCCCACTTGAGCAAAGTGTGAACTCTGTGATCCCGAATCCAAATGATTCGGCGCGTTCGCGCGCCGCCTCCCAATTGCTTTGGAGCGTGGGAGTTGCCCGCCACTCATGAGAGTCGGCGACCGGAGTCACAAACGCGATGGTCCCAAGATGATTCTGTGCCTCGCCGCGGCGAGTGGCTCGCATAACCTGACCCACCAACGAATTGTGCTTGTAACCGACGGCCGTCGCAGCAGCGGAGACTCTTAGTTGTGTGGAATTCGCCATCTTAGTAGCTCCGCTCAGGCAGCGCGATGCAGTGGAGATGGAAACCCCAGCCTTTCTTGCAACGGCTTGGAGTGTGGACGCCGTGCGGGGTGGCACAACGGTGTTCATTTCGATCGAGGTTCCTGATTCAACCGGAACTCACAGTCAAGTGATCATAAGGAGGATTGTCTTCAAGTGACCGCTCCAATCGCTCATCTCCCTAAAGAGCCAATGCACCGGTAATCCAGAACCTAACAAGCCATCCAAAGCACGGTTTAGGCGTCCACTCCGGCGGGCACAGCGTTAATGTGATTTTCGACACACACTTATACCTTGAAGACGAACCGACCGAATGAGGCTCTTTTTCGATAGATCTCATTTTCAAAGAAGAAACGAGCTGGGTTCGATCGTTTAGCACTTCGTTCGTGCCAAATCCATTTGGTGGAGCACTAACTGGTTTAACCACGAACGAAGGTGCGGTAAACATTTTCTGCGAACTCACATTTAGGGGCGGTAAATTCTCGGTTGAGGAGGGTGGTAAACCCTTGGATAGGCGAGAACTCCTAGACATTTATATCGTGCAATCATTAAGATTCTTAAGCCGGTAAACCCTCAGCTAAATGACCTGAATTCCATACCGAATCCCTCCGGCATTCCGCCAATACTTTCTAAAGCCGTTCGGAATCTATACTTATAGAGGTGCCCGATGGCGGCATTATAGCCGTGGATTGTCGTATAGTCGTCCGCGACCGGAATAGTAGCTGTCTGTCCTCATGATACGTCACCTCTGCAGTCCAAGAATGGCAACTTACGGCCACCCTCTTGTGTGGGGAATAACGCTACTCGTATTGTCCCCGCGGATCAAAGCCCAGGTAGATTATACACCTTATGTATTTGACACGTTGGCGGGGGCTTACGGATGCGAAGACGGGCCAGGTTCCGAAGTTCGCCTTAACCTGCCTTGGGGCGTAGCCGTGGACCCGGCCGGAAACGTCTACGTTTCGGATAACTCGTGCAGGATTCTCAAGGTGGCTCCAGGTGGGTTCGTCAGCACCCTTGCGGGGCAGGCCGGCGTTCTAGGAAGTGCAGATGGGATCGGAGCCGCCGCGACATTTTCATATGCCGACCCCCTAGCGGTCGACGCCACCGGGAATGTTTATGCAGCGGACACACTGAATGGTGTCGCGATAAGGAAGATAACCCCAGCCGGGGCAGTGACTACAATCGCGGGCAGATCGGGCGTCTATGGAAGCTCAGATGGGATGGGCACCGCCGCCCAATTCGGTGGGATCTATGCAATGGCGGTGGACGCCAGCGGCACTGTGTTCGCGACGGACAGCTCCAACGACACTGTCCGAAAGATAACGCCTGACGGTGTCGTGACGACCTTCGCGGGCAGCCCAGGCATTCGGGGAAGCGCAGACGGGACAGGTTCCACTGCTCGCTTCTTCGATCCACGGGGTATAGCCGTTGACCAAAACGGCAACGTTTACGTGGTGGATGCCTCCAACTACACCATCCGAAAAATCACCCCTGCTGGCGCGGTTACAACGCTGGCGGGCAACGCCGGGGTTGCCGGCACCGCTGATGGTACAGCAACGACTGCCTACTTCTCAGAATTTGTTGGACCCATGACGATCGACCCGAGTGGGAACCTTTATGTTGCAGATTTCGGAGTCGGTGCGATTCGCGAGATCACACCCAGCGGGATGGTGACGAGCCTGTTTGGCGGTGCCCTGTACGGTTCGGTCGAGCCAGGGGCCGCAGCCGCAGGCATTGGCCTCGGAAACCTGGCAGCGGACCCCGAATATAATCTGTACCTTGTAAGCACTGGCGGCGGCATGCTCTGGAAGATTACGCCTGAAGGCGGCGTTTCCGGATTTGTAGGTGACGCAAACGGACACGGAAGCGCCGATGGCACCGGCTCTGTTGCGCGGTTCGATTCTCCAAGCGGCGCCGCAGTCGATCAGAACGGAGTCTTGTACGTTGCGGATAAATACAACAACGCAATCCGCAAAGTTGCTCCGGGCGGCATCACCACGACTCTTGCTGGAAGCAGCGGTTTCAGCGGCAGCGCTGACGGGGACGGTGCCTCAGCGCAGTTCAGCCTCCCATCCGGAGTTGCGGTCGACAGCTCGGGTTACGTTTACGTTGCAGACACCGGCAATGATACAATTCGGAAAGTGGGGCCCACTGGTATGGTGACAACCCTAGCGGGCACGCCCGGCGTGGTTGGCAGCTCGGACGGAACGGGCCCAACGGCTCAATTCAATGGACCCTTTGGTTTGGCCGTAGACCAAAGCGGAAACGTGTATGTCGCGGACACGGGAAACGACACGATTAGGAGAATAACGCCGTCAGGTGTGGTTACAACCGTGGCGGGTGTTGCGGGCAGCTTCGGCAACAACGACGGGATTGGCAGCGCCGCACAATTCAACGCTCCGGCTGCGGTGGCAGTCGACACAGCGGGAAACATCTATGTATCGGACACATCTTCTTTAGTCGCCGAACGCAGCATTTATAGGAGCAACACAATAAGAAAAATCACGCCGGGCGGTGTGGTCAGCACGCTAGCAGGGGCTCCTTTACCAGTGGATATAGTGGGTGACCCGGTCCAACCGCCTCCGAGTCAATTTAGTGCTGATGGGGTTGGAACCGCTGCGAGGTTCAATAGCCCATGTGGAATTGCCGTGGACAGCGGCGGAAACGTCTTCGTGGCAGACACAGGCAATGAGACTATCCGCAGGATGACACCGGATTGCACCGTAACCACGATGGCGGGCACCCCTGGCGCGACCGGAGGCCAGGATGGAGTTGGCGCCTCCGCGCTGTTCAACGGCCCGACGGGCATAGCAGTGGATCACAATGGAAACGTGTATGTCGTAGACAGCGGAAATAACACGATCCGGGTCGGTGCTTACAACACAGCGCCCTCCGTGAGAACTGAGCCTTCGGCATCGTCTGCAATAGTCTACCAAACGATTTCGAATGGCAGCACGATCGTCTTTAGCGCGCCGACCAATGGCAACCCGTCTCCGACTTACCAATGGTACTTTGGCGGCAAACCCGTCAAGGGAGCCACTTTGCCTTCGTTGGTTGTGAATGGCGCGACCGAGTCAAATGCGGGCTACTACGATTGTGTAGCCACCAATCCACTGGGGGTCTCCACAACATCGGCCACGCTCTTCGTGGCCAGTAGCACCGACCCGGGCCGTTTGATCAACCTTTCCTGTCGTTCGCAAGTGGGCACGGGTGCAAACGTCCTGACGGCCGGTTTTGTTGTCGGCGGAATAGGAACATTAGGCGCTGAAACGCTTTTGATTCGCGCCTCCGGACCCGCCCTCATCCCGCTTGATGTGACGGGCGTCCTGCCTGACCCTGAATTGAGGCTAATCAACTTCAACTCCAATAGCATATTGGCGACAAACATTGGATGGGCCGGAAACGCTCTTGTAAGCGACACGGCCACTGCCGTCGGGGCCTTCGCGTGGACGAATCCATCCAGTCCAGACTCGGCGTTGGTCGAAACACTGACAGCAGGTCCCTATTTGGCGCAGGTCACCGGGGCTAGCGGGGATTCCGGGATAGCATTGGCGGAGGTTTACGACGCAACACCGGAAGGGACGTATTCATCGACGACGCCGCGCCTGATCAACATTTCTGCCAGGACGCAAGTGGGCCAAGGCGACAATATCCTTATCGCCGGATTCGTTATAGGTGGCTCGACCTCGAAGACGGTTTTGATCCGCGCATCGGGTCCGGCTCTTACGCCCTTCGGTGTTACGAACGTGCTTCCTGATCCCCAATTGCAGCTCTACGAGTCAACCAACTTGATCGCCAAGAACACCGGTTGGGGTGGCGATACCCAAATAGCAGCTGCGGCCGCCTCCTCCGGGGCGTTTTCCTGGGGCACGTCAGCCACTCCAGACTCTGCGATTCTGATCACGTTAGCTCCAGGCGCCTATACGGCCCTTGTCTCGGGAGCAAGCGGGGACGCCGGAGACGCCCTAATTGAGGTTTATGAGGTTGAATGAATCAACCCACGAAATGGAGTGTATCAGGGCAAACTGCCCCCATTCCTGTCGCACTAATCTGCGAATTCGTTTGGCGGATCGCTCAAAACGCCATGGATGGCAGGCAATCTTTACGAACGCCCATCAAAGGCGTTAACCGTTTTCTCCTGCCCAACGGCCACCTAAGCAATTTAAGCCGTCCGCCGTTCGAATCTAGGATGGTGGAGCACCTTGGGGTTCAGCACAAACGAAGGGGTGCTAAACTTTTTCTGCGAACAACCTTTGGAGGTGCTAAACCTCTCCGGTCTTTGGATGCTAAACACCCACCTTTAATTTCCGCCCCTTCTTCTTTGGCCGACCGCCCCTGCGTCCGTTCAATTGTGCCGCCAACGATTTCTTGGAGCTCTTCGCACGTCCCCCAATCCGCCCAAGAGATGCGGCGGCGGCACTTTTCGGAGCCGGCGGTTGCTCCTTGTTTTCTGCGTAGGAATCGAGAGCGAGCCGCAAGGCTTCTTGGATCTCCCTTGCCGCGGCCTCGCGGGAATCCCCATGCGCCATGATACCGGGCATATCGTTGACTTGTGCGACGTAGCAATCGTCGCCCGGAACTTCGCTGTACCAAATGCGGACTTCGTAATCTTTGGCGGTAGGCTTCATGGGAGTGTTTGAGTTTTTAGCTGATCGCGGACTTGGCGCACTTGGTAGGGCTTTGCTTTTCCCCCAGAGTTCTGGAGATTTATCAGGTCAAAGCCCGGTTTCCTGAAGATATTGTGGCTGCCACTCTGCCTCCTTGCGTACCCAAGTCTGGTGAGGAGGTTGCAGAGATCATCGAAGTCGATGCTGGCGTCACTCTGTCCCGCCATCAATTTCTCCAAGATTTTCTTCCAATTGCTCACCTTGGAGGATTGAAACCCAAACGCTTGGGTTTTTCAAGGATTACTCCGTATGTTTAACAATGGATGCAGCCGCGGTCCCCTAGGGCTATCTTCACAGCCATCCGTATTCAGGCGCTAAGCCACAGATTCGATCCCAAGCTCTTGGCACCAGCGAAGTCATGAAAACGCCCCATCTAGCGCGTTCGAATCCAAAATGGTGGAGCACCATTTGGTTTAGCACGAACGAAGGGGTGCTAAACTTTTTCTGCGAACAACCTTTGGAGGTGCTAAACCTCTCCGGTCTTTGGGTGCTAAACACCCGCCTTTAATTTGCGCCCCTTCTTCTTTGGCCGACCGCCTTTAAAAGGTACCGTTGGCCTTGGGATCTCAGGCGACCTCGATCAAAAGCAAGGATGGGGCATTTAGCTCTATCGTTAGCTCTTAACCATAAGGGATTTATATCTTGTTACTTTTTAAATTGAATTAAAATGATAGATAATTAAGTTAAATAACATCAAATTGATTTTTCTTGCGCGATTTCTGGCGCTAATTGAATCAATCTGTTCACCATCATTTAATCGTTATTCGTCAGCACATTTTTAAATTAAATAAAAAAGAACGAAATTGGATTCATATTAAATAAAATATTACAGAATCAGCTCAAAATTTCCAGATATCTCATAAACCTCATCTGTGCCTATCTCTTTTAGCAGTTCGATTCCTGGAGTCAGGAATGCGCTTATCCGAGCAGAAAAGCAGGGTAAGGTACGGAGGCTTGCGTCCAAAATTTACACCGACGATCTCACTTCTGCGCCAGAGGAGGTTATCCGCCGGCATCGTCTTGAAATTGCCGCCCACTTCTACCCCTCAGCCGTAGTCAGCCACCGCTCCGCGCTGGAGAATTCCCTCTCTCCAGCCAGCAAATTACACCTCACCGTCCAGGGCGCTGTCGCTCCAATTCGGATTCTTCCCGGCTTAGAAATCCGGCTATGGAAGGGCCCTCCCCCCCAGCCAGAAGATCCACCAGTGGCATTCGGAGATAAGCCCACCCTTTTCATGGCAAGCCAGCCAAGAGCTCTGCTCGAAAACCTCCAGATAGCAAGAGCCCGCGTCAACGACGAGCCGAAGATCCTCACCCAAGAGGCACTGGAACGCTGGCTCGATCGCCAACTCCGAAGTTTCGGCGGCTCTTGGCTCGACGACACCCAGCGACAAGTCGATGCCATCGCAGACCGATTGGGATGGCAGCGTGAGAAAACTGAATTCGAAGCATTGGCAACAGCTCTTCGTGGCAAAGGCGAAGGGATCGTACTTATCTCCGAAGTTGCCAAAGCCCGAGCCCAAGGCCGCCCCTACGATCCGGACCGAGATCTCCTCTTTCGAAATCTACAAGCGCGACTGGCCAATGAGACCTTCCAGGAATTGCCCGCCCCTCCCGTTGCTGAACGTGAAAATAGAGCTTTCTGGGAAGCCTATTTTTCAAATTATATCGAAGGCACAAAGTTTACTGTCGAAGACGCTCAAACCATCGTTTTCAGCCCTACGACTAGCCCCGCAGCTCAAAAGCGCCCTGCGGACGCTCACGATGTCCTCGAGACCTATCGGTTGATTGTAGACAATAGAATTTGCAGCGATACTCCATCTACACCAGCCGACTTTCTTGACCTGCTGAAACGACGGCACGCCCGGATGATGGCCAGCCGCCCTCATGTCCACCCAGGTGTCTTCAAGAGCGAGAACAATCAAGTAGGGTCTCGCGTTTTTGTCCGACCCGAACTTGTTGTTTCCACGCTAGAGCGGGCGTGGCCAATCGCACGCTCTTTGAGATCGCCAACTGCTCGTGCCCTGTTCGTCCTATTTGTCCTCGCCGAGGTACACCCTTTCAACGACGGCAACGGCCGTATCTCCCGACTGGGAATGAATGCCGAACTAGATGGCGCACATCAGATGAGACTTACACTTCCAACGGCGCTTCGCACAGATTATTTGGGCGTACTTGAAGCACTCACCGTTCGGCAGGACCCCGAACCTTATATCCGCTTCAGTCATAAGCTCATTGATATGAACAGTCGTATGCCATTTCAATCATTCGAAGCATCGCATGAATTCTTCAAAAAAACGGGAGCTCTAGATGAGAATCTAGCCCCTTCGATGCTCGCCAGCCTTAGCAGCTAGTACTTGGGCCTCATTTTCGCGCCGCTTCAATACGCTACTGATGCTAGCGACGTCCCGACTATCGATAGCGAACTGCTAAACCTACTACTCTCTGCCCACAGGCAACCTACCGTATTGGAGCCGACCACCGTTTGAATCTGAGATGGTGGACCATTTGTTGGTTTAGCACGAACCAAGGGGTGCTAAACTAATCGTACGAACAATAATCTGCGCTGCTAAACCGAACTGGAAAATCGAGTGCTAAACTGAGCCATTTGGCTCTAAAGCGATTACGATTTAAGTTATTGGTCAACTGTTTATTACAGTGCTAAACCAGCCGCCATTTTGCCGCGACTATACGTAAATTGATGTGGAATATTCTAGTGAAACGGCTTCCCGCTGAGACATTTTCGCTCACAGTCGGATTTCCGTCCGGCTATGAGAGTTCACCCCATCTCCGCTCAACCGGGCCTTCTAGGCGCCCTCTTGTCGGATGTGATCATAAGACTTCCGTGATCGGAGGTGCAGCATGCCAAACGGAGATACACTAACGTTAAGAATGCCGCAGCGAAGGGTGAAAATCGCCGTTGAATTCTATAACGACGCCGAAAAAGAAAAGCTCCTTAGCTATGCCAATCATGAGAAAATTGAGGAGATCGTAAAATCAGGGCTGGAGGTGACCACCGAGGAGTTCCTGACGTACTACCTCTTCCACAAGAAACGCCCAGGAAAGGTTGGTTGGAGAAACCATAGAGAAATAGGTCGTAAGATTGGCAATGCACTTGCCGAGTTGGACGAGTGGGTCGATTTCAACGGGAAGTCGATTTCTACGCCGGCAGATGTTGCAGGCCAAGATAGAGCCATCACAGAAAGGATCGGTGAGAGCGTAGGCCTGTCTGTCATCAGCCATCTTCATGGACTGACTGCGGCTGATTGGGATCGAATCCCCACAAGCGATCACCGCACTTTCGACTATCAGATCGCCAGTGACGGCCATCAAATCGTCCAAATGGAAGCCAAGGGAAGTGCTACCGCAGACAACTCGGTCAAAACTTCGTCGGTGAGCCAACACAAACGGAGTATCTTAGACAAAAAGAAAGAAATTGACGCACTGGAGAAACAGAGAAAGTACCGGTTCCCGGCCGATCTTCGATACGGAACGATAACCGTTATGGGCGGTTCAGGGAGCCAAGTAAGGTGCCTGCTTGTTGATCCTCCAGCTGATGGCGATGGGACAGCGGCGGAAGGGCTCCGTCTGCTCCAACGCGTCAGATTCCTTCGCGACTGGATTTCGTTCATCAGTCCCCGATCTCAACTCGCCTCCGCTCTTCAAACACGACTTGCGGCGTTGGAGCACTTACCTGACCCCCTGTCACTGGATGGTGTGCCGCTTCGCAAAGGCAACGGAGAAGAATTTGATTTTACCCCTATTGGAGGAATCCTTCGTGGGCACGCATCGTTTTTTACCACAAAATCTAAGATCACTGACAGTCAAGCGGGCGGAATAGTCGTACCCCTGCCAACTGGTCACCTTTTCTTCCTAGGAATTCGAGAAACCCTTCTTGAAGAAGCCGCGAAGCAGCAGATGCATAGCATCATGAGCTATAAAGCGGAAAGCGGTCCGTTAAGAAAAAAGGTTGAGTGTGTGATGACCCAAAAGGCATTCGATGCCATGCGCTTCCCTCCTCCAAACATTGAACGGACATCTGAAGAAGGTAGCTACTACAGATTTGAGCTACCAGGTCTGATACATTACTCGGACTCCGGCATTTTGTACGGTGTACTTCCTACGCACGAGGATGAATGATTCGGGCAACGGACGTGGGAAAGATTGCTGGTGGTACGCAAAGGCGCTCTACGCCATCGTCTCCGGTCAGCTCGCATGGCTTCTCATTGTAGTCACAGCTCTTCGCGGCCGGACAGAAGAACAATGGGCAGAAAGAGCAGGGATCGGAGCATCCGTCAGCCGTTTTGTCGCTTTCATGATGACGCTCGGTACGGGGTCCGACATGCAGCGACAAATAATTCTAGCGTCACGCATTCGGCATGAAACGGCCGCCGCATCAATTCTCGCTTGGGCTTTGGCATGGGTCTCCGTCCTTTTCGTTACCGCCACAGTCATCCGTAATAGAGACAAGCCCAGAAGATTCACTGTCGCAACGGTGAAGACCCTAATAACGGTTTCATCTCTCTGCCTTGTCGTCGGTGTCTTCACACCGTTCATCGAAATGCACGCACGGATGACTGTCCCCGTCATCGGGACCGTCACGCCCAAATTTGAGGAAAAGACCATTTCCTCCGCTGTTGCTGCTCTTTTCCACTCCGGCAACTGGATTATTGGACTGCTAATCACGCTCTTCAGTATCGTGACACCGCTGGCGAAGCTCATAGTAGCACGGTTAGCATTAGGAGAAATATCCAACGAGCGCAGAACCGCGATAAAGAAAACCCTCGATACAATCGGTAAATGGTCCATGGCCGATATCTTCGTGGTCGCTGTCCTCCTGGCCTGTTTCGCAATACGCGCGGCGGACACATCTACTGACGCTAGGCCGCTTTGGGGCTTCTACTTCTTTGTCGCCTACTGCCTGCTTAGCATGGTGGTAAGCTATGCTCTCGGTCACGTCGAGTATGAGCCGGAGTCGCTCTCCGTGAAAGCCGCAATTCAACCGATCATGATTGCAATCCGCGCGCTACTCGCCGTCACATGCTTTTTCGTCTCTGGATATATCATCATCTGTTTATCGCTGGGACAGCGGACGGCGGATGCAATGGCTGTTTCCATAGTCGATCCGAACACGATCGCCGACTCAGTTCAGCATCTCGCCCTACATTCTACGATATGCGTTCCGTTCTCTGTGCCCCATAATGGGGTCTACACGGCAAATGTGATTGTAACCCGAGGTAACAGTCTGAATATCTTTGTAATCCCGGCGACTCAGGTTGGCGCAGTGAATGCCGGCAGCCGCTTCACCTTCATTCGGGGATCCGAGATGCTGGGCACACGGAACTACATTCGATCACTTTCCTTGGCTTCAGGAACATACGCACTCGTACTTCGAGACAGAGACGTGAAAGGATCTCAACTACCCGATAGCGAAATCCAGGTGCGAATCGCACTACACTCGAGTCCAGACCAGCGATGAGACTTGATATGTTCTAATCCGCCTGCCTTTCCCTCTCTCGCATCGCTTCGCCCAATCGAGCAAATATCTTGGTTAGGAATCCGATCCGATCCGACTCTTGCTCCATAATAAATAATTTCCCATCAGCCTTGAGGATTCCTGCCTCGAGCTCATCCGGAGGAAGCATATTCGTAATCCAGATAGCAAAGAGGAGCCCTCGAGCGATAAAGCGGTAGACAATCCGACTGTGGTCGCGGATTCGGTCAGGCTGGAGTAACATGTCCTCGCGGAAGATGCCCTTCAGTTTGACCGCAGTAACTGCGAAAGGATAGCGATTTTCAGGGAGCGGATCCTCAGCCAAAAGTGCTACCCGGATCGGATCCGGACGCAGGGCGATGATGTCCTGTGTCCACTAAATCGAGGCAATCTCAGACCGACGCGGACATCTTCGGGAATTTACCCGCTTCGATTATCCCACCATTCCGGGTCCCGTCCCGCGTCCCTGCCAACGAAAGACAATATGAACAGAAAATCGTTAATGAGCCTCGAGAAGGCTCCGAGACGCTCGCGATAAGCCTCTGTAGTGTATTCTTCGTTCACCCGTTGAGCATAGGTATTGCAATTCACCCGCGTCAAACCGGCCACGTCTGATTGGCTTTAGCGCCTCGGGCTACCAAACTGAGCCACCGGTAGATTGCCGTATCCAACGGCAGCAAACGCTAAACTGGAGTGGCAACTCAGTTTAGCATTCGGGGGGGAACGAGGGTCGAAAGGAGTAATCGGCAGCTTTGACCGCTCCTTCTCACGAACCGAAGGGCAAATGCTAAACCGGCCCTGGCGCTCGGTTTTCCCTTTCAAAAGCGGCTTCTCCTATCAAGTTTGGCACTTAGTTCGCGTTAAACTAGAAATGGTGGAGCAGATCGGGATCAAACCGACGACCTCGTCGTTGCGAACGACGCGCTCTATCAACTGAGCTACTGCCCCGTAAGGAAGGGAAGTTATCTAAAATCCTAAGCCCCCAAGTCCACACCAATCTTGGACGAAACCCTCAACCTACCCTGGAATGGTCCGATTCCGTGACCATCCGCGAGAAAATCATCTTGCCCGCGCCGGTGGGCAGCAGGCTTATGATCTCGACCGTCACGTGCTGGCCGATGTGCTGGCGCCCGCCTGTCACGACAACCATCGATCCATCGGCTAGATAGCCAATTGCCTGGCCCTCTTCCTTGCCCGGTTTCACGAGCTCAATTTCGAGGCGCTCGCCGATCATAAGCTCGGGTTGGAGCGACTTTGAGAGCTTGTTAAGATTTAGCCAGGGAACGCCCTGGAATTCGGCCATTTTTGCCAGATTGTAGTCGGTCGTGAGGAGCTTGGCCCTCATCGATTGAGCCAGGAACACGAGCTTCGCATCCACGTCCTCCTTCTTCGCGACCTCGCTCTCCGTAATGCGGATGTCGAGCGACTTTATGGCGCGCAGGGCATTAAGGACATCGAGGCCCCTGCGGCCCCGGGCCTGCCTCAGCGGATCCGTCGAATCGGCGATCGCCTGGAGTTCATTCAGGACAAAGCGCGGAATGACGAGAGCCGCGCTCAGGAACCCCGTTTCGCACACACGGGCGATCCTGCCGTCGATCAACACGCTCGTGTCGACGACCACGAGGGGCACATCCACCTCGTGCGGGACGAACCGCACATAGGGTATGACCAGGTTGAACTCGTCCTTCCCGCGAAGGGCGATGACCGTGCCAAGATAGGGGCAGATCACAAAGAGCCCCAGTCGAACCAGGAAGATCATCTCCGGGTCCCCTTCAGCGAAGAGGGGCGATGTCGCCACCAAACTGGCTATGATCGATCCGACTGCGATCCCGAACGTGAGCGCGGAGAGTCCCCGGAGCGAGAATCCCTTCAGCATCACGTCCACCAGGACAACAAGGGCGCCGATGCAGAATCCGACCGACGAGGCCACGATCCTGTAGGAATCCCACTCGCGGACCGTGTAGCATACGAGCCAGCCCGCCGCGGTGCACAGAAGCACGAAGACGACCCGGATGGGAAGCAGGGTCTTGTTCATTATCTTGGTGCGGCGCCTCTTCCAACCAGCACGTAGGCAACAAAGGGTGCGAGGATGAGCACGGCCATCAGGATTACGATGATCGTTCGCACACGCTGTGCCGTCGCGGCCGTATTCGCAGGGTCTGGGGTCATGGGATCCATTTCCGAGGAATCCAGACAACCCAGAGTGGGCCAAAACGCAATCCCACGAACGGCTCGACAGAAGGGTTGGATTTTGCGTCTTTGCGGAGATCATGCTGAACCAGCTCACCATCCTCGCCCCGGGTCTGCTGGGTGCCTCCGTGGCCCGCGCGGCCAAAGCGCGGGGAGCGGCTCATCGGATCGTGATTTGGGCCCGAAGGGCCGAAACCCGCCTGGCGCTGGCCGATCAGCCTTGGTGCGACGCGACTTGCGACACGCCCGGCGACGCGGCGAAGGATGCCGACCTCGTGGTCATCGCCGCCCCGGTCGACATGATTGTGCCCCTCACCCGCCAGATCGCACCCTTCCTCAGGAAGGGCGCGGTCGTTTGCGACGTGGGGAGCGTGAAGGGGGAGATATCGCGCCAGGGTCACGAGGCGACCCGCGGCACCGCGCATTTTGTCGGGGCGCATCCCATGGCCGGCTCCGAAAAGACCGGATGGCAGCACGGGACGCCGGACCTGTTCGAAGGCAGGACCTGTTTCGTGACCCCGGTCGATTCGACCCACCCCGAGGCCCTGAAGAAGGTGGTCGCGTTCTGGAGAGACCTGGGCGCGGAAGTGGTCACAATCGACCCGGACAAGCACGACGAAATCGTGGCCCACATCAGCCACCTCCCCCAGGTCCTGGCGTCATCCCTCTGCGCTTTCCTTTCGGCGAGGGATCCGGGATGGCGCAATTTCGCGGGAGGCGGACTCAGGGACACGACGAGGATCGCCTCCTCGGACCCCAAGCTTTGGAGAACCATCCTGGCCGAGAACCGCGACGAGGTTCTCCGGGCGCTTCGCGAATTCCAGGATGAGCTGCAGGGTCTCCAGGCAGCCCTGGCCAACCGCGACTACGTCGAGGTGACGGCCCGGCTCGAGCGCGGACGCGCCTACCGCGACAAGTTCCGACCGGCACCGTGACCCCTCCCCTTCCCGACATCCTTGCGGTGAGGCCGTTCCCGGGGCCGGCCCGCGCAACGGCGGCCGTCCCGGGCTCGAAGAGCCTTACAAACAGGGCGATGCTTCTTTCCGCGCTGTGCGACGGTCCCGTGACCCTGACCGGGGCTCTCCTGAGCGACGACACGCGGATCATGGCTGAGGCACTCCGCCGGCTTGGCTTCGACGTGGCGGAGGACGGTGCATCCCGGCAGATTCGGGTTGGAGGACGCGGTGGCTCGATCCCCGTTTCGGAAGCGGATCTTTTCACGGGCCTGGCCGGCACTGCGGCGCGATTCCTCACCGCTCTGTGCGCCTCGGCGAAGAAGGGGACCTTCCGGATAGACGGGGTGCCGCAGATGCGGAAGAGGCCCATGAAGGGATTGATCGACGCCCTCCGGCTGCTCGGCGCCGATATCCGGTGCATCGGGGCTGAGGGATTCCTCCCGCTCGAAATCCGGCCATCGGGCCTGCGGGGCGGCGAGGTACCGGTCGACGCCCGCGAAAGCAGCCAGATGCTCTCCGCGCTTCTCATGGTCTCTCCGCTTGCCGGGGCGCCCGTCGTCGCGGCGCCCGTCGGAGGCGTCAGGATGCCCTTCGTTCGAATGACGACCCACCAGATGGCGCAATTCGGGGCCGTGAGCTCGGCGGCCGGCACCCGGGTCACCGTGGAGCCCGGCCCGTACCATTCGCCCGGGCTCTATGCCGTCGAGCCGGACGCAAGCGCCGCAAGTTATTTTGCCGCCCTGCCCCTGGTGACCGGGGGATCGGTCCATCTCGAGGGCCTGAGACCCGCCGGCAAAAGCCTCCAGGGCGACGTCCGTTTTCTCGAGGTGCTGGAAAGGTGCGGCGCCAAGGTCGGCACCCGCCCGGATGGGATCACGGTCTCATGGGAGCCGGGCGGCCGGCGATGCGCCGTCTCCCAGAACTTTTCGGAGTTCTCGGACACTTTCCTGACGCTCGCCGCCATCGCTCCGCTGCTGGACGGGACGACCCGGATCGAGGGGATCGCGCACACGCGCCGTCAGGAAACGGACCGCGTCTCGGGCGCCGCCGCAGAGCTCAGGCGCCTCGGCCAGGAGGTCGCCGAGACGGAGGATTCGCTTGAGATCCGCCCGAGGCCGCTGCGCGAGGGGGTCACGGTCGAGACCTATGGCGACCACCGTTTCGCCATGAGCTTTGCAGTCCTCGGATGCAGCGACCTGAGGGGGGACGGCTCCCCGTGGCTCTCCATCGCGGAGCCCGCATGCTGCGCGAAGACCTTCCCCGGGTTTTTTGATTTGCTCGACCGGGTCCGTGCAAAATCCTCGCAGGCCCGACCTTCCCGATGAGCCGCAAGCACTTCTTCATTGTCGCCATCGACGGCGGGGCCGCATCCGGAAAGTCGTCGACCGCACGCGCGCTGAGCGAGCGCTTCAACCTGCTGCACAGCGACACGGGGTCGTATTACCGCGCCGTGACGGCCGAGATGCTTCGCCGCGGTGCCCGGCCGGAAAACCTCCCAAGCGTGGAGGCCGCGCTTTCCGAGATCCGCCTTGGAACGAGGATCGAGGGCCGCTCCGCCCGGATCGAGGTCTCCGGGCGGCTGCCCGGGGAGGAGATACGCAGCAGGGAGGTCAACGAGGCCGTCTCCCATTTCGCCGCGATACCGGAGTTGCGCTCGTGGCTCCTCGCCTACCAGCGCGGCCAGGCGGAGGCCGCCCGGAAGGAGGGGTTCGCGGGCCTGGTGATGGAGGGCCGCGACATCGGCACCGTGATCTTTCCGGACGCCGATTTCCGTTTCTTCCTCCACGCGGATCCCGCAGAGCGCGAGCGCAGGCGGGTGAAACAGGGCCAGGTGGACAAGGTGGCCGAGCGCGACCGCCTGGATTCGTCCAGGAAAACGGCCCCCCTCTCCCAGTCGGCGGGGGCCGTTTCGATCGACACCACGCTCCTGACGATTTCGGAGGTGGCGGACCTCATGGCTTCATTCATCGCCCGTAAGATGGCCGCGCCATGACCTCGAGGCATGCGCAGCTCGAGATGGAGCCCGTCTACGGCTTCTTCTACGGCATCTGCAGGATGACCCATCAGATGTTCTTCCGTGGAGACGTGGCGGGGCTCGAGAACCTGCCAAAGAGCGGCGGCTACATCGTGGCGGCGAACCACGCGAGCCACCTCGACCCTCCGATCGTCGGCCAGTTTCTGCCGCGCCAGGTCAGCTTTTTTGCGCGTAAGACCCTGTGGAAGCCCGGGATTGCAGCCTGGTGGCTGGACAAGGTCGGCACGATTCCCGTGGACCGGGATGGCGGGACGAGCCTGGACGCGATCAAGCGCGTGCTCCAGGCGCTCGCGGCGGGCAAGGTCGTCATCGTCTTCCCCGAGGGGACCCGCTCAAGGACGGGCGAGCTTCAGCCGCCGAAGGCCGGCGTCGGCCTCCTGGCCTGCAAGGCGCGCGTTCCTGTCGTGCCGGCGAGGGTCTTCGGCTCCTTCGAGGCCTTTGGCCGGACCGGGAGGCTGCGGCTCGGGTCGCCGGTCTCGGTCACGTACGGACGGGCGATCCTCCCCGAGGAATACGACCGCCCGGGCGACGGCAAGGAACGCTATACGAGGACGGCCGCGCGCATCATGGAGGCGATAACCCGGATCGAGCCTCCCCCTTACCAGGTGGTTTGACGGTCCCCGGCTCCAGTCATTCAAGCCCCGCGGCCCTGCGGGCGCGCTTGATCACGCTCGAGGCCACCGAGCGGGCGCGCTCGGCGCCCTCCTTGAGGACCCGGTCGACGTATCCGGGATTCGCGAGAAGCTCGGCGCGGCGGGTGCGGGCGGGCGCAAAATACGCCCAATAGTGCTCGAAGAGGGCCTTCTTCAGGTCTCCGTACCCAAGGCCCCCTGCCCTGAGGCGGGCCTCGAGGTCCTGGGCGACGCCCGGGGGCGCGACCAGCTTCAGGAGCTGGACGCAGAGGTTGCGGTCCGCATCGGGCTTCGGCTCCGCGGGCGTCCGGCTGTCCATGACAATGGACATCACCTTTTTCCTGAGCGCCTTCTCGTCGCCGAAGATATCGAGCGTATTGCCGTAGCTCTTGCTCATCTTTTGCCCGTCAAGGCCGGGCACGACGGCCACGTCCTCCCGGATCACGGGCTCGGGCACGACGAAGGTCTCGCCGTAGGCCTGGTTGAACTTTATCGCGATGTCCCGGGTCATCTCCACGTGCTGCTTCTGGTCCCGCCCCACGGGAACGGCATTTGTGTCGTAGAGCAGGATGTCGGCCGCCATCAGCACGGGGTAGGCAAAGAGGCCGAAGTTCGGCGAAATGCCCTTCGCCGTCTTGTCCTTGTAGCTGTGGGCGCGCTCGAGAAGACCCATCGGCGTCAGGCTGCCGATCAGCCAGGTCAGCTCGCACACCTCGGGGACGTCGCTCTGGCGCCAGACGACACTGCGCTTCGGGTCGAGGCCGCAGGCGAGCCAGTCGACGACGATGCCCCGGGTGAGGGTGCGCCGCAGCGCGGGGTCCGTGATGGTCGTCATCGAGTGGTAGTCCGCGACGAAGTAATAGCAGTCGCCGTTGGCCTGGGCTTCGATCGCCGGCTTCATCGCGCCGAAGAAATTGCCGATATGGAGCGTGCCGGACGGGGTTATACCTGTGAGCGTGCGCATTAAAATCTCCTCGGGACCAACGTGACCTGCTGCCGGACCCTTGCGATCGTCGAGGGGGCCAGCACTCCGCCAAACGCGATCGACGGCATCACGAGCGAGCGTGGCCCGAGGAGGGTGCCCGGGTTCAGGACGGCATTGCATCCCACCTCGGCGTCGTCACCCAGGATGGCCCCGAACTTCTTGAGGCCCGTGTTCACGGCCCCTTCCGGCAGATGGATGACGACGTTTCTCTGGTCGAGCCGGAGATTGGAGCAGATGGCGCCCGCACCGAGGTGAGAGCGATTCCCGAGGACCGAGTCGCCCACATAGTTGTAATGGGGCGCCTGGACTCGGTCCATGAGGAGGCAATTCTTGAACTCGCTGGCGTTTCCGAGGACGCAGCGCTCGCCGACGATGACGTTGCCCCTGATGAACGCCCCGGGCCTGATCTGAGTGCCGGCGCCGATCCAAGCCGGTCCGATGATCGTAGCATACGAAGGAAGCGCGACCCCCTCCCCGAGGAAGACCCATCCCTCAACATGGACTCCGGCAGGAACCTTGGGAGCCTTCGACTCTAACGTGTTCGCTGATAGGGCGGCTCCAATCTGCTTAAGCCATTCCCACGGAGCGGCATCGGCCGCAAAGAACGGGTGGAACAGCTCGAGCGATCCGGGGAGCGTGAAAAAGTCGGAGGCTTTCACAGGAAGGCAAGCGTGCACAAAAAAGCCGCCGGTTGACAGCGGCTTTTTTTCGGCTCCTGGACCGTTGCTGCGGGTCCCTTGGGGCCGTCAGGGAGAGGCCACAGGCACCCAGTCGCTGTCCGGGTTGAACTCAGTCAGCGAGTCGGCTATTTCCGCGCTGTGCTCCCCCAGGTTGCACTCATAGACCTTGCCCCATTGGTTCACGATGAAGGTCATGATGCCCGACTCCCCCCAGTGCGCGGGGTACGCCACCAGCGCAAACCCGGCAATCAGGTTGCCGTTGATGACGTAATCGTAGGCGCCACCGGGCGCCGCCGGGCCCTGGGCCGTCAGGATCTTGAAACGGTATCCGTGAAAGGGCTGGGGCGTTCCGTCCGCCGCTTTGCCCCCGTAACCCTCGGAACGGGCCTCGGCGACGAGCGGGCCCAGGGGGCTCTGCTGCTCGTCCGCCGAAGCGGGCCAGTAAAGGCCGTCCCTGCTGCCGGGCGAACTCTTGATCCGCTTGGCAAATTTGAGCACGCCGCTCCCGTCGTGGTCCACGGTGGCATACTCGCGCTGGGCCGCGACATACGTCCTGCAGACGCCGATGGCCGTGATTTCATCCTCCCCGATGCGCCGGCTGACGATCTCGTCCTTGCCGGCTTCCGTGTCGAAGTACCATTTGCCGTCCTTTCGGACGAGCGGAATCGGCATCGGCCAGTTCTGGGCCCCGATGTCGAGGACGTAACGGTCGTCGGTCTGCCTGACCAAGTGGGAGAGCCGGCCGACCGAGGTGGCAAATGCGGCAAATTCGAGGGCATCCTGCCTTGGGTCGCCGGAGAGAAGGCCCTTCACTCCCGGCCCAAAGATCGCATCGACCGCGGAGTGGTCGCCCGCCTTGGTCGCCGCCACGAGGGCTTTGACCGCCTCCTCCGGGGAGTTGAAGCGGCGTGCGTCGGCCGGCCCCCCTGCATCGGCCCGGAGCGACGGAAGGACGGCGAAGGCAACAAAGGCAAGCGCGGCGACAAGCGGCCAACTTGTGCGAGGGATCAAAGCTTGAGGTGTCATGGATCTCTTTAGATGGGGGGTTCTCTCTCAGTGCCGGTCGCGGCCGCCTCCGGACGGAGGAGGCGCAGCGCGCGCGCCCGAACTCCTGACGTTGCTCCTGACCGGGGCCTGGCGGCTCGTGTGTCCGCGGTTGCTGAAATCGCGGGCCTGCGTGCCCCGGGTATAGCCGCCGAAAAGCGGGCTCGAGGGCGCGGGGGTCGAGGGCCGCGGCTGGGCGGCCTGGTTCCAGCCCCGGTAATCGGGTCTCGATGGGGCGGCAACCAGGCCGGCGCGGGAACCGCCACCCGCAGGACGGGCGACGATCCTTGCTCCCGAGATCGGCCGCGCCTGGGGAAGCCCTCCCTCGGGCCTGTAATAGTTGCGCACAAGTTCATGCCCGCGGGCCGGGTCGACATGCCAGCGGCTCCCGCCCCAACCCGGGTTCCTCCAATCCCGCCGATAGGCCCAGCCGCGCTGCCACGGTCCAAACCAGATTCCAAAATCATCCCAATCGCATTCAAAACCAAGCCATGGGCCGACCGGATAACCCACGCTGAAGGTGAGGTAAGGTCCATCAGAGTCGTCCGAGTCGTCGTAGACGGCGTTGGGGTCGTACTGGGGCACGTAGATTTCATTGTCCTGCGCAGGGACGATCCGGATGTCGTCGCCCTCGCTCTCGACCTGCTGCTGCGGCGTGCTTACAAGCGTGCCGGCGGCCTGGGCCTTGGCCCGCAATTGCTGGATGGATTCCATCACGTCGGTCGGCTGCATCGCAAAGGCGGCCCCGAGCGCACGCATCCAGTCGGCATTGTCGTTCATCCACTTCACGACCTCGGGGTAATGGGCGAGGGCCTTGACACTCGGGTCCCACGGCTGTGCGTCTATCGAGGAAGGATCGCCGTTGCCGGCGATGAACTGCGCCGCGAGCGCCACATCCGAGGGAACGGTCGACGCGGGGAGAATCACGGCCACAAGCGGATCCGGATAAAGCGCGATCGGGGCGAGCAGCTGGTCGAGCTGCTCGGGCGTGTACTGCGCCGCTCCGGTGGGCGCCGGCGCCTGCGCCCTCAGCGTACACGTGAGAACGAGGGCGATGAGAAAAGTGAAGGGGGCTTTCATGGATCTGGCCGTCCATTAGCAAGACTCCGCCCGACCCGTTTGGTTGCGAAAAAAACACACGTTCCCCAGGGAGATACCTCCGCGGGCCCTTGGGACATCCCGGCCTGGCCCATCTAGTAGCGATCATAACTAATTCCATGACATCTTATTATGCTCGATGAATTGGCCGATTCGGACGGGGAACCCTGGGCGCCCGAAGCCCCGCGGCCGTCGAGGGGATGTCGGTGCGAAGCAGGGAGGCCCAACCAACCCCGGGAGGGCGCATGCCGGGACTCAGACCGGGCGGTCCGCCCCGGCACTCCCGGGCACGGACCCGCCGATCCGACGAATCCGAAATGAAGAGTTCGCAGATCGGCCTTGGCGGCGCCATGATGGCTCCGATGACCGCTGATCCGCCAGCGTCGCAGGGAACCCCTCGGGGAGCCGGGAAAAGATCCGCCGCAAGAAAGCGTGCGCGTCCGGGACGCTCCAGCGGCCGCTCCGGGAACGCGCGCATTCCGGCAAAGGCCCCGGGGTCCCGACCGGGGGCGCCCCAGCTGCCCTTGGAGCGAAAATTCGGAGGTCACCCGGCAGTCCTCCGATTGCTCGGACCCGCCGATCGCGACACGCTCCTTGAATTCTTTGAGTCCCACACGAGGGAGACCATCCATCTGCGATACGGCTATGAGCTGTCCCAGATCTCGGAGGCGCGGGCGGCGGAGCTGGTCGGCGTCGACCAGTCAAAGGACGCCGCGATCGGAATCTTCGAAAAGGATCAAAAGGTCCCCCTTGTGGCGATCGGGCGCTATTGCCTGCGGTCCGACGGTGAGTCCGCCGAGATCGCCTTTGTGGTGCGCGAGGACCGGCGGGGCCTCGGCATGGCGACGACGCTCCTCGGAATCCTGCTCCGGATTGCCGCCTCCCGGGGCCTGAAGACGTTTGTCGCCCAGGTGCTCCGGGAGAATCTCGAGATGTTCGAGGTTTTCGCGCGCTTCGGCGGAACGAGGACCCCGATTTCCGGCACCGACTCCGACCGCGTGTCCATCGACGTCGCCGGCGCCCGGCGCCGGCTCCCGCGTTAGGCAAGCAGGGGACCGCTTAGGCGTGCAAAGGCCCTGCCCTGTTGTAGAACAGGAGCCGCAAGCCGTTCAGGCACACGACCACGGTGCTTCCCTCGTGGGCGAAGACGCCGAGGGAGAGCGGAATCGCCCCAGCAATGGAAACGATCACCATGACCGTGATGGTCCCGAGCGAGACGAAAAGGTTTTGGCGGATGACGCGCCGGGCCTGGACGCTGAGATCGTACGCAAACGAGAAATTCTCGATCCGGTCGTTCATGAGCACGATCTCCGCCTGCTCCAATGCCGAATCGCTCCCGCGCGCGCCCATGGCGACGGAAACAAACGCTGCGGCGAGACTCGGGGCGTCGTTCACGCCGTCGCCCACCATGGCGACCTTCATGCCGGACCGGGACAGCTCGGTAATGGCGGCCACCTTCTCTTCCGGGGCCAGCCCCGAGCGGACCTCGTCGATCCCGATCTGCTTGGCCACCTCCTCGGCCGCATGGCGCCGATCTCCCGTAAGCATGACCGTGCGGATGCCCTCCTCCCTGAGGCGCCTCAACGTCGCCCCGGACTCCTTGCGTATCTCGTCTCTGAGGAGGAGGCGTCCGACCAGCTTGTCGGAGATCACCCAGACCTCGTTCAGGTCCGTTTCCACCGGGGGCATCCTTTCGAAAAACTCCCGCCAAGGGCCCGTGGCGAAGAGTTCGCGCCTGCCCAGGACGCACGCGAATCCCCCAACCCGGCCCCTGAGCCCCGTCCCGGTCAGCGACTCGAAATCCTCGACCTCCTTCCTGAGGACGCCCAGCGCCCTCCCGTGCCGCAGAACGGCGCGCGCAACCGGGTGCTGCGATTTTCCCTCGAGCGAGACGGCAAGTTCCAGAACCTGCGCTTCCTGGCCCGGGGGGAAGCTCTGGCAACCGACGACGGCCAGCTCTCCCGTGGTCAGCGTCCCCGTTTTGTCGAGGGCGACCACGTTCACCTGCGACAGCTTCTCGATGGCCCCGCCCCCGCGGAATAGGATTCCGTGGCGGGCCCCGCAGGCGATCGCCGCCAGGATGGCCGCCGGGATTGAGAGGACAAGGGCGCAAGGGCTGGCGACCACGAGAACCGTCATCGCGCGGTAGAACGCGGAAGGCCTCCCGCCGACATCCGAAAAGGGCGGGAGACCGTACCCGAGCCACCAGACCAGGAACAGGGTGCCGCCTAGGGCGAACACCAGCGCGGTGTACCTGCCGCCGAATTTGTCCGTGAACCGCTCGCTCGGCGCCTTCAGCTTCTGCGCGGTCTGGATGAGGCGGATGATCTTCTGGAGCGTGCTTTCAGAGGGAAGCCGCTGAACCTCGACCTCGACCGCCCCCCACTGATTGATGCTGCCGCTGAAGACGGGCGCGCCCACCTCCTTGGCCACCGGCTCCGACTCGCCGGTGATGCTCGACTCGTCGACGGCGGTTGAACCCTTGAGCACCTGACCGTCCGCGGCAAAACTCTCGCCCGCATGGACCAGGAGCCGGTCGCCCACCTTGACCCCCTCGACGGGGATCACCCGCTCCCCCCCGTCGGCCAGCACGAGGGTCGCCTCCTTTGGGGCGCTCTTAAGGAGGGAGTTCATCTCGCTCTGCGTGCGGCAGAGTGCGAATTCCTCCATGGCGCCCGACCCGGAGAAGAGGAAAAGAAGCAGGGCCGCCTCGCTCCACGCACCGATGCACGCGGCGCCGGCCGCGACCGCCAGCATGAGGAAATGGAAGTCGAGTTCGCCGTTCTTCAGGTTGTTCCAGGTCTCCACGGCTGCGTCCCATCCTCCCGCAGCGATTGCCAGCGAGTACAATCCGACGAGCCACGGGTGGCCCAGCAGCGCCCAGCGCTGTGAGATGAACCCCGAAAGTCCCAGGACTCCGCAGGCCGCGGCCGACCAGGCCAGCGCCTTCCATTCGGGGACGGCTGGCGCCGCAGCCCCCTTCTCCTCGACCGGCCATTGGAATTCCCGCCATCGCCAGAAATGCGGCGCCGTTTCGCAGGACTCCCGTTCCAGAATCATCTCCGAACCCTCGCCGCGCACCAGAATGCCGCCGGAAAGCCGGCCCTTCCAGCCGGCCCCCTCTCTGCGCGAGGCGTCGATTCCCCGGAGAATCCCGTCCAACTCGGCCCGGATCAGCTGGAAATCGATCTCGTTGATGGCCGCCACCGCAGCCGTGCGCGTCGCCGAATTCACCTTGACCGCCTTCAGCCCGCCTTGAGCCCTCAGGAACGCGGCAAGCCTTTCCACCCATTCGGCGGCCTGGACCGGACTGTCCGCAGGGGAGGTTTCCGGCTGCATCATGCCGCCTCCCGCCGCCTCTCCTCGTTGCGGGTCATGGAGTTACAGGGCGCGGCCCGGCCGCCGGGGGAGGCATCGAGGCGTTGCGCATGAGGATTGGGTTCGATCTGCACGTTCGGTGTCGCATTGGGAAGCGGGGCCCCCGGCGGGCGCAAGCGGTTTTCCCGTGACCTGGAAGCACCCGGCAGGAGGTCCGATCCCCAAGGGACACTAGGTTCTGCAGCGTGCCGTTCGATCCTAAAAGGCGTGAAGAACCCACTCCCCGGAGGCCCTTGGCGCCAAAGTCCCGAGGGACGAATCCGGGCGCTTCTTGGGGCTCCTCGCAATTTGTGCCGCAGAAAAGCCAACAAATGCGGAGCAGCGGCAGCCTATAGTAGATAATTTTTTGGGAGGATTAGACGCCTGTTCCGTCGCCCTTTCATGAAGACCATTCTCGTGCCCATCGATTTTTCGGACGTCACCAACCGTGTGCTTGAAAAGGCCGTTGAGTTGGCGCGCGCCTTGACGGGCCGGCTGGTCATCCTCCACGTGATCCAGCCGCCCGTGAACCTGAGCGCAAGCGACCCCATCCTGATCGAAAACACGGCGCGGATCACGGTCGCCGCCGAGAAGGCGGCCGACAAGCACCTCGATCGCCTCCGGAAGACCCTGCTCGCCGATTTCGACGCTGTGGAGGTCCTCCGCGTAACCGGCGCCCCCGTGGCGCAGATCCTTGAGCAGGCCTCGGGGCTCCCCGCCGACTATATCGTGCTCGGATCCCACGGGCACACCGCGGTCTACGATCTTCTTGTCGGGAGCACCGCCCACGGTGTGCTGAAGAAGTCCTCGTGCCCCGTCATCATCGTCCCTCCCTCGACGGAACAGCGGGCGGCCTGAGTTGACAAAGCTCGGTCCGGCGGCGCAGAAAGGTCGCCTTACCGGAACCACACCATTCCAAACGATGTTCACCCTCACGGCGTCCCGATGGGACGGATCTTGGCGCGTCTGCTGGATGAGTCCTGGGATACCTATCGGAAGAGGCTTGGCCGGTTAAAGTCCGGGATCACCCCGCGCAGGGTGCACAGGCTCAGGGTAGCCGCGCGAAGGCTTCTCACGAGCCTCGACCTATTGATCGCCCTTGATCCGGGCACCGGCCTGACCCGGGGCCGCGCCACGCTGGAAAGGCGGTTCTCGGCCCTGGGCTCGCTCCGCGACGCGCAGGTCCAGAGGCTGGAGCTCGATCAGCAGCCCCTGCCCAAGGCGAAGCTTCGATCGCTGCGGCAGGTTCTCAAGCGGCGCATCCGCCGCCTGAGCCGGTCCGCGGCGAAGGCCGGCGTCGGCGGTCTGAGGCGGGCGATCAAGAGGGCATCCGCCAGGCTTGCGTCGATGTCCCAAAGCGGCGCCTCGAGCCGGCTCCTCCGCTCCCAGCTCAACGGCGCCGTGCGATCCTCCCTTGCGAGGGCCAGGGCCCTGCGCCCCCGCCGGCCCGGGGACCTCTCCCAGCTCCACCGCGCCCGCATCGCAATCAAGCAATATCGATACCTCCTGGAACTCCTCCGGCCGCTGGCGACCGGAGTCGATGAACGCCTGATCGAGAGGCTGCAGGCCTGCCAGACGCTGATGGGGGAGATTCACGACACGGACCTTTTCATCGCGCGCATGGAGCGGTGGGTGACGAAGGGCCGCCTCGACGGGAAGGATTTCGAGGCGGTCGTTAAGCCGCTCGATCGGCGGAGGGAGTGCCTCGTCGCCGACTATTTCCGTTCCGCGGACGCGCTTTTTGCGAGCAGGCGTTCGCCCGTGCGGGTCCCCCCGGGCTAGGCCTCCGTCGTCTCGGGGCCCCGGAAGGCGCTGCGCATGCCGACGCTGACAAGCGCCAGCGTTATGAGGGAGTTCGCGGGCATCAGGACCGCCGCCAGCAGCGGATTCATGCGCCCGGCGACCGCGAATCCGACGGCAAGCACGTTGTAGGCGATCGAAAACACGAGAATCAGCACCTGGGTGCGCCGGAGCACGGCGTTGACCCGAAACAATTCCCGGATGCCCCCGATGCCCCTGCCCAGGTAATAGAAGTCGGCCTTTCCCCCGAGCACGCCGCGGTGGACGACCGGGGTTCCGCGGCAGAGCGCGCGGTCGAACGCGAGGCTGTCATTCGCCCCGTCCCCGAGCATGAGCACGTCGTTCGAGCCCTGGCCCTCGACCCAGGCCGCCTTCGCTCCGGGACTGAGCCCGCTCAGGGCGTGGCCGGCCGGAATGGAGAGCTCTCGTGCAAGCAGGTCCACCTTCGCGTTTCCGTCGCCGCTCAGGATGAAGACCGAGAAGCCGCCGCGCTGGAGGAGCCCGATCTCGGCGCGCGCGTCGGGGCGCGCGGCGTCCACGAAGCCGAAGCGGGCGACGATGCGCCCCGAGCATACGAGGTCGGTTGACCCGCGTGGGGCACCCCCGACCCCCGGTGGGCAGGCTCCCTCGGCGCCCCGCCAGCCCGCGCGTCCAAGCGACCAGGGGCCCAGTTCCAGGCCAAAGCCGACCGTCTCCCTCACCAAGCCCCGCATGGGCTCGACGGGCCCCTGGGCCAGGAGGTCCTCGCAGAGGCACTGGCTCAGCGGATGTTCGCTGTCGCGGACGAGGGCCAGAAGCGCGGATCGCGCCTCGGGATCGAGGGAGCGAAGCGACTCCGGATTTTTCAGGACGGGTGTCTCGAGCGTCAGGGTCCCCGTCTTGTCGAAGACCAGCTTCCTCACGCCCAAAAGCCTCGACCAGAGGTCGTTTTCGCGGACAAACACGCCGCGGCGCCGCAGCGCGGTCGTAGCCATTTCGTCGGCAAGCGGGAAGGCAAGGCCGATGGCGCACGGGCACGAAACGACGAGCACCGCAGTGACCACGGACCATGTCCGCGGCCCGTCGCCGGTCCTGACCCACCAACCGACGCCGGCAGCGACCGCCAGGACGAGGATGCCCACGAGGTATCCCTTCACGGTTCGCTCCAGGAAGACATGCCGCCATCCGGGCCTCTCGGCTTTCTCGAGCAGTTGAGCGAGAAGCGATTCGCCCCAGGGCTGGAACGCCTCCAGGGTCGCGTCGGAACGGCCAACGTTCACGGATCCCGCCGGCACCCGCTGTCCAGCGCGAAAGACCCTCGGCTCCGATTCACCGTTTATCGACGCCAGCGAGAACACGGCCTCGCCTGCCGTCAGGCGGGCATCGACGGGGACCGTCTGACCTGCCGAATTGAGGAAGCAGTCGCCCACCTTCAGTTTCTCGGGAGCGACGTCGCGGGCCTCGGGCAAACCGGCGCCGGCAAGCCGCACGAGCTGCGGCCTTGACTGCAGGCTGAGCAGGCGGCGCCTGTTTCGTTCGACAGCGGCCACCTGCGCCCAACGGCCCACCAGCATCAGGAGGATGAAAGCCGCTACAAAGTCGAAATACACAAACCGGTCGCGGCCCGTCAGCCATCCGTAAAGCGAGCCCACATAGGCGCCGACGATGCCCACGGCGATCGGCATGTCGATGTGAAGGACCCCCAGGCGCATCGCGTGCCAGGCGCGCCCCACGAAGTAGCTGCCGCCGACGAGGAAGCTCAGGGTGGCAAAGCCGAGCGAGAGGAGCCCGAAGAGGCCGGCATATTGGAAGCTCTTCTCCATCCCGAAATAGGTCGGCAGCGTGAAGAGCATGACGTTGAGCGCGAACGCCGCGCAGAGTCCGACCCGCTTCACGAGGCCCCGGCTCTCGGGCTCGGCTCGCTGCGGGTCGCAGGGCCCCGCCAGGTAGCCGAAGGCCTGGAGCTTGCGGGCGAAATCCACGGCCGAGAACCCACCGGCCAGCCAGCGAAGGCGCATCGAGCCAAGCTGCGCGTTAACAAAGATGTCGCGCGCGCCCGGCTGCTGCTGAAAGAGCCTCTCGATCAGCCAGACGCAGCCCGTGCACGAGATCCCCTGCACATCGAGGGAAAGTTCCGGGGGCCTGGCCGGCGCCGGCCCCGAAAGGGCGGCCGCCTCGGCCTCGCGCTGCGCCGACTCGAGCCACCCGTAATCGCGCAGCTGGAACACCGCCGCGTCCGCGGGAGCGGTGACCGTGTCCTTCAGGTCGTAATAGCCGCCGAGGCCGTGCTCGTGGACGAGGCGGTACACATAGGCGCACCCCGAGCAGCAGAAACCGGTCTCGCGCATTCGGAGGTCGATGAGCGCCGCGCCGCAGTGCCTGCATAGCGGCTTGCCCCTCGAGCGCCCGGCGGGCGGAAGGGCGCCCGGTTCCAGGAGGTCGGCCGGCGGCGTGGCACACATGCTAGTGGCAGATGAAGGATGTGGGGCTCGGGCCCGGCAGGCCGAGCGTGGCGCGCAGGCGCCAGCTGATGACGAGCGCCACGGTCAGTGCCAGCGCTACCCGCAACCTCCCCAGCCAGAGCGGCGACAGCCGCGCGCGCACCCATTGGAACTGGGTCTGGGCCAGCCACAGAAGCGGCACGGTCCCGAGGCCGAACGCGAGCATGAACTCGACGCCGCGAAGCGCCGATCCCGAGATGAGGGCGAGAGCGATGAGGAAGTACAGCGGGCCGCAGGGAAGAAGCGGCGTGGCCAGACCGAAAACCGCGGCGGCCTCGACCCGGGATCGCCCGCGGAGCCAGCCGCGGAGCCCCAGGTTGACCCGCGAAAGCGCCCCTATTCTCGGCAGGAACCGGTCCCACCGCAGGCCGAGCGCCACAAAGAAGAGCACCATGATCCAGGGCATCCACCGGAGCGCCGATTCGGAGGCCCACGCGAGCGGCTGCCTCCCGAGTCCCCCGGCCAACCCGCCAAGGGTGGCGTAGGCCGCCAGCCGCGCGACGTGGTAGACGGTGCAGACCGTGTTGCCGTCCGCCTTGTCCCCGCGCCCGGGCATGATCGCGCAGGCCAGCGGCCCGCACATGCCCGCGCAGTGCAGGCTCGTTATCAGCCCCGCGACAAAGGCCGCAGCCGGAGAGTTGATGGACGCAAGTTCCATGGCTTAGGGCCCGGCCTTTGCGGCCAGGGGAACCTCCTCCACGGGGTGGTGTGCGGCGATCACAAACCACGCCGTCCACGCCGCGACGTGCACGATGCAGGCGGCGACGATCCACCACCAGAGGCGCGACTTTGCGGGCCTATCTGGACGTGCCCCCATGTGAAGCCTCCTCCTCTTCCTCCTCCCGCAGGAGCCTCGGGTCGGGCCCCAGGAACTCCACCTGGCGCTCGAGGTGGAACTTTCCCGCCTCGTCCCTCACGCTCACCAAAATCTGGAACGGGCCCCGGTAGTCCGGCCTCGGCTGCTGGAAGATCAGGGGTTCGACGATTTCGCCAAGCGGCGGGACGTCGACCACCCCGGAGAACCCCGTCTGGCGCAGGTCCGACGGCCCCCGCACGACCGTCACCACGAAACGCCCGACCTCGGTCCGCTTGTTCACGATGCGCGCGAAAAACTGGTTGCGGACGTATTCCTTGTCCACGAAGTAGGGCGCGCCGACCATCCGGGTCACGCCGAAATTCGCCGGCCTGAGCGTCGAGAAGGCCCAGGCCGCCACTGCGATGCCTACCAGCAGAAGGACGCTGTACACGGACGTGCGCGGCCGCAGCCACCGGGTGCGCTTCCCGGCGAGTCCGTTTAGCGAGTCGTAGCGGATGAGCCCCTTCGGGCGGTGAAGGCGAACCATCACCTCATCGCAGGCGTCGATGCACGCCGCGCATCCGATGCATTCGATCTGGAGGCCGTTGCGGATGTCGATGCCGGTCGGGCACACGCTCACGCACCGGCTGCACGCCACGCAGTCCCCCGCCCCGCCCGGGGCCGCGCTCCCGCGCTCCCGCGACTCGGCGACCGTCATCCGCGGCTCCCCGCGGCGCCCGTCGTAGCCAATGATGAGCGAATGGTCGTCCTGCAGCGCCGACTGGAGGCGGCCGTACGGGCAGATAATGATGCAGAGCTGCTCCCTGAACCAGGCGTAGTTGAAGTAGAGCGCGCCCGTCGCGACGGCGATGAAGGCAAACGAGCTCCAGTTCGAGGCCGGCGCCTCCCGCATCATCGCCCAGAGCTCGGGGACCGAGACGTAGTAGGCGAGGAAGAGGTGCGTGATGACCGCAGAGACGGCGAAATAGAGCGCGTGCTTCACGATGCGCCGGGTCGCCTTGGATGCGGTCCAGGGGGCCGCCGCGAGGGCCCGCCGCTGGACCGCGTCGCCTTCAATCCAGCGCTCGATCGGCCGGTAGAGGTGGTCGAGAAAGACCGTCTGAGGGCACGCCCAGCCGCACCACACCCGGCCGACCAGGGCCGTGAGGAAGAACAGGAGGAACCCGAGGCCGGTGATGAGGAAGAACAGCAGCCAGGCGTCCTGGGCCGTGAGGGTGAAGCCGAAGAGGTGGAATCGCCGGTCCGCGATGTCCAGGAACACCGCCGGGTAGCCGCCGACCTTGATCCAGGGCAGCGCCAGATAGAAGGCGATCAGGAAGAGGCCGGAAACCCTACGCACCCGCGTGAACCGGCCGTGCACGTCGGCGGGATACACGAACCGCCGGGAGCCGTCCTCACGGATGGTCGTGACGGAATCAAGCGTTGGGCGGGGCAGCTGCTCCATTCTCTTCCGATTCTCATTTCCCCGCGACGGCTGGCTGGATGGACATCGGCTCGCCCTCGTGGTGGTAGCTGAGGACGTAGGCCACGGCCTCGATGATCCTCTTCTGCCCTAGGACGGGGCCCCAGGCCGGCATGCCCTTTGCGAGGACGCCGTTCGTGGCGGTATTGTACAGGTCCAGCGGATTTCCACCGTGAATCCAGACTTCGCGCCGCAGGTTGGCCCCAATGCCGCCGTCGGCGACGCCCCTGAGGCTCTCCTTGTGGCAGGTGGCGCAGATGGAATTGAACGTGGCGCGGCCCGCCTCGACAAAGACGGGGTTGCGGCTCATCTGCCAGAGGCTCGCGTTGTCGAGCTTCGTGGACGCGGTCGCGGCGAGCTTCTCGGCCTCGATGCTCGCGATCGCCTTCTCGATCCTCTGGTGGTTGTTCGGGCCGACGTGCAGCCACTCATAGTATCCCCAATAGCCCACCCAGAAAACGATGGTCGCATAGAAGGTGAAGAGCCACCAGTTGGGCAGGCGCTTGTCGAATTCTCTGATCCCGTCGTAGACGTGCGGGCGCAGCGGTTCCTCGGGCGGCTGTGTGGGCGTGTTCGGGTTCATGGTCTGGACAGGGGCGCGCCTTCGTCCGCCGGGAGCGGGTTCGGACGCTTGGGGCCGCCGCCGAATTCGGTCGTCGCCGCGCTGGCGGGGGTCGCCGTCAGAAAGGGGAGGTTTTCGTAGTGCTCGACCTGGGTGCGCTTCATGCGCAGCGCGCGCCAGCTGATCGTGATGAATATCGAGGCGGCAAAGCCGAACGCCACGACGGTGAAGATCGCCGTCGAGTCCCCGTATATGATCCGGTTGAACATGGCTTCTGAGGGTTGGGGGTCAGTCGGCCAGGGTCGGGGCGGTCCCCGTCGGGGTCACCTTCTCGTAGTGGCCCATCTGCTGGAGGTAGGCGATGAGGGCGATGATCTCGCGGTCGGGCGCCACGTACGCACCCGCGTCGCGCAGGTCCCGCGCGATCGCCTTTTCCTGGGCCTCGATGCTCGCGGTTATCTCCGCGTCGGTCCACTGGGGATAGGGCACGCCGAGCTGGCGCTGGACGGCGATCTTCCTAGGCATCGTGCTCACGTCGAGCGCGTTGGCCAGGAGCCAGGGGAAGTTCGGCATGTTGGAGCCGGACGAAATGGATCGCGGATTCTCGAGGTGGCGCAGGTGCCAAACGTTGGGGTATTTCCCGCCCACCCGGGCGAGGTCCGGCCCGTTGCGCTTCGATCCCCACTGGAAGGGATGGTCGTAGATGGACTCGCCGAGGCGCGAGTAGTCGCCGTAGCGAAGCACGTCCGGCACAAGCGTGCGTATCATCTGCGAGTGGCAGAGGTAGCAGCCCTCGCGGACGTAGAGGTCCCGCCCCGCCAATTCGAGCGGCGTGTAGGGGATCTGGCGCCGGTCCTCCACGTTTGCGGCCCGGTGGATCACGACCGTCGGGATGATCTGGATCAGTCCGCCCGCGACGACCGCGACAAAGGTGAGGACCGTGAAGGGCACCGCGCTCACCAGGAGCTTGTCGTACCAGTCGCCCCATTTCTTCCGTCGCGCCTCGAAGTGCGAGAACGCGACGACGGCGCAGAACATCGTCCCGATCAGGCCCGCTATGCTCACGAAATGGCCGCCGAACATCCAGGCGCTCGCGAATCCGAGCCCGAGGACGCAGAAGAGAACCGGGGCGTTAAGGACCCATCCGGCCACCGAGAGGCCTTGCGCGGCGCCGTGGGAGGGCTCCTCGTCGAAGACCTCGATCGTGCCGTTGACCGGCTCCGCGCCGCGCACCGACCTCCAGAGGTTGTAGGCCATCATGAACCAGCCGGTGAGGTAAAGGGCGCCGCCGATCACGCGCATCAGCATCATCGGCCGGATCACGTTCACCGTGTCCAGGAAGTTGGGGTAGGTCAGGATCGTGCCGTGCTCGGTCGTGGCGTTGAGCATCAGGCCCTGCGTGATGCCGCTCGTCCACATGGCGCCCACGTAGAGCAGGATGCCGACGAGCCCTATCCAGAAATGCAGGTTGGCCAGCGCCGTGCTGTAAAGGGGCTTGTTCCAGAGTCTTGGGATCAGCCAGTAGGTCATGCCCGCCGCCATGAACCCGTTCCAGCCGAGCGTGCCGCCGTGGACGTGTGCGATGATCCAGTCCGTGTAGTGCGCCAGGGCGTTGACGGACTTGATGGCGAGGAGCGGCCCCTCGAACGTCGCCATGCCGTAGAAGGTCACGCCGGCCGCGAAGAATTTGAGGACCGGGTCGGTGCGCACCTTGTCCCAGGCGCCGCGCAGGGTGAGGAGGCCGTTCAGCATCCCCCCCCACGAGGGCGCCCAGAGCATGAGCGAGAAGGTCATGCCGAGGTCCTGCAGCCAGACCGGAAGCGAGGTGTTGAGGAGGTGGTGGGGGCCCGCCCAGATGTAGACGAACACGAGCGACCAGAAATGCACGACCGAGAGCCGGTAGGAATACACCGGGCGCCCCGCCGCCTTCGGCAGGAAGTAGTACATGATGCCGAGGATCGGCGTCGTCAGGAAGAAGGCCACGGCGTTGTGGCCGTACCACCACTGGACCAGGGCGTTCTGCACGCCGCCGAAGAGCGAGTAGCTGTGGGTCCAGCTGGTCGGTATCGAGAGGTGGTTGACGATGTAGAGCATCGCCACCGTTACGATGGTCGCGATGTAAAACCAGATGGCCACGTAGAGGCTGGGCTCGCGGCGCCGCGCCAGGGTCCAGAAGAAGTTGACCGCGAAGACGACCCAGATCAGCACGACCGCGACGTTGATCGGCCAGATGAGCTCGCCGTACTCCTGACCTCGGGTCAGCCCGAGCGGCAGCGTGAGGGCCGCGCTGACGATGATCGCCTGCCATCCCCAGAAATGCAGCTGGGAGAGGAAGTCGCTCGCAAGCCGCGCCTTAACCAGGCGCTGCGTCGAGTAGTAGACCCCGGCAAACATCATGTTGCCGACCAGGGCAAAGATCACCGCGTTCGTGTGAAGCGGCCGGATCCGGCTCCAGGTGAGCCAGGGCGTGCTGAAGTTGAGCTGCCAGAAGTTGAGCTGGGCAGCGATCAGGACGCCGACCAACATGCCGACGGCGCCCCAAATGACTGAAGCGAGCAGGAACTGACGGACGACCTTGTCGTTGAATTCGACGGTGGTTTTTTGGGCGGACATGGGAGAATTCGTTGGCTCAGACGGGGGATGGGCGGACCCCACCGTCACCGGACCCGCCCCCCAGTCGCACTGAGCGCATCAGGATTCGCGGCGCGCGGCCGGCGTCTCGATGAGGTTACCGTCGGCATCCCTTCGTGCGTAGACCGCCTTTTCGTCGGCGAGAGGAAGGAGCGAATCCCTCTCCGCGCTGCTGAGGTTGCCCCGGGCGTGTTCGCGAAGGAAGAAGACGATGAACGTGAAAACGAGGCAGAGGCTGATCGTGAGCGTGAGGGGTACGACGGTCATGGGTGAAAGGGAATGATGTGCGGCCCATACTATTCCTAAGACCCAGAATCATCTCCGCATGACTTGGCGGGTATTGTGCATTTCTTGTTTTTCGCGGGCACAACGGTGGCGATGCCGGTCCTGTGACCGCGCAACAAATTATCTGACAATAAATTACGAACCTAACAGGCCTATTAGCGTAGGTTCTGGGTCTCGACCCAACGAACCGCGTGGCGCACAAGCGCCGTCGTGTCTTTCAATTCAAGCTTCTCCTTGATGTGCCCCCGGTGCACATCGACCGTCTTCGTGCTCAGGTGGAGCTGCTGGGCGATGTCGCGCGTGCTCTTGCCCTGCCCGACGAGCCTGAAGACCTCAAATTCACGGTCGCTCAGCTTTTCGATCGGAGAACTCGATCCCCGGGGCCGCCTGCCGGAAAAGATGTCCAGGGCGTTCGCCGACATCCTAGGGCTGAGGTAGATCTGGCCGCCGAGCACCTGGCGGATCGCCGTCAGGAGGTTCTCGCCGCCGGCCTCCTTCATGATGTATCCCCGGGCCCCCGCGCGCAGCGCCCGCTCGGCGAAGATCGCCTCGTCGTGCATCGAGACGACCAGAATGGCCACGTCGGGGTACGCAGCGCGCAGATCCTTGATGAACTCAAGTCCGCTCCGTCCCGGCATCGTCATGTCGGTGAGGACCATGTCCGGCTTCGCCACGGCGAACTTCTGGATCGCCTCGGCCGGATTGCCCGCCTCCCCGGCGACCACCATGTCCGGCTGCAGGTCGATCAGCTGGGCGAGACCCGCCCGCATGAAGGGATGATCGTCGACCAGGAGGATCCTCTTGCGTCCGGGCGGCCGGGCGTCGAGTCGCCGCTCCTTCCTCGGTTCCGGCGCTTTCACTGGAAGACGGGCAGCACGCAGGTGACCGTCACGCCGTGCCCCCGTTTGGAGACGACGGTGAGCTCGCCGCCGATCATGCCGGCGCGGTGCTTCATCACCTCCATGCCGAGGCCCCCGCCCTTCGACGATGGCAGACCTCTCCCATTGTCGGAAATCTGAAGCTCGAGGACGCCGCCAACCTGGGACAGCCTTATGGTCACCTCGGTGGCTTCGGCGTGCTTGATGACATTGTTCACCGCCTCCTGGGCGATGCGGTACAGATGGGCCGCCGTCGAGCGGTCCTTCAGGATGACCGGGGAGGGGCAGTCGAGGCGGCAGTGCAGGCGCCCAATGGATCCTATGTGCTCGACGAGCTCGGCCAGGCCGATTCGAAGCGCGTCGGGATCGTCGCTGATCGGCACAAGGCCGCGGGCGAGAAACCGGGTCTGCGCAATGGCCTCGCGCAGCATCTTGCCCATCCGCTCCAGTCCCTTTGCGAGCTCCGGGAGCTTCCGGGATGCGTCCTCCTTCAGCGCCGTGCAGACAAGCTCGATCGCGGTGAGTTGCTGTCCCAGGCCGTCGTGGAGGTCCTCCCCTATCCGCCGGCGCTCCCCTTCCGCGACCTCAACCATCTCCCGCTCAAGGCGCCTGCCCTCGGCCTCCGCGGCGGCCAGCGCACGATCGCGCTCCACCACCTCAAGCGCCCTCCGGACGACCCCCGGCAACAGGTCGAGTAGCCCCGTATCCTTCATCACGTAGTCAAGGGCGCCCTGCTTCATCATCTCGACGGCCGCCTTCTCGTCCCCCTGGCCGGTGACCACGAGGAAGGGGACCGGGGGGGTCTTCTGCCTGAGCCGATCGAGCAGCACCGCCCCCTCGATGTCGCGCATTTTCAGGTCAAGCAGCATGAGGTCCGTTGTGCGCTCCGCGAGCCAAGCCAGCGCGGCGGTTCCCGAGCCAGCGGTGTCGACCGCATAGCCCTCGCTCCTCAGCGCCTCCGCCATGAGGACAAGCAGGCCCACATCGTCGTCCACGACGAGGATCCTGGCCGGTTTGGAGGAGGTAGCCATCAGTGGCCGTCAAGCGGCGGCACCAGGAGGAGCTTGATGAAGAGTCCGAGGCTGCGCACGGCCTCCGTAAACTTCGCATAATCAACGGGCTTCTGTATGTAGACACTGCAACCGAGTTGGTGGCAACGGTCCACCTCGCGGGCGTCATCGGTCGTCGTGAGCATGATGACCGGGAGTTTGCGCAGCTCGCCATCCGACTTTATCCGCCGCAGCACCTCGATCCCGTCGATTTTCGGCAGGCGTATATCGAGAAGGATGACGAACGTGTGGCCGGCATGGCGGGCGGGCGCCGAAACGCTGCCAAACAGAAAGTCGAGCACCGCCTGTCCGTCGCGGAAATGCTTGATCTCATTGCTCAGCCCAGCGGTTTCCAGAACCTCCCTGACGAGAATGGCATGCCCTTCATCGTCTTCTACGATAAGTATTACCGGGATTTCTGGCATCAGGTTTCTTGAGCCGCAGATCCGCTTGTTGGGAGGGCCACAAAGAAAGTCGAACCCACCCCTTCCTTGCTCTCAATCCAAATCTTCCCCCCCTGGCGCTCCAGCACCCTCTGGGCGATCGTGAGGCCCAGCCCTTCACCGCTGGCGGAGTCAGGATTGAGGCGGTGGAAAATCTCGAACGCCTTCACCTGGTGGTCCGGCGCGATGCCCACCCCGTTGTCGGCCACCGAATAGACGGAGAGGCCCGCCTCCACCCTCCCGCTGATCTTGATCCGAAGCGGCCGGGACGGTTCGCGGTACTTGATGGCGTTGTCGAGAAGGTTCGCGAAGGCCTGGCTCGTCTGCGCCCGGTCGCCGACGCAGGCGGGCAGCGCATCGACGCGCACTTCCGCCTTTGCGTCGTCGATCTGGAACCGCATGGCCGCGATGATCTCGGAGATCATCTCGTTCATATCCAGGGGCTGGATCGCAAAGGTGATGCGGCCCAGGCGGGAATAGCGCAGGAGCCCGTTGAGGAGCACCTCCATCTTGTTCACGCCCGCGTTGATGAAGCGCAGCGCCTGCGGGATGGCGACCTCCACGATGCTCTTCAGGTCGGCCGCGGGGACCAACCCGTCCTTTCCCGCGGCGATCGCCGCCTGGATCTTGTCGCAGGCGCGGTTGAGCTGCTTGCCAAAGCCCTGCACGTTCACGAGGGGCGACCTGAGGTCGTGCGACACCGTGTAGACGATCGTCTCCAGTTCCTTGTTCTTCTCGGCGACGTCCGCGGCGAACCGCTGCAGCGCCGCTTCGTCCGCCTTGCGCTGGGTGATGTCGGTGCGGATCGAGATGTATTGCAGGGGCCTGCCCGTCTCGCTCAGCCGCGGGAAGATGGTGGTCGCCACCCAGTAATGGGTCCCGTCCTTCGCCCGGTTCCGGATCTCGCCCTGCCAGACCTCGCCCCTGCCGATCGTCGCCCAAAGGTTGCGGATGAATTCCTTTGAATGGTGCCTCGAATTGATGAGGCGGTGGTCGTTTCCGAGCAGCTCGCTGCGGGAATACTTCGAGATCGCGCAGAACTTGTCGTTTACGTACGTGATCCTCCCTGCGGCGTCCGTGACCGCGACGATCGAATGCTCGTCGAGGGCCGCCCGGATGTCGCGCATCTCCCGGACGGTGTCCAGCAGGCGCTTCTCGGAATTCTTCTGCTCGGTGACGTCGCGCGCGATCTTCGAGACGCCGACGATCCTGCCGTGGCTGTCCTTGATCGGGGAGATGGTCACAGAGACCTCGATCCGGCTTCCGTCCTTCCTAAGCCGCGCCGTTTCAAAATGCTCCATCCTTTCGCCGCGGCGGATCCGGGTGAGTATCTCCTCCTCCTCGTTGGCGCGGTCGGGCGGAAAAAGCATCAGCATCGATTTCCCGATGGCCTCCGAAGCCAGGAAGCCGAACATCCGCTCCGCACCCGGGTTCCAGCTCGTTATGATCCCCTCGAGCGTCTTGCTGATGATGGCGTCGTCGGACGACTCGATGATCGCCGCCAACTGGAGCCGCCCGCCCTCATCGCCCTTGCGCCCGGCAGCGGGGGGCCGGCCGGGCTGTTCGGCCCCCGTATCCGCCTCGCGTGACTGTTCCGTGTTCGCCAATGTCCCCAAAATCTAGGCCGGGGCCCACCGCCCGCAAGGGTAGACCGTGCGACCACGGGCCCGGGGGCCAAACCTTTCGCAGGGCCGGCCGCCCGGGGGAGCCCCGCATAGGGAAATTCCCTATCGAGATAGGGGCTCGCCCCCAATTCCCAAACGGGGCGCCGGCTGGTAGCCTGCGTTCATGCAATCCGAGATCATCTTCCTGCCGAACTCCGGGATCGTCGCCCAAAACCACCACAATCTCGCGGACCACCTGCAGAAATCCGAGATCTTCCGGGACTACCAGAAAGCATTCCAGACAACGACGGGCCTGCCTCTCGCCATCCGCGCCGCCGGGTCATTCCAGGCCCCGATGCACGGATCAAAGCACTCCAACCCCTTCTGCGCGCACATGGCGGCGAGGAACAAGACGTGCTCCTCCTGCCTCCAGTTGCAGCAGCGCATGGAGACGAACGCCCACGACGGCGCCACGACCCTGGAGTGCATCGCGGGGCTAAGCGACTCGAGCGTTCCGGTGCGGGTGGGCGAACGCGTGATCGCGTTCCTTCAGACCGGCCAGGTCCTCCTCCACCAGCCGTCGGCTGCGCGGTTCAAGAAGATAGCCACCGTCCTCGCCGGCATGGGCCTCGATTCCGAGCTACCGCAGGTGAAGGAGGCCTACTTCAACACGCGCGTCATGACCCGGCACCAGTATGACTCGATCCTTCGCCTGCTGAGCATCTTCGCCCAGCACCTGTCGGCGGTAAGCAACCAGCTGATGGTCCAGGAAGCCGCGGCGGAGGCCCCGGCCGTGGCAAAGGCCCGCGCGTTCATTGCGGACCACCAGGGGGAGGAGATCTCGCTCGCCGCGGTCGCGCAGGCGGCGAACATGAGCGCCTTCTATTTCTGCAAGATCTTCAAGAAGTCGACCGGCCTCACGTTCACCGAGTACCTTGCCCGTGTCCGCGTCGAGATCGTGAAGCAGCTCCTCCTAAACCCGCACAAGCGTGTCAGCGAGGCCGCCTATGAGGCGGGATTCCAGTCGCTCTCGCAGTTCAACCGCGTCTTCCGGCGCATCGCCGGCGAGGCGCCGTCGACGTACCGCGAGAAGCTGCACGGCTCCTCCGGGGCTGCGCAGGTGGGGGCGGGCAATCTGACCCACGCCGCGTAACGGCGGGCGCCTGGCGCCACGAGGCCTGCGCCGACGGCGGCGCCGACCCGGATTCCCATTGGCCAATTTCCAGTTCGGTGCTTAGGTTGGGGAACGCACGCGGTCGCGCCAGGCCAACCCAACCAAAACATCCGACGCCATGGAGATTGACCCCAAGGATTTTCGAGTCGCCGCCGGACACGGCGTCCGGCTCAAGGACTGGCCCACCCTGGTCGAGCCCTTCTACCGCTCGAAGAAGCATTACGCCAAGGTTCTCGAGGAGCACGTCGCCGGGTTGAGCTCGCTGCAGAATCTGCTCTACGCATACAACCGCTACTCGCTCCTCCTCATCTTCCAGGCGATGGACGCTGCCGGCAAGGATGGCGCCATCAAGCACGTGATGTCCGGCGTCAATCCCCAGGGCTGCCAGGTGTTCAGCTTCAAGCACCCGAGCGCCCAGGAATTGGAGCATGACTTCCTCTGGCGCACCACCGTCTGCCTACCGGAGCGGGGACGAATCGGGATCTTCAACCGCTCCTACTACGAGGAGGTCCTGATCGTGCGCGTCCACCAGGAGATCCTCCGCCAGGAGGCGCTTCCCGAGGAATTGCTGGACGCCGGAAGGATCTGGCAGGATCGGTACCAATCGATCTCGGAATTCGAGGAGCATCTCCACCGAAACGGCACCCGGGTCGTAAAATTCTTCCTTCACCTTTCGAAGGAGGAGCAGCGCAAGCGCTTCCTCGCCCGGATCGAGGATCCGAGCAAGAACTGGAAGCTGAGCGGGGCCGACATCCACGAGCGCAAGTACTGGAAGGAGTACATGCGCGCCTATGAGGCCTGCCTTGGAGCCACGAGCACCAAGCACGCACCCTGGTATGTCGTGCCCGCCGACGACAAGGAGAATGCGCGGCTGATCATTTCGAGCATCATCCTCGGGGTAATGGGTTCCCTTCCCCTCAGCTATCCTAAGCCGGGAGGGGCGCACCGGAAGGAATTGCGCGCGATCCGGGAAAAGCTGCTCCGCGGCGGCGGCGCATGAGGCGCCGCGCTCAGGGCAGGAAACCGGTCATTTTGGGCTCCTCCTCCCGCGCAATAATAGTTCATAAATAATTTATATTCTTTTATTTATGAAATCTATTTTCCGGCTTTTCCCGCATGGCAATAGTCGCCCAGATATGGACAATTGCTGCGCAGTAACGGTGCCGCGTTGACGGTAGAGTTGCCCCATGAAAACGATCCTTGTGCCTATCGATTTCTCGCCGGTCACCAAGGCCGTTGTGGATGAGGCCAATTCGCTCGCTCAGTGCTGCAAGGGAAGAATCGTGCTCCTGTACGTCGTGCAACCCCCCGTCCTCGTCGCCGAATACGGCGGCGTGATCGAGGATGTCGTCCCGCTTATCGAAGCCGCCGAAAAGGCAGCCGTCCAACTGCTCGCCCAGTGGCGCGACTACCTGAAGGAGGGGTGCGTCACGACAAAGACGGTCAAGGTCGAGGGTTTCCCCTCGAAGGAGATCGTCGAACAGGCGAAGACGGCGGAGGCCGACTACATCGTCATGGGCTCGCACGGGCACACCGCGTTCTATGACCTTTTGATTGGAAGCACGACAAGCGGCGTACTGAAAAAGGCCCACTGTCCCGTCGTTGTCGTGCCCGCAAGGCCGTCTTCCGGCCCCGCGGCGAAGTAACGACCCTTCAACCCCCCCGCCAACATGGAACTAATGGACGCAATCTACGGGCGCAGAGCGGTGCGCGATTATACCGAGCGCAGGGTCCCCCGGTCCCTGCTTCACGAGCTGATCGACGCGGCGATCCAGGCCCCCACCGCGCTCGGCGAGCAGCCCTGGGTTTTCGCCGTCATCGAGGGCAAGGGGCTTCTGCAGGATTATTCGGACCGCGCGAAGGCCCACTTTCTCGCGACCTTTAATCCGGGCAACGACCCGCATTCCCTGAAGCGAGACCAGCTGCTGGACCCCACTTACAACCTCTTCTACAACGCCAGCACGGTCGTTGTCATCTACGCGAAGACCGGCTGGCAGTTCGCCGCCACGGACTGCTGCCTGGCAGCGGAGAACTTCATGCTCGCGGCCCACGGAAAGGGGCTCGGCACCTGTCCCGTCGGCTTTGCCCATGCATGGCTCGATCTTTCCGAGATCAAGACCCTCCTTAACATTTCCGACGAGAACACCGCCGTGCTGCCGATAATCGTGGGATATCCGACAACGGCGCCCAGCCCGGTGCCGAGAAAGATGCCGGAAATCGTGTTCTCGGATTAAAATCATGCCGACGACCCTAAACGAAACCAAGCAGCCCAAGTCCACCGCGCCGACGCGCGAGAGCCATCCCGCCGCGGGGGACTCCTCGATGGGGTCCTTTTTCAAGCCGAAGACCGTGGCCGTGATCGGCTCAAGCGAGAGGCCCGGCAGTGTGGGCCGAGCCCTTCTTGAGAACCTGGGAACGTTTGGCGGCGCCGTCTACCCGGTCAACCGGGAGCACGACACGATCCTCGGCCGGAAGGCCTACCGGGACATCGCATCCGTTCCCGCACCGGTTGAGCTCGCGGTCATCGCAACGCCCGCAGTCACGGTGCCGGGTGTCATTCGCGAGTGCGTGAAAGCCGGAGTGAAGGCCGCCATCATCATATCGGCGGGCTTCAAGGAAAGCGGCGCCACGGGCACGGAGTTGGAGGGCCAGGTGCTGGCGGCGATCCAGGGAACGCCGCTGCGAGTGATCGGCCCAAACTGCCTGGGGGTCATGGCGCCGCATGCAGGGCTAAACGCCACATTTTCGAAGGACATGGCCAAGACAGGCAATGTCGCCTTCCTCACGCAGAGCGGAGCGCTGGGCACGGCCATCATAGACTGGAGCCTAAAGGAGAAGGTCGGATTCAGCGCGTTCGTCTCGATCGGCTCCATGCTCGATATCGGATGGGGAGACCTCATTCGCTACCTCGGGAACGACTCACAGACGCACAGTATCATGATTTACATGGAGTCGGTGGGGGACGCTCCGGCGTTCCTTGCGGCCGTCAGGGAGGTTGCCCCCGTGAAGCCGATCGTCGTCATCAAGGTTGGGCGCACCGACGCTGCCGCAAAGGCCGCTGCGTCCCACACGGGCGCGCTCACAGGCAGCGACGAGGTACTCGATGCCGCTTTCAACCGGGCCGGTGTCATCAGGGTCGAGACGATCGAGGAGTTCTTCTCGATGGCCAAGGTCCTGGCGAAGCAGCCCCTTCCCCGCGGCCCGCGCCTTTGCATCGTGACCAATGCGGGCGGTCCGGGCGTGCTGGCCACGGACATGCTTGTCGAACGGGGCGCTCAGCTCGCCGCGCTTTCACCCCAGACCATCACCGAGCTTAACAAAGTCCTTCCGCAACATTGGAGCCACGCCAACCCGATTGACATCCTCGGCGATGCGGACGCCCCGCGCTACGCGGCCGCGGTAGCCGTCGCCGCCCGGGACCCGGGCGCGGACGGAGTCCTTGTGATCCTCACTCCGCAGGCCATGACCGACCCGATTGCGACCGCCGACCTGATGAGGACCTACGCCCGGATGGAGGGAAAGCCGCTGCTCACGAGCTGGATGGGCGGCACCCGAGCGAAGACCGGGCGCGTCATCCTGAGCGAGGCGGGGATCCCGATGTTTGACTATCCGGACGACGCGGCGAGGGCCTTTGCCAACATGTGGCGCTACAGCAAGAGCCTGCAGCCGCGCGAGGAGGTGTCGGCCGGTGTCGTCCAATCCGCCCCAGTCGGGGACGCAAAGGCAGCCGAGGCTAAGGTCTCCGCGCTCATCGGATCGATCCGAAAACGTGGAGGCACGCTGCTGACCGAGTATGAGTCAAAGCAGGTGCTCTCGGACTACGGGATTCCGACGGTCGAGACACAGCTGGCCGTGACCCAGGCCGAAGCCATCGCCGCAGCCGGGTCCATTGGATTCCCGGTGGTGATCAAACTCCACTCCGACACGATCACCCACAAAACGGATGTCGGCGGCGTGAAGCTCAATATCAGGGACGCCGCCGGAGTGCGGGGCGCCTGGGAGGCCATCGAGGCCGCGGTCAGGGCCAAGCACGGCCCGGGACATTTTCAGGGCGTCACCGTGCAGCCGATGGTGATGTTGAAGGGTTGCGAGCTTATCCTCGGAAGCAGCCTGGACCCGCAATTCGGGCCTGTGCTGCTCTTTGGCGCCGGCGGCGTGCTTGTGGAGGTCTTCAAGGACCGCGCTCTCGGCCTTCCGCCGCTTGATCCCTACCTTGCCCGCCGCCTGATGGAGCAGACGAAGATATTCAAGGTGCTCAAGGGCGTACGGGGCCGGTCGTCGGTGGACTTGGCGGCCCTAGACCAGATTCTCGTGCGCTTCAGCCAGCTGGTCGCCGAGCAGCGCTGGATTAAGGAAATCGACATAAATCCGCTCCTGGCCTCTCCCGAGCGGATCCTGGCTCTCGACGCACGAATCGTGCTCCACGGGCCTGAAGTGAGAGAAGAGGACATTCCGGCATTGGCCGCCACCCTCTGACCGAAAGGCGGACCTGGCCCTGCCCGGCGCCCCGCTCGCGCCCGGGTACGCATGCCCGGGCCGCGATCGGACAATTTATGCGCAGCGAAGGCCAAAACCCGAGGAGTTGTGTAAAGCGCGAACCGCTAGAATGCGGCCGGAATCAGTCGAAGCCGTGGAGAAAAACCACGGCGAAGGGGCGGTTCCTACCTACGAATACGGGAAGACATCTCTCGAGCGCATTCGTCTGCGGCGCCGCGCGCAGACGAGCCTAAGCTGATAAAAGCTAGGTACTTACATTTCGTTAGCACGCCCTTATCCGTTTAACCCGAATTACAACTTCAATGACCCAACAGGCTGAACTCTATGTTTCTCCTACCCGGGCGCCAAAATTGCTCACGCGCCATCCAATACCCGCTGCGGCGCGCATGGTGATCAAACGCACCGGAGAGTCGGTGCGCTTCGACATCAACAAGGTCACGAGGGCCATCGCTCTTGCGGTCTATGAGACGAAACACCCCGACTCCAAGAATGCGTCTCGAGACGATTTCCTTGCCTGCTTCGGGCTTGAGCCGGCCGATTTTGCTTCCGTCACCAAGACGGCGGAGCGGGTGCAGATGGCCCTGGAGGGCCTGTACTATCGCTCGGGAAAGCATCCCACGATCGAGCAGATCCAGAACGCGGTCGTCGTTCAGATTGCGGCGGACGGACACTGGGACATCGCCTCGGCCTATATGGCTTACCGCCTGAGGCAGGCGGACAGGCGCCTGGCGATCTACTCAAACAGCGGCATGTCGGACTACATCGCGCAATCGAAGTACGCCCGTTTCAACGAGAAACTCGGGCGCCGCGAGATCTGGGTCGAGAGCGTCTCCCGGGTCGAGGCGATGCATCGGACGTTCTTTGAAGGGAAGCTCGGCCTGCGCGTCCCCCAGAAGATGGCGCCTGAGGCCGCGCAGCTCGCCGGCCGCCACCTTCAGACCTTCGAATCGCTTCTCGCCGGAAAGACGCTGGGCGAGATCCTCGCCGACAGCTTCCAAGCCGTCGCCAGGAAGGAAGTGCTTCCCTCGATGCGGTCGATGCAGTTCGCCGAGGCCTGCCTGAGCGCCCATGCGAGGATCTTCAACTGCAGCTTCTCCAACGTCGACCGGCTGGATTTCTTCAAGGAATTCTTTTATTTGCTTCTCTGCGGCTGCGGCTGCGGCTTCTCGGTCCAGAAGCAGCACGTCTCCCGTCTTCCCTCCCTTCCGGCGCGCGGCCTTGAGACGGAGCTGCCCGTCGTCCATTTCATTATCAGCGACACGATTGAGGGCTGGGCCGACGCCGTGGACGCGCTGATCCGGAGCTATTACGACGGAACGAAGATTGAGTTCAGCTACCACCTCATCCGCCCCCGCGGGGCGCACCTGAAGACTTCGGGCGGCAAGGCGCCGGGGCACCTTCCGCTGAAGAAGGCCCTGATCAAGATCGAGTCCATCCTGGCGGGCGCCGTGGGGCGCAGCCTAAAGTCCGTCGAGGTCTATGACATCTGCATGTTCGCCGCCCGGGCCGTGCTTTCGGGAGGCATCCGGCGCTCTGCCTGCATATGCCTCTTCTCGTACGACGATGAGGACATGATGACGGCCAAGACGGGGAACTGGTTTGAGAAGCACCCCCAGCGCAGCGCCTCGAACAACAGCGCCGTCATACCTCGCTCGATGAAGGACGACTCCGTGTTCAGGAAGCTTTTCACGAGCACGAAGGAATTCGGCGAGCCGGGATTCGTGTTCTGCGACAATCCCGACGGCGGCGTCAATCCGTGCTCCGAGATCGGCCTCCTGCCGATCGTAAACTGGGAGCTTTCGAGCTCCGAGGCCGAGAGGCTCTACAGCAGGGGATACACCGGCGAGCTTCCGGGCGTCTCCCGCATGTCCGGCTGGGAGATGTGCAACCTGACGAGCACAAACGGCGCCCTAATCCACAACGTCGAGGGTCTGGTGCGCACGGCGGTCCGGGCCGCCGTCATAGGGACGCTCCAGGCCGCCTACACGGACATAAAGTACCTCGGGCCCGTCACGCGCCTGATCAACGAGCACGACGCGCTGCTCGGGGTCTCCATCTGCGGCTTCATGGACTCGCCCGAGCTGCTGCTCAACGGGGAGGCGTTGACCGATGCGGCCCGCATCGTGCGCGCCGCCAACATCGTGATCGCAGACCTGATCGGAATCAACCGGGCCGCGCGCACGACCACCGTCAAGCCGGAGGGAACCACCGCCGCGCTCCTCGGCACCGCTTCGGGCATCCACCCGAACCATGCTCGCCGGTATTTCCGCCGAGTTCAGGCGGCGCGCACGGAGAGGGTGTACCTCCACTTCAAGGCGGCGAACCCCCAGATGTGCGAATGCAGCGTGTACGACCCCGACCACACGGACGTCATCACCTTCCCCGTCAAGGCGCCCGACAACGCGATCCTCAAGAATGAAATCGGCGCGATCGAGTTTCTCGAATATGTCAGCCTCGTGCAGCGAACCTGGGTGAGGGCGGGCGCAAACCCCGAGAACAACCGCGCCCCCGAGATCTCCCACAACGTCTCGAACACGTGCGTCGTCAAGCCGAACGAATGGGACGCCGTCGCCGACTATATCTGGACCCACCGGGATGATTTCACAGGGGTGTCCCTCCTTGGGGACGACGGACAGACCCGCTATGCGCAGGCTCCGTTCCAGGCCGTCGAGACCGACGAGGATGTCCTGCATTGGAATCGCCTGCAGCCCAAGACCGTCGACTACACGACGCTAAAGGAGGATGCCGACAACACGGCCCTGAAAGAGGTGATCGCATGCGCGGGGGGAGCCTGCGCCGTCATCTGACGCGAGCACCCGGCGATCCCCGTGTGATGCCAGAAACCCCATGAAAAATGCCGGTGCGCTTGACGAGGTCTCCTCCAGCCTCAGGGCGCTGTTTACCGATGCCGAGAAACTGATCGGTGCCATGGCGGCCGGGCATTCCGCCAAGAGGCTCAACTCCCTTCGGGCGCGCCTCGATGCATCGCAACGGCGGATCGCCAGGCAGTATTCCAGGGCCAAGAAGAATATGCACGTATTGTCCCTGCCCCGCGGAACTCCGGTCACCACCGAATTGTACGAAATCCTGTCGTTGGCGCTGGGAATCGGCACCCTGGTTGCCGCCCTCGTCGACCGCCAAAGAAGGTAAAAATCTAAACCAACGGCGTCCGGCTCCCGGAATCAGCCTCATCGCGGGCCGGATCCATAAATTATTGTGCTGCAATGGGTTGATTTTTCGCGTGCGCGCTGAAAATGCGCGCCTTTCTGACCCGTTTCCGCTTACGCAAATTTCGGCGCGAAATTAGCAATACATGCGCAGCACGCAAGCGGCGGTAATGCTACTTTTAAACTCTGGAAGGAACGTAGATGCCGCCCATGAACACCCTAATCGCCCAATCGAGCCCATTCAGGGACTTTGGAGACATTTCGAGCGGCACCTGCTTCGCTCGCGGGCCCGGATCATCCCGCACGGGCGGCGCCAGGGATTTGGAGCCGTGGCCGATGGCGCCCGGCAGGTTGGATGACGAAGCGCCCCTGGACGCAGGAGGAAGGATGAGCGGGAAAAGGGCTGGGAGCGAGGGAATCGGAAACGGGACAGTCAAGCATCGTTCGGAGCTCCGCGCCGCCGGTTTGGAAGCCGGGCAAGGCCGCCATCGGCGCGCCGGGGCTTCATCTGCCAAGGACACGCAAACGCCCCGCAGGAAGGCTGTCGAAGCCCAGTCGGGCTAATTGTTTGACGAGACTCGCGCACTTCCTGGAGCACAAAACAAGGCAATCCCATGAAGACAAAACAACACGCCAAGTTGATTTCGTTGGAGCCGACTGAGGATGACATCCGAGACTATGCCCACCATCTGTACATTCAAAACGGAAGCATTCCCGGCCGCGATCTTGAGAACTGGCTGGAGGCAAAGGCCTGCCTGGAGGCCTGCATTCCGAAATCCAAGTCCCAGATCCGCCTTCACCACCACACCCGGAACCGCACAAGGACGGTCGTGACGGCGATGTCCCCCGAGGCAAGGAACCTCGCGCAGTAGGAGTCAAGACCCCGGCCGCTGCGCCCGCGACAGATCGACCAAGCGCGGGCGCAATCCACCGGACGGCAGCCGATCCCAACCCACTGGAAACCAAATGCTCAAGAAATACTCAGTCGAATACAGCATCAGGCTCCGCCTGCATTCGCTTCCGGAGCATCACTTTTACACGACCGACGACCCCGTGGCCTGCGAGGAGTTCATCCAGGATCTCCTCGAACAGGGTATGGGAATCCACTCGATCCGGCACGACGGCGCAGAGCTGCCCCGGCCCGAGTTCGATCGTATCATTAAGCTAGCGGCGGGAGCCATCGCCTCAAAGCGGATCTGCACCTCGCTCAGCATCAAACCCGAGGAGGAGCACTATCGCTTCGGATTCGCGGCCTAGAAGGCGGCTAATCCCCATATCCAGCGGAAAGGCCGACGGCACGGAGTACCGGCCGACGCCCGAACAACCCAGACCATCCACCAGCATGATTCTTACAGACGAAACCGCCTCCCCTCCGGCCGCACCGCTGCTCGACCTCGACTTGATCCGAAGGTACTCCGTCGCAGCGCCGCGCTACACGTCGTATCCGCCCGCGACGAAATTCACGATCCCGGGCGAGGCCCGCGAGCTCCAGGACGCGATCGCCGACGATAATCGGCCCGGCGCGGGCCCCCTTTCCCTCTATTTCCATCTTCCGTTCTGCGAAAGCCAGTGCTGGTACTGCGGCTGCAGCACGGTCGTCACCCGCAACCGCGAGGCGGCGTCCGACTACGTGGATGACATCGAGCGGGAGGTGAAGCTCGTCGCGGCCAAGATCGACCGCAAGCGCCCCGTGACCCAGATCCATTTCGGGGGCGGAACGCCCACGTTCCTGCCGCCGGAGGAGCTGGCCCGCCTCGGCATGCTGATCCACGGCAACTTCTTCCCGGACAGGAACTGCGAGTTCGGCGTCGAGGTTGATCCGCGGCGCCTGACCGCGGAGCACGTGGAGGCCCTCCGGGTTATCGGAGCCAACCGCGCCTCGATCGGCGTGCAGGACACGAATCCGCAGGTCCAGCTCGCGATCCACCGCTGGCAGCCCCAGGAGCTCAACCTTCAGGCCGTGACATGGCTGCGCAACGCCGGATTCGGCTCGATCAATGTCGACCTGATCTACGGTTTGCCGCTTCAGACCGCCGAGTCCTTTGCGCAGACGCTTGAGGATGTCCTGCGGCTCTCCCCCGACCGGCTTTCTGTCTTCAGCTACGCGCACGTGCCGTGGCTAAAGCCCGCACAGCGCATCTTCGAGTCGCGCCGCCAGCTGCCGACGCCGGAGGAGAAGCTTTCGATGTGGGCCGTGGCCCACGCGAAGCTCACAGCCGCAGGATACGTGGACATCGGGCTCGACCATTTTGCGCGACCCAACGACGAGCTTGCCATCGCCCAGCGCAACGGAACGCTCCACCGCAATTTCCAGGGCTACAGCACCGCGGCCGGCAGCTCACTCTACGGCTTTGGCGTTTCCTCCATCTCGTCCACCCACGACAGTTACAGGCAGAACTACAAGGGCCTCGACGAATGGCGGAAGGCCATCGCCGCGGGCCAGCTGCCTATCGAGCGCGGCCTCGTCCTGACCGACGAGGATCACCGCCGCCGGACGATCATCATGCGGATCATGTGCGACCGCAGGCTCGATTTCCGCGCGCTGTCCGGCCTCCTCGGAGTGGATATCGCTTCACACTACGCCCCTGAGATCGCGGACCTAGCGGATCTAGAGGCCGACGGCCTCGTGGTCCGCACGCCCCAGGGGATCACGGTCACGCCGCGCGGCGTGCCGCTCCTGCGCGTTGTGGCGATGCGTTTCGACGCCACGTTCACTCCCGGGGCGAACCGGCATTCACAGACGATCTGACGCGGGGCGCCGGGCCCGGGGCGCCAGGACGAGCGGAACGCCCCTTAAGAGGGTGCGGATTGGAAAAGTCCGCGCGGTTACCCGGGTCAGCTGTGCAGCGCGGAGTTCCCCTCGCGCCTGGTATCGTTGGGGCTGCCCCCGAGACCGCATTTTGCCTTCCGGAAACAGGCGCCACAGACGCGCTGGATCTCGCGTTGCGATACGATGTCATAGGTCAGCATGAGCTCGGACCATTGATCGATTCGCTCATCGGGCGGGAGGTCGGATTGCGTCGCCTCCACCCTTCGGGCGATCGAGCGGACCGCCCGTTTTCCAATGGCGAGGAAAACGAGCGTGGAGTTGAGCCTGCATGCATCGTGGCTCCAGACAGGAAGCGCCACCGGCGGAACCTTGTTCACAAGGTTTGTGACGTTGCTCGAACGCAACATGGACCACAGCTCCTCCAGGAAGATGTCCATCGCGCTGTTGAGCTCCGCCGGCGGGCCCTTTGATTTCCAAGCGGGCTCTTTGGAGAGGAGGCTCTCCCAGCGGGACTTAATCTCGCGCTGGGACGCCTCGTAAACCGTGAGGTAGGTCCAGTTCACGCATTGTGACATTAAGTCCCCGCAATAACCCCCGCAACACGCGAATTGGGCGTACTATGGATGGGAATACCGGCGAAATGCCTCTTTACAAGGCCCCGCGCTTGGCGCCCACCAATCCCGGGCCTGATCTCCGCCCGGTCCGGCTAACTCTCCGTTTTGCAGCATCGCTCGGAGCGCCGCGCCCCTCGAATATGAGAAGGTAACTTGCCCAAGACCGCGGTCGCCGGCCCGAATTACCTTGGGCCCGACATGGGCCCGATATAGGCGGTGGCCACAACCACGTCGTCGTACCATTTCTTGTTTTCGCGGATCGTGTTGCTGCGGATATGCAAGTCCAGCGCCGCGGAATTTATCTTGAGCGTATCGACATCCCGCAGCCGCAGCCCGGGAAAATCCGCGATCAGCCTGCCATCGAGCCAGTAGGCGATGCGGCCGTCTCGCAGGCCCGCCGTGTTGGCTTTCACCATCAATTCAAGGCAGTACCATCGGCCGAGCTGGGGGATGATGTCCGGACGCGCCACGAAATTTGCGCCGAAGTTTCCCGGATTCGCCGAGTAGGGCAACACGGTGCCCGACGGGAAAAAGTGGTCCCCATATTCGGAGCGCTGCTCGGGGTGGTAACAGTAGACGTTGATCCGTCCAGGCGAGGGCGTCGCCGCGTCTCCGCGCCAATTCTCAAGGCTCACGACGAATTTGTTGCGCCCGTCGGAGCGAATTCCCGGCGTCGAGTAGGCCACGCCCGGAGCCAGGGCGCTCAGATACCCGCCGTTGTGGCTCGAGCCGATCTGGTCGAAGCCCCCATCAAACTTGGAATAGTAGCGAAGGAACACGACATCCTGGCCGCGGGCGAACTCCTTGACCACGCCGTCGCTGAGCTCCGCCTGCTGCTTCGGAATCTTGAACTCCAACGCCCTTTTCCCGCTGTGAACGTTGGCCGGATCCTCGGTGATTCGCAGGTCGGCCGCTTGAAAGCTGTTGTCCCACTTGCCCTTCACGTCGCCCGATTCGAAATCGTCGTGAAAAAGGACCGACGGGTCGGCATCGATTCCCTTGTCGCCGGGATACTTGGCGGCGATGCCGTGATCGCCTTCCGCCAGCGCCTTGAAAGGCGCCCATTCGCTCCCGCCGCGCACCAAGGCCGCCCCGGCCGAGAGCTGAAGCAAAAACACCCAAATGCGGATTTTCGCCGGATTCAAAGGAGCATTTATTGGGAGAGGAGGAGGGCCGCCTCACGAGCGTGCACGTCGGACCGTGCCGTGATCGCCCCGTCTATGGCCCAACCAGGGATATGCGGGCACATTCGCCGACCGAGAACAACCCTGGAGGCGTCGCGCCCCGCGGAAAAGGGTTTTCCAACGATCTTGCCCTCCCGCCGCCGTCAACCGTAGCATCGCCTCGCCTGGGATCCAGGCGGATCGATCGCTTGCCCAATTCAGAATTCGTCTCAATTGAACCGGTCATAATATGAACCCAATGGCCCCGTTAGGGGATTTACCGGAGACAATCATGAACGCGGCTGGCCCGGGCGGGGAGTGTTGCGAGCCCGCGTCGCCTTCGGCCGTTCGGCCGGATCGTTTGGGGCGGGACCCCGGCCTCCTCCTGGGGCTCAGGACCCTTTCCCGTGTCCTCGCGATCGCGTTCGGACTGGCGATCCTGCTCCACCCCTCGACGGTCCGGGCCTTCGTGCCCGTGTTTACGAAGAACCCCTCGAACCAATCCATAACAGCCAATAGTACGGCGACCTTCACCGCGACCGTGTTTTTTGCAACGTCCGTTCAATGGCAAATCTCGTTCGACGGCGTCACTTGGACCCCGATCGACAACTTCGTCTGGAGCAATTTCACGGCCGACACGCTCTCGGGGAACTCTGCAAGCCTGACCGTCACGAACGCGCCGATCGCACTCAGTGGAACCATCGTCCGCTGCCTCGCCTCCAGCGCATCGGGTTCCACCGCGAGCTCCTCCGCCTCCCTCACCGTCAGCGCGCCGTCTGGCACGACGCTCTACACGCTGAGCGACCCGGGCGGCCGCTATGAATCCGGGTATCTGTCCGGACTGAGTCCGACGTTTCATACGCCCCTCCTGCCCTCCTCCTCGGCCTCGAACATCACGTTCACTTTCGGATATGGCGGCGGAACCGGCGAGGGTGTCACCATCACCTGGCAGACGTCGACCACGGGGACCGCCCCCTGGACCAACGCATCGGGATACACGATCTCCGCCGACGGCATGACCCTCTATGTCCCCACCGCAAGCACGACGATGAACGGCCTCTATTTCAGGGCCTATGTCGTCGACAATGGCTCAAGCACCAACACCGTGTACACGAATCCCGCCAGGCTCGATGTGATCGAGCCCATTGGCATCAACTCAAATGCGTCCGGCGACGGCAGCACGAATGGTTCGATGCACACGGCCGTTTCGACTGTGGCCACGTTTGTGGCGAACGGCTCGGGGACCAAGCTGCCGCTGACCTACCAATGGTACATCTCCACCACGGGCGGTACAGCCGGGAGCTGGTCGGCCGTTGTCGGCGCCACGTCTGCAACCCTGACTGTGACCGTTGCAAGCGCCGCTCAGAACCAGAACATGTATTATTGCGCCGTTAAGGACAGCGCCCTGGCGACGACCAACACGGATCCCGTGGTGCTCACCGTTCCGTAGTCGCCTGCGGGCGCTGATTCAGGTTGTTGCCGGTTTGGAGCGGGCCCCCGCAAAGGGCGGAGAAGTCCCCTCGGGAGCCGCGCCGGACTTGAGGCGGGGTTCGCCACCAGCTCCCTTGCGAACCGTTTCCAAGGCGATCGGGCAATGGGCGCCCACTTTTTGTCAAAGGGTGCGCAGCAGCAATCGCCGGGTGCGCTAGGATGTCGGCATGACGACCGATCCGCTGGATCAATTCTCCGCCTGGCTGCAGGCAGCCAAAAAGAGCGGTCTTGCCGAACCAACCGCAATGGCGCTTGCAACCGCCGACGCGACCGGAGCACCAAGCGTACGCATGGTGCTCCTGAAGGGCGCCGATCCGCGCGGCTTTGTCTTCTATACAAACCTCGGAAGCCCTAAGGCTTCGGACCTTGCCGCCAATCCGAAAGCCGAACTCTGCTTCTACTGGCCGCCCGACCGTCAGGTCCGCGTCCGAGGAACCGTGGCACCCACCAGCGCCGAGGAGGCGGACGCCTATTTTGCCTCGAGGCCGAGGCTGAGCCAATTGGGAGCCTGGGCTTCGCGCCAATCGCAGCCTCTGGGCGGATACGCGGAGCTTGAGCGCGCAGTGATCGCCTGCGTCGCCCGATTCGGGGCCGGCACCGTCCCCCGTCCGCATTTCTGGTCCGGATTCAGGCTCGTGCCCTCGCAGATCGAATTTTGGGAGCAGCGCCCCTTCCGACTGCACAGCAGGGTGCGGTTCACACGAGGCCCGGAGGGTTGGGATCAACAGGCCATTTATCCCTGATCGGATCATGCCAGGAAGAGTGGGCCGGACGCATCTAGTTATTTATTAATTGCTTAGAGCGTCCCCAACGTGCCGCCACCCCGGATTTGGCCGAAATAGGGCCCGCGGCAATGGAGGGGCAGGCCTTCCGGACCCCTCGCTTTAGGGGCATTGACCGGTCACACGGCGGACAGGGCTTGAACCGGCAGCTCCGCGCATCGCCATTCGTACGTTGAAACAGGTCCGGGATGCGGCCAGGGAGGTTTCAGCTAGCCAAGCCCGATGGAGCCCCGTTGGTATGGATCGAGAATCCCGAGGGGGTTTCCTGCCATGGTCCCTTTTGAACACGCACTCCTGCTCCTGCTGGTCACCGCGGGGCTAAGCATTCTCGCCCGATGGCTTCCGTGGCCCCGGCCCATCACCTATGCGGCGGGAGGAGTGGCGTTCGCGTTGGTTCCGAGTTTTCCAAAGGTCACGTTGGAGCCGGGCTTCTTCTTTCTCTGCTTCCTGCCTCCCCTGCTCTTTTCCGACGGGTGGCTGATGCCGCTCCGTGAATTCGCAAAGTTCAAACGGTCGATCACGTTGCTCTCAATCGGCTTGGTCCTGTTCACGACGGCAACCGTCGGTCTCGCCGCACACGCATTGATACCCGGCCTGCCGCTCGCGATGGCCTTCGCCTTGGGGGCGGTCATCTCTCCCACGGACGCCGTATCCGTGAGCTCGATCACCGAGCGCCTGAAAGTGCCGTCCCGCCTCCGGACGATTCTCACCGGCGAGAGCCTGATGAACGACGCCACGGGACTTGTGGCTTTCAAGGCCGCACTGGCGGCGGTCGCGGTGGGAACCTTCTCCTTCAAGACCGCCGCCCTCCAGTTTGCCGCACTCGCTGTCGGCGGCTCGGCCGTGGGACTCATCGCCGGTTACGGCGTCGGACGCCTGCGCGACCTCCTGCGCCGCGCCCGCAGCAGCGACGCCTTCATCGAGGTCACCCTTTCGCTGTTGACGCCTTTTGCCGCATACCTCGTCGCGGAGGCGCTCGGGCTTTCGAGCGTCCTCGCGGTGGTGGTTGCCGGACTCTACTCCGGCTGGCGCGATCCCCTGCGGATGGACGTCGAATCCCGCCAGACAACCTGGACGGTCTGGTCCGTTATTCTCTTCTGGCTGAACGGCCTCGCCTTTGTCCTCTTGGGCCTTCAATTCCCGCATCTTCTCGCGAAGGTTCGCGACGATGCCTCGATCGGGCATTTGGTCTGGTATGTTGCCGCCGTGTCCGGCGTGGCCATGGCTGCGCGCATTGCGTGGTTCTTCCCCGGCGCGTACCTGCCCTTCGTCCTCTCGGAGCGCGTTCGAAGGACCGAGCAGCGGCCCTCGTGGCAGGCGGTATTTGTCGGAGGATGGGCTGGGATGCGGGGCGTGGTCACGCTCGCTGCGGCCCTTTCGATCCCTCTCATCCAGCCCGATGGCTTTGCGTTCCCCGACCGGGATCTGGTGATCTTTATCTCGTTTGGCGTCATCGCCACCACGCTCCTTGTCCAGGGCACCACCCTCGAGTGGCTGATCTGCAAGCTGAAGCTCCAGGAGGATCCAACCCGCCAGCAGGAGGAGCACCTGGCACGGACCACCGCTGTCGAAGCCGGCCTGGCCGTCCTCCGCGGATTGGAATCGGGCACTGAGGCGGCCGAGGAATCGGCGGCTCTTGGTCACGTCGTCGCCGAATACGAGCACCGCCTCGCCTCCTTGGGCGCCGCGGGCGAAACCCGCACGCTCGCACGGCGCCGGCGGGCCGCCGAGAAGCGATTTCGCTCGGCCGCCCTGGATGCCGAGCGCGCGGCGATCGACGATCTTTGGCGCCGCAACATCATCGCCGACGAGGTCCACCGGCCCCTGCAGCAGCTGCTCGATTACGAGGAGTCGATGCTCCGTTCCGCGCCCTCTCCGGAGTCTGGGGAACCAAGGCCTGGCACGGATTGACGGTGTGAAGCTTCATCTGCGCCCACGCTCATCGCGCAATTCCGCTCTCACGCCATCGAAGCCCCCTCGCCACAACACAAAGATTCACACACATGTTTGGGTCGCAGAGGGTCTTCCCCAGTCGTAGCAAATCATAAATCGGCAAGAGTTGAATATCTCGCATCTCCATCCCTCTGTGGCACTTAGACGCAGAAAGACCCCGGGCGTCGCGGCCAGGGGTCTAATCGAAAATGGAGCGGGCGAAGAGACTCGAACTCTCGACGTCCACCTTGGCAAGGTGGTGCTCTACCAACTGAGCTACGCCCGCGAATCAGGGATGAGGATCAGATTGCCCCCCTTCCCCGCCGTCAACATCATTTAAGATTCAGGCTGTCGCCCCCGCCGGAGGATTTCCCGCTTCGATGCGATCCCTCCGAATGCCCCGACCTGTAATAGGAATAGGCCTGGGTGTAATATCCATAGTCCTCTCCGGATCCCCGCGGGACCTGCGTGAGGACCGCTCCGAGTATCGGGGTCTTTAGGGATGCGATGGTCTGCTGGGCCCGCAGCACCATGCTCGCGGGATTGCGGCGGTGCTGAATGAGCAGGATGGCACCGTCCGAAATCCCGGCAAGGAGGCTGGCGTCGCTCACGCCGATGATCGGCGGCGAATCCAGCAGGATTCGGTCGTAACGGCCCCTGAGCGACGCCAGGAGCTCCCGGAGCCGGTTGGCGTGGAGGAGGCTCAGGGTGAACCCAGGCATCCCGCCACTCGTCAGGAGGTCGACGCCGGGCGCTGCGTCCTTGCGGATCGCCGTGTCGATGTCGCATTTTCCCGCGAGCACATCGCTCAGCCCCGGTGACCTAGGACAGTTCGCGAGGTGGTGCTGCGCCGGCCGGCGCAGGTCCCCGTCGACCAGAAGCACCCGCTCGCCGTAGGCGCCCATCATGTGCGCCAACCGGCTAATCGTCGTGCTTTTGCCCTCCGCGGGTCCCGCGGAAAAAACAACGAGAACGGACGCATGCCCCGGTTTCACCGCAAGATTCAGATTGGTGTGAAGCACCCGGTAGGGCTCGGCCTCCTCGGGCTCGTCCCGCATCGGGCCCATGGGATCGCGGTTATAGGGAATGACGCCGAGAACCGGGATCTTCAGGCGATCCTCGATATCCGCAACGTCGCGCAGGCTCGTATCGAAGTATTCGAGCGCGAGCGCGACCGCTATCCCGAGCATGGACCCGACGATGACCGAGCTGATGCTGTTGAGCAGGAAGCTTGGCCGGCTCGGCCGGCGGGCAGGCTCCGCCGTGTTGAGGATCTCGATCGTGCGCTTGGGAACCTGGAAATCGATCTCCCGTTGGCGAAGCGTCAGCCGGAGGGTCGTATAGAGGCGCGTCTCGTCGTCGAGCCTCTGCGCGGCCTCCTCAAACGGCCGCATCCGGTCGCGGGCCGAGAGGATCTGCTCCACCTTGGCCTTCGCAAGCTGGCTTTCCAGCTCGTCGACCCGCGCCTCCGCCTCCTTGTAGGAATTCTCAAGGCCGCTCTCGTAACCCCGCAGGAGCGCCTCGAGCTGCTCCTTGATCTTCGCGCGGTTCTCGATGGCGGAGACAAGGTCGGGGTGCGCCTCGCCGAGGCGGGCCTTGAGCTGCGTCACCTTCTGGTCGGCGATCAGGTAGGCCTGGAGGAGGTTCTGGATGTTCTGGTCGGGAATCAGCTCCGAGTTCACGAGGCTCATGCGGTCCTCAACCGGTATGCTTCGGAACCGCTCCCAGCGCGTCTTGCGGCCTATGGCATCCACACGAAGGGCGATCAGCGAATTCTGCATCTGGCGCAGCGTCTCTATCTCCATGTCGGAATACTTCACGTTCAGGTCGACGCCCGAGATGTTCAGGTCCTTGCGGAGCTTCTCGACCGCGTCGCGCTGCTTCCTCACGGCTTCCTCCTGGTCCGCCAGCTCCTTTCTAAGCTGGGCCATGCCCTCGGTCTGCTGCGAGGTCGCCTGCGAGATCCGGTCGTCCGAGTAGACGTGAGCGACCTCGTTGGCGATCTCCGCCGCCATCACCGGATCCTGGGCGTACACGTTGATGTCGATCAGCGACGAGCTCCTCTGCGACTCCACTACCAGCATCTTCTTGATGATGTAGAGGTAGGTCACGTCGGTTGAAAGCGTCGTGCCCGCGTAGCCGGCAGCCTCCGCGAGGCGCGTGTTAAGTCCCAGCTTTTCGATCACCGGATAAATGATCCGCTCGCTCTGCATGATCTTGAACTGATCCTGCAGGAAATACGGGTCATAGGCGGTGCTGCCCTGGACCTGGAACAGCTTCACGTCGCTCTCGGGCTTCTCTACCCGGACCTTCGTCGTCGCCAGGTACCATTTCGGGAGGAACACGGTGACCGCCATCGTCGTGACGAAGACGAGGCCGACGATGAGCGCGATCATCGGCAGCCTCAGCCTGAGGACCTTTACCAGGTCCGCGAGGGACGCGCTCTCCTTTGGGCCGGTTGACGAGGGCATTGTTGCGGTGATGGGGTCCCCCGGCACGGCGGGGGGCGGGCGGCCGAGGGCGTCAGAACACCACGGTCGAACTCAGGCCTAAGCGTGATCTGTTAAGATCGCGGGACGCAATTCCCGAGCTAACCAGGTCGTAGTCGTAGGAAACCGAAATCGTCCAACTCTTTGTCGGGACGTAGGTAAGCGCAACGCCCGCATGGGTGGAATTCTCATTGATGTCGCCCTGGACCTGGGACGGATCGGACGCGAGAGGGCGCCCGACAAGCACCGCGGGTTCATAGTCGATCGAAGCCGAGGCGACGATGAGGGCGGTGACGGCGTGCTGGATGTTGACAAACATCCGGTTGACCTTCTCGTCCGAAAAATGGACGGGGTCCGAGGTCTCCTCGAGGCTGTAGGTATAGCCCACGCTGATGAACGAACCCTTGGCGTAATCGTATTTACCCGAGAGCTCGGCATAGGGAGTCGTCGTGCTCGATAGGCCCTCGTACTGGCGGTATTCACCGCCGATCCTCAGGCTCGCAGAAAGCTTCGGACCCGCCGCATAGTCAAATCCGGCCATGAGGAAGTCGGAGTGCTTGTTGTTTTCCGAGGGATCGTTCGTGTAGTCGACATCCTCGTGGCGGTATTCCCCCGCGAGCTTCACATCCGGAAGGAGCGCGAAGTCGGACTCGACCCCGTAGAGATTTTCAAAGCGGTTGAGCAGGTCCCCGAGCGTGGGATTTGTATAGTCGTAATAGACACTGCGCGTCTTCAGGACCAAACCGAGCTTCTCGGTGGGGGCGAACGTGAATCGTCCATCGAATTCGTTGCTCTGGAGCGTCTGGTCGGTATTGACCGGGGCGCCGTTCAGGAGCGCCTCCGGATTCTGGTTGTACGAGTAGGCGTCCGTGAGATCGAGGGTGGAAGTCTGGGAGAACGCGTGCGCGAGCCGCGCGTCGAGCGCCTGGCTGAAAAGGGTCTTCTCGCCCGGCCGATCGTCGAAATAGTCGACCGTCGGACGGTAATACGCGGAAAAGAATGTCTGGTCCGTCAGCGACTTGTTCAGCGAAATCTTGGGCGACGCCTCGTAGACCATGCTGCTGATCGCATCCGTCGCCGCCCCAAAGATGTTGCTGTTATAGGTGATTCCGGCCTCCAGAGAGAGGGTCAGATCCTTGCCCTGTTCCTGGTCGGGAATTGGGGCGTAAACGGCCTGCGCGACCGCGCAAATGCCCAGAGGGGATCCCAAGATTAAGGCCCTAATTAGTCTCATTAATATCAGCCGGAGGACGACCGCCAAGCTGCCATTTTGTTAACTACTGGCAAGACCAATCCCTTCAGGAATTTCCTCGCCCCGTATTCAAGGGCCGCGGGACATCGACGAATTGAACAACACGCACAGATCCTCGGTTATTTTTCGAGGCGTCGATAGGGGGAACTCCCTGGGAAACGATCCTGTGAGAAGTCCACCGTAAACCTCCCCCCATTCGCCTATGCGAGGTATGGCTGCCGTGAGGAACCCGGGGGTCTTGGGCCTCGCGTTCAAATCTGAAAAGAAGGGTCTATCCAGCGTCTTTGGGGTGAGAAGGAGCTCGCCGGTCGGCTGCTCAACCTGGACCGAGTAAAAATCCCGGAGCGTCGCCGGCTGCGCCCATACCCGGCACCCTCCATACCATGCAAGGCCCGCAGGGACGTCGGCCATGAGGCCGAAGCGGCCTGTGCTGTCCGAGACGTCGAGCTGTCGGCGCATCCCTTGGAAAAGCTGGGGGAAATAGGGCGGGTATTGGAAATGGAGCCAGTGGGGATCGAGCGCGTCATGGGCCAGCGGAAGGGCCTGGAGCACGAGGAGAACTCCGGCGCAGACCCTGGGCCAGGCGCCAAGAAGCGCGTTGCTCGACAGAAGGACGAAGAAAAATCCAGAGCCGAAGACGACGACGAGAGGCGCGAGCCAAACGACCGCCTGGCGCTCGCTTTCCCCGGAATTGAACGTCGCCTGGGAGGCGACCAGGACCAACAGCGAAACGGCAAAGCACCAGCGGAGCCTGTTGACGGGCTCCGATTTGAAAACATACAGCCAGCCTGCGGCAAAAAAGGCCATGAACCACATGGCCCCCCCTGACCAGGCCCGCGAGCGAAGCGTCTCCTGTAACGTCGTTAAAATCTTATTCGATAGCTTGTTAAGCTCGATCTGCGGAAGCTTTGCGGAGAGCGTCGCCCGGACCACGGAAGGTTCAGCCGTGGAGTCTCCGACCTTGAGTGCGACGTTCTGGACGGCGAGACCCACCGGGAGGCCGGTGACGGCGATATTGCGGGCGACCCAGGGGCCGGCGACCAGGGCGAATCCGCCGAGGAGCAGTCCGAGCGACCGCCACCGGCCGACGCCCCTGAAGCGGCGCGTTGAGGTGTAGGCCGCGACGAGGAGGAGCATCCCGGCCGAATACTCCGTGAGGAAGAGCAGGCCGCAGACGACCCCCAGGATCGCCGTCGGAAGAAGCGCCTCGCGCGGCTCCGCGGCGTTTTCCGCGCGCCACCAGGCGTGGAAGGCTCCGAGCGCGAGCACCATCATGAGCGCCGTCCCGTTCACCGCGACCACCTGCTGCCAGATGGGAACCGAAACAAAGATCCCCAATGCGGAAAGCCAGCCGGCGGGCGCCCCGAAGAGCCGGCGGGCGAGGCTGAACGCGAGCCGGATCGCGACGCCGAACAAGAGCAGGTTCACGCCCAACAGGAGGTAGTCGGCGCCGAAGCCGTAGGGGGGGGCCGGGGCCGCGGCGAACAATGCCGATCGGACCGCGTGGGGAAGGATGCGAATCGCCGCAGCGATCACCATCGAATAGAGCGGAGCCTGATATACCTCCGGGTAGGGAGTTGCGGCGTCGAAGCGGACGCCGCGCTCCCTCAGGAACGCCGCCACCTGAGGATAGTTGACGTTGGTCGTGAACCCCCGGCCCCCGGCGATTTGCCGGGCCAGGTCCGCCTGGACAAGCGTCGCCTCGCTCGCCGCCCCGTGGAACTGCCGCCAGGAGACCACGAGCGAGACCGCGGCCCCGCCGAAGAGCAGGGCTCCGATCAGGATCCACCGCGCGCCCCCGCCCACCTCGAGCCAGTGGATCAGCTCCTGGGTGGTGCGCGGCCGGAGCGTCATTTATCAACCACGTCGAGCTCGGGCCACTGGGCGAGCTTTCGGTGGAGCGTGCGACGGCTGATGCCCATGAGCTCGGCAGCCTTCGTCCGGTTGCCCCTCGACTTGATGAGGGCCTCCCTGACGATCCGCTTCTCATTCTGCTCGACCGAGAGCGAGGGCGATACGCCGCCTGCTCCGAGGCTGCCCGGGGCCGGCGCCGACGCGGGCGAGTCCCGAAACCTGGGATCCAGGTCGAACTCCGTCAGCTTCCCGCCCTTGTGGAGGACGACCGCGTTTTCGCAGAAATTGCGCAGTTCGCGGATGTTTCCCGGCCAGTAATAGGCCTGGAGGGTCTTCATCGCGCCCGGCTCGAACTCGAGCGGCGGGACGCCGTTCTCGTCGGAGTACAGCTTGATGAAATGGGAGATCAGCGCGGGGATGTCCTCCGACCTCTGCCGCAGGGGCGGCATGACGAAGCGCACGACATCGAGGCGGAAATAGAGATCCTCGCGGAACTTACCCTCGCGCACGAGCTGCTCCAGGTTCCGATTGGTCGCCGTCACGAGGCGCACGTCGAGCTCTATCGTTTTCGAGCCCCCCACCCGGTCAATCGCCTTCGTTTCCAGGAACCTCAAGAGCTTCACCTGGATCGATCCCGAAATCTCGCCGATCTCGTCGAGGAAGAGGGTGCCGCCGTCGGCGGACTCAAATCGCCCGATCCGGCGCTCCGTGGCGCCCGTAAACGACCCTTTCTCGTGGCCGAAGAGCTCGCTTTCGAGCAGGCTCTCGGAAAGCGCCGCGCAGTGGACGGCGACGAAGGGGCCCCTCGATCTGGGGCTCGATTGGTGGATCGCCTGTGCGATTTGCTCCTTGCCCGTGCCCGACTCCCCCTCGATCAGGATCGTGGCCTTCGACTGCGCCACCTTCTTGACGCGTTCGATGATGTCCTTGAGGAGCGGGGACACCCCGACGATGGCGCCAAGGTCGAACTTCTCGTCGAGGCGCTCGTGGAGCTGCTGGACCTCGACTTCAAGGCTCTTCGATTTAAGGGCCCGCCGGATCAGGACGTCGAGGCGCTCGATATTGACGGGCTTTGTCAGGAAATCGACCGCCCCCCTCCTCATCGCCTCGACCGCGGTGTCGATGTTGCCGTAGGCCGTCATCATCAGGACGGCAGGCTTATTGGGAAGGGCCAGCGCCCGGTCGATCACCTTGAGGCCCGATTTCCCGGGCATCCTCAAGTCCGTCAGGATCACGTCAAAGGGCTGGGCGTCCATCAGGTTGAACGCCTCGTCGGCGCTCGCCGCCAGGCTCACGTCGTAGTTGTCGGCGATGGCCTGCTTCAGACCCTCGCGGGTGTGTTTTTCATCGTCGACGATGAGAACGCTGGGCGCCATGGAGGCATTCCAAGCTACCCACACGGGTGGTCAAGCCCGGGCCGCGTGCTAAACGCTAGTGCCCCGGGGCGGACTCCGCCTTGGGCGGTGGGCTCCCCAGGCGCTGCGCCACGGGCGCCAGCCTGCTCAGAAGGAGGCTCGGCGGCGGAACGCTGTCGACCAGCTCGATGAACTTCTCCCGGCGAACCCGGAGGAAGTCCTTCACCTTTGCGCGCTGGGCGTCGTCCAGCTTCAGGTCCATCGACATCCGCTCGAGCGTCATCGGAATCACGACGAAGTATCCGAGCGTCCGGAACGGGCGCTGCAGCAGCGAATCTATCTGCTCGTCCGAGAGGGGTTTGTCGTTGGCGGCGATGTCCGGGGGCGGCCCAAAACCCCGGTGGGCCTTGAAATTCGTCTCATACGTCGCCCTCTGCTCCGGGGTCAGGATCGGTTCGATGTCGCGGTCAAACTCGGCGTAGATCTCGGCGATCCGGTCCCTGAACGAATCCATCTGCGGGCGGAGCTTCTCGATCTCCTCGGAGAGTTCCGCGCGGTTGATGGGGGGAACGTTGCGCGCGCCCTGGACCGGCTTGGCGCCAAACTCCCCCATAAACTGCCCCGGCGGAGCAGGAAAGGGCCGATGGCGCTCCGACCAAAGTCCGGCCGTAAAGCCGGTCGCAAACACCGCCAGGGTCAGAAGCGCTGCGAGGAGGCGGTCCCTCATAGGCCCTGGTCGACATCGCTCGCCTGCGCTGCGATCTCGCTCCAGCGTGCTATGCTGGTCGCGTCATCATTGCCCGAAGCGCGGGAGTGGTAGAGCAGGACTGCGACGAGGCAGAGCGCCGCGGTCGCGGCGCACATCGCGAAGTGAGCAACGAACAGGGGTGAGGCTCTTTCACGGGCCGCTCGGAGAACGCGGTCCGCAAAGCCGGGGGATAGTCGGGACGCGGCGTGCTCACGCAGGCGCATCCATGCTTCGTCTTCAGTCTTCATTGCTGATGTAGTGTTGGCGCAGTTGCTCTCGGGCTCGGTGAAGTCTTGCTTTTACGGCGGCTACGGAAGTCTTGAAGGAATCCGCGATCTCGGCGTGGCTGCGGCCCTCCTGGACGAGCGCGAGGAGGGCGCGGTCCTTCGGCCGGAGGAGGGAGAGAGCATGGCGGAGTGCGTCCAATTCCTCCGTGTCGACGGAACCGTCGGGTTCCGGCACGTTCTCGTGCTCGGGGGCAAACGGAATGAAGATGCGGCGGAGCTTCTGGCGGCGCAGGTGGTCGATGCAGGTGTTGCGTGCGAGCCTGAAGAGCCATGACTCAAACTGGTCGGGCGCGTTGAGGCGGCTGAGGGCGCGGACCATCTTGACGAAGACCATCTGCGAGAGGTCTTCGACCGAGTCGCTCCTTCCCGTGATGGCATAGACAAACCCGGCGACCCGCCTCTGGTAGTCCATGACGAGGTCCCGAATCGCGACCTCGTCGCCGCGCTGCGCCCGGCGAACCCGTTCGCCCAGCGTGGTCGTTGAACTTTCATCCATGCTTTTGACATCGCACTACAGCCGACTTGACGCAGGTCGGGCCGGAAAGATGCGCTTTTTCAATTGGCGCAAGAGCAAGGCACATGCAATCATTGAAGCTCCCGGAAGTTCACCCTGAAGAATTCCGGCGTCAATCCCCATTCATACGAAGAAAATGATCTATAAGACACGACCTGCTAACCGGTTAACCCCGTTGATTGCGCTTCTCTCATTGGCGGGCGTCCTTGTCGGATCCGGATGCCTCCACCCAGTCGACGACGAGTTGACCAACGGGGTGATCGCGGGGGAGAGGCCGGTCGCCATGGAGGGAAGCGGTGGGTTTTTTGGAGGCAAGATTGTCGCCAAGGTGACCCTGAGCCGCGGAATCGGCCACGGCCTGAAACGCGGGCATGCCGACAAGGACAAGACGTACACCGACTACGCGGACAACAAGGACAAGACCCTGGTCGGCAGCCCGTTGCCGCCGGTCACGCTCCATCTGATCCTCACCAACACCGGCGCCCTCCCGGTCACGGTCTCGATCATCGACTTTGATTCCGATCTCGGGAACTTCGTGGTCGACCCCGACCACCTCACGATACCTCCCGGGCAGAACGCCGAACCGACGACCATGGTATCCCAGCTGGGCGTGGGCTCGGACCTCATCCCCTTCAAGGTGACGCTGAAGCTCGACGGCGCCAGGGAGTCCGAGACGGTGCAGGTCAGGGTCATCCACACGGGGGACGCCGGCGCACCGCCCGCCGCGAAGTAGCTGCTCTAGCCGCTGACCAGCATGCGCACCCTGCGGTCCTTGCGCGGGAACTGCAGGGTGATGATGGTCCCCATGCCCTCGCGGCTTTCGATTCCGACCTGCCCGCCGTGCATGCGCATGATCCGCTTCACGATCATCAGCCCCAATCCGTGGCCCCCCGTCTTCGTTGTGTAATAGGGCTGGAAGAGCTTGACCAGGTCCTCGTGCCGGATCCCGGATCCGCTGTCGCCGAACAGCAGGTAGACCGAGTCATCGTCGGCCCGCGACCTTATCTTCAGCCTTCCCCCGGGCTGCATCGCCTCCATCGCATTCTTCGTCAGGTTGAAAAACACCTGCTTGAGCTGGTTTCGGTCGGCCATGACGGTTGGGAGCGAGGCGGGCGTCTCGGCCTCGACCGCGATTCCCCGGTCCGCAAACTCGCGCTTCTGGAACTTCAGGACCTCGGCCAGCACTTCGGTCAGGCTGGTCTCGGCAAGGTCGGGGGGCGCGGGCCTTATGGCCTCCAGGAAGTGGGTGATGATTCCGTCGAGGCGCGCCACCTCCTCCCTGCAGACGCCGATGGATTCCGTGATCGACTCGGCCTCGGGCGAGTGCCCCAGCTTCTTCAGCTTACGGGCGACCAGCTGCAGGTGGATCGTGAGGGAATTGAGGGGATTGCCCAGCTCGTGCGCCACTCCGGCTGCGAGGAGGAGGATTGAGGACGTCCGTTCGTCCTCGATCCGCTGCTCGGTCGAGAGCTTCTCGCGGGTGACGTCCCCGAGGATGACCGCAAAGCGGCGCTCGCCGCCCCGGATGTCGCCGCGGATGGGCACCATGTAGAGGCGGACGGTGCGCGGCTCCGGATACGAGAGCTCGAACTCCCTTGTCACGAACGGGCCGACGGTCTCGGCTTCGCCGCTGAGCGACGGCCTGAGGCCGGGTATCAGCCGCCACAGGGTCTGCCCGGTGAGCCCGTCGCCGCTCATGTCGATCAGGCGCTGGGCCGCCTCGTTGGCGTACTCGATGATGCCGTCGGAGGTGATCACGAGGACCCCCTCCTGGAGCGTCTTGAAGATCTGCTCGAAGAGGGCGCGCTCCTTGGCGAGGCGCTGCACCAGATTCGACAGGTTCACGGGATCGAGCGTGTCGAGCCGTCCCATCACGCGATCGAGGGGGTTGTGTTTCTTGCCTGCCATCGCCGTCTGTTTTGCCCGCGCCGCACCCTTGGGTCAACGGCCGGGAAGAAAATCCATCTGGTTCGGGTCGGGCCTCTGGGAGAGCAGCTTGCGCAGGAACATCTCCCTGTGGATGGGGCAGCGGCCGAGCCTCACGACGGCCTCCCGGTGGTCCTCGGTGCCGTAGCCCTTGTGCTTCGCGAATCCGTAGCCCGGGTAGACCGCATCGAGCTCGGCCATCAACCGGTCTCTCGTCACTTTGGCTATGATCGAGCCCATGGCGATGCAGAGCGACCTCGCGTCGCCGTTGACGACGGCCGTGTGCGGGTAGGGGAACCCCCTGAGGGGAAGCCCGTCCACGAGGACGCGGCATGAGACCGGAGGGACGAAGGACTCCCGCTCCTCGATGGACGAGAAAAGATCGGGCTCCTCGCTGCGCCGGAACGCCGCGACCGGGTAGATGCCCTCCATCGCCCGACGCATCGCCAGCTTGGTCGCCCCGAGGATATTGTTCTGCTCGATCTCCTCCACGCTCGCCGAGCCGAAATGAGCATGGATCTGCCCCTGGGCCGCCAGCGCCTCGAATTCGGACCAGAGCGAGTCGCGCTCGGCGGCCGAAAGCTGCTTCGAGTCGTTCACGCGGCCCGCCTTCACCGTGGCCCAGCGCCCCTCAAGGAATTCGCGCGTGACGAGGACCGCGCCCGCCACGACCGGACCGGCCAGGGCCCCGCGGCCCACCTCGTCCATGCCGATCAGGCTCTCGAATCCCTCGATCTTCTTCAGGTCAAAGCTGCGGAGCTGACGGCGCTTCGGCATCGGTCTGCCCTTTGCCTCCTCACCCACCCCACTCGACGCGCTCCTTGGGCTCCTTCAGCGGCAGCTCATCCAGCTTGCCCGCGGCCGCAACGACCTCGTAGGCCGTGCGGAAATGGAGCTTGGCGAAATTTGTGAGGGCGCGGGCGCCGAACTTTTCAATGATCAGGGACGCCTGCTCCTTCACGAGGGGGCCGGCGCCCTTCTGGAGGGGCCCGCCAAAGTGGCGGGAAAGGAGGTGCATCTGCCGGACGAATTCGGCTCGCGCGACCACCGAGGCCGCCGCGACGACGGGGTCCTCCTCCGCCTTCGTGCGCATCTTCAACTCGAAGTCCTTTATCCCCATCTTCGCCAGCTCGCGCTGCACCAGCGGCTGCTTGCTGAACTGGTCGAGAAGGCCCCTCGGCGCCCGCTTGCGGGAGAGCGCCTGCGAGAGCGCGGTCGCGTGCTGCCACGCCAAAAGCCGGTTCAGGTTCGCATGCGGCCGCGACATCAGCTGGTTGTACTTCGGCATGCCGCAGAAGCAGGTGGCGACCGCGACGCCGTGGGTCTCACGGATCAGCTTGTCGAGCTTGATGATCTGCGCCTCCGCAATCTTCTTCGAATCCTTAACGCCCGCCTTGATCCAGCCCTCGATGGCAGCCTTGTCGGCGATCACGGTCGCCGCTATGACCGGCCCGAAAAGGTCGCCCTTGCCGCTCTCGTCGAGGCCCGCGTGAAGCTCAAACCAGTCGGGATGGAGGACCTCGTCGTAACCCAGCTTCGGCGCCATCGTGATCTCGGGCTCCAGCGTCATGGTCACGAACTCCTCGGTGCCCTTGCCGGCGACCACGAGCTTGCCGCTCTCGTAGGCGGTCACGTTGCAGTCGCGCCCCTTGAACGCGTACCGCGCGTAGGCGACGTCGAACGCCTCCCATCCCCGCCCGCTCAGAATCGAGCGAAGCTTGTCCATCTGTGCATCGTCGAGCTTGAGCGTGTAGCTGCTCAGCTTCTTGGGTTTTTCCTCGTCGTCCTGGCCGCGCTTGGGCATGAGGGACTCATAGTCACAATTTTGACGCCAATGACACGCAAAACTTCCGCCCGGGACGCCCTCGTGGCCCGCAGGGCGGAGTTCCGGATTGCCCTCCTCCAATGGTACCGGGCCTCAAGGAGGCGGCTTCCCTGGCGCGAATCGCCCTCCGCGTACTCGACCGTGGTCAGCGAATTCATGCTCCAGCAGACCCAGGTTTCCACCGTCCTGCCCTATTTCGCCCGGTGGATGGCCGCGCTCCCGGATTTCCCCCGCCTGGCCGCCGCCCCCGAGACGGCGGTCCTCCGTCTCTGGGAGGGCCTCGGATACTATTCGCGGGCCCGGAACCTCCACCGGCTCGCCAGGGAGGTTGCGGCGGGCCCGCTGCCGGCGACGGCCGAGGGATGGCAGGCCCTTCCGGGCGTCGGTCCCTACACCGCCGCGGCGATAGCGAGCATCGCATTCAGCGAGCCGGTCGCCTGCGTCGACGGCAACGTGGTCCGAATCCTCTCGAGGCTCGCCCGCGACGCCACCCCCTATCGGGACAGCGCGTCCGCATCGAAGGCCCTCGCCCCCCTGGCCCAGGAACTGGTCCATCCGGAAAACCCCGGCGACCACAACCAGGCGATGATGGAGCTCGGTGCGACCGTCTGCAGGAGAAGCGCCCCCGCCTGCCCGGTGTGCCCGGTGAGGACCTTCTGCGCCGCGGCCAGGGAGGGGGATCCCGGCGCCTATCCGAGGCTTGAGGCCAAGCGGACGGAGCGCCGATCGGTCGTCCGCGTATGGTGCGAGCGCTCGGGGGCGGTGCTCCTCCACCGGAATCCGGCGGGGGCACGGCGGCTGGCCGACCTTCACGAGCTCCCGACGGCCGAGCAGGCGGGCCTGGATCCCGCCGCGGCTTCGAATGGCCCCCTCCTTTCAAGGAAGTGCCGGGGAATCACCCGCTATCGGATCGAGGAGTCTATCCACCTGGCGAAGGCATCGGCGGCCAAGCCCGGGGCGGGCCTGGCCTGGGTGCGGCTCGACGAGCTCGGATCGATCTCGCTTTCCGGTCCCCACCGCCGGTGGATCACCGAGGTGCTGCGGGAGCGGGGCGCCCGGGACGGGTCCCCGCGGCCCTAGGCTCCCCGAGGGCCGGATATCCCCACCTTCGCCAGCAACTCCTCGACGCGGGCCTTTGAGGCCCGCACGCCCTCAACCGTGACGCGCGGGCTCAGTTCGATCACGAAAATATGTTCGGGCCGCCAAAACGTGCTCACCATCTCGAAGTCCACCAATCCGGAGCCGATCGCCTGGTGATCGTGGCCCTCGGAATCCACATCGTGCAGGTGGAACCCCAGCAGGCGCGCCGCGTTGTCCTCAAGCTGCTGGCGGTGGTCGATCATCCCCATGCTCTGCTTCAGGTGCGCGTGCCCGGCGTCGTGCCAGTAGCCGGCCGGCGCCTGGACGGGAAGGTCCGCGAGAAACTGGGGGAAATCGGCGTCGATCGGCAGCTCCTCAAACCGCTCCCGGTTCTCGAGGCCAAGGCGAAGGTGCTTTTCCTCGGCGTAATCGAGGACGCTCAGCACGGATTCCTGCGTCCTCTGCCAATAGGGGACCATGCTCTTGCGGAACTTGCTGAGCGCCTTGTCGACCAGGGCCCTGTAGGCCTTGTCACCCGATCTCACGGCGTCCGGATGGCGCCGGCGGTACGCGGCCATGTGGCGGTCGGGCGCCAGCCAGAAATACCTCACGCTTCCCAGGTGGCACACGAGGAGCGGGGCGTCCACCTGGGACGCGAAATCCATCGAGCGCTTCGTCTGGCGCAGCCACTGCTCCCGCTCCTTCACGTCGGGCGACGAGGGCTGGAAAAAATTGGGAGCCGCGTTGACGACGCCCATCGGAAGCGGGCAGAAATTGTGCGTCGAACTGACCTTGATCCATCCCTCCTCGACCGCCTTAAGGATCCCGGGCACGAGCGTGATCCTAATCCCGTGGCTCAGCTCGACATGGCTGAAGCCCAGGTCGGCGACCTCCCTCAGCATCGCATAGCCGTCCTGGTGGCGTTGCGAACACCAGCTTGTCGAAAGCGCGGGGGCAGGACTCACAGCAAATCCAAGATCATGCTACTTGGGCGATTTGCACGAAAAAAAACCGCGCCCGACGGGGGTCGGGGCGCGGTTTAGAAAGGGGATCCTGCAGCGTCAGCTGTCGTAGCGCCTGCGCAGCATAGCGGTGAAGGCCATGACCTTGTCCTTGCGGCGGCGCTTCTCGCAGGGTTTCTCGTAGTAGCGCTTGGCTCGGGTACCCTTGATGATGTTTTCGCGGTCGAGCTTCTTCTTCATGCGGCGAAGCGCACGGTCGATGGGCTCGTTTTTGCGGATCTTGATTTCGATGGACATGGTCTGCTTCGTGAAAGGAAAAGCCCGCTAATAGGCCACCCCGATGCAGCCGCGTCAACGGTTAAAAGGGGCGGGTAGTGTCCTAATTTGAATTTGGGCTTCCAAATTGCATAAGTTTGCATGGCTTCGCAGCATGGACAAAGCGGAGCGTGCCAAGCTATTGCGGCAACGATTCAAAGCCCAAGGTGGCGTCTGTTTTTTCGGAGATAGTGGGAAGCCCGCCAAACCCGCCATCAAACGGCGTATCGTAAGTGTAATCCCATTTGGCGAGGTGAGGATGAATACGGTTTGCGCACCGCTTTGGCTGAAGCACATAGACCCGCAAAGAAAGGTGCCTCTAAACGTTAGGCGCATTGCTAGGGTTTCTCCTTTGGTTCGGATCGCAGAGCGCTATTTCACGCGCAAGCGACGCCATTAGGCCTTGTCGGTGCTTCCTGCCGCTATAGCTGCCCTTACCGCCGTGATTGGGGAGATCACCGGGGGTAATTCGAGCACGGCCACTGTACGGCTCCCCGTTTCAACGTCGTAGGCCCAGGCATAGCAGCGCTGGGCCTTGGTGTGTCCGACAAGGTCGAACACTTCCACGTTTCCTTCCCATACTTTCTTACCTTGGAACGTCTCGCACACTGGCACTTGCTCTAGGTGCTTGGAATTGCATCCGTGGGTGGCCTTAATGGCCTTTGCGAGATGCGCTAGATATTGGGAACGCGTCATTTTACGTAGTATTTTCGGTTGCTGGACTGAAAACCGGGTTCAGTTCTCGGTACGTTGGTAAGATTCAACCCCTAAAAATATGCCACAAGTAGCGCCGTTTCATTCCATCAAGGAGCCGCATTACCACAACAATTCGAAGTGTGGTCCGGGCAGCGAGATTCCTCCGCACAACAGGGTGCAGGGCACGGGCGGAAAGCCATTGTGCAAGGATTGCGCCAAGCTGAACGCCGAGCGTAAGTAAGCATTATCGCCACCTCCAGGTTGCCGCTTTGTTTCGTTCGACGGAGCGGCAACCCGCTCCTTCTGGGTGATGAAAGGTCATCTCCCATTGAGGTCCTGTTGGCTCGCCGTCAATAACACACCAAATCCGCCGCAGTTCGGTTACTAGCAGGCCATTTTGAAGGGCAATGCCAAGTGCCTTAAACCCCTCAGCATGGCCGCCACAAAAACGAACCGTAGGTTCAGGATACGGATGCCCCTGACCGCCTTGGCAGGATTCCGTCGTCTCTACGCCATTGGCGCGTAAAACACCGACTTCTCTGGCAATACCTTTGTCTATTCCTCTCATTGGGAGAGCGCAACCAAGTCGGCCACGCTCAATGGCGAGCTTTCAACGCCTGCAGCCATTGCGGGGGTGCAGCGGATGGTCTTGTGGAACCGAACGAAGTTGTAATACGCAAAGTGGAGCGCCACGGCAGACTTAAAGTTGTCGAGTTTCTTTGAAAAAGCGTTGGTGAGACGAGACAGACGGCGGCAGTGCATACGCACAGTATGATTCTGCTTCTCAACGTAAGAGGTCGAGATTTGGTCGGGCTCCCCGACGATGGTCGAACGCTCAATCTTGGTGACTTGCGGTGGGCTATACTTTCTCTCTTCGGTCTTTTCCGGCGAAGCGTAAACTTTTACGATCTGCCCGTAATCGACGTTCGTCCCAAAGGCCGCATGCACCGCATTGGTGTATGAGCGCCATCCATCGGAAGAAAGCTCGACGCGACCATTCAGTCTCGTCTGCAGATCCTCTAAGAAAAGGTGCGTGGTCACTTCATCCCTCCTACCTGCGAGAAAGGAGGGCACTAACTTGGTGTCCGCATCCAGGGCAACGAAAGTGTAAACATCACCGAGACCTTCAGCATAATCCTCTGGCAAGCACTGAGCTTGTTTCTTGGCAATAAAGCCCCATAGTTCGTCAACCTCAATGCGACGGCAATTAAGTTCGCGCAGTCTGCCATCCATGAATTTTGAGCACGCATCGCCTACTCTGATTCCGAGGCGCATAATAGTGTCTCGGTGAATGCCAGTAATCCGTTCGACGCCCCGGATAGACATTCCCTCGGCGAGCATGGAAACCACACTAACCTGCTTTTCGAATTGGAGGATGTTTGGCATGGTGACGATTGATTCTTGACTTACTGTAGTACAGTAATAGGTTTCGTCAACATCTTTTTTGTATGACAACAAAGAAAACACTTGGGAGGCCAAAGTTGCCGAAAGGAGAGGCTAGGACTGAGATTTTACAGATTAGGTTAACCAGATCAGAACGCATTAATATTGAAGCACTAGCAAAAGACGATGGGAAGCTTACTTCTGAATGGGTTAGAGATAGACTCACTCGGCTAACTGGGTTGCAAGGTGGCGAAGCAGGGCGTCGGTGGCATTAAAAATATCCAATGCTTTCTCTTCGTCATAGTTAATATCGACATGCATAGATGCATTTCTCCAAGGATTCCTTACCGCTTCGAGTAATGCGTATGTGCTCTCATAAAAATGTTTCTTCTTACGCCAGTTGGAAGATCTTCGTTGGTTCCTAAGTTCTATTTCTTCCTTAATAGCCTTAAGCATTTTACCCCAATTCCTTTCAGCGTCCTTTGTTTGGTCAGGGATTTTAAGGCTCTTAGATAGCACCCTAAGCCCAATCTCCAATGCGCGCATAAGGTGAAAAACGCAGGCGGTATAACGATCCAGCGCAAAACATCTTGATGCCTCACTAATCTCTCCGCTTGCGGCCGGAAGTTTACTGCTAATAGCCGAGGAGATTCGCTCACCTGTGAAAAACATCAATTTCCCCCTAGGAATGAACAGAAATAGCAATCCACCAAGTTCATCGTCCAAACGAGATTTTAGTTCATCTACGCGATTTGACAGGGTTTTATCCGCAATCATCGCATCCGTAGAATTAGACATACGTTTTGCCAGGGCGAAGGTTACCACTAGCCCCAAGGAATCGGCGTGCGACGCTATCTTTTGAAGGCTTACAACTAGACTTTGTTTTTCATCTATCGAAAGAGGTCTATTGGTCCCTACGACTCGACCCGTACATTCAGCTACCTCTATCCGCGCCCATAACGACAAAAACTGATTAGCGAAATAGTGCTTCATTTCGGCCATTGTTATCAGGCGCGAACCAACCTGCCAAGGCCACTGGAATGCGTTATTCATAAGCGGCCTTACGAAACGGATTCGGGCGTATTGCTCCCCGAAACCCTTCGGGAATTGAAATTAGGACACTGCCAAGGGGCGCCTGCCGCCCCGCTCCAGCGTTCCGGCTTGCGCATCGGCTGCGCTGATCTTGGTTAAGCCCGCGTGCCCTCGTCCGACAAGAACTTCGTCCACCTCCACGTCCACTCGGACTACAGCCTCCTGGACGGGGCGTGCCGGATAGACCAGTTGACCGAGCGAGCGGGCCAGCTCGGGATGAGCGCCCTGGCGCTCACCGATCACGGCAACCTATTTGGGGCCATTGACTTCTACACCGCGGCGAAGAGCAAGGGGATCAAGCCGCTGATCGGCTGCGAGCTTTACCTTTCCGAGGGCTCGCGGCTCGAAAAGCAGGGCCGCAGCGACGAGGGCCGGAGCATCTTCCACCTGGGGCTCCTCGCCCGGAACATCGAGGGCTACCAGAACCTTCTGAAGCTTGTGAGCGACGCCCATCTGAAGGGGTTCTATTACAAGCCAAGGACGGACCTGGAGACGCTCGCCCGGCATTCGAGGGGCCTGATCGGTTTCACGGGGTGCCTGGCGGCGCTGGTGCCCCAGCACCTGCTGCACGACCGCTGGGACGACGCCCACAAGGCGACTGCGCGGTTCGTCGACATCTTCGGACGCGAGAATTATTTCGTCGAAATCCAGGACCATGGCATTGCCGAGCAGCGCAAGATCATCCCCGGGCTCCTGAGGCTTGCCCGGGAGTTCGGGCTGAAGGTCATCTGCACGAACGACGTCCATTACGTCCACGCCTCCGACGCGGGCTCCCATGACGCGATGCTCTGCATCCAGACGGGGGCAAAGATAGACGATGAGAAGCGGATGCGCTTCGACGGCCAGCAGTTCTACCTGAAATCGCGCGCGGAAATGGAGCGGCTCTTCGCGGAGGTGCCCGAATCCGTCGTCAACACCCAGGCCGTCGCGGAGATGTGCGACGTGGCGATCCCGTTCCCGAAGGGGAGCGAGCGCTATCCGAAATATCCCCTGCCGGCCGAGGTGGGTGTGGACCGGCCCGCGTACCTGAAGCGCCTCTGCATCGGCGGGCTCCTGGTCCGCTACGGAGTCGACTTTGCGGATCCGGAAAAGGCGCGCGATCCCGCGCTCGCCAGGGTTCTGGTCGATCGCCTCGACTACGAGCTCGGCGTCATCGCAAAGACCGGGTTCATCGACTACTTCCTCGTCGTCTGGGATTTCATAGACTGGGCGAAGAAGCAGGGCATCCCCGTCGGGCCGGGGCGCGGCTCGGGCGCGGGCTGCCTCGTGGCGTATCTCCTGGGAATCACCAACCTGGACCCGCTCCGCTTCAAGCTGCTCTTCGAGCGGTTCCTCAATCCCGAGCGCGTCTCCCCGCCGGACTTCGACATCGACTTCTGCATGCGGCGCCGCGGCGAGGTGATCGACTACGTGCGGCGCAAGTACGGCGACGCATGCGTCGCAAACATCGTCACCTACGGGACCATGGGAGCGAAGATGGTGATCCGCGACGTCTCGCGCGTCCACAACCTGCCCTACGCCGAGGCGGACCGGCTGGCGAAGATGATTCCCGACGAGCTCAACATCACCCTCGAGCAGGCGGTCGCGAAGTCGACCGAGCTGCGGGAGGAGATCGAGAGGAATCCGGCCGCGAAGAAGATCTTCGATCAGGCAAGGGTGCTGGAGGGCATGGTCCGGAACACCGGCAAGCACGCGGCGGGCATCATCATCACGGACCGGCCCCTCGAGGAGTTCGTGCCGCTCACGCTCCAGGAGGGCGACGTGACGGTCCAGTTCGACATGAACGCCGTCGGAAAGCTCGGGCTCCTCAAGATGGACTTCCTCGGCCTGAAGACGCTGACGGTGATCGCCGACGCCGTGGACAACATCCGGCGCACCGTCGACCCGGGATTCGACATCGAGAAGGTGCCGATCGACGACGCAAGGACGTTCGCGCTTCTGAACACCGGAAGGACCACCGGAGTCTTCCAGCTTGAATCCGCCGGCATGCAGAACCTCTGCCGCCAGCTCCAGGTCTCGTCGATCGACGAGATCATCGCGCTTATCGCCCTCTACCGTCCGGGCCCGATGGACTGGATACCCGACTACATCCGCGGCAAGAAGGACCCGAGCACCGTCAAGTTCCCGCACGAGCTCCTCGAGGAGGTGTGCCGCGAGACCTACGGGGTGATGGTCTACCAGGAGCAGGTGATGGAGGCGGCGAAGATCATCGCCGGCTACTCGCTCGGGGGCGCCGACATGCTGCGCCGGGCCATGGGGAAGAAGGACCCGGTCGCCATGGCCGAGGAGCGCGGGAAATTCGTGAGCGGGGCGAAGGCGCTCCACGGCATCGACGAGAAGACCTCCGACGCGATCTTCGACATCCTGAACAAGTTCGCGGGCTACGGCTTCAACAAGTCGCACTCGGCCGCCTACGCGCTCCTCAGCTACCAGACTGCGTACCTGAAGGCGAACCACCCCGTGCAGTTCATGGCGGCCATGCTGAGCTCGGAGCTCGGCAATTCCGACAAGGTCGCGCATTTTGTGGCGGAGTGCGAGTCGATGGGCCTCGGCGTCCTCGGGCCCGACGTCAACGAGTCCCGGGAGATGTTCACCCCGGTCGGGGGCAAGATCCGCTTCGGACTTGCGGGGATCAAGGGGGTCGGGGAGCTCGCGGCGCAGAGGATCATCGCCGAGCGCGAGGCCAACGGCCCCTTTGCCGATTTCGTCGACTTCGCGACGCGGGTGGACGGACGCGCCGTCAACAAGAGGGTCCTGGAGCACCTGGTGAAGACCGGGGCCTTTGACTTCAGCGGATCCGGACGGCGCAGCCTCTTCGAGGGCATCGACGCGGCCATCGCCGCAAGCTCGGCCCAGGCCCGCGACCGGGCCGCGGGACAGGACAACTTCCTAGGGTCTCTCGAGGGGCCGGCCGCGGCCCGGGGCGGCGCGCGCGCCGCAAACGGGGCCCCGCACCAGGATTTCAGCTCCCATGAGCGCCTCTCGTTCGAGAAGGAGCTTCTCGGATTCTACGTGTCGGGCCACCCGATGAACAGCTACTCCGGACTCTGGGAGGCCATCGACACGGCACCGGCCGACGAGCTTCCGGGCCTGCCGGACCGCGGCGAATTCCGCCTGTGCGGGATCGCGGCGAACCTCGCGAAGAAGTATGCAAAGAAGGACAACCGCCCCTGGGTCGCTTTCACGCTGGCCACCAAGGGGGCCACGATCGCGCTCAACATGTTCGCCGACGCCTTCGCCAGCTACGGGTCGGTCCTCGCGGAAAACGCGCCCGTTCTCGTGCAGGGAAACATCATTCGGGGCGCCGACGGGCCGAGGGTCAACGTGAAGGAATGCTACCCCCTTGACGTCGCGGTGTCCCGGACCGTGCGCAAGGTGACGTGGATCATAAGGCCGGACCATCCCGACCTCGAATCGTTCATGCGGGGCCTGCGCGAGGCGGTCGTGCGGGACCAGGGCGACACGCGGATAGAATTCGCCGTGCTTCTTGCGGACGGGATCGCCCCGGTCGCCGAAGCGAGCGCCGCGCTCTCATGGCGCGTCACGGGCGCCGTCTTCCAGGAGCTGCGCTCCCATCCCTCCGTCGCCGGCGTCAGGATTGAAACCCGGCCGCTCGAGCTGAAACCGGAGACGCGATGGGCGAGACGCTAGAGAACCACGCAGCCCGGGTGCTGGCCTCGCTCCGGCAGGGAATCCCCGCCGACGACGCGCTCCGCCAGTACCTCGCGTCGAGCCGCACGCTTGGCGCCGTCGGAAAGCGCTCGGTGAGCCGGGCCGTGTTCACCTATTTCCGGTGGATCAACTGGCTTGGCAGCGGCGAATCCGCGCAGAAGCGCGTCCTAAAGGCCCTGGCGCTCCAGGCGCGATTCGAGCGCGACCCATCCTCCGTCAAGGCCGAGGCCCTGGCCTCGCGCGCGGTGCCGTCGTGGCTCGCCGGCGAGATGGAGCTGGGCGCCGCGTACCTGCGCCACCTTCAGCGCGAACCCTCGCTCTGGATCCGCACGAAGATCGGCGCCGACGCGGAGGTCGCGCGGGACCTTGGATCCTGCGACCGGCCCGTGTTTCCGGCTGCGATCTCGACTCCCGCCGGCCTTTGCGCGCTCAAGTACCGGGGGACGGCCGACCTCCACAAGGCGCCCGGTTTTCAATCGGGCGCCTTCGAGATCCAGGACCTCTCCTCCCAGCTTGTCGGCCACGCATGCGCCCCGGAGCCGGGGGAAACATGGTGGGACGCGTGCGCGGGAGAAGGGGGCAAGTCGCTTCACCTCTGCGACCTGATGCGAAACAAGGGACTCCTGTGGGCCACCGACCGGTCGGTGAGGCGCCTGTCCGTCCTCAAGCGCCGCGCCGCCCGGGCCGCCACCTTCAACTACAGGGCGGCGGTCTGGACGGGAACGGGGTCCGCCCCCTTCCGGACCCCGTGCGACGGCGTTCTCGTGGACGCCCCCTGCAGCGGAGTCGGCACCTGGCAGCGCAATCCCCACGCGCGGTGGACCACCTCGATTGACGACGTCGGGGAGCTCACGGCGGTCCAGTCGGCGCTGCTCGGGAACGCCGCCCGCTCCGTCAAGCCCGGAGGGCGCCTGGTCTATTCGGTGTGCACCCTAACCCGGAGCGAAACCCACGGGGTCGCCGATGGATTCGGGGCCGCGCACCGCGACTTTGAGCCCGCCGCACTCCCCATTTCCGCCTCGGGGCTCGCCCGGATCACGCTCATGCCCGGGGACATCGACGCCAACGGGATGTTTATCGCGGCCTGGAGGAGACTGCGTTAGGCGCCTCGGGCCGAACCGCTTGGGCACGCGGCGCGCAATCCCGCTTGCGGCCGCGTTTCATTGGGGAATCCTTGGGGGCAAACCCTCTCATGAGCCTCCAGCGCCTTCTCCTTGCCGTGGCCGCATTCGCCGTCCTGCCCGCCTGCGCCGTGCGGGCGGACCCCGAATACCCCAAGATGGGGCCGGACATCTACGACGTGCATGCCGATGCCGATTCCGCGATCTCGTCGGCGCTCGCCAGGGCGGCCCGCGAGCACAAGCGCGTCCTCGTCGACTTCGGGGCGAACTGGTGCATCTGGTGCCACCGCCTGCATTCGACGTTTGAGGGTGACCCCGGTGTCGCGAGGGCGCTCGACCGGGGCTTCGTCGTGGTGATGGTCGACGTCAACACGCGCAATGGGGAGCGACGCAACGCCGCGACCGTCGAGCGGTACGGGAATCCCACGGTCCACGGAATCCCGGTGCTCGTGGTCCTTGACTCTGACGGTAAGATTTTGACCACCAAGGACTCCGGGGAGCTTGAGGAGGGCAGCGGGCACAGCCCGGCCAAGATCCTTGCGTTCCTTTCCCAGTGGGCCCCGCCCGACCGCCCCTAGGCTTGCCCGGCGGACCCGCTTTCGGCAGACTCTGCCTTCCATGTTCGCAGACCTTACCGACAGGCAATGGCTTTGGTGCGCAGCGGGTTTCTACTCCGTGGGGCTTCTCCTGGGCACCGCTTCCCTCGTGCGGGGGGGGAGGATCCGGGGGCTGCTGATCTACGGCGCGATCCTCGCGGGCTACGCGCTCCAGTTTATCGGGCTCGGGGTCCGCGGCCGGGCCGCGGGCGGCTGCCCGCTCGGCAACGAGTTCGAGATCTTCCAATTCACCGCGTGGTCCGCGATCACCCTCTACCTGGTGGTCGGTGTGACCTTCCGCTCGAGCGTGCTCGGCTATTTCACCTCGTGCCTCGGCGCCGCGCTCACGATCCTATCGCTCTCCATACCCAGCTGGGACGCGGTTCGGCGCACGCACATCTTCGGGGGCAACCCATGGATCGAGCTCCACGCATCGCTGGCGATATTCAGCTACGGGGTCTTCGGACTGCTGGCCCTCACGTCGACCCTGTTCCTGTTTCGGCACTTCTCGCTCAAGTCGAAGCGCCTCGGAGGGTGGTTTTCCTTCCTGCCTTCGATCCTAGACCTGGATCACATCGAGGTGCGCCTCCTCGGGACCGGGGCCCTGCTTCTCACGCTGGCCCTTCTGTTTGGCTCGATCTATTGGTCCCGCGACACGGCAAACGTGGGTTATGCGAAGCTGACCGCGACCGTCATGGTGTGGGCGGTGGCGTCCATCGCGTTTGCGCTGAGGGTTTCGGGGCGCCTGATTTCAAAGCGTTTTGCCTGGACGTGCCTCGCGCTCTTTGCCGCGGCGCTCCTGTCGCTGGGTGCGGTTGACGAGAGCCGCCACCCCGTGGCCCCTGCGGCCGAGCACCGGGTCACGCCATGACAGAGCCGTGCCTATTCGTCATCGGGGCGACGCACCACAACGCTCCCGTGGAGGTCCGCGAGAAGCTGGCCGTCGATTCCGAAAGCGCGCTGAGGGGCCAGCTGGCTTCGGTGCAGGGCCTGCGTGAGATCGCTATTCTCAACACCTGCAACCGCGTGGAGTTCTACGGGGTCGGCGCAAGCGAGGCCGCGCTCGATTCGGTGCAGGCGGTGTACTGCGCCAGGCAGCAATTCGAGGTGGGGCAGTTCGAGAAGATCCGGATCCGGCTCACGGGGGTGGACGCCGCGCTTCACCTGTTCGAGGTGGCGAGCGGCATCGACTCCCAGCTTGTCGGCGAGAACGAGATCTTCGGCCAGGTGAAGGAGGCCTACGCCGCAGCGCAGGCGTCGGGCTCCACGGGCGCGGTCCTCAACCGGCTCTTCCAAAAGGCCTTCCAGGCGGCCAAGCACGTTCGCACCCACACCGGGATCTCGTCCGGGCGCGTGAGCGTGGCCAACGTCGCGGTCGACCTGGCGACCAACATCTTCGGCAGCCTTGCCGACGCGAAGGTGCTGGTCCTCGGCACGGGCGAGATCGGTGAGGGAACCGCAAAGGCCTTCAAGAGCAGGGGCGCCGACGACCTGGCGGTCGCCGGCAGGCGCATCGAGCGCGCGACCGAGGTGGCGGGCGGACTCGGGGCCGGGACCGTCAAGTTCGAGGAGCTCGACTCCCATCTCGCCAGCTACGACATCATCGTGTGCTCGACGTCCGCGCCGACGGCGGTCGTGAGGACTTCCGCGATCTCCGCTGCGATGAAGCGGCGGCCCGCCCGCCCGCTCCTCCTGATCGACCTCGCCCTGCCCCGCGATGTCGAGGCGTCGGCGGCCGACCTCCAGAACGTCTTCCTCTACAACCTGGACGACCTGGCGAAGATCGCCGAGTCGAACCGCGCCGCGCGCGAGGCCGAGATCGTCCGGTGCAGGGAGCTTCTCTCGCAGAGGGCCGCAGGGCTTTGGGAGCACGTGCAGCGCTACCTGGCAACCGGCCCGGACGGGGACGCTCCGAAGCCGGGTTCCGCCGCGTCCGGGCCGGCCCCCGCCCCGCGGACCGAGGCCTAGGGAACGTTCCTCGAAATCCAGTCCGCCTCGGTGACGCCGGCCGGATTGACAAGCATGGCCCTGAGTTCCGCCGCCTGGGCCGAAGTGCGGGCGCGCCGCGAGAGGTCGCCCAGGCAAAGGGAGAGCTGCCCGGCAAGCGCCGGGGGATTCGCCGCGCGCTGGATGAACTCGGGGTACATCGGCTCCCCGAGGAGGATATTGGCTATCCCGAGATAGGGCACGCGGACCAGCCAGCGGGCGACCAGATAGGTGAGGACGTCCGTGCGGTAGGCGATGGCCCCGGGAATCCCGGCCAGGGCGCAGTGCATCGACATCGTCCCGCTGCTCGTGAGGACCGCGCTCGCCGCGACCGGCCGACCGGTCTTTTGGAGCGTCACCTGCTTCGGCAGCCCCAAACCCTCAAGCTGCGCCCGAATCGCCTCGCTCGGGAAGAGGATCACCGCGTTTCGCTCCAAGCCGCTTCGGGACAATTCGGCAAAGCCGGCGAGGAGGGCCGGCGCGATCAGGCCCACGGCCTTCGGGCGGCTGCCCGGCAAAAGCAGCACCGGGCCGGAGGGGTCGCTCGCGACCGGCGGCGCGTAGTCCTGCGCCATGAACGGATGGCCGACAAACTCCACCTCGAGGCCGGTGTCCGCATAGCATCCGACCTCGAAGGGAAAGATCACGGCCAGGGAATCGAGGTTCCGGGCCATGTCGAAGCGCCGGCCGGCCCTCGAGGCCCATATCTGCGGGCTGATGTAGTAGAGGGTCCTGACGGTCCCGCCCCCCTTGGCGCTCAGGCCTCGCTCCCGGAGCGCCTCCGCAATCCGGAGGTTCACCCCCGAATTGTCCACGAAGCAGACGGCCTTCGGGTGGTGGCGGCCTATCCACCGGACCGTCTCCTCGATCAGGGCCCGGAAGAACGGGAAATTGCGCACGACCTCGCCGAAGCCCACCACCGAGAGGCCCGTGCGGTCGTACAGGAGATGGGCTCCCGCAGCGGCGAGGCGGGGGCCGCCCAGGGCGGCGATCCGGAGCCCGGGCCTCCGCCCGAGGAGACCCGCGACCATCCTTGCCGCGTGCTCGTCGCCCGAGTGCTCGCCGGCGACCACGAGCAGGTCAACCGGGCCGCCGTCCGGAGCAGGAAGCCGCAGCGGTGGAGATCCCGTCATCTCCTTCGAATCTGGTCGGTGACCGCGATGGCGATCTCGAGCGCGCTCTTGCCGAGCGCCGCGCCGACCTTGGGCTGGCGTTTGCGGGCCACGCTCTCGACGAAGTGCGCCAGCTCGAGCGCCAGCGGCTCCCCCTTCTCGATCGGTATCTCGTGGACCGGGATCGAGCTTGTGTCGCCCGCCTTCACAAGCCCGATCTTCATTTTGAGGCCAAAGGCGATCATGTCGCTCTTTCGGACGAGGTGGCCCGACTGGTTCATGAAGTCGAGCGAAAGGTAGGCGTCGTCCTGAAAGATGCGGATCTCGCGCGCCTTCTTCAGGCTCATCCGGCTCGCGCTCAGGTTCGCCACGCAGCCGTTCTCGAACTCTATCCTGGCGTTGGCGATGTCCTCGGTCTTCGACAGGACGCTTATCCCGACGCTGTCGATCTTGGCGATGGGGGATTTGACGAGCGCCAGGACGATCCCGATGTCGTGGATCATCAGGTCGAGCACGACGCCGACCTCGGTTCCGCGCACCTGGTAGGGCGCCAGCCTCTCGGCTGTGATGTACTGCGGCCGGTCCGCCTCCTTCTCGAGGAACGCCATGACCGGGTTGAAGTGTTCGACATGGCCGACCTGGACCAGGCAGTTCCTCGCCATGGCCGCCGCCAGCACCCGCTCGGCCTCCTCGAGCGACGCGCATAGCGGCTTCTCGATCAGCAGGTGGCAGCCGGCCGCAAGGAGCGGAAGGGCGACCTTCTCGTGAAGGTCCGTGGGGACGACGACCGAGACCGCCTCGCACACCGCGCCCAGCTCCTCGAGGGACTCGAAACGCCTGCAGCCGGCCTTCGCGCTGATTTCGGCGGAGCGCGCCACGGACGTGTCGTAGATCCCGACGAGCTCGGCTCCCGGAAGCGAGGCATAGATCCGGGCGTGGTGCTGGCCGAGCGAACCTACTCCGACGACGCCGCAGCGAATCTTGGGGGCGGGCATGACTTTAAAACGGTAGCGGCCGGGGTCGCCGGGGCGAGCCACAAACCGGGACCTAGCCGACGCCGAGCCGGCCGGCCGTCAGCGTCAGGCTGCGCCGGGTCTTCGCGGCATGGGAGGCGTTATGGGTCACCAGGATCAGGGCGGTGTTCGCCGACCTGCAGAGTCCGAGCAGGAGCTCGACGACCTCGTTTCCGGTCTTCTCGTCCAGGTTGCCTGTCGGCTCGTCCGCGACGATCAGGTTCGGGCTGTTCATGAGCGCGCGCGCAAGGGCGACCCGCTGCCTCTCGCCCCCGGAAAGCTGGGAGGGGAGGTGGTGGCCCCGGTCGCCGAGCCCGACGTGGGCCAGAAGTGCGCCCGCCCTCGCCCGCGCGGCCTTGTCGACGCCTCCCAGGATGCGCCTGGCGAGGAGCACGTTTGCGTAGGCGTCGAGCTCGGGAACGAGGTAGAAGGACTGGAAGACCATGCCGAGGTAGGCAGCGCGGCGCGCCGCGCCGGTGTCCCCCGAGCCCGCCCATTCGACGGTGCCACTGTCGGGGGCGTCCAGGCCCGCCAGGAGGTTCAGGAGCGTCGATTTTCCCGAGCCCGACTCGCCGCGGATGCTCACGCTTTCGCCGGCGGCGACGTCCAGGTCGACGCCCCGGAGCACCTCGAGACGGGTCTCCCCGCTCAGGTAGCTTTTCTTTAGCCCGCGGGCGCTGAGGACCGGCTCACTCACTTCGAAGCGCCTCCACGGGCTTGAGGCGGGCGGCCCGCCATGCGGGAAGCATCCCGGCGAGCGTCGAAATCACGATGGTGAGCACCACGATGAGCGCGACGGTCGAGCCGGAGGTGTGCGAGGGCAGCTCGCTGAATTGGTAGAATCGCCTCAGGACCTCCTCGCGGCGGGTGACGCGGGCGACCCAAAGCACGACGTCGTTGCGGAAGGCAAGCGCGGTGAACCCCAGGGCGAGGCCGCTCGCGGTCCCCAGGATCCCGATGAAAAGCCCCTGGGCGCAGAAGCACGCGGCGACGTGGATCGGCCGCCCGCCGAGCGCGCCGAGGAGCCCGATCTCGCGCGTCTTGCGCACGACGGAGATGAGCAGAGAGCTCGTGACCGAGAAGGCGGCGACGATCACGATGAAGAGGAGCAGGAAGAAGATCATGCTCCGCTCCAGGTTGAGGACCCAGAGGAAGTCGGAGAAGCTGTCCTCCCATGAGAACGCGCGGATGTCCGCGGGAAGGACGCCGTTGATCCGCGCGGCCGCGTCGTCCTCGTTCACGCCGGGATTCAGGCGCACATCGATTCCGTGGACGCTCGAACCGAGCCCATAGAGGTCCTGGGCCAGCCGCAAGGTCCCGTAGACCGTGCTGCTGTCGAGCTGTTGGTGGCCGATGTGGAGGATTCCGACGACCCTCACCTGCCTCGGCAGGAAGACCGCGTCCGCGCTCAGCTTGTTGATGATGAGCGGGGAGTAGACCTCGATGCTGTTTCCCACGTTGGCGCCGATGCTCGCCGCAATCTGGTCGCTCAGGATCACCGAATCGTCGTCCATGTCGCTGAGCGATCCGACGAGCACGTAGCGGCCGAGCTCGGTGACCTTCTCCACGCTGTCCAGGTCGATGCCGCGGAGCATCGGGAACGCGGCCTTGTCGCCAAACTTGATCATCACCGCGTCGCGGGCGTACGGGGTCGCCGCTGCGACGCCCGCGACCGACTCGACGCGCTTCACGACCGAGGGATAGTCGGATATCGAGCCGCGGGCCACGATCTGCACCTCGCCCTCGGTGTCGACGATCAGGTGCCGTATCTCGAAGGCGAATCCTCCCATGATGCTCATGACGACGACGAGGACCGTGACGCCGAGCGCGACACCCAGGGTCGAGATCAGCGTAAAGAAGGGGAACCTCCGCCCGGTCGGGAAAAGCTGCCTGAGCGCGAGGTGGAGGTACCAGGGCACGGCTTCAGGCGCCCTCCGGCGTCTTCGCCTCGGTCGGCCGGAGCTGCGGGAAGAGAATGACGTCGCGAATGCTCTCGGCGCCGGTCAAGAGCATGCAGAGCCGGTCTATGCCGACGCCCATGCCGCCGGCCGGCGGCATCCCGTGCTCGAGGGCCAGGAGGAAATCCTGGTCCACGCTCTGGGGTTCGCCTCCGGCCTGCTTCTCGAACATCTCCCGCTGGACGTCGGGGTCGTTCTGCTCGGAATACGCCGGGGCGACCTCCATGCCCCCGATGCACAGCTCGAACACGTCGAGCGTCGAGGGGTCCTCCCGGTTGATCTTCGCAAGCGGGCAGAGCTCCTTCGGTAGGTTGAGGACAAACGTGGGCTGGATGAGCCCCGGCTCGATACGCTTCGAAAAGACCTCGTTGGTCACCTCGAAGTCCTCCCAGCCGGACTCGACCTTGAGCCCCATCTTCTCGGCCGAGGCGACATGCTCGGCCTTGCTCCGCGTGAACCAGTCCGCGTCCTTCGTCTCGGCCCGGATCAGGTCCTTGTAGGTCACCTCGCGCCACGCCCCCCCGAAGTCTATCGTCTGGCCGCTCGCCGGATGGGCGATCTTTTCGGTGCCGAGCACGCCCCGGCAGACGGTGGTGAGCATGTCCCTGATGAGGACCATCATGCCCCGGTGGTCGCTGTAGGCCTGGTAGAGCTCCAACATCGTGAACTCCGGGTTGTGCTTGCGCGAAATGCCCTCGTTGCGGAAGTTCCGGCCGATCTCAAAGACGCGGTCGAGCCCGCCGACGAGCATCCGCTTCAGATAGAGCTCGAGCGAAATGCGCAGGAAGAAATCCACGCCAAGCGCGTTGTGGTGGGTCGTGAACGGCTTCGCCGCCGCCCCTCCCGCGACCGACTGGAGGATCGGGGTCTCGACCTCGATGAACTTCCGATCCTCAAGGAACCTGCGGATCACCGAGACGACCCGCGAGCGAAGGAGCAGCCTTTCGCGCGATGCGCGGTTCACGACAAGGTCGAGGTAGCGCTGGCGGTACACCTGCTCGGGGTCGGCGAGACCGTGCCACTTTTCGGGGAGCGGCCTGAGGGCCTTGGCAAGAAGCACGCACGACTCAACCCGCACGGTCACCTCCCCCGTCTTCGTCTTAAAGAGCGTCCCCCTGGCGCCGATGATGTCCCCGAGGTCGAACTTCTTGAACACGGCAAAGGCCTCCTCGCCGATGACGTCCCTCTTCAGGTAGATCTGGATCTCGCCCTGCTGGTCCAGCAGCTTGGCAAACTGGCTCTTGCCCATGTCGCGGATCGTCACGAGGCGCCCCGCCACGGCCACCGCGACCGCATTGTCCTGGCCGTCGACGTAGGCCTTCAGCGCCTCGCCCGAAAAATGGGTCGTCTGGAATTCGGCGCGGAACGGGTCCGTGCCGGCCGCCCGGAGGTCGGAAAGCTTCTGCCGGCGCACTGCGTGCTGGTCATGGGAGATGTCGGCCGGGATATCGCTCATTTGAGCGGGTCAACCTGCCGCACTGGGGCCCACGGGGCAAACGGAAACTTCCGGGGCTTCCTTGCTTGTGATTCGGGGGCGTTCGTGTCCATTTCATGCTACCAATCCGTAATCTATGACGTCGATGGACACCTCCCGTAAACCCGCGTGGCTGAGGGCCAAGCTGCCCAACGGACCGGCCTACAACGCCGTGCGGGGGCTTGTGGACGGCCACAAGCTCCATACGGTCTGCCAGAGCGCCCAGTGCCCGAACCTTGGGGAATGCTGGTCGCGGGGCACGGCGACCGTGATGATTCTGGGGAACATCTGCACGCGCTCGTGCAATTTCTGCGCGATCCAGACGGGGCGCCCGACCGAACTCGACCTGGGCGAGCCCGCCCGCGTTGCGGAGGCGGTCGCCACGATGGGGCTCAGGCACTGCGTGATCACAAGCGTCGCCCGGGACGAGCTGGCCGACGGGGGCGCCTCGGTGTGGGCGGCGACGATCCGGGCCGTGCGCCGGCGCAACCCGGCGACCGCGATCGAGGTCCTCGTGCCGGACTTCAAGGGGCGCACGGAGGACGTCGACACCGTGCTCGAGGCAAGGCCCGATATCTTCAACCACAACGTGGAGACGGTCGAGCGGCTGCAGAAGCCGGTCCGGGTCCAGGCCCGCTATGACCGCTCCCGCGGCGTCCTGCGCCATGCGAAGGGCCGCGGCTTCACGGTCAAGACGGGCATCATGCTCGGACTCGGCGAGCGCGGGGAGGAGATCGAGCAGACGCTGCGCGACCTCGCGGGCGACGGGGTCAACATCCTCACGATCGGCCAGTACCTTCAGCCGACGCGACAGCACCTTCCGGTCGACCGCTGGGTGCCGCCCGAGGAGTTCCTGCATTGGAAACAGTTCGGGCTTTCGGTCGGCTTCGGGGTGGTCGAAAGCGGCGCGATGGTGCGTTCGAGCTACCACGCCGACGAGCAGTCGCTCAGGTACACGGGCGAGGAGCACCTCAACACCCGCAACGCGCTCGCTGGCGCCTGAGCACCCCACCCCAAGAACCCCCATGTGCGCCCTCGTCACTCGCCAAGAGATCGTCAAGAACTGGCTCCCGCGCTACACGGGCGTCCCCCTCGACAAGTTCGGCTCCTACATCCTTCTGACCAACTTCCAGCGCTACGTGGACCTTTTTGCCAAGGCCCACAGGGTCCAGGTGCACGGCCGAGACAAGCCGATGCCGACCGCGACGGCGGGGAAGATCACGATCGTGAATTTCGGCATGGGAAGCGCCAACGCGGCGACCGTCATGGACCTGTTGAGCGCGATCGCGCCCAAGGCGGCCCTCTTCCTCGGCAAGTGCGGCGGCATCAAGCACCGAGCCGAGGTCGGCGACCTCATCCTTCCTATCGCGGCGGTCCGGGGCGAGGGCACGAGCAACGACTATTTTCCGCCCGAGGTGCCGGCTCTGCCTTCGTTCGCGCTCCAAAAGGCGATCTCGACGACCATCCGCGAACACAAGCGCGACTACTGGACGGGAACCGTGTACACGACCAACCGCCGGGTCTGGGAACACCATGAGGAGTTCAAGAAGTACCTGAAAAGGATCCGGGTCATGGCGGTCGATATGGAGACGGCGACCATCTTTACGGTGGGCTTCGCCAACGGGATCTCGACCGGGGCCCTTCTCCTGGTTTCCGACCAGCCGATGGTGCCCGAGGGCGTGAAGACGATCGAGAGCGACCAGAGGGTTGACGATTCCTTCGTCGGGGACCACCTGAAGATCGGCATCGATTCCCTTAACCAGCTGATCAACAAGGGCGTAACGGTCAAACACCTCAAATTCTAGGTCACCGGGAGACATCGAACCAGAAGGGAGCGTACGTCTCCCTTCCGCCCAGGTCCACCTGGCTCCACATGACGTAGCGGCCGGCGCTCGGGATCGTGACGCGGAAGGTAAACACGGGCCGCTGCGGGTCGGGGAGCTTCGCAATATCGGACTCGTTCGGGTGGATGTGCGCGAAGCCACTGCGACGGACGTCAAAGGCGACCAGGTGCGCGAAGGCGCCCATGACCGGCTTGAGCGGCACGGGGCCGCCGCCCTCCCGCCGGAGGGAGAACCTCAGATTTGCAGGCACTCCCGCGCGGATGGGCTGCGACGCGGGCAGGAGCGTGAACACGAATCCGTCCTCGGCGGCCGACCACGAGGGCCTCTGGGATACCGCGACGACGGGATTCGGGGGCCCGTCCACCGACATCTCCGTCTCCGCGTAGAGCCCCCGGTTCGTCGCGACCGGCGTGAAATCCGCGAACAGGCGGTAGTTGCCCCCAAACCGCGGCCGGAAGCTGAAGACCCATTCGCAGGGGCGGCGGCCCGGCTCGGGGTGGACGTGCTGGTAGTCGTCAAGCGAGGGGTCCACGACGAGCAGGTGTATCCGCTTTGTTTGGACAACCTGGAGGTCCTCGGGCGCGATCGGCTTCCCGCTGAACGTCGTGAGGGTCAGGGTCGCGGAGACGTCCGCGCCCGCCTTCGCGGCCCCTGTCGCCGCCACGGCAAGCGTCACCGGGGACCTGACCGCGACGACCGGCAGGAACTGGGGGTTCGCCGGGTCGCAGAACTCGATCACGTTCCCCCCCTGGACCCTGAAGTCCATGTGGCTCAGGTTCGTGCCGGTCGGCAGCTCCCGGACCCCCACGAAGAGCGCGGCCGCCGCCCCTGTGATGACGGCGATCCGGCGCCAATCGACGCCGGCGGGGCCGCGTGTCGCCTCGGGGTTCGTCATCGGTGCATGCGCTCCACGAATTCCCTCGGCTCCCACTCGCTCCCGTCCGCCCTCCAGCTGATGCGGCCCTTCTCGTCGATCAGGAGCGTGGCCAGGGTGTGGTTGAGGATGCCCCCGTTGAAGACGGCGATGACGCCGAACTGCGTCAGGAGGTCCCGGATCGCCGGTTCGGGGCCGGTGAGGAACGAAAAGTTCGACGTGTCGATCCCGCGGGCGTCGGCATACTCCCTGAGGACTCCCGGCGTGTCGTAGGCGGGGTCAAGCGTGATGGAGACGAACTCGATGTTCGGGACACCGGCCTTCCTCGCGAGCTTCTGGGTGGCCATCATCTTGGTGGTCGAGAGGGGGCACATGTTCGCGACCGGGCAGCGCGAATAGATGAAGTTGAGCATGACCTGCTTGCCGCGGAAGCGCGCGCTGTCGACGACGCGGGCGTTCTGGTCGAAAAGGACGAATTCCGGGGCCGTGTCGCCGACCTCCCGGTAGGCCTGCTTGCCCTTCGCGATCGTGTCCTGGTGGAGCATGAGCGCCCCCTGCCCCACCGAGTCCTGCGCCACCTTGTCGTCGGGCCAGATGGACTCGAGGCGGACGTCCCCCCCCCTGCCGACGACAAGCGTCGCGCGGATCCGCTCGCCCGGACGCGCGGCGGCCGCGTCACCAGCCGAAACCGGGAACTCCATGGTCATTGCGGGCATGTAGCCGACGACCTCGTTGTGCCGGACGACGAGAACCTTCTTGCCGGCATTGACCGAGATCACCTCGCCCGTGAGCGGAAAGCTCCGCTCGCCGCCCGAATCGGCGCTCGCGGCCGCTGGCGGCGCCTCGTTCGAGGCCCTGCCGCATCCCCAGGCCAGCGCCACGGCGCAGGCTGCGGCGCATGCGACGATTCGGCGCACGGCATGGATTCTCATGGTATCACCAATCCTGCGGAGGAAAAAATTGTCAAAGCCATAGGCGCGGTCACCATGTTACCTCCTCCCGTCATTTTCTCCAGTCATGGACACCGTTGAACCCTCCAGCCGCGCACCCGGCCACAAGCCCGGGCTCGCCGTGTTTTCGGCCCTGACGGCGGCGTGGGTGTTCGTCCTCGTGGCGCTCGGCGCCTTCACGACGAGCATCGGGGCGGGGATGGCCTTCCCCGACTGGCCGCTTTCGAACGGATCGCTCAACCCGAAGGGGTGGCTCACAAACATAGCCATGTTTGCCGAGCACTCGCACCGGCTGAGCGCCGGGATGATGACGTTCCTCACCCTCCTCCTGGCGGCATGGATCTGGCGCACCGAGGTCCGCGAGTGGCTGCGCAATCTGGCGCTCTTCGCCGTGGGCCTCGTCGTCTTCCAGGCGGTGGTGGGCGGCCTCCGCGTGTTGCTTGACCCCGTGCAAGTCGCCGCGGTCGACACGAGCCTTGGCAGGCTGTTCGCCATGCTCCACGCATGCCTCGCGCAGGGGCTGGCCTGCACCCTGTTGGCGATAGCGGTCTCCTGTTCCGCAGCGTGGAGGCACCAACCGGTCCCCGTGGGGGCGCGCGTCCGGCTCCTCGGAAGGGTCTGCTGCGTCCTATTCTTCGTTCAGCTCGCCGTGGCGGCCGTGATGCGCCACACGTTTGCGGGCCTGGCGATCCCGACATTCCCGTGGTCGACGCCCCAAGGGGGCCTTCTCCCGGCCTCCTGGGATTTCCGGGTCGGGATCAATTTCGCGCACCGCGTGATGGCCTGCGTGATCACCGTTGCCGTCATCGCCTTTGCAACGTCGATTTGGCGCGACCGCGGCGCTCCGGCCACCATGCGCGCGGGGGCGTCGGGCCTCGTGTGCCTTCTCGCGGTTCAGATTTTTCTCGGGGCGGCGATCGTCCGGACCTATCGCGATCCCGCCGTCACGACAATGCATGTCCTCGTCGGCGCCCTGACGCTCGCGACGGCCTTCTGGCTCACTTGGCTCGCGCACAGGGACCGGGTTGAGGGGCCCGCGCAGCCATGACGGACCCAGCCATGGCGGGAGTTCCGCCCCCGAGCGCACGGTTTTCCGACTACCTCGAGCTTACAAAGCCGAGGCTGAGCCTGCTCTCGGTCATGACCGCCCTCGTGGGCTATTTTGCCGCAAGGCCGACCCATGACCTCGCGCGCCTGGGCTTCCTCGCGCTCGGGGCCTCGCTTGCCGCAGGCGGGGTGGCCGCGCTGAACCAGTGGATGGAGAGCGAAACCGACGGACGGATGCACAGGACCGAGCAGAGGCCCATACCGACCGGCCGGATTCCCGGCGGCTCCGCCTACGTGCTCGGCTGGGGCATGTGCTTCGCGGCGCTCATCATGATCTTCACTCAGGTCGGCAAGCTCTCGGCCCTCTTCACGCTCCTGACGATCGCCTCCTACCTCGGATGGTACACGCCGGCAAAGCGCATGAGCCGCTGGAGCACCGAGATCGGGGCGATCGCCGGCGCGCTGCCCCCGCTGATCGGGTGGTCCGCCGCCGAGGGGGGCGTCTCCCCGCTCGGCTGGATCCTGTTCGGCGTCCTCTTCTTCTGGCAGATCCCCCACTTCATGGCGATCGCCTGGACCTACCGCAGCGACTATTCGATCGTCAATTTCCCGATGCTGCCCGTGCGCGACGAATCGGGCGCAAAGGTCGCCGGATGGTCCTTCGCCGCGACGCTTTCCCTGGTCGCCGTGAGCCTGCTCCCATCCGTCCTCGGGCTTGACAGCCTTTGGTACGGCGCCGTGGCGGCGCTCGTGGGCGCCTGCTTCCTCTGGCGCGCGGCCGCCTTCCTGCGCGCCGCAAACCGCGACGCCGGGGCCCGCAGGCTCTTCTTCTTCTCCCTCGCCTACCTGCCCATCCTCCTCGGCGCCCTCGTCGCCGACCGGCTGCTGACGGGCCACCACCTATGACGGTCCACGATCTGCCCGCGATTGAAGCCACGCTGAACGGGGTCGCCACCCTCCTGATCACGGCGGGCTTCATCCTCATAAAGAAGGGGGACCGTTCCGCCCACCGGGCGTGCATGCTCGCGGCGGCCGTGGCGTCGGCGCTCTTCCTCGTATTCTACCTCACCTATCACGCCCTCATGCGCGGGGCCCACACGCCCTTCGGCGGGGTCGGTGCCATTCGGTGGGTCTACTTCGTGATCCTATGGACCCACATTCCGCTCGCGGCGTTGATCGCGTTCCTGGTCCCCCGCACCTTCATCTTCGCGCTCAAGGGAAATTTTGAGAGGCACCGCGCCTGGGCGCGGGTCACCTTCCCGATCTGGTACTACGTCTCCGTGACCGGGGTTCTCGTCTACTTCTTCCTCTACCGGTGGTGGCCCGCCCGCCCGTAGTCAGGGACTGCGCGGCATGCTTCCCGCCGGATGGGTCGGCAGCCCGGCTGCAGCGAGGCTCGCGCGGATCCGCGCGACCTCCTCGGTGGCGGCCTCTAGCCGCGCAACCTGCCGCTCATGCAGGTCGCTGAGATAGTTGGCTGACGCCGTGTCGCCGGGTCGCGTCGTCATCTGCGCATTTTTCCTCAGGGAATCCTCCAACACCGCCCGCTCGGCCTCCGCCAGCTGCAGCGACCATCCCAGCCCGGTGCGCAGCACCTCGCGCACGCTCCGGCCATCGACGATCTTCAAGGTCGCGGCCTCGATCTCCTCGCTTCCGGTCGTCTGGCCGACCGACATGACGCGGAATCGGATCCCCTGGATGGCGTGGTCGAGGTCGCCGAGCTGCTGGGAGGTGAGGCGGCCGGCGGCGTGGGAGCGCCACATGTTGAAGCTCACCGAGTCGGCCGCGTCGATCTTCGCATCGAGCGGGTCCTTCGGGCCGCAGCCCGAAAGCCCGAGACAAAGGAGCGCCGCGATGAGGGGCCCGAACCGGGCGCAGGGGAAGATTGGCCTCACACGCCCATCATTGGCGCCTGCGAACCGCAATCAATCCAAGAGCAAGACGGTGGTGACTGGCGCAAAACAAAAATTGCCCGCCTGCCGTCAACGGCCGGGCGGGCAATCGTCAGGGGGAGGCGCGTGCCGATTACTTGACCGTCAGAAACCCCTTCATCCCGGTCTGGTAATGGGCGGGAAAGGTGCAGAGGAACGGATACTCGCCCGGCGTCATGGGGGCCTTGAATTCCACCTCGCCCGACTTGCGGGGCCCGAGGAGATCGATCTTGGCGAGGATCTCACCGCTGAGGGCCGCGGGGATGTAGCCCGTCTCTTTTGAGGTCAATCCGGCCGCGTCAAACGCGGCGACGTCCGTGCCCGCCTTCAAGAGCACCCAGTTGTGACCCATCACCTCTGCGGGCTGGGTGCCGTTGTTTGTCAAAATAACCTTAAGATCTTCACCTGGAGAGGCTTCTATCGCCGTTACACTGTACTTCATCGAATCGCCAGCCGTGATCTCGATCGTGCGCGGGCCAGCCGGTCCGGCCGCGGCGGCGGAAGCCGAGGCGTCCTTCTGGCCGCAGCCGGAAGTGGCGAGAGCGACTAGCGCCGAGAGTAGAAATAAACGAGTTTTCATGGGGCCGGGAATTTCGTGCAGGTCGCGCGCAAGCGCAAATCGAAACCCGGATTCGGGGTCAAAATGGGGGGGCGCGGAGGAGCCCGTCTTATGGGCACAAAACGCGGGTTAATGGGTGACAACCGGCCAAACACCCTATTTACCCATGCTACGACGACCGGAAAGACAGCGTAATATTACTTGAAATGAGGGAATGTTCGCTGACTGTACCCGGGCGTCTGCCGGTCGTTTTCTACCGGCGTTCCCGTCCGTCTGCATCCATGCGTCTGTTCAAATTCACCACTCTTTTTTCGCGATTCTTGGGCGCGGCCATCGCCGTGGCCGGCACCTTTTTGCTATCGGGTTGCTTCTGGTTTGACGGCCCCCAGTCGACCTTCGACCCGAACGGCCCCGTCGCCCGGCGGCAGATGGACCTCTTCTACACGACCTGCTGGGTCGCGCTGGTCATCTTCGTGATCGTCGGCAGCGTCCTCGCCTACGCCATGTTCAAGTTCAGGGCCCGCGGAGAGGCCGACGAGCACGCCGAGCCGCCCGAGCAGCACCACGGCAACCCCCTGGTTGAGATCAGCCTGATCGGGGCCTCGGTCCTTTCGTTGGTGATCATTGCGATTCCGACCCTCCGGGAGATCTGGTATTCCTACGATGTCCCGGTCGAGGACAAGGCGGACACCTACGAGGTCACCGCCACGGGCTACCAGTGGTGGTTCAAGTTCGACTACCCGAACGAGACCGCCCAGACGGTCGACCCGACCGGCAAGACGGTGAATGCGCCCTTCTCGACCGCAAACGAGCTCGTGATCCCTGCGGGCCGGCCCGTGCGGATCGACCTTCGGACCATGGACGTGATCCACAGCTTCTGGATCCCGAAGCTCGCCGGCAAAGTCGACATGATGCCGAACCGCGCCAACCATCTCTGGCTGCGCGCGGATGCGCCGGGATATTTCTGGGGCCAGTGCGCGGAGTTCTGCGGCGAGTCCCACGCCGTGATGCGCTTCCGGGTCATCGCCCTCGGGCCGAAGGAATTCAACGACTGGGTCAACGCCCAGATGGCGCCCGCCCGGAGGGTGCCGGTGCCGACGTTGGCCGATTCGAGCCAGCCCAAGGCCCATTTTGCCGACTATCGCTCGTTCAAGCGCAACGATCCGGGCTATTCCACCGCCTTTGATGCATCGCCCCTCGACGCGTGGCGCGCGAAGCAGAAGCCGGATCAGGGCGAGGACCCCGCGCTGATCGCAAAGGGCCGCGAGCTATTCGCGGCGAAGACCTGTTCGAGCTGCCACACGATCCGCGGAGACGGCTACATCGGGGTGGTGGGGCCGGAGCTGACCCACGTGGGGTCGCGCTCGACGATCGCCGCCGGCCTCCTTCAGAACGACCGCGATGAGATTCATCGCTGGATCCACGCCCCGAACGAGGTGAAGCCGGGCAACACGATGTGGGTCGCCGGTTACCTCGCAAACGGGATCAAGCTGACCCCCGAGGACGAGGACGCCCTGGTCAACTATCTGGAGAGCCTCAAGTAATCCGCACAATGGAAGCACTCGCGAAATCCGATTTCCTCGCAGAGGGGGAGCAGGCAACCAAGCCGTTCGTCATCTGGCGCCCGACTGCGAAGACGGGCCTCATGAGCTGGCTGACGACCGTCGACCACAAGAGGATCGGCTTCCTTTACGGGATCTCGGCGCTCTTCTTCTTCATTTTCGGCGGCTTCGAGGCCCTGCTGATACGCATCCAGCTGGCGGTCCCGAACAACTCGTTCCTCACATCGGCCCAGTACAGCGAGATGTTCACGATGCACGGCACGACGATGATTTTCCTCGTCGTCATGCCGATGGGGGCGGCGTTCTTCAATTTCATCATGCCGCTCCAGATCGGGGCGCGCGACGTCGCGTTCCCGCGCCTCAACGCCTTCTCGTTTTGGACCTTCGCCGTCGGGGCGATCATCCTCAATGTCGGATGGTTCATGAAGGACGGCGCGCCCGACGCAGGCTGGTTCGGCTACGCCCCGCTCACGACCCGGCATTTCAGCCCGACCCATGCGATCGACATGTGGGTGATGGGGCTCCAGCTCCTCGGCGTCGCTTCCATCGCGGCGGCCCTGAACTTCATCGTCACCATCATCAACATGAGGGCGCCCGGCATGACGATGATGCGGCTGCCCGTGTTCACGTGGATGACGCTGTTCACGTCGTTCCTGATCGTCCTCTCCTTCCCGGCGATCACGATCGCCCTGGTCGAGATCATGATGGACCGGCTCTTCGGAACGAACTTCTTCGAGGTGTCCAACGGCGGCCTGCCGATCCTCTGGCAGCACCTGTTCTGGATCTTCGGGCACCCGGAGGTCTACATCCTCATCCTGCCCGCGATGGGCATCATCTCGGAGATCCTGCCCACGTTCGCGCGCAAGCCCCTCTTCGGCTACCCGATCGTCGTCTTTTCGGGCGCCTCGATCGGATTCCTCGGGTTCGGCGTCTGGAGCCACCACATGTTCACGACCGGAATGGGCACGACCGCCACCGCGGCCTTCGCGCTCATGACGATGGCGATCGCGGTCCCGACCGGCGTGAAGATCTTCAACTGGATCGGCACCCTTTGGGGGGGCCACCTGACGATGCGCACGCCCATGATGTTCGCCATCGGGTTCCTCTGGATGTTCATGATCGGCGGACTCTCCGGGATCATGCACTCCGCCGCGCCCGCGGACGCCCAGCAGCACGGCAGCTATTTCATCGTCGCCCACTTCCACTACGTCCTGATCGGCGGCTCGCTCTTCGCGCTCTTCGCCGGCATTCATTACTGGTTCCCGCTCATGTTCGGGCGCAAGGTGAGCGAGTTCTGGGGCAAGATGTCCTTCTGGCTGGTCTTCATAGGCTTCAATGTGACGTTCTTCCCCATGCACTTCCTCGGCCTCGAGGGAATGCCGCGCCGCACGTTCACGTATGACGGAAACATGGGTTGGAACGTCGGCAACCTGGTCTCGACAATCGGCGCGTTCATCCTGGCCATCGGCGTCGCCGTGTACTTCGTCACGATGATCTACACCTTCTTCAAGGGCGAAGTCACGACGAAGGATCCGTGGGACGCGCGCACGCTTGAATGGAGCCTCCCGAACCCGCCCCCGGAATACAATTTCCGCGTGCTCCCGACCGTCCACGCGCGCGACGGATGGTGGTACGAGAAGCGCCACAAGGAGGAGATCGCGGCGGAGGTCTCCGAGCACGCGAAGGCGGAGGACTCCCACGGCGGCATCCACATGCCGTTCCAGTCCATCTACCCGTTCCTCGCCGGCGTCGGCATCCTGATCGGCGCCGTCGGCGTCGCGATCATAGACCCCGCAAGCCCGACCCAGTATCCGGGCTTCTGGGGCCCGAAGGTCGCCGTTACGATCCTCGGCGGGGCCATCATGTTTGTCTCCATCGTCCTATGGGCGCTCGAAGGCAATGAGGGCTACCACATCCACCTAAACCCGGACGGAAGCATCCAGGGCGAGGATGCCCATTCGGCGCACTGAGGCGCCCTCAGACCAGGACCCATCTCCATGAGCAGCACCGCGGCCGCAGGCACCCTAGACCACCACATCGACCCCACCACGTCGACCGGCATCCCGAACAAGAAGCTCCTCATGTGGGCTTTTCTCGCCTCGGACTGCATGTTTTTCGGCTGCCTGATCTCGACGCACCTGATCTACCGGCTCCACCCGCCCCCGGGCACGCCCGTCGCGAGGCAGGTGTTCAGCATCGAGCTCACCTCGTTCTCGACCTTCATCCTTCTCATGTCGTCGCTCATGATGGCGCTCGCCGTGAACGCGATTCAGAAGGGCAACCTGAAGAGCCTCCGCTGGTCCCTCCTTACGACGATCTTCTTCGGGTGCATATTCCTCGGCTGCCAGGTCTACGAGTTCAGGAACTTCGTCTACGAAAAGCACCTGACGATCACCAACAGCATCCTCGGGACCACCTTCTTCACGCTCACGGGCACGCACGGGCTGCACGTGCTGATCGGCGTCATCTGGCTGAGCGCAATGCTGATCTACTCCTTCACCGGGCGCCTCACCGAGAAGGACTCGATTGATGTCGAGTCGATGGGCCTGTACTGGCACTTCGTCGACATCGTCTGGATCGTGATCTTCACCGCCGTCTATCTCCTCGAATACATCTGACAAGGCCCCACCCGAACCACCGCCATGAGCGCCCCCGCCACCACCGCCCACCCGTCCGGCCACGAGCTTGAGCAGAGCAAGTTCTGGATCTTCGTGCAGATTGCGATGCTGCTCGCCGTCATCACCGGGCTGGAACTCGTCACGGTGTACCTGCCCTTCATGAAGTGGATCCTGATCACCGCGCTGGTGATCCTCTCCACGGTGAAGTTCATGTTCGTCATTTTCTATTTCATGCACCTGCGCTGGGACCGGGTGTTCTGCACCATCCTTTTCTTCATCGGCCTCATCCTTGCGGGCGGCACCATGTGGGCCCTCCTCAAGCTCTTCGGCGCCGAGGCCAGCACGCCTCCGTACTCGACGGCGGCGGAGCCGGCGGCTATGGTGCTGAGGGTCGCCTGACCCCGGCCGCCCGGCCGCCGACCGGGCACCCCGAATGATCGATTGGCGCCATTGGCACAATGAGCCGTACCTGACCGGCGGCCTCATCCTTGCGGGCTGGCTCTACGCGATCATCGCCGGACCCCTGCGGCCGAGACTGGCCCCGGGGGCGGCCTACCCCCGCGCAAAGGCGGCCCTCTTCTACCTAGCCCTCGTCCTCTTCTACCTGGCGGTCGGCTCCCCCCTGGACCAGGTCTCGGAACGCTTCCTCCTTTCGGCGCACATGGTGCAGCACCTGCTGATCATGTACCCCGTCCCCCTTCTGATCCTCCTCGGCATCCCGACCTGGATGATGGACGCCGTCCTCTCCCGGGCGGGCGCGCGGGGCGCGCTCCGCATGCTCTTCCACCCGATGACCTGCGGCCTGCTTTCGACCGCCGTCATCAGCGTCTGGCATGCGCCGTTCCTCTATGAGTGGACGCTTGAGGACAAGCTGGTCCACGTAGGCGAACACCTCATGTTTCTCTTCGTCTCTCTCCTCTATTGGTGGCCGCTTGTCAGCCCCTCCGCATTGTTTCCGGCGCCAAGCTATCCGATCCGCATGATCTACCTTATCGCCACCGAAATCGCGATGATCCCGGTCTGCGCCTATGTGGTGTTTTCGAGCGACATCCTCTACCCCACCTACGAGTACGCGCCCCGGCTGATTGGCGGGTTCTCGCCGGCGGACGACCAGCTGATTGCCGGAGTCATCATGAAGGTCGCCGGGATGGCCGTATCGCTGACGGCGCTCGGCATCTGCTTCTTCAAATGGTCGAGGTCCCCGAACCAGAACCCGCCGGCCTGACGACCGGGGGGCGCGCCGCGCGCCTTCTCGCCGATCCGCCGAATGCGGCCGTGCTGTTCGTCTGCGCGGCAATCCTGGGGCTGCGCCGGGCCGGGGCCTTCACGAACCCCCAGTTCTGGGCGGAGGACGGCTACTTCTACGAGCGGGCCCGCAGCGTGGGCTGGCATTCGCTTTGGCTTCCCTACAACGGATACCTGCACCTGGTGCCGAGGTCGGCGGCCATCGTGGCCGCGCACGCCGATCCCGCGCTTGTCCCGTCAATCTTCGTCGGATTCGCGGCGCTGTTCACGCTCTACGTGGCGTCGCGGACGCTCTCCCCGCGGTGCCCGCTCCCCAGATACGCGGGACTCGCCGCGCTCGCGGTGGTTCTCGTGCCCGACACGTACGAGGTGCTCCTGAACCTCGTCAACCTTCAGTGGGTCCTGGCCGGGGGCCTCGTCCTGCTCCTTGTCTCGCGCGATCCCTCGGGATGGGGGCCCTGGATCCACGACCTCGCCGCTTCGGTGGCGCTCGGGCTCACCGGCCCCTTCAGCATCGTCCTCGCGCCTTTGTTTCTCTGGCGGGCATGGATGCGGAAAACGCGGGCGAGCGCGCTCTTGGCGGCCGCGGTCGCGGCGTGCGCCGTCGTTCAGGCCTATTGCGTCCACATCTCGCCCCCGGGCGAGCCCGGGGTCCCCGGGGGCTGGGGGGTCTCGAGGCTTCTGCTTCCCGCGATCGGCCGGCGAATTGGGGGATCGCTCCTCCTTGGTTCGCTGGTGCCCGGGGAGGCGGCGATCGGCGTCGGGACGGTCGCAGGCCTGGCGACGCTGGCAGCCATAGGCTTCCTCGCCCTTCGCCCGGGGCCGGCCCGCCGGGAGCGATGCGTCCTGGGGATCGCCTTGTTCGGGATCCTGGCGGCCTCGCTTCTGAGGACCCGCTGGACGCTCCACGAATACTTCACGCCCCATTCCGACTCGCGCTACGTGTTCGTTCCCCAGCTGCTCGCCCTCTGGCTGCTGATTTCGGCGGCTTGCGGGAGCGGCTGGACAGCGAGGTGGGCGGCCGCCGCCGCGCTCGCCTGCCTGGCCTTCAATCTGCCCCGGCTCAGGGAACCCGCCTATGCGGACATGAAGTGGACCCTCTACGTGCCGGCCATCCGCGCCGGAGAGGCGGTCAGGATCCCAATCAACCCGGAGGGCTGGATCCTCACGCTCCCCGCCCGGGAGAAATGAAAAGGTCCCGCCCGTCCCCTCTACGCGGGGACCAGGCGGGACCCGAAGACGCACCCGATCACGCCTTTGCCGCCGGGAGGAGGTCGTCGATAGAATCGCTCTCGACGCTCAGGTCCGCGAAGAGCCACGAGGAGAGGTAGCGCTCGGCGGAGGACGGGATGATTGCGACGATCTGCTTGCCCTTGTTCTCGGGCCGTTTGGCGACCTGGATCGCGGCCCAGATTGCGGCGCCCGAGGAGATGCCCACGGGGATGCCGTCCAGCTTGGCCACCTGCTTGCTGATGGGGGCGGAATCATCCTCCTTCACCGTGATCACTTCGTCGTAGATCTTCGTGTTGAGGATCGCGGGCACGAATCCGGCGCCGAGGCCCTGGAGCTTGTGCGGTCCCGGCTGTCCGCCGGAGAGGATCGGCGAGCCCGCGGGTTCGACGGCGATCAGCTTGAACGAGGCCTTGCGGGGCTTGATCACCTCGCCGATGCCCGTGATCGTGCCGCCGGTGCCGATGCCGGACACGACGATATCGACCTTGCCGTCGGTGTCCTTCCAGATCTCCTCCGCCGTGGTCTTGCGGTGGATGGCCGGATTGGACGGGTTTGAGAACTGCTGGAGGATGACGCTGTTCGGGATCTTGGCCGCGAGCTCCTCCGCCTTGGCGATGGCGCCCTTCATGCCCTTCGCGCCCTCGGTCAGGACCAGGCGGGCGCCGAGGACCTTGAGGATCTTCCTGCGCTCGGTGGTCATCGTCTCGGGCATCGTCAGGATGAGCTTCAGGCCGCGGGCGGCCGCGACGAACGCAAGGGCGATTCCGGTGTTGCCGCTCGTCGGCTCGATCAGGACCGTGTCCTTGTTGATGCGTCCGCTCTTCAGGGCGTCGTCGATCATCGCGAGGCCGATGCGATCCTTGACGCTCGAGAGGGGGTTGAAGAACTCCAGTTTGAGGAGGATCTCGGCCTGCACGCCATGGGCGGCTGCCGTCCGGTTGAGGCGAACGAGCGGCGTGTTGCCGACCGTTTCGGTGATGTCGTTGTATATCTTGGCCATGTGTATTGTGGTTTGAGTTTTGGGTTTGGGAAAAAGGGCCGCCGCCTAGATCGCGTAGTCCTCGTCGAAGGAGTGGGTCTGCCTGAGGCGCAGGCGGACGAGGTCATTGACGTTGAGTCCGAGGTTGGAGAGCTCCGAGCGGGAGATCTCCACCTCAACATGCTCGCGCGTCTGCACCTGCTCGACCAGGAGCCTCGCCTGCGGGCCCGCGGCATGGATGTGGCGGACGACCGCGGAGAGCCCCGTGCCGCCCGCGTCGTGGGCCGTGACCTCGATGTCGTGGGGCCTAACGTAGATCTGCCCCTCGGGATTGGGGCCCTCCGGCCGCGCGCCGCGGGGAACGGAGTGGGCAAGCGCCGGCGCCCGGAGCACGTTCACGTTGCCGAGAAACTGGTAGACGAAGGGAGAGGCGGGCCTGTCGTAGACCTCCTGGGGGGTGCCGACCTGCTCCACGTGGGCCTTGTTCATGATGACGACCTCGTCCGCGATCTCCAGGGCCTCCTCCTGGTCGTGCGTCACGAAAATCGTCGTAAGCTGGATCTCGTCATGAAAACGGCGGAGCCAGCGCCTCAGATCCTTGCGCACCCGCGCGTCCAGGGCTCCGAACGGTTCGTCTAGGAGAAGCACCTTGGGTTCGACGGCCAGCGCGCGCGCAAGCGCCACCCTCTGGCGCTCGCCCCCCGAAAGCTGGGAGGGATACCGGCCGGCGAGGCCCTCGAGCTGCACGAGCTCGAGAAGCTTGTGCGCCCGCTCGGCTATCGATTCCTTGGAGGGCCGGTCGCGGCGCCGGCGCACCCTGAGCCCGAAGGCCACGTTGTCGAACACCGACATGTGGCGGAAGAGCGCGTAATGCTGGAACACGAACCCCACCCTGCGCTTGCCGGCGGGGACATCCGTCACGTCCTCCCCGTGAAAGAGAACCCGGCCGCTGCCGGGATCGGGGAATTCGAGGCCCGCGATGATCCTCAGGAGCGTGGTCTTCCCGGATCCGGACGGGCCGAGAAGGGCCACGAGCTTGCCCTGCGGGACATTCAAGTCGACGCCGTCGAGCGCCGTGTAGGCCCCGAATTTCTTCCGGATCCCGTGCGCCTCGATGCTCATGGCGTTCCTGTCTGCCTCCACTCGACGATCGACTTGAGCACGAGCGTCGCCAGGGCGAGGAGCGCAAGGAGGGATGCGACGGCAAAGGCCCCGACGATGTTGTATTCGTTGTAGAGGATTTCCACGTGGAGCGGCATCGTGTTAGTCTCGCCGCGGATGTGGCCGCTCACGACGGACACCGCGCCAAATTCCCCCATCGCCCGTGCGTTGCAGAGGATGACGCCGTAGAGGAGCCCCCAGCGGATGTTCGGCAGCGTCACCCTCCAGAAGGTCTGCCAGCCGCTGGCTCCAAGCGTGACCGCGGAGTACTCCTCGTCGGTGCCCTGGGCCTGCATGAGCGGTATCAGCTCGCGGGCGACGAACGGGAAAGTGACGAAGGTCGTCGCCAGGATGATCCCCGGGACCGCGAAAATGATCCGGATATTGTGGTCGATAAGCCACGGGCCCAGCCAGCCCTGCGCGCCGAACACGAGGACGTAGATGAGTCCGGAGATCACCGGCGACACCGCAAAGGGAAGGTCGATCAGCGTCGTCAGCAGGCTCTTGCCCGGGAACCGGAACTTGGCGATTGCCCAGGCGGCCGAGACGCCGAACGTTACATTGGCCGGGACGGCTATCGCAACGGTGAGAAGGGTCAGCCGGATGGATGCCAGGGCATCGGGCTCCCGCACGGTCGCAAGGAAATACGCCCCACCCTTGTCGAGGGCCTGGACGAAGACGACCAGGAGCGGAAGCACCAGGAAAAACGCGAGGAAGAGGAGGGCGACCGCCGTGAGGGTCCAGCGGGCCCACGCGGGATCGCGTGTCGCGCGGTGGGAGACCGCGCGGACCGGGCGTGTGGCGAGGGTGGATGCGATTGCTGAAGCCAAAAGGGGGGATGTGGAGGGTGCTTGATTGGGGGCGGAATCCTTAGGCAAAGGGACCCGGGCCCCAACAGGGATTCACGTCATATGGCCTGGTGGCGCCGGCTCCATTTCTGGAGGAGGTTAATCAGGAGCAGCAGGACGAAGGACGACACCAGCATGACGACCGCGATCGCGGTCGCCCCCTGGTAGTCATACTGCTCCAGTTTGGTAATGATAAGGAGCGGAACGATTTCCGTCCTCATGGGCATGTTGCCCGATATGAATACAACCGAGCCGTATTCCCCGAGAGCGCGCGCAAAGGCCAGCGCGAACCCCGTCAGAAGCGAAGGAGCCAGCTCCGGCAGGAGAATCCGGATGACGGTTTGGAGGCGGCTGGCGCCGAGCGTGGACGAGGCCTCTTCGATCTCGGGCTCAAGCTCAAGGAGGACGGGCTGCACCGTGCGGACGACAAACGGCAGGCCGATGAACGTGAGGGCCACGAACACGCCGGACCAAGTGAACGCAACGCGGAATCCGAGGGGCACGAGCCAGCGCCCCACCCAGCCGTTCGGGGAATACAGGCTGGTGAGCGCAATGCCTGCGACGGCTGTGGGAAGGGCGAAGGGAAGGTCGACCAGCGAGTCCACGATCCGCTTCCCCGGAAACGAATAACGCACGAGGACCCACGCGACAACGAGCCCGAAGACAACGTTGACGAGGCCGGCCGCCAGCGACGCCCCGAAGCTCAGGCGGTACGCTGCGATCACCCTCGGGGAGCTGACGGCCGCCACGAAGTCGTGCCAGCTCATGCCGGCCGTGCGGATGAACGCGGCCGACAGCGGGATGAGGACGATCAGGCCGAGATAGGCGACCGTGAAGCCAAGCGACAACCCGAAGCCGGGCAGTATGGAGCGTGAATTTCGGGTCCGCGTCATCGGCTATGCGGGTCTACAATGCAACCCGCGGCAGGGCCCGCATAGCGTTGCCAAAGGCGGACGGGGCCGGCGCACGAGGCGCCGGCCCGTTCTCACGGCCATCTCCGGAGGCAGCGGGCTCATTTTTGGTAGATCTGGTCGAACACGCCGCCGTCGGCAAAATGGGTCTTCTGCGCCAACGTCCAGCCGCCAAAAGTGTCGTCGATCGTGAAAAGCTCGAGCTTTGGGAAGATCGTCGAGAATTTTGCGGCGATCGCCGCGTTGCGGGGGCGGTAGTAATTGCGGCCAGCGATCTCCTGGCCCTCGTCGGAGTAGAGGTATTGGAGGTAGGCGCGCGCCACCTCCGCGGTTCCCTTTCGCTCGACGACCTTCTCCACGACGGCGACCGGAGGTTCGGCGAGGATGCTCGAAGAGGGGACGACAATTTCGAACTCCCCCGGCCCAAACTCCTTCTGGGCCAGGAACGCCTCGTTTTCCCACGCGAGGAGCACGTCCCCAATCTGCTTCTGCGTGAAGGTGATCGTTGAACCGCGCGCACCGGAATCCAGCACCGGAACGTTCTTGTAGAGAGCCGTGATGAATTCCTTGGCCTTGTCCTTGTTCCCGAGCTTGTGCTCCGCATATCCCCAGGCCGCGAGATAAGCCCAGCGGGCGCCCCCGGATGTCTTCGGATTGGCCGTGATGACGGAGACGTCGGGCCGCACGACGTCATCCCAGTCCTTGATGTGCTTCGGGTTCCCCTTGCGCACGAGCAGGACAATCGTGCTCGTATAGGGTGTGGAGTTGTCGGGCAGCTTCGACTGCCAGTCCGCGGGCAGGAGGTCACCGTGCACGTTCAGGCTGTTGATGTCGGCGGCCAGGGCGAGCGTCACCACGTCGGCCTGCAGGCCGTCGATCACCGATCGGGCCTGCGCGCCCGAGCCGCCGTGGGATTGCTTCACGACGACGTCGTCACCGGTCTTGGCCTTCCAGTACCGGGCGAAGGCCGCGTCGTAATCGACATAGAGCTCCCGGGTCGGGTCGTAGGACACGTTCAGGAGCTCGATCGTTTTCGCCGAGGCGGTCCCGGCTGCGACGAACGCAGCGAGCACACTTAGGAGCCCGAGCGCCGGGCGGATCGAAGTAAGGGGATTCATGGATTCAGTGGGTTCTTGCCGGAGAAAGACGTCCTGCGGACAGGTCCTGCCTTTGAATATCCTGCGCCGTTTCTGGTTCCCTCCGGCAGTCCGGTTGGATGAAAGGGTGATTCACGCGATGGAAGCACCGCCTCAGCGGTGCTGTTTCTCGGCCCGGTCGGACGGAAGCCGAACCTTCTCGGTGCGCTCGATCTGGGTCACGCGCCCGTCATGGACAACGAGTTGAACGACACCGTAGCGGAGGTCCCGCACGTGTGCGCGCACGAGGGAAAGCCACTCAGGCTCGTTTCGAACTTCGACGGGGATTGCTGGTAGGGTGGACATGGGGATGGCGGGCTGATGGCTAGATGGAATATTCCCCGAGTATGTGGTGGAGGATGCCCTCGGCGGGCGACGTCTCGACGCGGCGGCGCGACTTTGCGCCCCTTCCGAGCCGCTGCCTCGCGATCCGCGCGGGGAGGCGCGACGGGGCCTCGGTGCCGGCTGCCTGGACAGAAAACGGGAGCGATATGCTGTCGCGCCGCATCTTGCGGAGCGTAATCTCGACGACATCGGAGAGCGTGTAGCGGTCGAGGATGGCGGCGATTGCGTTGCGCACGTCGAGCATCAGCATCCTGAGACCGCAATGGGCCTCGTCGGGGCAGGTGCAAGGCTCGTACGCAGACTGCGACACGCACCGGATCGGCGCGAGCGGTCCGTCGATCAGGCGAACGACCTCGCCGATGAATATCTTGCTTGCCGGTTTGGCGAGGCGGTACCCCCCGAATTTTCCACGCTGGCTCTCCACGATGCCGGCCTCCTTCAGCGCCTGGAGGATCTGCTCAAGAAACTTGATCGGCAATTGCTCGCTCTCCGCCAACTCCGAAACCTGGACGAGCTTTCGATCCACCTGCGCCGCAATTCCCAGGTTGATGAGGGAGCGAAGCGCATACTCGCCTTTCTTGGAAATTTTCATGGGGTAGAATTTTTAATCTACATTAATTAAGTATGAATTAAGGCAAGTCCTTTTGCCCGCCCGCGTCATAAAACGGCACTGGATTCGCTCGCCTACCGAGGCAACCAATTACCGCTAAGGGACTTCGTATACTTCCGCGAGGCCCGTTCCCGTGCCTCCGCCCACCCCCGAAACGATGGCCGTATAGGCACCTGGGGGGAGCGTCGCGACGATTGCCGAATCCGTTGAGCCGGCGGCAAGCGAAAAGGCCCCGGCCGCTTGCATGTCGCTCGCCGTGGCCAGCCGAAAGGTCGCCGCGACCGATGACGTCCCCGCAACGGGCGCGTTTGCCCATCCGGCGTTGCTGACGACGAGGGTGCCCATACTGTCCTCCACTGAAAGCAGCGGCTGCGCCAGCGCACCCGGCACGCCGAAGGCGGTGAGCGCGGGGCCTATTCCCCGGATCAGGAGCTTGGCGGGCTCGTTTCCCGTCACCACGAACCCGGAAATCGCAACCTGGGCGCCCGATCCGACGAAGCTGCGGGAGGAGAGATTCGCCAGCGTGTCCGGCGTCGACGAATTGAGCTCGTACACCTCTCCGATCGCCACCCCGCTCGTCGCGCCCGCACCCGCGACCTGCACCGTGTAGTTGCCGACCGGCAGCGTGACGACGAGCGCCGAGTCCGCCGAGTTCGCGGCGAGGGTGAAGGCCCCCGCAGCGCTCATGTCGCTTGCCGTCGCCTGGCGGAAGCTCGCGGAAACCGTTGATGGCCCGCCCGTCGGGGGGTTCCCCCAGCCCGAGTTTGTCGCGATCAGGGCCGGCACGGACCCGGTGTCGTAGACACTCACGGTGGGGCTTCCGAGCACGCCCGAGACTCCGAACGAGCTCAGGCCGGGCCCCACCCCCCGCACAAGGATGTCCTTTCCGGTCCCCGCCGGACCTTGGATCGAAAATCCCGCGATCATGATGTTTGACCCCGTCCCCACCTGCACGCGGGCCGAGATGTTCGACAGCCTCTGGCTGACCGCCTGCATTCCCCCGAGCGCCGAAATCAGGTTTGCCACGTTAGGGCTTCCGAGGCCCGTGCAGAGGTCATAGCCCGTGCCCGCCTGGTAGGCCCCGTTTGTCCCGCTCGTGATGTCATTGAATGCCTTCGTCCCGGAAAGGGGATAGATTTGGGGGTTCAGAAACCCGACCGGGCCCAGGCCTGCCGTCGCACGGCCCTGGTTGATCAGGGCCGCGACGCCGGACCAGATCGGGCACGAGAGGCTCGTGCCGCCGAGGGAGAGCTGCGTTCCGCCGAAGTAAGTCAGCGCACCGATGCCCGTCGTCGAGAAAGGCGGATAGCCCGGACCCTGGTTGATGTCGAAGAGCGAGGCGATCGCGAGGGCCGCGACATCGGGAACGCACCGCATGGTCTGAGCGGCAAGGACCGAATTCCCCGTCTGCCACGACGGCTTCGGGAAAAAGCTGCTGAGCCCCCCTCCGCTCGCGTCGTCCTCGTCCGCGAGCTGGTTCCAGGCCACCTCGCCCGCGTTCTGCCAGTTCGCCGCAAACGACACGGTCGTGCCGCCGACCGCCGTGACGCTGGGATCGCTCGCGGGATAGGTGACGCCGAGCGGCGCGGTGGCCAGGTAGCTGCCCGCGCCGGCGCCGTTGGAGGGATTCGAGCCGCAGTCGCCGCTCGATGCGAACACCGACACGCCCGAAGCGGCGAGGCTCGCCAGCACCTGGGAGTACGCCTGGATCACCGCGGGGCCGTCGGAGCCCTCGGTGTTCCCGAGGCTGATCGAAAGGACCCTCATGTTCGGGTAGAGAGGAAGGTCGCTCAGGACCTGGGTGACACTTGCAAGCGCATCCGTCGCCACATAGAGCCGGACGCCGGCCGCGGGCGCCACCGAACTCACCCATTGGGTGTCGAGGTTGGCCTCGATCGTGCCGCTCGTCGACGGATCCGCCCCCGCGCCCCCGTTGACGTCGACTTCCTGGTAATTGCCCATGGTCTGCGAAATCCCGGCGACGGACCAGAAGGTCGTCAGGTCCGCCGTGAGAGCCGGCGCCATCGCGACGATCGCGACGATCTGGCCCTCCCCGGTCGCCGTTTTCGGAATATTGTACGCGGAGGCGATGTCGTCGGGCGTCACGAAGGCCCCGTCACCGACAATGTCCATCGGCGTTGCCACCGCGGGCGCCGGCAGGTGCCGGAGGCGGAATTCGGGCTGGAGGCCGTTCACGCTGAGGACGAGCGGAGCAAGCCCCGCGGGCATGGCGGGCTCCGAGATGGCCGACGTGTACTCACCGTCGGAGGCAGCGACCCTGGCGAGACAGACTCCAAACGTCCGCGCTACGCTCGCAGCCGTGCCGCGGACGAAGACCGTCATGTGGGAACGGTCCTCGAGGGTCGCGGTGAAGCCCTGCGACACCAGCCATGCTGCCACCCGCTCATAGTCGCTCCTCAGCGGAAGGTACCGCGACTCCAACTCCGAGGCCTGAACCTGGGCGCCGGAGGCCACCCTGGCCTCGAGGCCCGCAAAGTCGCGCATTCTCAGCGAGACTGAGAACGAAAACGGTGCCGACAGCTCCCCGGCGGTGAGCGCCGTTCGGACGATGCTGAGCCCCCCCAGGGTCGTCGCCCCGGGACCAGGAGAGCGGACCGAGCCGGAGATGGGCACGAGGCCGCGCGGCTCCTCCGCCGCCAGCCTTCCGGGAAGCAGTGCGGCGCCCGCGGTCAGGGCGCAGACTGCAGTCAACTTGGAACGTGTGAGCATGGGGCCCGGCCAAAGGGGGCCCTAAATACGGATCCGCAGTCCGTCGTGAGCGAGACAAAACCCGTCCGGGAGCTCCGCCGAAGCGGCCGCATGGTCGGTCAAGTGCGTGAGGTGGGTGAGCCAGACACGCTTCGACCCGAGGCCCTTGCCGGCCGCGACCGCCTCCTCGATGCTCATGTGCGTCGGGTGCGGCTGCGGACGGAGACCGTCGAGGATCACGGCGTCGGAGCCCTGGGCCAGCGCGACCGCCTCCGCCGTGAGCCGCTTGCAATCCGTATAGTACGTGAATTTTGCGCCGCCGCTCCGCTCCTGAAAAACAAGACCTATCGTATCCGCCTCGCCGTGAGGCAGGAGCGTCGACCGGATCGTTCCCTGGGGAAGCTCGATCAGGGGAGGCATCTCGGCGAGCGTGAAGGCCGGATAGCCGCGAACGACCGCCTTCTCCACGATGGCATAGGGATAGATCGCCCGCACCCGCTCCCAAGCCGCGCGGGTCGTGTGGATCGGCAGCGCCAGCCCGCCTCGAAGGTCGCAGAACCTGCGCAGGTCATCCATTCCGGCAAGGTGGTCCGTGTGGCCGTGGGTGAGGACAAAGAGGTCGAGGCGGCCCACGCCCTCCCTGACGCACTGCACGCGGAATTCCGGCGCCGCGTCGACCTGCACGTGAAGACCGTCCATGACGATGTGGACCGAGGCCCTCGTTCTCTTGTTGCGCGGGTCCGCCGACATGCAGATGGGGCAGGAGCATCCGATCATGGGCACGCCCTGGGACGTGCCGCTTCCTAGTACGATCACTTCCATGTTCTTGCGCCGAGATTGAGGCCCCGGGCCGCCAATGCAAGGCGGCCATCGGCGCCCGGCCGCCCCGCTCGGGGTAAAAAAAGAGCGCCCCGGCCTTTCGGACGGGGCGCTCCTGGAACAGTCTTTGGCCGGATCAGTAATCCATGCCGCCGCCCTGCGGATGGGCGGGAGCGGGATCCTTCTTCTCCGGGATCTCGGTGATCATGCATTCGGTCGTGAGCAGGAGCCCGGCGATCGAGGATGCATTCTGCAGCGCGGTGCGCGTGACCTTCGTGGGGTCCACGACGCCGGCCTTCACGAGGTCCTCGTACTTGTCGGTCGCGACGTTGTAGCCGTAGTTGCCCTTGTTGGCGAGGACCTCGCCAACGACAACCGCGCCTTCAACACCGGCGTTCGAGCAGAGCATCCGGATCGGGTGCTCGATGGCCCGGCGCACGATCTGCGCGCCAATCTTCTCATCGCCCTCCAGGGCGAGGTTCTCGATGACCTTGGCCGTGCGCAGGAGCGCAACGCCGCCGCCGGCGACGATGCCCTCCTCGACAGCCGCGCGGGTCGCGTGGAGAGCGTCCTCGACGCGGGCCTTCTTCTCCTTCATCTCGACCTCGGTCGACGCGCCGACATTGATGACGGCGACGCCGCCTGCGAGCTTGGCGAGGCGCTCCTGGAGCTTCTCGCGGTCGTAGTCGGAGGTGGTCTCGTCGATCTGGCGACGGATCTGCTTGACGCGACCCTGGATGTCGGAGCCCTTGCCGGCGCCTTCCACGATCGTCGTGTTTTCCTTGTCGACGACGATCCGCTTTGCGCGGCCGAGGTCGCTGACCTGGACGTTCTCAAGCTTGATGCCGAGGTCCTCGGTGAAGCAGCGGCCGCCGGTGAGGATCGCTATGTCCTCGAGGATGGCCTTGCGACGGTCGCCGAATCCGGGGGCCTTGACGGCCACGACATTGAGCGTTCCGCGGATCTTGTTGACGACGAGCGCCGCGAGGGCCTCGCCCTCGACCTCTTCAGCGATGATGAGGAGGGGCTTTCCGCTCTTGGCAACCGTCTGGAGAAGCGGGAGCAGGTCGTTCAGGGCGCTGATCTTCTTCTCGTGGATGAGGACGTAGGCGTCCTCGATGACGGCCTCCATGGCCTCGGCGTTGGTGACGAAATACGGGGAGAGGTATCCCTTGTCGAACTGCATGCCCTCAACGACCTCAAGGGTCGTCTCGATGGACTTCGCCTCTTCGACCGTGATCGTGCCGTCCTTGCCGACCTTGTCCATGGCGTCGGCGATAATGTTGCCGATCGTGTCGTCCCAGTTTGCCGAGACGGTGGCGACCTGGCGGATCTCCTCGCGGTCCGAGACCTTCTTCGAGATCCGGGCGAGCTCGGCGACGGCGGCCTCCACGGCCTTGTCGATTCCGCGCTTCAGGAAGATCGGGTTCGATCCCGCGGTGACATTCTTGAGCCCCTCGCGGTAGATGCCCTCGGCGAGGACCGTTGCCGTCGTCGTGCCGTCGCCGGCCGCGTCGGAGGTCTTGGAGGCCACTTCCTTCACCATCTGCGCGCCCATGTTCTCATAAGGGTCCGGCAGCTCGATTTCCTTGGCGACCGTTACGCCGTCCTTGGTGACGGTCGGCGATCCGAATTTCTTGTCGATGACGACGTTGCGGCCCTTGGGTCCAAGGGTCACCTTGACGGCGCGCGAGAGGAGCTCGACGCCCCGAAGGATTTTCTGACGAGCGGACTCGTCGAATAAGAGTTGTTTGGCAGCCATTTTGATTAAGTTTTTTTGTTTCTGCTGTTGGGTTACCGACTCAGGCAATTACGCCCAGGATGTCGTCCTCGCGAACGAGGGTGTACTTCTGTTCGTCCAGCTTCACCTCTGTGCCGCCGTACTTGCTGACGAGGACGCGGTCGCCGACCTTCACCTCGAAGGGGTGAACCTTCCCGCTGTCGTCTCTCTTGCCGGTGCCGAGTGCGATGACTTCGGCCTCCTGCGGCTTTTCTTTGGCGCTGTCCGGGATGATGATGCCTCCGCGGACCTGCTCTTTGTCCTCGAGATGCTTCACGAGGACGCGATCACCTATCGGTCTGATTTTGACTTTAGCCATATGGTTTTTGTTTTGGGTTGAAGGTCGGAACGGGACGACAAGTCGCCCCGGCTCCGGAAAGGCTTACTTCTTGGATTTTTCCTCGTCCACGACCTCGAAGTCGGCGTCGACGACGTCGGCCTTCTTCTCGGCCTTGGGATGCGCGCCCGCATCCGCGGCGTGGCCTGAGGCTCCGGCCTCGGCCGCCTTCGCGGCGGCCTGCGCGTCCGCATAGAACTCGGCGCCGGCCTTCGAGAGATCCTCGAGAGCGGACTTCATCTTGTCGCCGTCATTGGATTCCAGGGCCTTCTTCGCCTCGGCGAGGACCCCTTCCACCTTGGACTTCCTGTCCGCGGGCAGCTTGTCACCCGCCTCCTTGAGCGCCTTTTCGAGCTGGTAAATGGACGTGTCGAGCTGGTTGCGGGCCTCGACCGCCTCGCGGCGCTTCTTGTCCTCGGCCGCGTTGAGCTCGGCCTCCTTGGTCATCTTCTCGACCTCGTCCTTGGAAAGCCCGGAAGATCCCTGGATCGTGATCTTCTGGTCCTTTCCGGTGCCGAGGTCCTTTGCGGAGACGTGCAGGATGCCGTTCGCGTCGATGTCGAAGGTGACCTCGATCTGCGGGGTTCCGCGGGCCGCCGGCGGGATGCCGTCGAGCCTGAAGGTGCCCAGGGTCTTGTTGTCGCGCGCCATCGGGCGCTCGCCCTGGAGGACGATGATCTCGACCGAGGGCTGGTTGTCGCTGTAGGTCGAGAAGATCTGGGTCTTCTTGGAGGGAATCGTCGTGTTGCGCGGGATCATGGGCGTGGCCACATCGCCCGCCGTCATGATGCCGAGCGTGAGCGGCGTCACGTCGAGGAGGAGCACGTCGCGCACCTCGCCCTTGAGGACTCCGCCCTGGATGGCGGCGCCGACCGCCACCACCTCGTCGGGGTTTACCCCCTGGTGCGGTTGCTTGCCGCCGAGCGTCTTGGCGATCTCGACCACCTTCGGCATGCGGGTCATGCCGCCTACGAGGACGAGCTCGTCGATCTGGGCCGACGTCAGCGAGGAATCCTTGAGGCAGTTCTTGAACGGCTGAATGCAGCGCTCGAAAAGGCTCTCGCAGATCTGCTCCATCTTTGCCCGGGTCAGCTGGACATTCAGATGCTTCGGGCCCGAAGCGTCCGCCGTGATGAACGGCAGGTTGATGTCAACGGACTGGGTCGAGGACAGGGCTATCTTGGCCTTCTCGGCCTCCTCCTTGAGGCGTTGGAGCGCCATCGGGTCCTTCCTCAGGTCGATACCGTTGTCCTTCTTGAAATTGTCGACGAGCCATTGGATCAGGGCGTCGTCCCAGTTGTCGCCGCCCAGGTGGGTGTCGCCGTTGGTCGCCTTGACCTCAAACACGCCGTCGCCGATCTCGAGGACGGAGACGTCAAAGGTGCCGCCACCGAGGTCGAATACGGCGATCTTTTCGTCCTTCTTCTTGTCGAGGCCGTAGGCCAGCGAAGCCGCGGTCGGCTCGTTGATGATGCGGAGCACCTCGAGGCCCGCGATCTTGCCGGCGTCCTTGGTCGCCTGGCGCTGGGAGTCATTGAAATACGCCGGCACCGTGATCACGGCCTGCGTGATCTTCTCGCCGAGGTAGGCCTCGGCGTCAGCCTTCAGCTTGCCGAGGACGAAGGCGGAAATCTGCTGCGGGGCGTACTGCTCGACCTTGTCGCCGAGCTTCACCTCGACGTAGGCGTCGCCGTTCTTTCCCTCGACGACGTTGAAGGGCATGTTCTTCGCCTCCTCGCGGATCTCGGTGAATTTGCGGCCGATGAGGCGCTTTGCTGAAAAAATCGTGTTCCTGGGGTTGGTGACCGCCTGGCGCTTCGCCGCCTGTCCGACGACGCGTTCTCCCGTTTTTGTGAATGCGACCACCGACGGGGTCGTGCGCGCCCCCTCGGCGTTGGGGATGACCACGGGTTCCCCGCCTTCCATAACGGCCATGCAGGAGTTCGTGGTGCCTAAATCGATGCCTAGAATACGGCTCATGAACCCTAGATCAGCAATGGGTGTGCCTCTATTGCGTCAATTTTGTTAACCGTTTAATCTCATTGTTTTAAAAAGATTCCGCGCGGATCTGGATCAAAAAAAACAGGCAAATTCATGCCATAATGTCTCATGTCTTGGGCGAATGAGACAGGCCTGTCCCATCGATCCGGATGCGGCGCTAACCCTTGGATCCGGTGGTCGCAATCCCCCGAATGAACGTCTTCTGGGCGAAGAGGAAAAGGAGGATGACCGGCAGAATGGTCACGGCGCTGGCCGCCATGAGGTAGTGCCATTGGACGCCGCCGTTCTGGGACTGATAGCTCTCGAGCGCCAGCGCCAGCGTGTAGGTGTCTTTCCGGGTGAGGTAAAGCAGGGGGGCGAGAAAGTCGTTCCAGGCAAAGATGAAATGGAAGAGCGCCGCGACAACGAGCACGGGCGTGCTGAGGGGAATGATGATCCGCCAGAAGATCCGCCATTCGCTGCACCCGTCTATCCGCGCGGCCTCGCTCAGTTCCTCGGGAATGGTCCGGAAGAACTGCCTCATGAGGAAGATGTTAAACGCGCTTCCGAACCATGTGGGAAGCCACAGGGGAAGCAGCGTCCCGATGAGCCCCATGGCCTTGAACACGCCGTAGAGGGGAACCATGAGCACAGGGAAAGGCACCATCATCGTGGCGAGGGTCAATGCGAAGAATGCGTCGCGGCCGCGCCATTTCAGGCGCGCGAAACCGTAGGCGATCACCGCGTTTGAGAAGACGGTCCCGAGGACGCCGAGGACGGCGACCGTCAGGGAGTTGCCGAGGAAGGTCCAGAATCCAACCCGGTGGCGGTCGCCCGGGGAGTCGCCGCCGAGTTCGGCGAGAGCCCTCGGGTAATTCTCCCATCGGAACCTGATGCGGGACTCCACATTCTCGCGCGGAATGACGTCCCAGATCGGAGCGGGCCCGCCCTCCCCCGGGCGACGGTCGAGCCTCTGTGTCACATGCCACGAGCCCGCGGCGACGTAATGGAGGATCGTCACCGGGGCGGAGCCGTTTTCGAGCTGCTTTGAGCCCTCGAAGCCCAGCTCTCCCGCCTCCTCCCCGGCCAAGTACCTCACAACGGCCCCAGGCTGCGTCACCTCGAAGTCGAGGGTCACCTCCATACGGCGCCCTCCCAGCTCCGCATAATAGGCCCTTGGGATAAAGGAAAGCGGAAGCGAGATCGTCTGCTCGATCGGCTTCAGGGAGGTGCTCAGGAGCCAGACGAAAGGCAGGGCAAACGCCGCGGCCAGCGCGACGAGGAGCGCCTGAACGAGCCTCCGGGATGCCTTGTGCTCGCGCGCCATGGCTTCAGAGGGTGTCGTCGCGGCCGCCGCGCGACAGACGGGCCGCCACCCAGGTCAGGGCCGCCGTGATCAGGAAGAGGATGTAGGCCATCGCGCTCGCGTAGCCCATCCGGAGGTCCTGGAAGGCCGTCGAGAAAAGGTAGATGGAATAGAAGAGCGTCGATCGCTCGGGATTGCCATCCGAGGCGTTGCCATTGCCGTTGGCGGCCTCCGACATGATGTAGGCCTGGGCGAAAAGCTGCATGGCGCTGATGAGCGCCATGATTGCGTTGAATGCCACCACGGGCGCGATCGTGGGGAGCGTGACGTGCCGAAAGCGCTGCCACGCCGTGGCACCGTCAATCTCGGCGGCCTCATAGAGTTCGCTCGGCACATTCTGGAGTCCAGCCAGATAGATGACCATCGCATTGCCCGTGCCCCACAGGCTCATGATGACCAGCGCCGGCTTCGACCACGAGGGATCGGCGAGCCAGGCGGGGCCGCGAAGGCCGAACGGCGCAAGGATCGGGTTCAGGAAGCCGTTCATGAGGCCGTATTCCCCGTTGAAAATCCAGAGCCAGAGCATGGCGGAGGCGACCACGGGCACGATCGAGGGCATGAAGAAGAGCAGCCGGAAGACCGACCTGCCCTTCACCGGTCGGTTGAGGAGCATCGCAAGTCCGAGCGCAACCGCGGTGCCGAGCGGGACGGACAATCCCGCATAGAACAGGGTGTTGCGCAGCGACTTCCAAAACAGCCCGTCCTGCAGGAGCTGGTGGTAGTTTTCGAGGCCGCACCAGACCGGAGATTTGAGAATCGAATAATCGCAGAAGCTGTAGAACAGCGAGGCGACGACCGGGTAGGCCGTAAACGCGGCGAGCCCGACGATCCACAGGCTTGTGAACCCGAGGCCCGCCCGAAGCTGTTTCCTTTCGTTTCGGGTCATTTTGGAGGCGCCTCCCCCAATGCGGCCCATTGCCCGTGGCGTTCGAGGCTCCTCCTGTAGCGCTTCCAGCTGCTCTCGAGGCGGGCCTGTGAATAATCGAGCGCCTCCTCGGGCGTGGCGTCCAGGAGCCTCACCTTGTCGAAGGCCGAGATCACCTCCCGGTAGTATTCCTGCCAGATTCCGATGTCCGGCACCGAGGTCGCGTTCGGACCCGAAGCCAAACGGCGCATCATCCCAATGTAGGGATGGGTGTTGTGATTGGCGAAGAAGGGGCTCCAGACCTTCAGGGGCGAAATCTTGACCTGCAGGAAGTCGAGGAGTTCAGCGCCGCTCATCTCGTCAAAGGTCTCGGCCTTGGCGTTGGCCGAATTGACGTACTTTATGAATTCCCAGGCCTCGCGCGGGTGCCGGGCCCCCCGGGGAATCGTCAGAACGTCCGCCTCCGCCATGGCGAAATCCGTGATCCCAGGCACCGCCTCGGGCCAGGGCCCAACGCCGTAATCCAGACCCGGCTTATACTGACGGATGTAGTTATCGTAGAAGACTCCTTGAAACACCATGGCGATCTTCCCTGTGAAAAAGGGCGCCGAAGGGGACGCCCATGGCCCGAACTCGGACGAGAGGCGCTTAACATCGTCCAGGCCGTAGTATTTCGTGAATGACTGGATCCATGCGAACGCGGCGACGTTCCTGGGATCGGTGGCCAGGGTGATGTCGCGGCCATCATAGAGCTTTCCCCCGAACCACCGGCAGAAAATCCACGGCCACCAACCTGGATCCTGCGGAAGGAAACCCACCTGGGTGAGGCGCCCAGTCACGGGATCGCGCTTGGTCAGGCGCCGGCTGAAGTCGTTGAACTCGGCCAATGTGCGGGGCGGCCGGTCCGGGTCGAGGCCCGCCTCGCGAAAAAGCGTCTTGTTCCAATAGAGCGCCATGACCGCCGGCGTGCTGATCCCGCCATAGACGTGGCCCCCGTGGGAGCAGATCCGGGCATAGACGGGATAATACCGCGCGAGCCATTCCTCGTTCGACATCCCCTCGGCGCGGATGAATCCGTCGAGGGGAAGGAGGGCCTCGGCATCGGCAAAGGTGGCTATGTTCTGCTCGTGAAGGCCCGCAATGTCAGGGGGATCGCCGCCCGCCGTCGCCACGAGGGTCTTCCGGTCGATCTGGGACGTCGCATAGTAGTCGACGAAGACACGGCTCTGCGAGCGGTTGAACCGGTCCACAACCGTCTGGACCGCCTGGCCCTCGAATCCGACCCATTTTTCCCAATAAGTCACGTGTACGGGCTCCGCCGCCGCAGGCAGGAGGGCCGCCAGAAGGAGCGGCAGGCACGTCTTGGGTCGAAGGGTCAATCAGGGAGTGATTTAGGCGGTTTGCAATGGGGATGCAGGCAACCGGTGCATCTCCCCGGCTTCAGGGCAGTGTCGACTTAACCCTAAATCCGAGATTTTCGACCGAATTCTTGTAAATCGGAACAATCGCCCCAGATTACCCCACCCATGGAAGTCGAAATACAAGTGCCCGACGAGGTCCCGGTGATGACCTTGCCGAACTTGGCGTTCTTCCCCCAGGCGCTTCTTCCGCTCCACATTTTCGAGCCCCGCTATCGCCGGATGCTTGGCGATGTACTCGAGAGCAACCGCATTTTCGCCGTTGCGTGCCTCGATACGACCTCCGCAGCAAAGGCGCGGTTCGAGCCTCCGCACCGAATCGCCTGCATCGGCCTCGTCCGCGCCTGCCAGAAGAACGAGAACGGAACGTCCAACCTGCTTCTCCAGGGGCTTTGCCGGGTGGCGATTGAGGCCATCGTCTCCGACGATCCCTACCGGAAGATCCGGATCCGGCCCCTCGCGAGCGAGCCGGGCGCCGCGCCCGGCGAGAACGCGAAGCTGAGGAAGGAGCTCTCGCGGCTCATCCGGCTGAAGCTGCGCCTTTCCCCGGACGGATCGGAGGGCGTGACCGACCTTCTGAAGACGGTCGAGGACCCCGAGATCTTCGCGGACATCGCAGCGTTCAACCTCTGCGACAACGCGTTCCTGAAGCAGAAACTCCTCGAGACCCTCGATGTGAACCGCAGGCTCGTCATGCTCCTGCAGTCGCTGCGCACCGAAATCAGCGCGGCCATCATCAACAAGCAGCTGCAGGGCGGACTTCCCGATGACCGGATCGCGCACAACTGACCCGAAAGGCGTGCGGAGATTCGCCAATTTTTAGCAGGAAATGGCGAAACAAATGTGGGAATCAGGCGTCAATGCGTTCAGTCAATAGGCATACCTCTTGAAAGCAGCGACCTCATACGCGCCCGTAAAAGTTGTCATGGCGGCGGAGTCGAAGCGCGTTCTCTACGTCGATGACATGCGCGAGCTGCGGGAGGTCGCGCGGCTCGCCCTCACGAGGGTCGGTCACCGGGTTGAGGGAGCCTCCGACGGCAAGGACGCCCTTGAGATGATCAAGGCAGATCCTACCTCATTCGACATCGTCATTACGGACCACCACATGGAGACGATGAACGGACTCGAGCTCGTGATGAGGCTGCGCGAGGCCAATTTCCCGGGCAGGATCGCCGTCGTGAGTTCCGAGCTGAACGACGACGTGGAGGTCGAATACCGCCGGCTCGGCATCGAAAAGATCCTTCACAAGCCCGTCGACCTTTCGGTCCTCCGGGCCCTTGTAGCCGAGCTTTGAATCAAACCGCCGCCTGTTGACCGAGCCCGCCGACGAATCCGGCGGCAAAGCCGCGCCGGTCACGGGTCTCCCGCAACGAAAAGGACGGGCTTGACGCCCCGTTGAGCGGCCTCAATTGGCGCGCTCGCCCCGACTGCGATTGGGTCCCCAGGGACGGTCGCGGCAAGGTAGACCGTAAACGCCGTGCCATGGTCGGGCTGCCCAAGCGGGGCGGTCCGGACCTCCACAAAGCCGTCGTGCTGGCGAACGATGCCGCGCACGGTGGAGAGGCCGAGGCCCGTGCCCTTATCCCCGCCCTTGGTGGAATAGAACGGCTCCCAAATCCGCCCAAGCACCTCGGGTGAAATGCCGGTGCCGTTGTCGCGAACTTCAACCCTGACGAACCTGCCCGGGCGCGCATCCTCTATCTCCGCAGCCGCCGAGGCCTCGAGGACGCAATTCTCCGCGGTGGTCGCCAGGCTGCCGCCCTTGGGCATCGCGTCGCGGGCATTTATGAACAGGTTCATGAATATCTGGGTCATTTGGGTCGGGTCGCCCAGGATGGGCCACAGATCCGGGGCCACGCGGGACTCAATCGTGATGGATTGCCTGAAGGTCGCGGTGCCGAGATCGATCACGTCCTGCAGCACGTCACCTATCTGGACGAGTCGCCTTTCGCCCGAGGTGCCCCGGGCGAACGAAAGCATCTGGCGGACGAGCGCGGCGCCTCGCTCGGAGCATTGCTCGATGGTGTCGAGCATGCGCTGGCCGGTCGGAGTGTTCACCAAGGGGCGCAACAGAGGGCCGGCCAGCAGAATAGGCGCGAGCGAATTGTTGAAATCATGGGCGATCCCGGCGGCCAGCATCCCGAGATTGTCGAGGCGCTGCGCCCTAAGCAGCTGCTCCTGCATCTCGGTTATCCGCCGATAGCGGTTAAGGCGCGTTATCGTGCGGACGCGCGCCCGGAGCTCGGAGCGGTTGAAGGGTTTGCTGATGAAATCGTCCGCGCCCGTGTTGAGGCCGGCGAGCCTCGAGGCCTCGTCGTCGAGAGCGGTCAACATGACGATCGGCACCTCTCCGAGGCGCGGATCATCGCGAAGGCGGCGGCACACCTCGAATCCGTCCATGCCGGGCATCATGGCGTCGAGCAGGACAAGGTCGGGGGGCGCCTTCCTCGCCATTTCCAACGCAGCGGGCCCGTCGGGCGCCTCGAGGAGAAGATACTCACCCGTGTCGAGGAGCTCGTGCAACAGATAGCGGTTGGCGGCAATGTCATCGACGATGAGGATCGTCGCCGGGGTGTTCGCGGGTCGGGCGATCATAAGCGCACCGTCTCCCCGCTCGCCAGCAGGCGGGCCATCAGCTCGGTCAGCGTCTTCAGATTAACCGGCTTGCTCATGTAGTCCGTCGCCCCCGCAGCAAGGCACCGTTCGCGGTCGCCCGGCATTGCCAGCGCGGTGAGCGCCACAATCGGAATGCCTGCGATCGCACTGTCCGAGCGGATCTCCCTGATCGCCGCTAGGCCGTCCATCATCGGCATCTGGATGTCCATAAGAATCAGCTCGGGGCGCAACTCGCGCGCGAGCTTCACGGCAAGCAGGCCGTTGCCCGCGTAGCTCATCTTGCAGCCCTTGTCCTCCAGGTAGCCGCCGATGGTCAAAATGTTCGCCTCGTTGTCCTCGGCCAGCAGGATGCTGGGACCCGCGGGCGAGAACGGCGCGGAGGACGGCCGAACCGCCGGAAAGAGCGCCACCTCCTCCCTCTGGAGGAATCCGGCGAGTTGCGCACGGGTGATCGGCTTGGTGAAGTGCGCGGACGCTCCGAGAACGCGGGCCTTCCCGGGCTCATCGATCACGGAAACCACGACAACGGGGATGTCCCGCGTGGCCCGGTTCTCCTTCAGCCTCACAAGGACCACCCAGCCGCTCTCGCTCGGCAGCTGGATATCCAAGAGAATAACGTCCGGCCGCTCCCGCAACGCGGTTTCGACAGACTCCTCACCCCGCACGTGCAGGACGCTCTCCAGTCCCAATTCGGTGAGATAACCCATCAGGATGCCGGCCGAGACCGGGTCGTCCTCTATGATCAGGGCCCGTCGGTAGCCCGTCCGATCCTGGATGCTCGTAGGGGCCGGTTTGGGCGTCGGCGTCGTAAACCTGGGGAGCGTCACCGTGAACCGGCTGCCCTTGCCGGGCTCGCTTTCCAGGGAAACACTTCCGCCGTGCAGCTCCACCAGCTTCGCCACAAGGACGAGGCCCAATCCGGTGCCCTCCTGAACGCGGGAGAGGCTCGAATCTATCTGGGTGAAGGCGCGGAACAGCTTCGATTCGTTCTCTCGCGAGATGCCGATTCCGGTGTCCCAAACCGAAAAACTCAATGTGTCGTCGCCCTCCGGCGCCGCCACCGTGAGGCCGATTCGGCCGCCTTTGGGCGTAAACTTCACGGCATTGGTGAGCAGGTTGACGAGGATCTGCTTCAGGCGCCTCGGGTCGGCCGAGAATTGGCCCACGCAGCTGCCAAGTTCAAACGCAACGTCGATGTTCTTTTGCATCGCCTGGGTCCGCACGAATAGGAGACAGCTCTCGCAGAATTCGCGGATGATCACCGTCTCCAGATTGAGCTCGAGGTTGCCGGATTCGACCTTGGAAAGGTCCAGGATGTCGTTGATGAGCATCAGCAGGTGGGCGCCGCTTGTTGAGATGGTGGAAATCGACTTCACCTGGCGCGGATTGAGCGGGCCGGAGACCTGCTCAAGAAGCGCCTCGCTCAAGCCAAGGATCGCGTTGAGCGGAGTGCGCAGCTCATGGCTCATATTCGAAAGGAAATGCGACTTGGACACGTTTGCCTTTTCGGCCAGGGACTTGGCGCTATCGAGCTTCACGTTCGTCTCCTGGAGCGACTGCTCGAACATCTTGCGCTCGGTGATGTCGGTGCGGATCGCAATATACCGAAGGGGTTTCCCGTCCTCGCCCATGTAGGGCACGATGGTGGTGTCCACCCAGTAGGTCGTCCCGTCCTTCGCCCTGTTCTTGATTTCGCCCTTCCAGACCCGGCCCTCGCTGATCGTCTTCCAGAGGCTCCTTATGAATTCCTTGGAGTGGAATCCCGAGTTGACGATCCTGTGGTCCTGTCCAAGCAGCTCGTCGCGCGTGAATCTCGAGATTTTGCAGAACTTGTCGTTCACGTAGATGATCTTCCCCTTGGTGTCGGTGACGGCCACGATCGCGTGCTCATCGATTGCCGCCTTCACATAATTGAGCTCGCTGAGCGCCTGTGCGGTCAGGTCGTCGGCGCGCTTTCGGTCGGTCACGTCGCGCGCCGCCGCAAATACGCCCTGGAGCTTCCGCTTCCGATCGTAGAACGTCGTGGCGTTGTACGAGACGATCGTCTCCTTCCCGTCGATGGCGCGCGCGGTAAGCTCGTAGTCGGTGACCCGCCGTTCGTGCAAAACCCTCTTAATTCCGGCCTCCGCCCGCGCAGGGTCGGTGAAGCTGTCCTTAAACGGCGCCCCGATGAGCTCATCGCGCGTGCAGCCGGTCAGGATCTCCATCTGCTTGTTGACATCGGTGATGATGCCGGTCGGGTCGGTCGTGATCAGAGCGTCGATGTTCGATTCAACCAGGGAGCGCGTGTAGAATTGCTGGTCGCGCAGGCGCTGGTCCAGGATGTCCTGTTCCTGTTCGATCTCCTTGCGCGCGGTATTGTCCGTGCCGATCAGGAGGTAGCCGATGATGGCGTCATGCGCGTCCCGAAGGGCGGTCACCGAGACCACGGCCGGGAACCGGCTGCCATCCTTGCGGATATACGTCAGCTCGTAGATGTCCTCGATTCCGCGCGACGCCTTGAAGACCAGCGCCTCGAAGCCCGGGGTGATCACGGTATCCAGCTCGACGCTCAGGGCCTGCGCCCGCGCGATCACCTCCTTGGGATCGGAGATGTCGGCCGGCGTGATCTTGTTCACAACCTCGGCGGCCGCATAGCCGAGCATGCGCTCCGCGCCAACGTTGAAGATCTGGATGACGCCCTTTGCATCCGTCGCGATGCTCGAAAAATTTGCGCTGTTGAAGATCGCGCTCTGCAACGCACCCGCCTTGAGAAGCGCCTCCTCCGCGCGCTTGCGAGCGGTATTGTCTGTGCCGATCAGAAGGTATCCGATAATTCCAGCCTGGGCATCTCGAAGAGCCGTCACGGAAACCACGGCAGGGAACCGGCTGCCATCCTTGCGGATATACGTCAGCTCGTAGATGTCTTCGATTCCGCGCGACGCCTTGAAGACCAACGCCTCGAAGCCCGGGGTGATCACGGTCTCCAGCTCGATGCTCAGGGCCTGCGCCCGCGCGATCACCTCTTTGGGATCGGAGATGTCAGCCGGAGTGATCTTGTTTACCATGTCGGCGGCCGCGTAGCCAAGCATCCGCTCCGCGCCCACGTTAAAGATCTGGATGACCCCCTTTTCGTCGGTGGCGATGCTCGAGAAGTTGGCGCTGTTGAAGATCGCGCTTTGCAAAGCCCCCGCCTTGAGGAGGGACTTCTTGAGCCGGTATTCGCTTGCCACCTCCACAGAGTCGGACGCGAACGGCCTCACCATTCGGTTGACGGCTGATCCGACGGGGCCCGACTCATCTGGGTCGGCGACTTTCGGCATGGATCCCCCGGACGCAGGAGGCGGCCCGGGTATTTCCTTGGGGAGAGCCGAATTCATGTGCAACCCAAGGTTCCGGCGCCCCGAGGTTGCAGATCGCCCGAATGGGCGTCGCTGCCTAAATATTGCGGCATAGTGCAGGGTGCGCCAATATGGAAGACTCCGCCATGGGGTGTTCCCCTCCCCTATTTGGCACGAGGAAGGGTGATCTTTCTGAGGGTAGAACTGATCAGGGCATCGCCCGGAGCCCCGGGCCTCGACGGAGGGAGCCGGTCGAGTGAAATTTACGATTGGCGCTAAGATTGCAAAGCGCTGCAGTTCTCTCGGTCTCGCACTCCGACTCCAGCGCTGCAGCCCCGAACTATTTCAAGGTATTCGCGGAGCAGCTGCGAGGTTACGTCCCGCAACCATACGGCATGCATTTCCAACGGCTGGCAGTCGGACGCAACGTGACGCACCTGTGGATACTGTCTGTCGCAAAGGTACTCAGGCAGGACTGCGACCCCAAGATTCGCAACAACGGCCGCGTATAGGCCGCCAACCGAGGCGCTCTTGTGGGCTACAAAGATCGGGGCGAACCCAGCCAACCGGCACAATTGGGAGACCCACTTTGCGTATCCAGTACCATAATCATCGGCCGGTTGGATGAATGTTGCGTCTCGAAATTCTGCCAGCTTGGCAAAACTGCACCGCCTGGCCAGGGATTGCCGGTTGTTTACTACGAGCCTAATCTCGGACTTAAGCACAACCATTGATTCAAAGATCGCCTGCGTGGGGACCGCATCGCGGCGCAAGAAGCATATGTGAGCGCGTCCAGCTCGCAGTGCGGCCAAATGTTGGTCGCTAGGAAGGTCAACGACCTCGATTTCGACGCCGGTACGGAGCGCGTGGAACTTTGCGATACTCTCCGGGACAAGTTTGAATGAGAGCCTCCAGTCATTGCAGATCATCAATCGCCCCCCAACTTTATCGCGGGTGTCGCGTACGGATTGAAGTGCTATGTCTACCTGCGCGAGAATCTTGGCAGCATGCGCCGCAAGCGTGCGGCCGGTATCGGTGAGCTGCACACGAACGCGGTTGCGGTCGAACAGTCGCACACCAAGTTCATTCTCCAAGTCGCGGATTTGCCGACTGAGAGCGGGCTGGGCGACCCGCAGCTTTTCCGCGGCACGGCTGAAATTCAAGGTCTCGACCACTGCGCAAAAATAACGCAGATGGCGTAGCTCCATTGCTATACTGTATCAGATCACGAAAAGAAGCCAAGTTCACATAGGCCTCGGGGGCGCGAAGGCACCCGTGGCCCTTCGCATTGCAACCTTGCGAATGATCACCCTGGTGAGAATCGATAGACGAAGATCACAAGAGCGGAAAACAAGACAAGGACCAGGATGAAGGCACTGACGCACGAGGCTTGTGACGCCTGGGTGCCGTCGCTTGGAGTCGTGCTCGCTTGATTGGATATCTCAGGCTTTTGGTCAGAGTCGTCATTCAAAGTGGAACCAATCATCTGGGTGGGGGTAGTGGGTGTCTTCATGCACAAAGGATACGCTCCCCTGGAGCAATGCGGCATACCTTGTTTGTCTAAGGGTAATGCTGCTTCGGCATAAGCCCGCGAGAACCCAATTAACCGGCCAAGTCGCTGACCGACACGCACGTTCTGCCTCCTTTTTTCCAATTCACCGGGGCCGTGTCGGCGTATGGCAAAGACCTTAGGAGCTGCGTGGAAACGAACCGTGAGAAGTGCTCCACCCCAACGATTCATGGTCGACACTTTGCGGTTTTGAAGGAGGCTTATGTCGAGGAGGGTATGTCCATTCCCTCCCCTTCACCCTCCCCGTCGATTTCGGTGGAGAGGCTCTCGGAGCTTTCGGACCTGGTTAAGGTCTCCCGATTGGCTGAGCTCTCTGGTATTCCTGGCTAAACACTCGCAACAAAGCTCAAGCGAAAGACACCCTTACGTGTTGGGGAATCACGGAGGATCTCCCGGACGCTTAGGGAGCATGGGTTGGCGGTCAGGTAGGCGTCCTGACGGAACGAGTGACGGTTCTCTCGGACGGGCCTCAGGTAATGTTCATCCCCGCCAGCGGTGCCCCTGGTACGGACGTCGTTTGGGGTCTCGGTGATCTGTCTCACCGAAGCCCGGTGACCAATGCTCAATTTGCTAGAAAACCCTAGAGCATTTCAAATAATATTGTAGCCACAGGCTGCAAAAAAACTCATGGCGTCCTGGGCGCTCACGGCCCGGAGGGCCTGGGCGATGGCGGCGAGCAGATCGGCTTCGGTCCTGGCCTCG